>Ga0070707_100007111_pt1 | contig 10379 bp, 11 predicted proteins | sample KBSK5502metaG_FD_65468 | JGI IMG/M metagenome (GOLD analysis project Ga0070707, IMG submission 65468) | Corn, switchgrass and miscanthus rhizosphere microbial communities from Kellogg Biological Station, Michigan, USA - KBS K5-50-2 metaG | ecosystem: Host-associated > Plants > Roots >... | reverse complement strand
CGGGGCTCGGCCCCGTAGCTCAGTGGATAGAGCGGCAGCCTTCGAAGCTGCGTGCGGAGGTTCGACTCCTCCCGGGGCCGCCTCATGCCGGTCGACGTCGTGACGGAGATCGAGATCGACCGTCCGCGGCCGGAGGTCGCGGCGTATGCGAGCGATCCGGACAACGCGACCGCCTGGTACGAGAACATCGAAGCAGTCGAGTGGCAGACGCCGAAGCCGCTCGCAGTCGGTTCGCGGCTCGCCTTCGCCGCACGCTTCCTCGGACGGCGCCTCGCCTACACGTACGAGGTGCGTGAGCACGCGCCGGGCGAGCGATTCGTCATGCGCACGAGCGAAGGCCCGTTTCCGATGGAGACGATCTATGAGTGGCGCGACGCAGCAGGCGGCCGAACGAGGATGACGCTTCGGAACCGCGGCGAGTCGTCCGGCTTCTCTGCAGTCGCCGCCCCGCTCATGGCGCAGGCGATGAAGCGCGCGAACCGAAAGGACCTCGCGCGCCTGAAGGCGATCCTCGAGCAGGGCAGGTGAACGTTTTACCTTCCGCTTACGGCCCGCTGATGATCGGCGCGGCCGAAAGGGTGTAGACAGTGTCGGTGGCCTCCGTGCCGGTCTATGGCAAGCCGTTCGGCGTCGCGAACGCGCAACGGCTGCTGTGGCGCGCCGGCTTCGGGCCGCGGCCCGGTGAGGCGCGGGCGCTCGCAGCGAAGGGCCTCGACGGCGCAGTCGACTCCCTGCTGAATCCGCCTGCGTATGCCGCGATCGGCCCCGAGCCGACCGACCGAGGCTTTCCAATCGCACCGGCCGACGCCTCAGGACACGACCATCTCTGGTGGCTCGACCGGATGGTGCGCGGCAACCAGCCGCTCCTCGAGCGCATGACGCTCATCTGGCACGACTGGTTCGCGACCTCGCAGCAGAAGGTCGCCTCGCAGTCGCTGATGCTGAACCAGAACCAGACGCTTCGCACGGGCGCGCTCGGCTCGTTCCAGAATCTGCTGCTGACCCTGACCGACGACCCGGCGATGCTGCTGTGGCTCGATGGGGTGAAGAACACGAACCGCGCGCCGAACGAGAACTACGGGCGGGAGATGATGGAGCTGTTCACGCTCGGGTGGTCGAACGGGTACACCGAGACCGACGTGCGTGAGCAGGCGCGCTCGCTGACCGGCTGGCGCGTGAACGCCGGAAAGACGCCGAGCCCTTCGGACTTCGTCTTCGACGCCCGCTTTCACGACGTCGGCACGAAGACGGTGTTCGGGCACACCGGCAACTACGACTGGCAAGGCGCGTGCACGCTCTGCCTCCAGCATCCGAACCATCCCGCGTACTTCGTACAGAAGCTGTGGAGCTACTTCGTGCCGACGCCGCCGAGCGCAGCGACGCAGGCGGGCCTCGTTGCGCTGTATGCGAACGGCTACCAGATTGCTCCTGTCGTACGGGCGATCCTTCGCCATTCCGACCTGTACGAAGGCGCGCGCATGGTCAAGCAGCCCGTCGTCTACACGGCCGGGCTCATGCGCGCGCTCGGTCGCGCTGTCGACGGAAACATCTGGACGAACCTCGACACGCAGAGCGGGCAGCGCCTGTTCTGGCCGCCGGACGTCTCGGGCTGGGACATGAGCCGCTGGCTCGACACGGCGACGTTTCGCGCGCGCTGGTTCGTCGCCGCATATGCGCTGGCGTCGGTGCCCGTCGATCAGGGCGTGACCTCGGCGAAGCCGTCGGCGCTCCTCGCGCGCGCGACACACCTATTCGGCGACCAGCCGCTGAGCGCGAAGACGCGGCACGCGCTGTTGAGCTTCGCCGCGGCTGCGTTGGACGTCGCGACCCCCGCCACCGTCGAAGGCGCGCTCCGTCAGCTCGTCGCCGTGTCTCCCGACCTCCTCACCGCCTGATGTCCTGTTACGACTGCAACCGCACCGAGCTCCTGCGGAAGGCCGTCGCCGAAGCGGGCCGCGGGCTGCCGGCGATCGAACCGGGCATGCCGCTTCCCGCGGGGACCGGTCTTTCGCGCCGGTCGTTCCTCCTCCGCTCGAGCGGGCTCGCGTTCGCCGTCTTCGGCGGTTCGGCGTTCCTCTCGCCGCGCGCAGTCGAGGCGGCGATCGAGGCCGCGACGCCCGGCCGGATTCTCGTGTCCGTGTTCCTCTCCGGCGGGGCGGACACGCTCTCCGTGCTCTTCCCGGCCGGCGACCCGCTCTACCACCAGTTCCGCCCGGTGCTCGGCCTCGATCCGGCGAGCGCGACCCCGTTCGCCGAGGACACTCGCCTCTACTGGCATCCGTCAACGGCGTCGCTCGCCACCCTCCACGGCGAGGGCAAGGTGACCGTGCTGCCCGCGATCGGCTACGACCATCCGGACAAGTCGCACTTCACGTCACGCCACTACTGGGAGGTCGGCGCGACCGATCCGCACCTGCGGACGGGCTGGCTCGGCCGCTACCTCGACACGGTCAACCAGCCCGACAACCCGCTGCAGGGGCTCTCACTCGATACCGGCCTGCAGCCGTCGCTCGCGACCGTGAGCGCGCCGGTCGCCGCGCTGGACAGCCCCGACACATTTGCCTTCTCGGACTCTCGCATCGTGAGCTTCCCGCTCGAGGCGCAGATGCTGAAGGCGGCGGGCGCGCTCGGCTCTGCGCATGCAGTCGGCGGAGATCCGGCGCTGCAGCAAGCCGGCAATGCAGCGAAGCAGTCGCTGCACCTGCACACGCAGCTCGGCACGTTCTCGAACTTCAACACGAAGGTCACGTATCCGACGTCGACCGATCCGTTCCCTCACCGGCTCGCCGGCCTGGCGGCGATGATCCAGGCGGGGCTGCCGCTGCGCTGCGTCTCGATCACGGCGCCCGGCCACTACGACACGCACGCCGGCCAGGCGCAGCCGCTCTCGAGCGGCCTGAAGCTGACGTCGGACGCATTGCTCGCGTTCCAGCGCGACCTCGAGCAACGCGGCCTTGCCGACCGCGTGCTCGTCCATGTGTGGTCCGAGTTCGGGCGGCGAGCGCAGGAGAACGGCTCGCAGGGAACCGACCACGGCGCCGCCGGGATCGGTTTCCTGATCGGGTCGCGCGTCCGCGGCGGGATGATCGGCGAGTACCCCGGATTGCAGAGCGGGCTGGACAGCCAGGGGAACCTCGTTCCGACGGCGGACTTTCGCGGCGTCTACGGCGCGCTCATCGCGCAGTGGCTCGGCGCCGACCCGACGCGCGTCATTCCGAACGCAGCAGCGTTCACGCAGCCGGCCCTGCTCCGATGATCGCCGCCGTTCCGCCGACGCCGCCCGCACGCGTGCAGGTCATCGCGCGCGAGTTCTCGTTCGCGCTCTCGCGCGGAACCGTGAAGGCCGGCCCGGCGATCATCGAGCTCGCGAACTTCGGCGAGGACGCGCACGACCTGCGCCTGCAGCGCGTCGGTGGGACGCGCGTCTATTCGTGGCCGCTTGCGCAGTCCGGCGACGTCGAGGACAAGTCGGTGAAGCTCCTGCGCGGGCGCTATCGCCTCTGGTGCTCGGTTGCGAACCATCGTGCACTTGGCATGACGGCCACGTTGGTCGTGAAATGATGCGCGTGTGCTGCTCGACCTGACGACCGACGAGCTCCTCTCGACGACGAGGGCGGTTCGGAAACGCCTCGACCTGACGCGTCCTGTCGAACGCGAAGTGCTCGAGGAGTGCCTCGCGCTCGCGCAGCAGGCGCCGACGGCGTCCTACTCACAGAACTGGCACTTCGTCGTCGTCACCGACGCGGACAAGCGGGCGGCGCTCGGCGAGATCTGGCGCACGGTCGCGTACCCGTATCTCGAGCGGGGCGGCCCGCGCGAAGGTCAGGGCGCGCGCATCGGCGACGCGGTCGTCCATCTCGCCGAGCACATCCAAGAAGTCCCCGTGCATGTCATCCCGTGCGTCGAGGGCCGCTTCGAAGGGAAGCCGAACGCGCTCGTCGCGTCGCGTTTCGGTTCGATCATTCCCGCTGCATGGTCGTTCATGCTCGCCGCGCGCTCACGCGGGCTCGGTACCGCGTGGACGACGTTCCATCTCCTGCACGAGCGGGAGGCCGCGGAGATCCTCGGCATCCCATACGACGAGGTGACGCAGGTCGCGCTGATCCCGTGTGCGTACACGATCGGCACGGACTTCAAGCCCGGCAAGCGCAAGCCGCTCGACACGATGGTGCACTGGAACACCTGGTAAATCCCGCGCGAACGCTGACGCTTACGCGCGGGAGAGGAAGGATCCCGCTTCGCGGGAGCGCGTGTCGGCAGCTCCTCGCCACCGGCGGCCGCGCCGGAGCCGGCGAGGAGCTCCCGTTCTGAGCTGCGATCAGCCTTCGCTGCTCTGGGCAGATTCAATCCGGCCCGCGTCTCCGCGAACGCGTTCCGTCTCCTCCACGATCCAAGCTGCCAGCTCGTCTGCAACCTGAGCGACCGGAAGCGCAGACGTGTCGATGACGCGGACGTTCCAACGCGGGTCTCCCGCCTGCCAGCCGCTCCAACGTTCCCAGCTCATCTCGCCGTCGGTGTCCGGATGCCTGATCACGTCGGTGTTCCAGCCGGGATCGGCTGCATGGCGCCGCAACCACTCGGCCCAGTTGAGAAAGCTCTGAAGCTCGGCCCCGGTGCTCGCGAGCCACTCCGGCCCACGCGCTTGAAGGCGAGCCATGCGGGTTTCGTCGTCGCAGTCGATGAGGCAGGCCGAGATCCCGTTCAAGAGCGGGGCTGAAGGGGCGGCGAGTATCTCGCCGAGCGGGCTCTGTCCACCGAGAAGAAAGTCGATGCCCTGGGACTGGTAGTCGAGTGCCCGTCGAACCCACGCCTCGTTCGCGCGATGCCGCCACGCGGTGTCTGCGCCAGGAGGCACGCCGATCTCATCGAGGTCGTGGATTGCCATGTTCGGCATCCGGTCGCGCAGCGCATCCAGTGCGAACGTCTTGCCTGCCGCGCTGGAGCCAAAGAGAAGGAAAAGCATGAGCGCGGACGGTAGCTCGCTCCACCACCGCGCGCGCAGGACAGACCACCGCTCGCGTCGTCAGCTTTTGTTCGGCTTCAAGTACTTATCGAACCAGTCGAGCACGGCTTCGAAGCGGAGCACGCGATGGCGCGGCGAGCCGCTGCGCGTGAGCTCGTGGCTCTCGGCCGGGAAGCGCAGCAGCTCGACGTCCTTGCCGAGCAGGCGCAGCAGCGTGAAGAGGTGCTCGCCCTGCTCGATGTTGCAGCGGAGGTCGTTCTCGGAGTGGAGGACGAGCACCGGCGTCTCGATGTTCTTCGCGTACGTCGCAGGCGAGCGCTCGAGGTACGCGTCGACGTTGTCCCACAAAGGTCCGCCGAATTGCTTCTCGAAGACCCAGAAGAGGTCGCTCGACCCGAACATGCTCACGAGGTTGTTGACCGCACGCTCCGAGATCGCGGCCTTGAAGCGGTTCGTGTGCCCGACGATCCACGAGGTCATGAAGCCGCCGTACGAGCCGCCGATCACGCCCATGCGCTTCTCGTCGATGAAGGAGAACGTCTTCAGCGCGGTGTCGACGACGGCCATGCAGTCCTCGTAGTCGACCGTTCCCCAACCGGGGCCGGCGTCGCCGACGGGACCGCGGATCGCGCGACCCCATGCCTCCGAGTAGCCGGAGCCGCCGCGAGGGTTGGAGAAGAGCACGACGTAGCCGCCGCCCGCCATCACTTGGAACTCGTCGAAGAACCCGGTGCCGTACTGCGTGAACGGGCCGCCGTGGATCGTGAGGATGGCCGGGTACTTCTTCTTGGCGTCGAAGCCGGGCGGCCGCACGATCCACGCGTCGACCTCGGTCCCGTCCTTCGATTTCGCCTTGAAACGCTCAGCGTCGAGCAGTTTGCGTCCCTTGCGGAAGCTCTTGCCGACGTTCGTCAGCTTCATCCCCTTCGGGCCTGTATAGAGCTCGCGCAGCGTCGTGTGCGTGCTCGCGGCGTAGACGACTGAGCCGTTCATGACGTGGAAGCCGCCGAGGACGTGTTCGCCGCCGACGACCAGCTCGGGCGCGGTCGATCCGTCTGCCGCGGCCGCGTACAGGTGCGAGTTGCCGCCGTCCTCGACCGCGAAGACGACGCGGTCGCCGTCCCAGTAGGGACCGCCGATCGGCGGGTACGGCCCGCACTGCCGGTCGAGCGACGTCGTCAACAGCTGCCCTTCGCCGCCGAGCTTCGGCATGACGCCGATCTGTGTGTGATGCGGATACGTGCCGTCCTCGACGGAGAACTCGTACGCGAGCCGGCCGTCGGACGCGAACGCCGGATGCCCGTACGAGCCGTCGTCGCCGGTGAGCTGCTCCACCTTGCCGCCGTCTGCGCCGACGACGTAGAGCCGGCCGATCAGCTCCGTGTCCCAGCGCTCGCCGCGGAACCCGGCGAAGACGATCTTCTTTCCGTCAGGCGTCCATGCGGGACTGTCGTCCTCGTTGTCGCCGTCGGTTATCTGCTTCGTCTTGCCGCTCTCGAGGTCGACGACGTAGATGTGCTTGCGGCGGTCGCCGGTCCAGCCGACGCTGTCGAGCTTGTGGAAGAGGCGCGTGAAGCGTCGAGGCTCGCGCTTGCGGTCGTCCTCTTCCTCGTACGCCTTGTCGCGGTCGCGCACGGCGATGACGAGCCGCTTCGAGTCGGGCGACCACTCGGCGAACTCGACGCTCTCCTTGAGATCCGTGAGCTTGCGCGCCTCGCCTCCTGCGGCCGGGATCACGTACAGGTTCGCGGGCGTCTTCTTGTCCTCGCCGCGATTCGACGTGAACGCGAGCCACTTCCCGTCGGGTGACCAGCGCGGCATGCCGTCGCGCTTCTCACCGGTTGTGAACGCCTGTGGGTCTCCCGATCCGCCGAGCGGCGCGACCCAGATCGTGCCGCGGTAGTCGTTCGCCTCCTCGTCGATCGACCACACCTGGTAGGCGACGCGCGTCCCGTCCGGCGACACGCGCGGGTCGGCGACACCGGTGAGCTCGTAGACGTCCTTCGGCTTCATGCCCGCCATGAGGCGCGATGCTACTCAGCGAGGGCTATGCGGGCGGAGGGACTCGAACCCCCACGGGCTTGCGCCCACCGGCGCCTAAGGCCGGAGCGTCTGCCATTTCGCCACGCCCGCGCGCAGCGAAGGCTACCGCCGCGACCATCGCGATCCAGAGGATGCTCACGACGGCGATGAGGGCGAGCGTCCACATGAGGAAGGTCGTCATTCGCCGCTCATTTCTCGCATCCTCTTTGCGGCCCGGGCGAGCGACTCGTCGTCGAAGAGGTACGGCGTCGCGTTCGGGATCGCGTGCTCCGGCCCGTCGAGGTCGTTCGAGCCGCCCGCAGCATTGAGGGCGTACCGGATCGGGATCTCGTGGCAGACGACGAGGATCGTCCGCTCCGTGCGCTCGAGCAGCCGGACGAACGCACGCGCGTACCGTCGCGCAGCGGCGTCGAGGCTCTCGCCGCCGGGAAACGGATCGGCGCGGGTATGCTCGCGCTTCCAGGCGCGGTAGTCGGCGATCGTCGCGCCCTCGAGCACGCCGACGTCGATGTCGTCGAGGAGCGGCTCCTCGACATACGGGACTTCGCGGCCGCGCAGGATCTCCTCTGCCGTGTCGCGCGTGCGCGCGAACCGCGTGTGAACGCATAGATCGAGTGGGAGCTGCGCGAGCTGGCTTCCGAGGCGCCGAGCCTCTTCGCGGCCCTGCTCGGTGAGCGGGACTGGCACGCTCGGATCGCCGTTCACACGGCCCTCGACGTTGAGCGTCGAATGCGCGTGACGGCTGAGCACGAACAGGCGCAACGACGCCGAGACTACGGGACTCCTGCTTGAATGGCCAGGTGCAAGCGACGGTCGAGGAGCTGCCCGAGAACCGCGTCCGCCTGACCGTTCAGGTGCCCTCGCACGACGTCCACCACGCCGTCGAGCACGCTGCCTCCGACCTCGCGACGAGCGTCAAGATTCCCGGCTTTCGCAAGGGAAAGGTGCCGCGCGAAGTGCTCGTGAAGCGCGTCGGCCGCGAGCGGCTGATGGCCGAGGCGGTCGACAGCCACATCGGCGGCTGGTTCTGGAACGCTGCGGCGCGCACGCGCGTGCGACCGGTCGAGCAGCCCGACTACGACTTCGAGCTGCCGTCCTCCGAGGACGAGGACTGGCAGTTCACCGCGACGGTCGCGGTACAGGCGAAGCCGGAGCTCGCCGACTGGAAGACGCTCGAGGTCGGCGCGTACGAGGCGGAGGTTCCGGACGAGATCGTGCAGCGCGAGCTCGAGGTGCTCGCGTCGACGGTCGCCGAGCTCGTCCCCGTCGACGGACGCCCGGTCGGCCCGGAGGACACGGTGATCGTCGACCTCGTCTCGCCCGGCGGCGAGGCGCGTCGCGACTACGTCGTCGAGCTGGGGCGCGGCACGGTTGTCGAGGAGATCGAGCAGGGCCTCGCCGGGATGAACGCCGGCGAGTCGAAGGAGCTCACCTTCGAGCTCGGCGACGGCACGACGCAAACCGTCGAGATCACGGTGAAGGAGATCAAGGAGAAGGTGCTGCCACCGGTCGACGACGACCTCGCGCGCGCAGCGAGCGAGTTCGAGACGCTCGCCGACCTGCGGGCCGACATCGAGTCGCGCCTGCGCGCGCAGATCGACGAGGAGATCGAGGTGCACTTCCGCGCCGATGCGACAGACGCGCTCGTCGCTGCGTCGAAGGTCGACGCGTCGGGGCCGCTCGTCGAGTCGCGGACGCGCGAGCTGCTGCGCAGCATCGCGCGCCAGACCGAGGCGCGCGGCATTCCACTCGAGACGTATCTGACCATGACCGGCCAGGCGCCGGACGACCTCGTTGCGCGCCTGCGCGAGGAGGCGTCGCGCTCGGTTGCGCGCGAGCTCGTCCTCGAGGCCGCGGCCGAGCAACTTGGCATCGTCGTGTCCGAAGACGAGCTCGAAGCGTGGTTCCGCGAACGCTACGAGGACGCGGACGAGGTGCTCGCGGAGGTGAAGGAGAGCGACCTATGGGAGCGCGAGCGCGAGAGCCTCCGCCTGCGCAAGGCGCTCGACACGATCGCGTCCGAGGTGAAGCGGATCCCCCGCGAGCTCGCCGACGCGCGCGAAGCGATTTGGACGCCTGACAAGGAGAAACCCAAGACCGAGGCGAAACTCTGGACCCCGGAAGCGAGGAGTTAAGGCACACATGAGCACACCGTCGAATCTCGTCATCCCATCCGTCATCGAACAGACCTCGCGTGGCGAGCGTTTCTTCGACATCTACTCCCGGCTCCTCAACGAGCGGATCATCTTCCTCGGCACGCCGATCGACGACATGGTCGCGAACCTCATCGTCGCCCAGATGATCCACCTCGAGTCCGAGGATCCGGACAAGGACATCCAGCTCTACATCAACTCTCCGGGCGGCTCCGTGTACTCGGGCCTCGCGATCTACGACACGATGCAGTTCGTCCGCCCGGACGTCGCGACGACTTGCGTCGGCATCGCGATGTCGATGGGCGCGCTGCTTCTTTCGGCCGGCACAGAGGGAAAGCGCACCGCGCTGCCGAATTCCAAGATCCTCATCCATCAGGTGTCCGGCGGCTTCCAGGGCCAGGGCACCGACATCGAGATCCAGGCGCGTGAGACGATCAACCTCAAGCGGAACCTGGAGGAGATCTTCGCCAGGCACTCGAATCAACCGCTCGACAAGGTCTCGAAGGACATGGAGCGCGACTACTACATGACGGCGGATGAGGCGCAGGCATACGGTCTCGTCGACAACGTCGTCGCTCACCGCTAGACGAAACGCCAAATCCGAGGTACAAGGAGTAAACCGTGGCCAGGGCCAGCGAAGGCAATGAGCAGCTTCTCTGCAGCTTCTGCGGGAAGAGCCAGCGGCAGGTCAAGAAGCTGATCGCCGGCCCCGGCGTCTACATCTGCGACGAGTGCATCGATCTCTGCAACGAGATCATCGACGAGGAGCTCACGACTCCCACTCCGCTCGACCTCGACAACCTTCCACGCCCGAAGGACATCTATTCGGTCCTGAACGACTACGTCGTCTCGCAGGAGGAGTCGAAGCGCACGCTCGCGGTCGCGGTCTACAACCACTACAAGCGCGTCCAGATGGGCACGACGGAGGACGAGGTCGAGCTGCAGAAGTCGAACATCCTCCTGCTCGGTCCGACCGGCTGCGGCAAGACGCTCCTTGCGCAGACGCTCGCGCGCATCCTCAATGTTCCATTCGCCATCGCCGACGCGACCGCGCTCACCGAGGCCGGCTACGTCGGCGAGGACGTCGAGAACATCCTCTTGAAGCTCATCCAGGCCGCGGACTTCGACATCAAGAAGGCCGAGACCGGGATCATCTACATCGACGAGGTCGACAAGATCGCGCGCAAGGCGGACAACCCGTCGATCACGCGCGACGTGTC
>Ga0070707_100007109_pt1 | contig 10379 bp, 4 predicted proteins | sample KBSK5502metaG_FD_65468 | JGI IMG/M metagenome (GOLD analysis project Ga0070707, IMG submission 65468) | Corn, switchgrass and miscanthus rhizosphere microbial communities from Kellogg Biological Station, Michigan, USA - KBS K5-50-2 metaG | ecosystem: Host-associated > Plants > Roots >... | reverse complement strand
TATGGGCGCTGAGCAGGTCGATGGTGTATTGTCGCCCCTGGGCTACCTCGATTTGGGGGAGAACCGGGTCTGTCTCCAGATAGATTCGCACGGGCACGCGCAGGTGCTGGTCGCGAAGCACCGTCGCGCCGCAGAGGTTGACGAGCGCGTCGGCTCGCTCGAGCAACCGCGCGACCTGAGACTCTGAAAGACCGAAGACGGGGCCGCCCGGTGCCGCGGCGCGGTAGGCCCAGCGATCGGGCAGCCCGCACCAGTGCATGATCCGGGAGATGTAGTCGACCGCATAGCTGCCGTCCTCGGTGGTCGTGTCGTGCACCGGGTCGTAGGCCCAGTCGCCGGTGTCCTCGACGTAGTAGACGTCGTGGCCGAGCCGCCGGAACCCCTCGAGATAATGCAATACCTGCCAGGTCACACCGGCCAACGGCGTCCGGCCCATGATGCCCAGGACGATGATCTGACGCTGCTTGCCCACCATCACCTCCCGGAGTCGCTCACGAGCTCGTCCTTGAGCGGCTCGTGGTAGGCGGTCTCCATCTGCCGCCGGTACAGGCGCGCGTACAGCCCGCCCAGGGCCACGAGCTCGGCGTGCGGGCCCTGCTCCACTGCTGCGCCGTGGTCGATGACTAGCACCCGCTCCGCGCTGCGGATGGTGGACAGCCGGTGCGCGATGATCAGCGTCGTCCGGCCCTTGGTGAGACGGTCGAGCGCGTCCAGCAGCAGCGACTCCGTGCGGGCGTCGAGCGCCGAGGTCGGCTCGTCGAGAATCAAAATGGGGGCGTCCTTGAGAAAAGCGCGGGCGATGGAGAGCCGCTGTTTCTCTCCTCCGGAGAGCGTCGCCCCCCTCTCGCCGATGACCGTGTCGTACCCTGCGGGCAACCGCCGGATGAACTCGTCCGCGTTCGCGACGACCGCGGCCGCCACGATCTCTTCACGGCTCGCGTCCGGCCTGCCGTAGGCGATGTTTTCGGCGACGCTGAGCGCGAAGATGAAGGGCTCCTGGAGGACGATCCCGATCTGTTGGCGCAGCGAGCGAACGCGGAGCGCGCGGATGTCCCTGCCATCCACGGTGACCGAGCCTGACCATGGGTCGAAGAACCGCAGCAGCAGATTGACGAGGGTCGTCTTTCCGGCGCCGGTCGGACCGACGATCGCCACGACTTCCCCCGGCTTCGCTTCGAACGAAATCGCCTTCAGCACCGGCCGGTCGGGCTCGTAACCGAACGTCACGTCCTCGTAGCGCACGTGTCCCAGCAGGCGCGCCTCTCGCGCCTCGGGCAGGTCCCGCACGTCGGGAGGCGTATCGAGGATCTCGAGCACCCGATGCGCGTTGGCGGCCGCATACTGTAGGGTAGAGACCGTATACGTCATCGAATTGAGCGGTCCGTAGAGAGAGGCGAGGTACGAGAGGAATACCAAGATGGACCCGACGCTCATCTTCCCAGCGAGCACGTACTGGGCGCCGAGCCACATGATCGCCGCAGTTCCTACAGCGGTGACGAACCCGACGGCGAGCTTGAACCGCATATCCGCCGCGATGGCGCGCTCGTAGGCGGCTACGGTGTCGTCCGCGCAGTCACGGAAACGGGCGTGCTCGAGCTCCTCTCGGGTGAAGGCCTGCACCGCCGGTATCGCGCTGAGGGCTTGCTGTACCAGGGACATCATCCGCACCTCCAGCTCGCGCCGTTCACGATTCCGGTTTTGCATCGGCTCTCCGAATACCCGGATCGCGAGCATCAAGAACGGAGCTACCCCGAGGGAGAGCAGAGTAATCGTTGGCTCCAGGCGCCACATGATCGCAAACATCGTGATCAAGAGGACGGCAGACTGGAGCAGCGGCAGGAGGGCGCCGGTAACCAGCAACTGTACGCAGTAGGGATCGCCGGTGACGCGGGCGACTGTGTCGCCCACCGGCCGACGGCTGTGGAACAGCAGGGAAAGCCGTTGCAGGTGCAGAAAGAGGTCGGCTCCCAGATCATACACCATTCGCTGGCCCAGCTTGACCGAAGCCGACATGTTGGCCATCGACAAGAACGACCCGACGAGGAAAATCACGACGACACTGACGCAAACCCATAAGAGCAGCCCGGCGACACCCGTGGGACCAGGGAGCGCGTCGAGGAGCCGGCTCAAACGCGCCGGAACCGGCTGCTGACCGAGGACCTGGTCTACGAGCAGCTTGGTGGGCCAAGGCCGCAGTACCTCCAGCCCGGTGGCCAACGCCATCGTCACGAGGATGGTCACCAACGCCCGCGAGTGCGGCCGGATGTAGCGCAGTAAACGGAGCTGTGTCCTCAAGGCGCGCTCGTCAATCGCCCCCTCGCAGCCGTCGCACACCCCGGGTGATGGTCGCCACGGCGGCCGCGCTCTGCGTGAGGCAGCGCAGGCCGGGGAACAGGGTGCCGAGCCCCAGGATGGCCGCAGCAACCCGAGCGTGGTCGCGCGCGGCCGCACTGGCCAGCAGCGCGAAAACCAGAGCGAGGCCGGGTCCCCGTGCCGAGACCTTGGGCCACCAGCGGAGCCGGACGAGCTGCCGCCCGCCGGGGTGTTCCTCCACGCCCATCACCACTCGGGCGGCACCGAGCAGCCCGCCCCGAACCTCGAGGTCCCAGCAATCGTGCCGGCCCCCCCGGAGCACGCAGGCGCCTTCGGCGCGCAGGCCCGCCTCCAGCGCCCGCAGCCGCTGGTCCTGCTCCTGACGGCGCTCGCTCCAGATGGAGGTCGTCACGGGCCAGAGCGGCGCGGCGCGGAGCGGGCCGCCCTGACGCCAGGGGGTGAGCCCCTCCTCGAGCCGCCCGCGCAGACGCGCGATCGGCTGCATCAGGTGCAGCACCATGGTCAACAGGCGGCGCCACACACGGTCGGGACTGCGGAGCGGCTCGTCCGGGAACCGCGCGCGGGTGGCGCTGAGACCGGCCTGTGCGAGAGGCAGGAGGAGGGCGCCGAAGAGCAGGGGCAGCGCCACATCGAGCGGCCTCCAGAACACGCCCAGCGCCAGCAGTCCGGCCAAGAGCGCGGTGAACAGATGCCACTCGGGCATCTGAGGCAGGGACGCGAGCAGACTCGGTGCCGGCTGATACAGGGATTGGAAGGGCGCCCCGCCCCAGACGCCGTGGTAGATCCGGGGCCGCCGCCACCGGAGCGCGTGCGTCAACCCGCTGCCGTAGATCCGGCCCGCCCAGCGCACGTGCCCCAGACCGTTGTACTTTTCCGGCCACTTTCGCTCGAGCATCGCCTCCGCCCGGCCGTAGCCGATCTGCTGCTTCCAATAGGCGCGCACGGAACTGCGACGATGGTGCCAGACCAAGGCCGCGGGACTGAAGCCGATGGTCCACCCCCGCTGTTGCAGACTCCAGCATACGTCCACGTCGTCGCCGGCGGTGCGGAACTGGCGATCGAACCCTCCGATCGCCTCGAGGCAGATTTTCCGGAACGCCATGTTGCAACCGGGGATGTGCTCGGCCTCGCGATCGGTCACGAGGACGTGCGCCGGCCCGCCCGGCGCGCACGCCACGCACGCGGGCGTGAGGCCGTCCCCCGGCGGGGCGAGGTTCGGCCCGCCGACGCCGGCGTGGGCCGTGCTCAGGAACGTGGCCGCCAGGTAGGTGAGCCAATGCGGGTCCGGGGAGGCATCGTCGTCCAGGTAGGCGACGATCTCTCCCGTGGCCGCTTCCAGCCCCGCGTTGCGCGCGTTGGCCAGTCCGAGATTCTCCGTCTGGAGCAACCGGCAGTCGTACCGCCGCGCGATGGCCGCCGTCTCGTCCGTGGACCCGTCGTCCACCACGATGACCTCGTAGTCGGGGTAGGCGAGGCGGCTCAACCCGTCCAGGCAGTTGCGGATGGTGCGCGATCCGTTGTACGTACAGACGACGACGGAGACGCGGGGCCAGGAGAGGTCGGGCGCGAAAGGCACTTCTTCGAAGGCATCGCGCACCGCGTGCAGCGCGGGCTTGAGGCCCCGGTCCCGGCGCGTGAGCCCGAAGTCCCAGTCGTCCACCTCGGCTCCTCCGCGGTACCACTCGTCGGTCCAGGCGTAGACGAACGCGCCCGCGCATCCGGCCGCGAACGCCGTGCGCACCTGCCAATCGAGCATGCGGGCCTGGGCGTGCTCGCCGTTGCGCCGGCTGTCGAGCCCGATCTCGCTCATCACGAGCGGGCGTTCGCCGGCGAGGGTCTGCAGTCGGGCGAGGTAGGCGTGCAGCCGCTCCTGCGACTCGAGGTAAACGTTGTAGCAGAAGAAGTCCAGGAAGTCGAGCCGCAAATACTCGGTCGAGGGATAGTTCACGTAGGTGACGAGGCTCCCCGGCGCTTCGTCCTTCGCCGCGTGGTACAACCGTTCGAGATAGCGCTCGACCCGGCGCCGGCCGAACCAACGCGCCACCGAGGCTGGGATCTCGTTGCCGACGGCGTAGCACAGGACGGCCGCGTGGTCCGCCGTCGCGCGCACGCCGGCGCGCACCAGCGCCTCGATGTCGGGGGCGTCTTTCTTGTCGGCGAGGAACCCAATGTAGCGCTCGACCGGCAGGCCGATCATGACGCGCAGGCCGTGGCGCGCCGCCGCGTCGAGCAGCCAGCGCGGCGGCACTGTATAGGTGCGGACCGCGTTGATCCCATTCGCCGCCATCTGAGCGAAATCCCGCTCGACGACGTCGGGCTCGGGGACCTCGCTGCCGTCGGCGCGGGGGCGGAACGTGCCGTAGGTGACGCCGCGGATGTAGAACTTTTCGTCGCCGACGTAGAGGAATTTTCCGCGTGCGGTCGGCCGAGGCGGGGCGGCCGGGGCGGTTCGTGGCTCGACTGGAGCTGCGCGATCGGCCTGCGGGAAGGCGAGCGCGGGCGGGCGCACGGGATCGTGGCCCTTAGCCTCTTCGAGTGGGGTTGACGGCCAGCGCAGGTGTGGCAGCCGATCCGGCTCTGCTGAGTCCACCGGCCTCCTCGCAATGCCTGATGTTGCGCGAAGACACTACCGGGAGGGGTCCGGTCGCAAGACATATGCCTGTGAGGGGACCGGCGCACGCGTTCCTGGGCGGAGCGCGCACTTTGGGTGAAGCGTTCCAGCTTGGTGTTGTGAGCGTCCTACGTACCGGCGGCGAACCGTGGCCGCGACATGCAAGCTACCATACTCGTGCAATTCGCTGCATTGCGACGTGCAGGTCACGGAGCTCGCGTGGACAGCTGATGCGTCACGGCCACGAATCGCCCTGCGGCCCAGCTCATTTTGCGACAGCCTTGCCCAGAACCCACGCACGTCGAACGGGCGGCGGCACCGATCCCGGACGCACGCTCTCCCAGATCTCGCGATTCAGCTCCTGCTCGTCCGCCTCATCCGGCCGCGCCAGATCCCGATCGGGAATACGCGAGCGGAAGGCACGCGGGTTGAGCTCGTCGAGCGGCCACCGGTTGGAGGCGTGGGTGAAGGGCGTCGAGTCGAGGCGTTCCGCGAAGGCGTTCCACAACGGCGTCGCCGCGGCGTCGTACTGGCTCAGCGGCTCGAGCCCCAGGATCAGCTCGATCGTGCGGAGCACCGAGCTCGTCGTGTAGAAGGTGCTGTCCACCGCCCCCTGGCGCGCGTACGGCGACGCGAGCAGCAGCACCGAGCGATGCGCGTCCACGTGGTCGGGGCCGTCCTGCGCGTCGTCCTCGAGCGCGAACACCGCGAGCGACGGCCATACCGCAGACCGGCTCAGCGTCTCGATCAGGCGGCCGAGCGCGAGATCGTTCTCGGCCACCATGGCGCGCGGTGTGGGCTGGTCGCCGCGGCGACCCGACGTGTGGTCGCGCGGCAACCAGGCAATCACGAGGTCGGGAAACTTGCGCTGGCGGTCCCAGCTCGCGATGGAATCGGCGATGATGCGGGCGCGCAATGAGTCGGGGATGCCGAGCACGAACCCCGGGTAGGTTGCGGCGGTGATATCCGTCAGGCCCGGGATGTTGGTCCGCACCCGGCGCGTCACCCCGGTGTCGCCCTCTTCGGACTCCGACTCGGTCATCTCGCCGAAGTTCACCACCCACAGCCCCTTCCGCTTCGCCGCGTCCCAGAGATAGGCGTCCCGCGGATTGGCCAGATCTTCGCCGCTCGTCAGATCCCAGTTGCGCCGGTCGGAGTAGATCTGCGGCCAGGTCTTCTCGTTGTAGTCGCCCGCGAACGCCCGATCGGTCCACTCGTGCCCGTCGGCTGAGACCTCGCCGTCCACGTAGAAGTTGTCGAACAGCACCCAGCGACGGGCGATGGCATGGGCGTTGGGCGTCACCGTGTCGTTGAATATCGCCAGGCTCCGGTCGCCGTTCCCTTGGGCCACGTCCCCGAACACCTGGTCGTAGGTCCGATTCTCGCGGATCACGTAGACGACATGGCGGACGGGGGGCAGGGCGGACGGGCGGTCGGCTTTCCCCCGCAGGCGCGCGTTCGAGTACGGACTGAGCGCGTAGACCTGACGGGTGTAGCGGGCCAGCGTGCCGGCGTCGGGGACCGGGATGATGGAAAGCGACCCGGTGATCACGTTGCCGATGTATTTGTGGTCGGCGTTCGGGCCCGAGCCGCCACCCTTGCCGTTCGCCACGTACAGCGTCCGGCCGTCGGGCGACGTGGCCACGGCGGTCGGGTACCAGCCCGCGGGGATCAGCCCGGCCACGCGCATGCGGTCCCCGCCGAGCCGGACGACGCCGACCGCATTGCTGCCCGCCATCGCAACATAGAGCGTGCGGCCGTCGGGTGAGAGGGCCAGGGCGTTGGGGTCGCTGCCCACGGGCGCGTGCGGGTCGAGGGCGACGGTGAGCTGCTCGACCGCGCGCCCGGACACAAGATCGAGACGGACGACGCCGTTCGCGCCGGCGAGCGCTACGAACAGCTCGGAGTCGTGGAGCGCCAATGCGGACGGGTGAGGGCCGACGAAGAGGGTGGACAGGCGGACGGGCGCACGCGCCGACAGATCAATGACGCTGACGGTCGAGTCGCCCCAGTCGCTCACGTACAATCGGTTCGAGTCGGCGACGACGGCGTACGGGTGGTGCCCCACCGCCACCGCGGCGCGGCGCTCGAGCATCGCGGCATCGATCAGGTACACCGAGTCGCTCAGGTTCCCCACGACGGCCACGAGCCCCTGTCGTGGAGCCACGGCGATTCCCGCCGCAAACAGCTTCGCGCTCGTATCGGCGAGCGCTACGGTGTCGGTCGACCAACCCGCGCCGCCGAGCCACACCAGGCGGTACACCCGGTTCGTGCTGCCGCCGCTGGCCCAGACGGTGTCTCGCCAATCCCGCCCCGAGCGAGCCAGGCCGAGCCACGCCGCTTTGAGCGGCAGACGCCACACGAGCTGTGCAGTGACGGGGTCGATCCGCATCAGCCCGTTCGCGCCGTAGCCGTTGTTGGTGACCAGCACGGATCCGTCGGAGAGGGTGAGCAGGTTGAGCGGCAGCGTCCCCACCGGCACCTGCCGGCCCGCGGGACGAATCCGCCAGCCGGACGGGAGGAGCGTCGTGCGGTCTTTTTGCGGGCCGGGGACGAGGCGCGTGGTGAGCGCCGCGAGGGCGGCGATCGCGGGAACGCCGAGCAGGAGTCGCTTGAGCATGGGGCGAGAATATGGGCGCTCGCGTGGCTCCAGTCACCCCCTTAGGCTTAGCGGCGATGACGGGGGTCATCTTCCATCTCATCCCGCACACTCACTGGGATCGCGAGTGGTACCTGCCGCGCGCCGCGTTCCAGGCGCGATTGATTCCGGCCGTGGACGACCTGATCGAGCGACTGCAGGCCGACCCCGGCTACCGGAGCTTCCTGCTCGACGGTCAGACCGTGCTGCTCGCGGACTACCTGCGTGCGCGCCCGGAGCGGGAGGGAGACGTGAGGGCGCTCGTGAAGACCGGCCGCCTCCAGGTCGGCCCGTGGTACGTGCTCGCCGACGAGTTGATCCCGTCGGCGGAGTCCCTGGTGCGGAACCTGTTGCTGGGTGCGGCCGACGCCGAGCGGCTGGGCGGCCGGCTCGACGTGTTGTACTCGCCCGACGCGTTCGGGCACCCGGCCGTGTGGCCGGCGCTGGCGCGCGAGTTCGGCATCCGGTATGGGGTGCTGTGGCGCGGGCTCGGCGGCGAGCCGGGTCAAGAGCGCGACTTGTACCTCTGGCGCGCTCCCGACGGCAGGGACGTGCTGCTCTGGCACCTGCCGCCCGCGGGATACGAAATTGGCGCCGCGCTCCCGGCCGACGAGGAACGACTGTTCACGGCCTGGGCCCCCGTGCGGCGCGCGCTCCTTGACCGCGCGACCGGAAGACACGTTCCCGTGTTCATCGGAGCGGATCACCACGCGGCGCACCCGGAGCTGCCGCGCCTGCGCGATCTCCTCGCGGCGCTCGAGCCGCAGAGCGCCTTCCGCATCTCCCGTCTCGACGAGTTCTTCCAGGTGGCGGGGGAAGGGGCGAAGCCCGCGCCGCTCGCGGGAGAGCTGCGGTGGTCGTACCAGTATGCCTGGACGCTCCAGGGCGTGCACGGCACCCGGGCGCCCCTCAAGCGGCGGCACTCCGCCGCGGAGCTCGTGCTCGAGCGCTTGGCGGAGCCGCTCGCGGCGCTGGCGCACCGCGCGGGTGGGGCCGGTGGGGCGGGGGGGACGGGGGGCCGCGGGGGTCGGGACCGGCGGGCGCTGCTCGATGTCGCCTGGCGCACGCTCGTGGAGTGTCAGTTCCACGACGCGATCGGGGGTTGTGCGAGCGATGACGTCGCTCGGGCCGTGGAAGCGCGCCTCACGGAGGTGGAGGCTCTGGCGCGCGAGATCGTGCGAGGCAGCGTGTTCGATCTTGTCGGCCACGACCCGGACCGGGCGCGCGAGCGCGCCGCGGAAGCGCGACCGACGCTGGTGCTGTGGAACCCGGCCGCCCGGCCGCGCGGAGGCGTCGTAATCGTTGACGTAACCCGCTTTCGACGAGACGTCTTGATCGGCCCGCCGGCGCGGCGCGCGCCGCGACACGGTGAAGGCTATCGGCCGTTCGGCCTCGTGGGGTGGGGGCCGGGGGGGCCGGACGGTCATTCGTTTCCGGTTCAGGTGCTCGACCGGCGGGCGGGGGGGGAGCGTCTGGACGCGGCGCGGCACTACCCGGATCAGGACGAAGTGGATTGGGTGCGCGTGGCGTTTCGCGCGAGCGCGCTGCCCGGCTTTGGGTTCGCGACCGCCGGGCTCGAGACCGGCGCGGCGCCGGGCGGCGACCTGGGAGCCGAGGGTGAGGGCGCGGTGGTCAGAGAACGTTCGCTCGCGAATCGCTGGATCGAGGTGACGCTCGAACCGAGCGGGGCGCTCGCGCTGCACGACCGGCGGACGGGAGAGCGGTTCGCCGACGTGCTGCACCTCGAGGACGGCGGGGACGCGGGGGACACCTACACCTATTGTCCGCCCGCCCACGATCGAGTGGTGCGCGCCGCGGGCCCGCTCGCCGTGTGGCGCCTGGCCGCGGGCCCGCTGGTCGCCTCACTCGAGGCGAGATTCGGCATCCGGGCGGGGAACGGCGTGACGCGAGACCAGATGGGACGCGTGGACGTGCGGCTCGTGGTGACGCTTCATGCCGACAGCCCCATCGTCCGCTGTCTGCTCGACATCGACAACCAGGCGGCCTGGCATCGGTTGCGCGCCCGGATTCCCACGAGCGTGACCGGGGTCGCCGCCGTCGCGGGAGCCCCGTTCGGCTCGGTGGCGCGCCGGCCCGTAGCCGCGGCGCCCGAGGGTTATCCCCTGGAAACTCCCGTGCGCACCGCACCGGCGCACCGCTTCGTCGCGGCGGCGCGGGGACAGCGCGGGCTCGCCCTGCTCGCACCGGGCTTCTTTGAGTATGAATGGACGCCCGGCGGCGATCTCGTCATGACCCTGCTGCGCGCGATCGGCGAGCTGTCGCGCGCGGAGCTGCCCGCCCGCCCCGGGCACGCGGCGTGGCCCACGCCCACGCCGCTCGCGCAATGTCCCGGGACGAGCCGCGTCGAGCTGGCGGTGGCGCCCGTGTCCGAGGCTGAGATCGAGCGGGGCGACGTGATCCCGTCGTTGTGGGAGGACGTATTCGTCCCGCTGCGCGGGTTCTGGCTGCGCGACGCGGTGGAGCTGGCGGCGGCCCCTGTGGAGATCATGCTCGAGGGTGCGGGACTCGTGCTCTCGGCCCTGAAGCCCGCGCAGCAGGGCTCCCCTCTCGTGCTGCGGTGCTACAACGCGACGGACCGGAAGACCGCCGGCGCGTGGCGGTTCGGCGACACCGTGAAGAGTGCGCACCGCGTCCGTGCGGACGAGCGAGAATCCACGGCGCTGGTGCTCGAGGGCCGGGGGAAGACGGTGCGGTTCGTGGCGGAACCCCATGAGATCGTCACGATACTGGTCACCTAAGTGCGGAGTGCGGAGTGCGGAATGCGGAATGCGGAGT
>Ga0070707_100007108_pt1 | contig 10379 bp, 11 predicted proteins | sample KBSK5502metaG_FD_65468 | JGI IMG/M metagenome (GOLD analysis project Ga0070707, IMG submission 65468) | Corn, switchgrass and miscanthus rhizosphere microbial communities from Kellogg Biological Station, Michigan, USA - KBS K5-50-2 metaG | ecosystem: Host-associated > Plants > Roots >... | reverse complement strand
GACGCACGACGATGATTGGGTGGCGCGCTTTGCGGCCGGGCTCGGCGAGGACCAGCGCCGTTACGGGGTCGCGCTGCTCGGCGGCGACTCCGTCGCAACCGACGGGCCGGCTGTGCTGTCGTTGACGGCGATCGGCGACGTCGCCGCAGGGGCCGAAATCCGCCGCAGCGGTGCGCAGCCAGGCGACCACGTCTGGGTCTCCGGTACGATCGGCGATGCGTTTCTCGGTCTCGCGGCATTGCGCGGCGACTATCCCGATCTTCCGCCAGAACAGCGGGCCGCCTTGATGGCTCGCTTCCAGTTGCCGGAGCCGCGTGTCGAGCTGGGACCGCGACTGGCGGGCGTCGCCCGCGCGATGTGCGATGTATCCGACGGTCTCGTCGCCGATCTCGGGCATATCTGCGAAGCCTCGCGGGTTGCTGCGACCGTCACGCTGTCGCAGCTGCCCTTGTCATCAGCAGCGCGGCAGGTGGTCGCCGGCGCTCCGGACTTGCCGGCGCGGCTGGCCACGGCGGGGGACGATTACGAACTGCTGTTTACCGCGCCGCCCGAAACTGGCGACCAGATCCTCCGCCTCGCGGCCGAGCTGGGGCTGCCGATCACCGCGATCGGCACGATCGAAAACGGCGCCGGAGTGCGTCTCGTCGATGCCGACGGCAAGACCGTATCGGTCGCCGCCGCCGGCTACCGGCACTTCTGAGCCATCTGACGCAACGCCAGGAGCAATACGCCAGGTTGCGGGAAACCGCGCCCCGATCGCGCGGTTGCCTCATTGTTGGGCTTCTGGCATATGGTGCTGACCCTGACCTGCCCCCGGCGCCGCGCTCGGTTGGGCGGGTTTTTATTTCCGATCGCCACTAAGGGAGCCCGGTTATGTCGTTGGCATATATTCTTGTCATTGCCTGCGGCGTGCTGGCGCTGGCTTACGGCTTGATCACCAGCCGGGTCGTGCTGGCGGCGGATGCCGGAAATGCCCGGATGCAGGAAATCTCCGGCGCGGTCCAACTCGGCGCAAACGCCTATCTGAACCGGCAATACCGCACGATCGCGATCGTCGGAATCGTGATCCTGATCATCCTCGGCTTCCTGCTCGGCCTGCATGTTGCGATCGGCTATCTGATCGGCGCGGTGTTGTCGGGCGCCGCCGGTTATATCGGAATGAATGTGTCGGTGCGCGCCAATGTGCGCACCGCGCAAGCCGCGCGCAGCGGCTTGGGCGCCGGGCTCGATCTTGCTTTCAAGGCGGGCGCCGTGACCGGCCTCCTGGTCGTCGGGCTCGGAATCCTCGGGGCCGGCGGCTACTATTTCGTCCTGCGCGGCTGGTTTCCAGCGAATGAGTTGCGGCGGGTGCTCGAGGCGATGGTCGCGCTCGGCTTCGGCGCTTCACTGATCTCGATCTTCGCGCGGCTGGGCGGCGGCATCTTCACCAAGGGCGCCGATGTCGGCGCCGATCTCGTCGGCAAGGTCGAAGCCGGCATCCCGGAGGACGATCCGCGCAACCCGGCCGTCATCGCCGATAATGTCGGCGACAATGTCGGCGACTGCGCCGGCATGGCGGCGGATCTGTTCGAGACCTATGTCGTGACCATCGTCGCGACGATGCTGCTGGCCGCGATCTTCTTCGCGCCACCGCTGCTCGACAGGATGCTGGTGTTGCCGCTCGCGATCGGCGCGGTATGCATCGTCACCTCGGTGATCGGCACCTTCTTTGTTCGGCTGGGTCCCGACAACGGCATCATGAAGGCGCTCTACAAGGGGCTGATCGCGACCGGCATCCTGTCGATCATCGCGATCGCGCTGGTCGTCTACTGGTTTTTCGGGTTCTCGGACCCGCTGGCGCTGACCACCGGAGCCCCGGTGACCGGGCTCAAGCTGTTGCTTGCCGCGATCGTCGGGCTGGCAGTGACGGGCTTCATCGTCTGGATCACCGAATACTACACCTCGACCGCCTACCGGCCGGTGCGCAGCGTGGCGCTGTCCTCGACCACGGGCCACGGCACCAACGTAATCCAGGGTCTCGCCGTCTCGATGGAGGCGACGGCGTTGCCGGTCATCGTGATCTGCATCGGCATCGTGCTGTCGTTTCTGGTAGCCGGCCTGTTCGGCATCGCGATTGCCGCGACGACGATGCTGGCGCTGGCCGGCATGATCGTCGCGCTCGATGCGTACGGCCCGGTCACCGACAATGCCGGCGGCATCGCCGAGATGGCCGATCTGCCGCGCGAAGTGCGGCGCACGACCGACGCGCTCGACGCGGTCGGCAACACCACCAAGGCGGTGACGAAGGGGTATGCGATCGGTTCGGCCGGACTCGCCGCGGTCGTGCTGTTTGTCGCCTATACCGAAGATCTGAAGCACTATTTCCCCGGTCTCGAGGTCCGCTTTGCGCTGCAGGACCCGTTTGTCGTGATCGGGCTGTTCATCGGGGGCCTGCTGCCTTACCTGTTCGGCTCGATGGGGATGCAGGCGGTCGGCCGCTCGGCCGGCGCGATCGTCGTCGAAGTGCGCCGGCAATTCCGCGAAATCGCCGGGATCATGGAAGGCAAGGCCAAGCCCGATTACGGCCGCGCCGTCGACATGCTGACCAAGGCGGCGATCCGCGAGATGATCGTGCCGTCGCTGTTACCCGTGCTGGCGCCGATCATCCTCTATGCCGTGATCGCGGCGATCGCCGGCCGCGCGGCGGCATTCAGCGCGCTGGGCGCGATGCTGCTCGGTACGATCGTAACCGGGCTGTTTGTCGCGATCTCGATGACCTCGGGCGGCGGCGCCTGGGACAATGCCAAAAAGTACATCGAGGAGGGCCATCACGGCGGCAAGGGCTCGGAGGCCCACAAGGCCGCGGTCACCGGCGACACCGTCGGCGATCCTTACAAGGACACCGCGGGACCGGCGGTAAACCCGATGATCAAGATCACCAACATCGTGGCCCTGCTGCTGCTGGCCGTGCTGGGCCGTTGGCTTGCCCAGTAGTCGGTAGTCGGTCGGCCTGCGACGCGTCGGGCGTCGGGCGCGCCTAATTCTTGTTCGGCTCGTAGGGCCGGCCGGGGTTGGACGTGTCGCTGCTCGTACTACTGCTGCTGCCGCCTTTGGTGAAGCGGCCGACATTGCCGATGATCTGCTCGAGGAAGGTCAGCTCACGGCCGGGCGCCGGGGTCGCGCCGGGGGCCGGCTCGATGTCCCGGGCATCCTTGAGATTCCTGTGGTCGACCGCCTTGACGACCCCCCGCTCGTCGAAATTGACGATATAGACCTGCTGGTCGGTTACATCCGCATCGAAGAAAGCCACCTGTTTGGTGCGCCGGCTGATGTAGTACCAGGTCTTTTCGTTGAAGATCGAGGTGCTCGACGGTGTTCCAAGGATCTTGGTGACCTCGTCCCGGGTGGTCGCACCCGGGCGGATCACGGCGAGCTTGTCGGGCTCCGGGAGGTTGCCGCGCTGATCGACCGCTGGGGCGCAGGCCGGAAGGCCCGCGAGAGTGAACAGGCCCGCAAGCAGAGCGGGAAACGACAGCCTGTGAGAAGGGTTGCGGAGCACGGGACGAAGCAGCCTACTTCCGTTGAAATGAGCGCGGGCTGCGCCCATCTCTCGCACGCGACTTTAGCCGAGGGCTGGTTGCTGTCAACCTGTTGCCCCCCAGCCGCGTCAACGGCTTATGCGCGATGATTTCGCTGTTTCGCCGCAACCCCCAGCAAAAGGCCGCCGAGCTGGCCTATTGCCGTGTCGTGGATCAGGCGCGCCGGCCCGGGTTTTTTGGCGAGATCGGCGTTCCCGATACGATTGACGGCCGGTTTGAGTTGATCTGCCTGCATGCGTTTCTGTTTCTCCACCGCCTCAAAGGCGAATCGCCAGCCGCGACGGAATTGGGTCAGAGGTTCGTCAATGCGATGTTTGCCGATTTCGACCGCTCGTTGCGCGAGATGGGGACCGGCGATCTCAGCGTTGGCCGCGAGGTGAAGCGGATGGCGCAGGCGCTCTACGGCCGCATCGAGGCGTATGAAGGCGGACTGTCTGGCGGCGACGCGATGCTGAAAGCCGCGCTCGCGCGCAACCTTTTCGGCACGGTGCAAGTGGTGGAGCCGGCGCTCGACGCCATGGCCGTCTATGTCCGCGGCGCGGCAAGGCGATTGCGCGAGGAGCCGACGGCTCGGCTGGTGGCCGGCGAGATATCGTTCGGCGCTCCCCCGACGGCGGCGCGCGATCCCCAAGAGGCCAGTCCGCCATGAGCGCAGATCGGCCTGAATTTTCGCGCATCGTGCCGCTGGCGCAACTCGGAACCGATGTTTTCCGTCAGGAGGTCGCAGCGACGGAGGCGGAGCGCGCGGCGCTCGCCCGACGCTTCGGCCTGCTCGCTCTCGATCGGTTGATGGCCGAGGTTGAACTCGTCCGGCAAAGCCAGGACACGATCCTGCTGCGCGCCGCCTTCGAAGCCGCCTTTGTGCAGGAATGCGTCGTGACGCTCGATCCGGTCGACGGCGCCATGGCCGCAAATTTCGCGCTGCGCTACGGTCCGCCCGAGCACGAGAGCGAAGAAGGGATCGACGATGAGGTGGCGTTCGAGCCCCTCGTTAACGATTTTATCGATGTTGGGGAGGCGGTTGCCCAGGAATTTTCGCTCGCTTTGCCGAGCTTCCCGCGCAGCCCTGGTGCAATCCTTGAGATTGAGGAGACGCCGGCCGATGCGGGTCCGTTTGCCGCGCTGTCGCACCTTGCCGATCGGGAAAAGCCGTGAGGTTCCCAGAGGCGCCGAGCGCAATGTCTTTCCGGCGCCCATGTACCGGGCCAATAGTGTTGCCGATGACCCCGATTTTGTCTAAGTACCCCGTTTCCCCGCGCCGCTTCCCAAGAGTCGATCATGGCCGTACCGAAAAAGAAAGTCTCGCCGTCGCGGCGCAGGATGCGCCGCTCGCATCATGCCTTGAGCCCGGCGGCTTATGTCGAATGCCCCAATTGCGGCGAGCTGAAGCGCCCGCATCACCTGTGCGAGGCCTGCGGGCAGTACGATGGCCGCGAGGTGATGCCGCAACCATCAGCCTCGGCCTGATCTCCGACCGGCGGCACAGGATGGGCGGGCGGTGAGCGCCAGCGTCACGATCGCCCTCGATGCGATGGGCGGCGATCACGCCCCCGGCGTGGTGCTGAAGGGCGCCGACATCGCCCTGACGCGCTATCCGGCAGCGCGCTTTCTGTTGTTCGGCGACGAGAGCCGGGTTGCGCCGCTGCTGGGTAAGCTGCCGCACCTCGCCAAGGCGGCGACGCTGTATCATACCGACGAGGTCGTGGCGGATGACGCCAAGCCGTCGGTCGCGTTGCGCGCGGCGCGGCGTTCGAGCATGCGGCTCGCGATCGAGGCGGTGGCGGACGGTCGCGCCGACGGGGTGGTTTCGGCCGGCAATACCGGCGCGCTGATGGCGATCGCCAAATTCGTGCTGAAAACGATGCCCGGCATCGACCGGCCGGCGATCGCGACTTTTTTCCCGACCAGGCGCGGCGAGAGCGTGATGCTCGATCTCGGCGCCAATATCGAGTGCGACGCCGACAATCTCGTGCAGTTCGCGCTGATGGGCGATGTCTTCGCCCGCACCGCCTTGGGGTTGATCCAGCCGACTGTCGGGTTGTTGAATGTCGGCGAGGAGGAGCTGAAGGGAAACGATGCGGTGCGCGGCGCCGGCGCGCAATTGCGCGGCGGCATGACGCCGATCCGCTTTCACGGCTTTATCGAAGGCGACGATATTGCCGCCGGAACCGTCGATGTCGTCGTCACCGACGGGTTTACCGGCAATGTCGCGCTGAAGACGGCGGAAGGCATCGCCAAGCTGTTCAGCGAATCGCTCCGCGCCTCGTTCCGTCACTCGCCGCTGGCGCGTCTCGGTTATGTGTTTGCCCGCGGGGCGCTGAAGAAACTGGCGGCGCGCCTCGACCCGCGCCGCTATAACGGCGCGATGTTTCTCGGCCTCGGCGGCATTGCGGTGAAGAGCCACGGCTCGACCGACGCGTTCGGCTTCGCCAACGCGATCAGCGTCGCGATCGACCTGAAGGTCAACGGGTTCCTGGAAAAGATCCGCGACGAGCTGGCGCAGCTCAACAAGCTGCCGGCTCCGCAACAATCGGCAGTGCTGTAACCGCGCGCCGATGATGTTCCGCTCACAGATTGCCGGCTGCGGCGCGTATCTGCCCGAGCGCGTAGTGACCAATGACGAGCTCGCGGGAAAGCTCGATACCTCCGATTCCTGGATCCGCCAGCGCACCGGGATCGGCGAGCGGCGCATCGCGGCTGCTGGCGAGCTGACTTCCGATCTCGCTTTTCACGCCGCGCGACAGGCGCTCGAACGCGCCGGCATGAATGGCAACGATCTCGATCTGATCGTGCTGGCAACCGCCACCCCAGACGAAACGTTCCCGGCGACCGCGGTCAAGGTGCAGGCGCGCCTCGGCATGAAGCGAGGCGCCGCGTTTGATGTGCAGGCCGTGTGCTCCGGCTTCATCTTCGCGCTGGCGGTCGCCGACAACGCGCTGCGGCTCGGGCAAGCGCGCACCGCCCTGGTGATCGGCGCCGAGACCTTCTCACGCATCCTCGACTGGCAGGACCGCGGCACTTGCGTGCTGTTCGGCGACGGCGCCGGAGCACTGCTGCTGAATGCGGTGGCGGACAGCGGATCGGCAGGCCGCGGTATTCTGTCGACCCATCTCCATTCCGACGGCCGCCAGCATGACATCCTGTATGTCGATGGCGGGCCCTCCTCGACCGGCACGGCGGGCTGTCTGCGGATGCAGGGGCGCGAAGTGTTCCGTCAGGCGGTGCAGCATTTGAGCAATGTCGTCGACGAGGCGCTGGCGGCCAACGGGCTTAGCCCGAGCGATCTCGACTGGCTGGTGCCGCACCAGGCGAACACGCGGATCATCGACGCGGTGGGCCGCAAGCTCGGCCTGAGCGCCGACAAGACCGTCGTCACGATCGAGCGGCACGCCAACACCTCGGCAGCATCGATCCCGCTCGCCCTTGAAGAGGCGGTAACGGACGGCCGCATCCGCCCCGGCCACCTCGTGCTGATGGAAGCCCTGGGCGGCGGACTGACTTGGGGCGCCGCCATCGCACGCTGGTAGCGTCTGCGTGTTGCCGCAGCGCCGCAGAAATCGCCGACAACGCTTTGGAATTTGACGGGGTTTTTCGGCGGGTCTAACCTCCCTGAAAGCAGGGAGGAGCGTCATGGCCGGGCATACGATTACCCGCGCTCAACTCACCGAGGCGGTCTATCAGGAAGTCGGCTTGTCGCGCAACGAATCGGCCGAACTCGTCGAGTCGGTGATCGCCGAGATTTCGGACGCGCTCGAGCGCGGCGAGATGGTCAAGATCTCGTCCTTCGGCAGTTTCGCGGTGCGGCAGAAAGGGGAACGGATCGGTCGCAACCCCAAGACCGGGCAGGAAGTGCCGATCAGCCCGCGCCGCGTTCTCGTCTTCCGCGCCTCGCACGCGCTCAAGCATCAAATCAACAACGGACTCAACCAGCGGCCTGCCTCGAGCGGCGCGAGCCGCGCCAGGGCCAGAGCCGGCGCGGCGAAGGCGGCGCCCGCGTAACGTGAGCGAGCTGGGCGAGCGCACCGGAACCCGGCGCGTCGGCAAGAGCGACACCGCGTTCCGCACGATCGGCGAGGTCGCCGAGGATCTCGATATCCCGGCGCATGTGCTGCGCTTCTGGGAATCCAAATTTTCCCAGCTGAAACCGCTGAAGCGAGGCGGCGGCCGGCGCTATTACCGTCCGGAAGACATCCAGCTGCTGCGCCGCATCCGGCAATGCCTGTACCAGGAAGGCTATACGATCCGCGGTGTCCAGAAGCTGTTGGGCGGCGGCGCGGATGCTGCCGACAACGGCGTCGCTGGCCACGATCCGGCCGCTGCACCGAGCTTGTTTCCGCTCGAACCCGCGCGCTCGAGTGCTGGCGTACCAGTGGCATCGCGCCCGGCCCGGCGGGCGGCTGTGCCAGCGATCAAGCCGGACCTCAAAACCGCGCTCGAAGACATCCGGCGTGAGCTGTTGGAGGCGCGCGGCTTGCTCGAGGCTCTGACGCACCGGCGCGAGGAATCCTGACCGACCGCGGCCGCGTTGCGTCCCTCGGCCGCGGCCCTATATGATAGCCCGCCTCGCCAGAGATGCCCCGGTCGGAGCGTAGCGCAGCCTGGTAGCGCATCAGCATGGGGTGCTGAGGGTCGTGAGTTCGAATCTCACCGCTCCGACCATTTCTCTTGATCCCGCAGCACCGAGGGAGAGGCCATGAACGCCCCCAAATCCGATCTCGAACCGTGGCAGTGGCCCGAGGAGCATTGGCGCAAGCTGGTCGCGCGGGTGCGCGCCGGCCGGCCGCTGCGTCCGGCATCATGGCCGGGCGGCGCGCGCTGCGCGGTCGCGCTGTCCTTCGACAGCGACCATGAAACCAGCGATCTGCGCGACGGCGGCAAATCGATCGGGCGGCTTGCCTGGGGCCAATTCGGCAACCGGGTCGGTGTGCCGCGCATCCTCAAGCTGCTCGAACGCTACGACGTCAAGGCGACGTTCTACGTGCCGGCCGTCACGGCGCTGATCCATCCCGACGAGCAGCGCCGCATCGTCGCAGAGGGTCACGAGATCGGCATCCATGGCTGGATCCACGAGCTCAATTCGGTGCTGCCTTACGAGGCCGAGCGCGACCTGATGCTGCGCTCGGCGGACACGCTGGAGAAGGTCAGCGGTGTGCGGCCGGTCGGGTTGCGCACCCCGTCCTGGGATTTCAGCTGGAACACGCTGGCGATCGAGCAGGAGATGGGACTCCTCTACGACTCTTCGCTGATGTCAGACGAGGACTGCTACGAGCTGCTGCTCGATGGCGAGTCGTGCGGGGTCGTCGAGCTGCCGGTCGAATGGGTGCGCGACGACGCGGTCTATTTCATGATGAACCGCTTTTCGTCATTGCGGCCGTACACGCCGCCCACCGACGTCTTCGACATCTTCCGCCGCGAGTTCGAGGCGGCCTATGAGGATGGCGGATTGTTCCAATTGACGATGCACCCGCACGTCATCGGTTACCGCTCGCGCATCTGGATCATCGAGGAGCTGATCCGCCTCGCGCAATCCCGGCCCGGCGTGTGGTTCGCCACCCACGCCGATGTCGCCCGCTGGTCAAAGGACAACGCCGGCTGATTTTCTGCATTAATTCGCGACCGCCGTTTCGATTTTGGCTGAGGCGTGGAGGGCCGGACCGAGCGCCTGCTGCATGTGAACATCGAGCAGCGCCTCTGCGAAGGCCTCCTCGATGTAGCTGAGGCCCGCCGCGCGGCAGGCCGCGTTCGCCTTCCTATCCTTGTGGAGATGCCCGATGGCTGCGGCAATCGTTTCGGCCGTCGCCGCGATGCAGCCTTCGAGCGCGAGCGGCAGATCCAACCCTTCGGCGCCGATCGGCGTCATGACGCAGGGCACGCCGGCGGCAAGGCTGTCGATCACCTTGCCCTTGACCCCGGCGCCAAAGCGCAACGGCGCCACGGTCAGCCGCACCCGACCGAAGATCTCTGAAAGATCCGTCACCTGGCCCAGTGTGACGATGCCGTCGCCGCAGCGCTGCCGCACGCCCTCCGGCAATCCGCCGCCGACCAAGAGGCATTCGAGCGCCGGGTCGTGCTGTCTGACCAGCGGCATGATCTCGGAGATCAGCCAGCGCGCCGCGTCCAGATTCGGCGGATGTCCGTAACCGCCGATGAAGGCGATCCCGTGTCGCTCGGCGAACGGAACCTCGGTCGGCCGCGCCGTGGCCGACCAGCGCACGGTGTGCACCTTGGCGGCGCCGATCTGCGCCGCCAGCAGTTTCGCCTCGCCGCTCGAATGGGTGATGACCGCATCGGCCAATGCCGCGCTGGTGAATTCCATGAGCCGCAGGCGATTGGCGAGTGGGGACAGTTCCGGGCGGTCCTCGGCCGCGGCCTGGCGCCCGATCCGGACATGATGCAGGTCGGCGACGCTGTAGATCTGACGCGCTTTCGGAAAGTGATGGCGCGCCAGCTCGGCGTATTTCGCCGCATTCGCGATCCGGTGCAGATAGATGAGGTCGAATTCTCCGGCTTGCCGCCGCAGCACTTCCTCAACCGATCCGTAAAAAGGCGCGCCGCACCAGGCGATTTTCAGCTCTTCCAGCGACCCGCGATCGGCATCGGCTTTGGCTAGATCGAGGGAGGCGGCGAAGCTCACCTCGAAGCCAAGTCGCTGCAGGCAGCGGATATGGCTGAGGATCACGGCCGATCCGGCATCGCGTTGCGGCTCTGGCAGCCGGTCGTCGATGATCAGCGCGCGCGGTGCCGGCATGCCTGAATCCGGCCGATCCCCGCGCGCTCCGCGCCGCCGCCAGCGTTCGACGA
>Ga0070707_100007106_pt1 | contig 10380 bp, 13 predicted proteins | sample KBSK5502metaG_FD_65468 | JGI IMG/M metagenome (GOLD analysis project Ga0070707, IMG submission 65468) | Corn, switchgrass and miscanthus rhizosphere microbial communities from Kellogg Biological Station, Michigan, USA - KBS K5-50-2 metaG | ecosystem: Host-associated > Plants > Roots >... | reverse complement strand
GGCCGCGAGGAGCGCCGTGTCGACGAGCTCGCCGCTGCACCGCGCGCGATGGTCAGGTGGGAAGGCTCGGCAGGTGAACGCGAGCAGCCTGCGCATCAGGTCGCGGCCTCGGGGCTCGCGTCTCCACCACCCGTGCCGCATGACGCAGCCGACTCGCCTCGGCGGCGAGCGCGGCGTGGCCGTCCTGCGTCAGCGTGTATGAGCGGCGGACGCGGCCCTCGACCTTCTCTTCATCCCCGGCCTCGACAAAGCCGGATTCAACGAGGCGGTCGAGCGCGCCGAAGAGCGTGCCGGTGCCGAGTCGCACCTCTCCCCCGGAAAGCTCAGCCGCGCGGCCGATGATCGCGTAGCCATGGAGCGGCCCATCGAGGAGCGCCGCGAGAACGAAATACGTCGAGCGGCGGATCTCCATGGGCCGGACTATATGTCGCCCGACGACATGTCGTCAAACGCTACGTCAGATGGAAGTACAGCGCGTAGAGCAGCTCCACCGCGGGGTTCGAGGTGTGCACGGTCACGTCAGCCGGCGTCTCCAGCAGTGCCTCGGAGTAGTTGAAGATGATCTGCACCCCGGCGGAGACCAGATCGTCCGCGGCTCTCTGAGCCCCGTCCGCCGGCACAGCGAGCACGCCGACGACGACGTTGTGCTCGCGCACGAGCTCCGCGAGGCGCTCGTACGGCTCGACCGAGACGCGCCCTATCGGCTCCCCGAGCTTCGCCTGGTCGGTGTCCACGACCACGGCGATGTTGATCCCGTGCTCCGCGAAGATCGAGGACGAGGCGATTGCCTGCCCGAGGCGGCCCGCGCCGACGAGTGCGACGTTGTGCTGGCCCTGCGTGCGCAGGATCTTCCGGATCGCGTCGAGCAGGAGCTCGATCGAGTAGCCAACCCCGCGCTTGCCGAACTTGCCGAAGTTGGAGAGGTCACGGCGAATCTGCGTCGCGTTGATGTTCGTGTACTCGGCGATCTCCTGCGAAGAGATCCTCGTCTTGCCCATCTTCCGTGCCTGCGTCAGCACCTGGAGGTACCGGGACAGGCGGGCGGCGACGCCGACGTTCAAGCGCTCGGCCACACGACCCCCCTTCGCTTCGACTTCGTAACAGCGTTCTCTGTTGTACCAGCCGCTCTAGCCGCTCGCTTGTGCAACCGCACGCCGCAGCGCATCGGGATGCACGTGATAGACGAAACGCCGCCGCCCGTCGATCTCCACCACCGGGATCCACTCGCGGTAGGCGGCCTCGAGCTCGGGATCGCCGTCGATCGCGACCTCGCGCAACTCGAATCCGAGCTCGTCGCGCGCAGCCGTGACGACGCGCTTGGCCGCCGCGCAGAGGTGGCAACCCGAGGCCGTGAAGAGAGCGACTTCGGTTACGGGTAGATACCCCGCGTGACGGTGGCCTCGGCGACACGCTGCACCGCGAGCCCGTACGCCGCGACGCGCATCGGGAGCTTGCGGCTCTGGGCCGTCTCCCACGTCTCGTCGAACGCGCGGCTCACGATGTCGTTGAGCTTCGCGTTCACCTCGACCTCTTTCCAGAAGTACTCCTGCAGGCCCTGCACCCACTCGAAGTACGAGACCACGACGCCGCCCGCGTTCGCAAGCACGTCGGGGAGGATGAGGATGCCCTTGTCCTCGAGGATGGCGTCGGCCGCCGGCGTGACAGGCCCGTTAGCCCCCTCGCAGATGATCGCGGCCTTGACCTGGTCGGCGTTCTCCGCGGTGATCACCTGCTCGAGCGCGCACGGCGCGAAGATGTCGCACTCGAGCAGCACGAGCTCCTCGTTCGAGATCGCCTCCGCGTCCCTGAGTCCGACGAGCGTCCGGTTCTCGGCCTTGTAGGCAACCGCGGCCGGCACATCGATCCCCTTCTCGTTGTAAAGGGCGGTCGTCGAGTCGGAGATCGCGACGACCGTGGCGCCTTCCTGGTGGAGGAACTGTGCGAGGTAGCTGCCGACGTTTCCGAAGCCCTGCACCACGAGCTTCATCCCGGCGAGGCGCTTGTCGAGCTTTGCGACCGCGTCGCGGATGCAGAAGAGCGAGCCGCGCGCCGTGGCCTCGACGCGGCCCAGCGAGCCGCCGATCGTGAGCGGCTTGCCCGTCACGACTCCGAGCACCGAGTGGCCCTTGTTCATCGAGAACGTGTCGAAGATCCAGGCCATCGTCGAGCCGTCGGTGCCGACGTCCGGCGCGGGAATGTCCTTCTCGGGACCGATCTCGTTGATGATCTCGCTCGTGAAGCGGCGGGTCATCCGCTCGAGCTCCCCGCGCGACATCTTCTTCGGATCGCAGACGACACCGCCCTTTGCGCCGCCGAAGGGGATCCCCATGAGCGCGCACTTCCACGTCATCCACATCGCCAGCGCCTTGACCTCGTCGACGGTGACGTCGGGGTGGTAGCGAATACCGCCCTTCGACGGCCCGCGCGCGATGTTGTGGGTGACGCGGTAGCCCTTGAAGACCTGCGTCCCCCCATCGTCCATGCTCACCGGGATCGAGACTTCGATGGCCTTTTTGCACTCGCCTAGGACGGCGATGAGGTTCGCGTCGATCTCGAAGGTGGTACCGACGCGGCGAAGCTGCTCGCGCGCCAGCTCGAAAGGGTTCTCGCGCAGGTGGGTCGTTACGTCGAGTGAGGCCAAGGCCTGCTCCTTTTGTCGCTGCAAACGGCGCGGAAAAGGGACGCCGCGGCGAGCTTAGCGCGAGGCATAGGCGTCAAGGGCGAGGTACCGGGGGTACGGCACGGGCTCGGTCCAGCGAGCGGCCGAAGCGATCATCGCCGCGTTGTCGGTACAGAGGGCGAGCGGCGCGGCGGCCGCGTCGGGGAGGGCGGCCCGTAGCGCCGAGTTCGCGGCCACGCCGCCGACGATCGCGATCCGGTCTCGTTCGGTGTGGTCCGCGGCCTCGTGGACGCGCTCGACCAGAGCCCGCACGATCGCGAGCTGGTAGGAGGCGGCGAGGTCGGCACGGCGCGCCTCGAGCTCGTCCTCGGCCAGGTCGCGAACCGCGTAGAGGAGCGCCGTCTTCAATCCCGAGAACGAGAAGTCGAGGCCCGGGATGCGGGCTACCGGGAAGTCGTAGGCGTGCGGGTCTCCTTCTCCGGCGAGCCGGTCAATCTCCCGGCCGCCGGGGTAACCGAGTCCGAGCAGACGCGCCCCTTTGTCGAACGCCTCGCCTGCCGCGTCGTCGAGCGTCGATCCGAGCTGCACCTGGTCGGTGTGCGAGCGGACATCGAGCAGCAGCGTGTGACCGCCGCTCGCCAGCAGGCAGAGGAACGGGGGCTCGAGCGGCTCCGGCTGGAGATAGAGCGAGGCGACGTGACCGTCGAGGTGGTCGACGGGAACGAGCGGCAGCCGGCGAGACCACGCAACCGCCTTCGCCGCCGCCAGGCCCACGAGGAGCGCGCCGATCAGCCCCGGGCCGCGCGTCACAGCGACGCGGTCCACCTCCGCGAGACTCGCGTCGGCCTCGGCGAGCGCCTCGCGGAGGACCGGCGTGACGAGCTCGAGGTGCCGTCGCGACGCCACCTCCGGCACGACGCCTCCGTAGCGTGCGTGCAGCTCCGCCTGCGACGCGACGACGCTCGAGCGGATCTCGCCCTCGTCGGTGACGAGCGCCGCCGCGGTCTCGTCGCACGACGTCTCGATCCCGAGGATCACTCTGCCGGCTTCCAGGGGGCTACTGCCGGTCGCGCGCGACCGGGTCCTTCCACATGATCAGCGCGTCCTCGCGGTTGTCCGTGTAGTAGCCGCGCCGCAGTCCGCGCGAGCGGAAGCCGAGGCGCTCGTAGAGGTCGATCGCCTTCGCGTTGGAGACGCGCACCTCGAGCGTGTAGCCGCGACGGGCGTCATCGGCCGTGAGGTCGAAGAGGCGCTCGAGGAGCATCGTCGCGACGCCGCGCCCGCGCTGGTCGGGATCGACGGCCACGTTCATCACGTGCCACGCGTCGACGTAGCGAGAGACGATCAGATAACCGACAAGCGCGCCGTCCTCGCCCTCCGCCTCGAATGCGCCGAGACAGATCGAGGTCGGCTTCGCGAGCTCGCCTGCGAACATCGAGCGAGACCACGGCGTCGGGTACGAACGGCGCTCGATCTCCTCGATCGCAAGGAGATCGCCGAGCATGAGGCGCCGCAGCTCGATCGTGGTCACCGCAGGTTCCTCTCGGCATCAGGCACCCGGAGGTAGAGCGGCTCGAGCTCATCGACGGAACCGGGCTCACCGGCCAGCGCCGCGTGGAAGCGGGCGCGCGGCAGATGCCGTTCGTCGTCGTCCGCCGGCACAACTGCTCCGCGCTCCTCGAGCAGCGACCGGTACCGCTTCGCGCCGTCGCCGATGCAGGGGGCGCCGTCCAACGGCAGCTCCTGCGGCGTGAGCACACGCGGCTCGCCGTCCACCAGGGTGAACACCTCTCGTCGTTTCGCATCGACGACCGGCAGCGCTCCGGGCGCACCGGCGGCGAGGGCCGCGAGAGTGGAGACGCCCGCGCCGGGCAAGTCGAGCGACAGCGCGAGACCCCGTGCTGTCGCGAGCCCGATGCGGACTCCTGTGAAGCTGCCGGGGCCGAGACCGACGGCAAGCAGGTCGAGATCGGACGGATGCGCACCCGCCTGGCGGAGCAGCGCGTCCACGTCCTCGAGCAGCGTCTGCGCGCGCGAGACGCGCTCGCCGAGCACCTCGTCCCCATCGACGAGCGCGCTCGTGGCGACCGCCGTCGCCGTATCGAAGGCCAGAATCAACACTCTTCGATCTCCAGTGCCCTCCCAGCTCCAGCATGCCGCAAACGCACTGCGAAGCGAGGAGCCGGCAAGACGCCCCGCCCGGCCTCCGGCCATTCGACGAACGCGATCGCTCCCTCAAAGTACGGCTCGAGGTCTCCCCACTCCGCCGGCGAGACGCCCTCGAACCGGTAGAGGTCGAGATGCGAGACCTCGACGCCGTTTCCGTGGTAGCGGTGGCCGATCGTGTACGTGGGGCTCGTGACGCGCTGGCGGACGCCGAGCGCACCACACGCGCCGCGGACAAAGGTCGTCTTGCCGGAGCCGAGCTCGCCGGCCACGGTGACGACATCGCCGGTCGCGAGCCGACGTGCAAGCTCCGCGGCCAGCGCCTCCGTCTCCTCGGGCGAATTGCTCTGTTGCTCCACGCGTACGATCCAAGCATGCCCGCCTACGTGATCGTCGAGACCGATGTCCACGACCCGGAGCAGTACGAGCGCTACAAGGCGGCGTCGCCGGGCGCCGTCCACGCGGGCGGCGGACGCTTCGTCGTGCGCGGCGGCGAGCTCGCGGTGCTCGAGGGCGACTGGAGTCCCAAGCGACTCGTGATCCTCGAGTTCCCCGATCTCGAAGCCGCCGGGCGCTGGTACGGCTCGCCCGAGTACGAAGAGGCGAAGCGGCTGCGCGAAGGCGCTGCCAATCTCCGCATGGTCGCGGTGCAAGGTCTCGACGAGCCGCTATAGGCCGCGGGAACTCGGTCGGGCCAGCGGACCCGTAAGGAGAGAGGTGGATGAGCTTTCGGATCGTGTGCTCTGGCGCCTGGCCGGTGAGGGCGACGGCTCTGCGTTCGGCGTCCTGTTCGAGCGGCACGCCGGCCGGATCTACAACTACTGCTTCCGCCGTACGGGCGACTGGGCAGCTGCGGATGACCTGACGTCCACCACATTCCTCCTTGCCTGGCGCGGCCACGGCCGCACCCCGCTGCAGGCCGAGAGCGCACTGCCACTGCTCTACGGGATCGCGACGAACGCACTCCGCAACCACCGCCGCTCGCTGAGACGCCGCCGCGACGCATTCGCGCGGCTTCCCCTCGAGAGAGTGGAGGAGCCTGACTTCGCCGAAGAGGGTGCGATACGCCTCGACGACCAAGCTGCGATGCAACGGCTCTTGAGCGTCTTCACCCGACTCCCGCGACGTGAACAGGACGTGATCGCGCTCTGCGACTGGAGCGGGCTCTCCTACGAAGACGCGGCCTCCGCTCTCGACGTCCCGATCGGCAGGGTTCGCTCGCGGTTGGCGCGTGGCCGTCGCCGGCTGCGGGAACTCGCGACCACCAACGGACCCCAAGCTGACGTAGATGTCGTCCCGCTCCGCATCGAGGTGAACGAGCGATGAGCCTCCGTCTTACTCCTCCCCCTGAGCGCGACTTCCCCGCGGGACGGCTCGAGCAACGGAAGGAGCAACTCGTGTCCGAGATCTATGCCAGCACCGCCAGACCGGCGCCGCGCTACCCCCGGCGGATCCTCGTTTCGGTCGCCGCGCTCGCTGTCGCCGGCATCTTCGCCGCGGCCGCCTACGCCGGCTACACGCTCATCCGGCCCGTGACTCCGGTTGCAACGATCGGCTGCTACGAGACCGACTCGCTCGGCGGCAACACGGCCGTCCTCACCTCCGGCATCCACGCGCCGGTGGCAGCGTGTGCGCGCAAATACGCCTCCGCGTTCCCGGGCTCGCCGCGGCCGGCCCAATTCGCCGCCTGCGTGCTTCCCAGCGGCTCGATCGGCGTCTTCCCCGGGGACACCGCCGGCGACACCTGCAAGAGCCTCGGGCTCGCCGAAGCTCCTTGAGCCCGACCGCCTAGAACAAGCCGAGCTGCTCGGCCGGAGCCTCGACCTGGGGCTCCGGCTCGGGCGGCGCTTCGACGGCCGCCGGCTGGACGCCACGACCCATCAGCTCCGGCAGGCGGGCGAAATCCGACTCGAGCACCTTGAGCATCGCCGGCGTGTAGAGCGCGGCCGCCGGGTGATAGAGCGGATAGAGCAGAGCGCTGCGGCCGGCGATCGTGAGTGCCTGCTCCTGCCCGTGCACGCGGGTGATCCCGAGCGGACGGCCGGAGAGAAGCTTCGTCGCAAAGTTGCCAAGGGTCGCGATCACTTTCGGCTCGATCAGCTCGATCTGGCGGAACAGGTGCGGCTCGCACGATTCGATCTCGTCCGGCTGCGGGTCGCGGTTGCCGGGCGGTCGGCACTTGAGGACGTTCGCGATGTAGACGTCGTCGCGCCGCAAGTCGACGCCCGCGAGCAGGCCGTCGAGCAGCTTCCCTGCCTGGCCGACGAAGGGGATGCCCTGCTTGTCCTCGTGGAATCCCGGCGCCTCGCCGACGAACATCAGGTCGGCGCGCGGGTTGCCGCCACCGAACACGACCTGCGTCCGACCCTCGGCCAGCCGACAGCGCGTGCAAGCGGCGGTCGCGGTCGCATATTCCTCGAGCGACTCCGGCGGCGCGACGGGCACTGCACTCACAGGAGCGAGTCTACGAGGCACGTCCGACGGACACGATGCGCGCCCGCCAGCGGCCGCGCGGCGCGTCGACCTCGATCTCGTCGCCGGGCGCCTTGCCCAGCAAGGCCCGTCCAACGGGCGAGTCCGGCGAGACTCCGCCGACGCCTGTGATCTCGATCTCGAGCCGACCGCCATCGTCGCGCTCGAGTTCGACCCGAGAGCCGACGGTGACGACACCGCTCGCTGCGGCCTCGGCCTCGTCGACGATCGTCGCGTGCTGGACCCGATGGCGCAGCACGCGGATCCGCGCCTCGAGCAGTCCCTGCTCGTTCTTCGCGGCGTGGTACTCGAAGTTCTCGGAGAGGTCGCCGTGCGCCCGCGCGGTCGCGATCGCCTCGACGACTTCCCTCCGCTTCGGGCCCTCGAGCTCGGCGAGCTCGGACTGCAGTTGGTCATAGGCGGCGGGCGTCAGCAGCTCGCCGTCTGCGTCCTCCCGGGCCACCGGTCAGTGGCCGCAGCCGCAGGAGCCGCCGCAGCACCCTCCACCACCGCCGCCGCCGGACACGACCTTCGTCACGCCGTGCACCGCGAAGGACGAGAACTGGCGCGAGACGTTGGTGGCGGTGCAATCGGGGCAGGCGACCTGCTCCTCCCCACGGACGAGCTCCTCGAAGTGCGACTCGCACTCCATGCAGACGTACTCGTAAATGGGCACGGTTCGGATGCTAGCCGGGCTAGGAGTTGCAGGTGGCCTCTTTGCCACCCATGAGCTCGCGGACGAGCCCGTCCGGCGTCCCCGGGACGCTGAGCGAGAACCGCTCGGGCCGCGTCAGGTCGAGGTACGTCATCTTGTTCGGTCCCTGCGAGACACAGCCGCTGCCCTGCAGGCGCAGGTACGGGCTGTAGTGATTCCGGAGGAGATAGCGCCCGGCGGCGAACACCCGCCCATGAATCGCCGTGTGACCGAACGAGGTGACGATCGGATTCGCCGGTCCTGTCAGGAGGGGCGTCGCATGCGGAAGCTCGTAGATCGTCCAGTTCCGGCTGCGGAAGACGACGTTCAACCCGGAGCCTGGGGAACGCACGACGCGTGCCTCCTCTGGGCCGCCGTCCCAGTCGAGCGGCGCCGTCTTGCTCACAAGCACATACCGCACGGCGTCGGAGCGCAGCCAGTGACGGTATGCGGACGCGTCGAGGTCATTCGTGTACAGGGCGGGGTTGTCGGCGACGTCGAGCTGTCGATACCACCCGCGCGCCAGCGGAAAGCCGGCTCTCGGGATCCAGTAGGCCTCCCAGTGCTCCGCCGTCGGCACGACCTCCACGCGGTAGCCAGGTTGCTGGTGGGCGCGGAGGAAGCCGATCGCGGGGCGCCAGAAGCTCGCCTGCTGCGTGTCGTTGTTCAGCCGCGACGGCACGAGCAGCGCGTAGGGCACGAGGTTGTACGCGAAGGCCACGGCGAGCGCGAGCACGACCAGGCGCCGCGGACGGAAGTTGGCGAGGCTCGCCGTCAGGAGCATGATCGGCAGGATGAACGCGTTCAGCCGCGTCCAGTTGTCCCCGAGTGGGGACGGGATGATGTAGACGATGACGCTGCCCAGGCCCCAGAGGGCGTAGAAGGCGACGAGAGGTCGGCCGCCGCGAGCGTTCCTGGCCACCAGGACGCCGAGGGCCGTGACGATGAGAACAGCCGCGAAGTCGATCCAGTGGAACGGGAAGACCCCGCCGCCCGCGCCCGGAAAGAGAACGAGCACGGCTACCTCGATCCCCGCCGCGGCGGCCAGTCCGGCGCCGAACCAGAGATCACGGCGCGCGATCCGGCGGCGGGAGATGGCATATGAGCCGACGATCAGGCAGAGGAAGACGAAGGCGAGCGGACTAAAGCCCACGGTGAGCGCTGCGAGGACACCGGCAAGCCAGAACCGCCGCAGCTGCAGCAGCTTGAGCGCTGCGAGCATCGCAGCGAAGCCGAGCGTGTACGCATACTCGCCCGTGAACAGCGGCGCCGCAGCGAGCACGCCGAAGATGCGCGACGGCCAGACCGCGGCACTCCCCCACTCCCGCATCGCAATCGACGAGAAGAGGACGGTCGAGGCGACTGCAGCGGCGAAGACGAGCGGCAGGTTCCCCACCAGCGCGGCCGGCAAGTAGTAGAGGAGGCTGTACGAGGCGAGCGGGTACGTCCCCGCGTACCAGAAGTTGTCCCAGACGAGTGCGCCGTCGCGGACGAGGAACGTGCGGTAGAGGTGGACCGGCGCATCGCCAGGAGCCGGGCCGACAGCGAGCACGATGCCCGCGATTACGGCTGTCAGGGCAGCGGCGAGCAGCAACTCGCGGCGAGGCGAGATGCGGCGGAGATCGGGGAGGCTTGCGGCGGCAGAGCTCATCGCGGCAAGCGAATGGTTGCATGAATGCGCGACAACAGCGCGGCGGGCGGGACGAGGTCGACACCGTCGGGCCGGGAGAGGTAGCCGGGCGCGCTGCCGGCGACTCCGGTGTGGCCGTACTGCCAGACGACGCGGTTCGTGCGCGGATCGACGACGATCACGCGGTCGTTGAAGTCGTCGTTGAGCAGGAAGTCGCCGTTCGGCAGCGGCAGCGCGAGCGAGGGATGGTCGAGCGCCGGTGCACCTGCGCGCGGCCGGTACCGCCAGCGGAGCCGTCCCCGCCGATCGAACGTCTCGAGGATCCCCGGACTCTGCCAGCCGACCGTCACGTACAGACCCGGCCGATCCTCGTTCGAGTCCGACGGGTAGTAGACGCCGGGCGGGTGTGTCGACCACAGGAGGCGGCCGCTTCGCGAGACCGCATCGACCCAGTCGCCGTTGATCTCGGTCACCAGCATCCCGCCTCCCTCGAGCGGGAACGCACCGTTCGGGCTGCCCCAGGCGCGCGGCGGGGAGTGAACACAGCCTTCGGCCGGACTGCCGGTCGCGCGAATCGGGTGGCGCAACGGCGGACGGAGCAGCACGATCCGGCAGTTCTCGATGTCGGCGATGACGATCGAGCCGTTCGGCAGCAGCATCGCGTCGTCGGGATGGGCCAGCCGGTCCGTGCCGCTGCCCGGCTTGTCGACCGCCCCGTAGCGCCAGACGATTCGCTTCGACGCGACGTCAACCATGCTCACGACGTCGACGTCCTCCTCCGTGACGACGATCCGGCGG
>Ga0070707_100007105_pt1 | contig 10381 bp, 9 predicted proteins | sample KBSK5502metaG_FD_65468 | JGI IMG/M metagenome (GOLD analysis project Ga0070707, IMG submission 65468) | Corn, switchgrass and miscanthus rhizosphere microbial communities from Kellogg Biological Station, Michigan, USA - KBS K5-50-2 metaG | ecosystem: Host-associated > Plants > Roots >... | reverse complement strand
CCTCGAGATCCAGCAGAAGACTCCGCCGCCACCCGTGACGAAGAGCGAAGCGGCGCCTCCGCCTGTCGTGCCGGTCACCGCCTCGAGCGCGCCGAAGGACGGGCAGGCGACCAGCACTGGCCCGCCGCCGAAGCCGTAGGCGTCAGGCGTGGGGCGTTAGGTAATCGGCTTCATTCTTAAGGCCTAAGGCCTAAGGCCTAACGCCTAAGGCCTATAACTGACGTGGTAGGATTTCCAGGCGCGCGGTCGCGCGCACTCAATCGCCCGGGAGGGCTCCTCATTTGGATATTGCAGTCATCGGCACGGGCTACGTCGGCCTGGTCACTGGCGCGGGTCTGGCTGACTTCGGCAACGACGTCATCTGCGTCGACATCGACGCAAAGAAAATCGAAGCGCTGAAGCAGGGCAAGATCCCGATCTACGAGCCGGGACTCGACAAGATCGTCTCGCGCAACGTCAGTGAAGGACGCCTGCAGTTCAGCACCGATCTTCCAGAGGCCATCCGGTCCAGCCGTGCGATTTTCATTGCCGTCGGGACGCCTCCAAAGGCGGACGGCTCCGCCGATCTGCGCTACGTCGAGGAGGTCGCGCGCACGATCGCGAAGTACATGAACGGCCCCAAGCTGGTGATCACAAAATCGACGGTTCCGATCGGCACCGGCCGGATCATCGAGAAAATCCTCGGCGAAGCGGGCAACGGATTTCGCGCATCGGTGGCATCAAACCCGGAGTTTCTGCGCGAAGGATCGGCGATCGAAGACTTCATGAAGCCCGATCGCGTCGTCATCGGCGCGTCGGATCGCGAATCGATCGCGCTGATGAAGGAAATTTACGCGCCCCTGCATTCGCTCGAGATTCCATTCGTAGTGACTAACGTCGAGTCGGCAGAGCTGATCAAGTACGCCGCGAACGGCTTCCTCGCGACGAAAATCTCCTTCATCAACGAGATCGCCGTCCTATGCGAGCTCCTCGGCGGCGACGTTCAGGATGTCGCACGCGGCATGGGTCTCGACTCGCGCATCGGCTCCAAATTTCTGCAGGCCGGCCCCGGCTTCGGCGGCTCGTGTTTTCCGAAAGACACCTCCGCGATCGCCGACATCTCGCGCCGATACGGATACGAGTTCGAGATCATCGAAGCAGTTCTGCGCGTCAACGACAACATCAAGCAGCGCATGGTCGTCAAGGTGATGCAGGCGCTTTGCGGAAACGCGAAGGGAAAGACCATTGCCATTCTCGGTTTGGCGTTCAAGCCCGAGACGGACGACATGCGCGATTCGCCGGCAATTCCGTTGATCATGGGTCTGCAGAAAGAAGGGGCCACGGTTCGAGCGTACGATCCGCAGGCGATGGAGAACGCCGGACGCATCTTCAGCAATGTGAAATTCTGCCGCGATGCATACGAAACCGCCGAGGGCGCTGATGCTCTGGTGATCGCGACGGAGTGGAATGAATTCCGCTCCCTGAAGCTCGAACGCATTCGCAGCCAGCTCAGGCAGCCGTTGATCATCGATCTGCGCAATGTCTACGATCCGAACCGCATGAAGAGCGAGGGCTTCACCTACGTTTCGGTCGGGCGGAAGGAAACCGGCTGATGTCGCGTGCGCTGATCACGGGTGGGGCGGGTTTTCTGGGCTCGCATCTCTGCGAGCTTTTTCTCGATCGGGGACATGAAGTCATCTGCATCGACAACCTGATCACCGGCAATCCCGTCAATATTCAACATCTGATCGGCCGGAACGGATTCACGTTCGTGAAGTACGACGTCACGAATTACGTCCACTGCGAAGGCCCGCTCGACTACGTTCTGCATTTCGCGTCGCCCGCCAGTCCGATCGACTATCTGGAAAAGCCGATCCAGACGCTGAAGGTCGGCTCGCTCGGCACACACAAGACGTTGGGATTGGCGAAGGACAAAAAGGCGCGATATCTGTTGGCGTCGACGTCCGAGGTCTACGGCGATCCGCTGGTGCATCCGCAGAAGGAGGATTACTGGGGCAATGTGAATCCGGTCGGTCCGCGGGGCGTCTATGACGAAGCCAAGCGATTCGCCGAGGCCATGACGATGGCCTACCACCGTTTCCACAACGTCGACACCAGAATCGTGCGGATCTTCAACACCTACGGCGAGCGCATGCGCATCAAGGACGGCCGGGTCGTGCCCGCCTTTATTTCCCAGGCGTTGCGCAACGAGCCGCTGACGGTGTTCGGCGACGGCTCCCAGACGCGCTCATTCTGTTACGTCGCGGACCTGGTGGAGGGCATCTATCGGCTGCTGATGTCGAACGAGACGCTGCCCGTCAACATCGGCAATCCGAACGAGATGACCGTGCTGCAATTTGCGCAGGAGATCAAGCGTCTGACCGGCACCAAAGCACCGATTGAATTTCGCCCGCTGCCTGAGGACGATCCGAAAGTCCGGCGCCCCGATATCGCGAAGGCGAAAAAACTGCTCGGCTGGGAGCCAAAGGTACCGCTGGAAGTTGGCCTCAGGCGGACCATCGACTATTTCAAGAGCGTGCCGTTGTAGCCTTTGGAGTGCGGCGCCTTGGCGCCGCTTTTGCTGAAAGCGGCAGCGAGCTGCCGCACTCCAAAGCCCATGCGCCGTATTCTTCTTGCCTTCGTCGCCGGTTTTCTCGCCACCATCATTTTTCATCAGGGCGTGATCGCGTTGCTGCACGCCGCGAACATCGCGCCGCGCGCAGCGTGGAACATGCAGCCTGTTCCACCGTTCGGAGTGCCATCGGTGATCTCGCTGTCGTTCTGGGGCGGCGTGTGGGGGATCATCATGATTCCGATCATCGATCGATTCCGCGGCCCGCAGTACTGGATCTGGGCGATCGTCTTCGGCGCGATCGCGCCGACGTTGGTGGCGGCGTTCGTGGTCGCGCCTCTCAAGCATCAGCCGATGCCGCACACGCCGAAGATGGCGCTCATCGGGTTGACCGTCAACGGGGCCTGGGGACTCGGCACGGCGTTGTTCTATCGGCTATTCTCACGGAAGTGACCTACCGCTTCGCCATCAACCCGCGCTGGACCGACCTGCCGCACTGCTCGGCATTGCTGCACGGCCGGCCGCGCGATTACACCGTTGCGGACTACCAGACGACGCTGTCGATCAAATGGGTTCGACATGGTGAGGCATGGTACGAGACGCCGGAGGGGCGATATCGCGTCACGCCCGACACGTTTTTGATTCTGAATGAGGGGCAGCATTACTCGATGGAGGTCGATGCGACCTCGAACAGCGAGACCTTCTGTCCGTTCTTCCAGCCGGGCTTTGTGCGCGCCGGCGAGTTTTGCGAGCGGCTCCATCCGATGGATGGCCGAGTGGGACATGTCATGCGGTCCATTGGAAGCGTCCCGCTCGAAGACAGCTTCTACGATCTGGCCGACGCTCTCGTCGAGCTGCGCGGCGATACGCAGCGCGAAACGCGGTCATTTCCAGGATTGCGCGCGGCGACGCGGGAAGAGATGTACCGCCGTCTGTATCGAGCGCGCGATTTTTTGTACTCCTGCTACGGCCAACCTTTGACGGTCGCCGATGCAGCGAAGATCGCTGCGATCTCGCATTTCCATTTTCAGAGAATGTTCAAGTTGGCGTTCGGCCTCTCGCCGATGCAATTCCTACAGCGACGCCGCCTCGAAGTAGCCCGCGATCTTCTGGCATCGACTGACGACGATGTCACATCCATCTGTCTCTCCGTCGGCTTCGAAAGCCTCGGATCCTTCAGCGCCCTGTTCAAGCGCCGCTTCGGCGTGCCGCCTTCTGGAGTGCGGCGCCTTGGCGCCGCTTTCAAGGCCGCAGCTTGCTGCGGCCCGCCGGCAGCAAGCTGCCGGCGATAAAGCGGCGGCAAGCCGCCGCACTCCAAAGTCACCGCAGGATCGTTTCTTCCCGACGCGGGCCGGTCGAGATGATCGTGATGGCGCTGCCGGTTTCGTCCTCGATGAAGCGGACGTAATCCTTCGCGGCCGGGGGAAGCTTCTGGAAATCGGTGATGCCGACGGTCGATTGCCGCCATCCTTTCATCGCCCGATATTCCGGCTTGTAGTCGTGATGCGCGACGGCGAACGCCGGGAAGGTCCTCCAGCGCTCGCCGTGAACGTTGTAGCCGGTGCACACTGGAATCTCTTCGAAGTCATCGAGCACATCGAGCTTCGTCAGAGCGATGGCGTCGAGGCCATTGAGCATCACTGAGGTCCGGAGAACTGGAAGATCGAGCCATCCCGTGCGACGCGGCCGCCCGGTGACCGTTCCGTACTCGTTGCCGCGCTTGCGGAGATGTTCGCCCGTTGAATCGTTGAGCTCCGTCGGGAACGCCCCGCCGCCCACCCGCGTGGTGTAGGCCTTCACGACGCCCATCACGCGATCGATGTGCTTCGGTGCCACGCCCAGGCCGGTGCAGACGCCGCCGACGACAGTGTTCGACGACGTCACGAACGGGTACGTTCCGTGATCGATGTCGAGCATCATTCCCTGCGCCCCTTCGAACATGATGCGTTTACCCGCGCGGATCTGATCGTTGATCAGCACCGTCCCGTTTGTGATCCGCCTGGCGAGTACCTCGCCGTAGTGCGTGTAATCCTTGTAGAGCTTTTGCGGATCAAAAGTCGGCTTGTGATAGACGATCTGCAGCACCGGATTTTTCTCGGCGCAAGCAAATTCGATTTTGTCGCGAAGCACTTCGGGATCGAGGAGATCCGCGATGCGAATCCCGTAGCGGCTGACCTTGGTCTCGTACGCCGGACCGATGCCGCGTCCTGTCGTCCCGATCTTTGCCTCGCCCGCGGCTTCCTCGCGCGCGAGATCGATCGCCTTGTGGTAGGGAAGAATGCAGTGCGCCGTCTCGCTGATCTTGAGGTTGTCGTTGATCTGCACTCCGAGCCCGCGAAGGCTCTCGATCTCTTCCAGGAGCGCCTCGGGGTCGATCACCATGCCGTTGCCGAGGAGGCAAAGCTTGTTGGGGTGGAGGATGCCGGACGGAATCAGCTTGAGCGAGTAGTGTTTGTCGCCAAACCGGACTGTGTGGCCGGCATTGTGGCCGCCCTGATAGCGCGCGACCACGTCGAACGACTCGCACAGCAGGTCGACGATCTTTCCCTTCCCCTCATCACCCCACTGCGCGCCGATGACGGCGAGATTCTGCGTCACGTTTATTTTGGCGCTGCTGGCGCCACCATATGCGACAGATCGGGACGGTAGGTTGCAGCGCGGCGATCGAAGCGCCGCGTGATCGCCATCGCTCGCGCCTGCAGCGACTGAACGTCGGTGCCGAGGGCGGCGTTGACACGATCCTCCGCCGCGGCCACATCAGCAGCGCTTTTCCCCGGAATCGCGGCCACCAGCAAGGGCAGGTCGTTCCCGAGAACACTCATATAGATTGTGAACGGTTCGCTGATGTTCTTCTGTTTGAACAGCGCCACGTAGTCCTTCGCGATCGCCTCCGCTTCGGCATCTTTTCCAGGTACGAGGTAGTAAAAGTCGAGACGCACGAAGGGGCTCTCTTCCGGCTTGAGGCGCGGATTGGCGGGAACGTATGACAGATCCATCCGACGCATGGTCACGAACTTGTTGTATGAAACGAGAGGATCGGAGGCACGCCGCTCGAGTGAAGACCACCGGTCGGCACCCATCGCCGTTTTGACCTTTCCCCACTCGGCCTGTGAACTGTCGAGGGCAGCGAAATTTGCGATTGGAAATACATACAGATAGTGCAGATCGTCCGTGACGTACGCATTCCACATGAGTGCAGGCGAGGAGAGCTTCGTCTGTGCGAAGGCCGCCATGAAGTCTTTCCCGGCAGCTTCATAGGCTGCCATCGCGCCAGGCTTGATGACCTCTTCCTCGATGACATACATATCGGGTTTTGGCATGTCGGCCGCAAACGCAGAGGGGAGGGCGAGGAACGCAACGAGCAGTATCGTCCGCTTCATAAATGCTCCTTTTTTCGGGATTTCTGACGACCCGCGACAGTCTACAATAGGTCCGCCATGAATACGCCGAAGGATGCCTCCGCGGTCTCCGCACCGACTCCGGTCCCGGTCGAGAGATTCATCGACGGCCTTCGCGAGTTGGCTGCCGGCGTGATCACCAAACAGAAGATGTACGACTATCTGGTGATGTACGAGATCCGTTCGCAGGATCTCGAGCGCTACAAAATGTGGTTGGCCGACCGGCACACGCGCAACAAGATTTTTCGCAACGACATGCTCGAATGCATGTTGATCTGCTGGCCGATCGGCGCGGTCACGCCGCTGCACACGCACAACGGCCAGCTCGGCTGGATGACGATGGTCGAAGGGAAGCTGGTGGTCGAGAACTTCCGCAAGATCGACTGCAATCGTCCCGAGAATCAGCAGGTGGTCGGGATGGATTGCCTCGCCGGCGCCACCCGCATCGAGATGAAACAGCTCGGCACGGAGCTGTGCGTGCCGGGCGGTCCGCTAAACACCGTCGACAAGAAGCAGACCATCCATCGCATCAAGAACCTGCCGGAGTGGAATGAGCGCGCCGTGAGCCTGCACGTCTACTCACGGCCGATCGATTCGTGCGTGGTGTTCGATCTCGAGACCCAGACCTGCGCGCGCCGCGATCTGAAATACGACAACGAATAGTGCCTCTGCTACCCACACTCAGCGCTGAGCTCGAAGCCATGGCGAAAGCCGGCACGCTCAAGCGCGAGCTGATCATGAAGTCTCCGCAGGGGGCGGTGGTGGAGGTGGAAGGCAAGGGTGAGGTCATCATGCTCACCTCCAACAACTACCTCGGACTGGCCGATCACCCGGCCATCATCGAAGCGGCGGAAAAAGCGGAACGCGATTACGGCTACGGGCTCGCCTCGGTGCGCTTCATCTGCGGCACGCAGGACATCCATCGACGGCTTGAGGAGCGCATCGCAGAGTTTTTCGGCACCGAGGATACGATTCTGTACGGGTCGTGCTGGAACGCGAATGAGGGGCTGTTCCAGACCATCGCGCTCGAGCAGGACGCGATCATCTCCGACGAGCTCAATCACGCCTCGATCATCGACGGCATCCGGCTGTCCAAAGCGCGCAAAGAGCGATTCAAGAATCGCGACATGAACGAGCTGCGCCGCGCGCTGGAAGCGGTCAAAGACGCGCGCAACAGTGTGCTGGTCACGGACGGCGTTTTCTCGATGGAGGGATCGTTGGCGCCGTTGCCCGAGATGGTCGATCTCGCGAAGCAGTACGGCGCGTTCTTTGTGGTCGACGACTCGCACGCCACCGGCGTGGTCGGCAAAACCGGCCGCGGGACGGCCGAGGAGCTGGGAGTCTTCGGAAAAATCGACGCGCACACATCGACACTCGGCAAGGCTCTCGGCGGCTCGCACGGCGGCTTCACCACCGGACCGAAGACGCTCGTCGAATACCTCCGCCAGAAATCGCGGCCGTATCTCTTCTCCAACACCCTCCCGCCCGCGGTCGTGATGGGATCGCTGGCGGCCTTCGATCTCCTCGAAAAGGACAACAGCCTGGTCACCCGTCTTCGCGAAAACACAATATATTTTCGTAAACAATTAATATCCAAGAATATTCGCGTGCGCGAAGGCGTCCATCCCATTGTTCCGATCCTGATCGGCGACACCGCCAAAGCCATCGCCATGTCGGGACAGCTTCTCGATCGCGGCGTCTACGTCTCCGGCTTCGGATTTCCGGTCGTTCCGCAAGGACAGGCGCGATTGCGCTGCCAGATCAGCGCCGCGCACACGCGCGAGCACCTCGACCGCGCGATCAAGGCCATCGTCGAAGTGGCGGAGCAGTTCGGCGTCCTCGCGGCCTGATGCGCATCGTCGTGATCGGCGGCACGCGCTTCATGGGGCCGCATGTCGTCCGTGCGCTCGCGGCGCAAGACGTCACGGTTTTTCACCGCGGCGTGGGTTGCAACAATGCATTGCATGTTCACGGCGATCGCATGCATCTTCCGCGCGATCTTCACGGAGACATCGTCATCGACATGTGGTGCATGACCGAAGCGCATGCCCGCGCCGCAGTGGAGCATTTCCGCGCGGAGCGTCTGGTCGTCGTCAGCAGCGCCGACGTCTATCGCAACTACGACGGTTTGCGAGGGCGATACTCCGGTCCGCCGGATCCGGTGCCGCTGACCGAGGATTCTCCGCTGCGCGAGACGCGCTATCCGTATCGCGATGCGCGGCAGGCGGTGGGAACCGAAGATTTTTTCAACGACTACGACAAGGTTCTCGTAGAAGAAATCGTGCGCAGTCCCAGGACCACCATTCTCCGCCTTCCCGCGGTATACGGCCCGAACGATGCCCAACATCGTTTCGCTGCCTGGCTGAAACCGGGCGCGAAAATCGACGTGAAACAGGCGAGGTGGCGCTGGACTCGCGGATATGTCGAGAACGCCGCGGATGCGATTGTTCTGGCAGCGTTGGACGATCGCGCGGCGGGCCGTACATACAACGTCGGCGAGCCCGATTCGCCGACAGAGGAGGAGTGGGCGTCAATGGCTGCCGGTCGTGCCGTCGAGCGCGCAGAAAATGTCGAGGGAACGCTTCCCGTGAATTTTCAGTATGACCTCGTCACGGATTCTTCTGCCATTCGACGCGACCTCGGCTATGTTGAGCGAGTCTCGCGAAAGGACGCGCTCGCTGAAACGATCGCGTGGGAGCGTAACGATTTTGGATTTTAGATTTCGGATTTTGGATTTGGGCGGGAGTCCAAAATCGGCAATCCAAAATCCAAAATCAAAAGGATGAGCACGGCTCGCCGCATGGGATCATTCCAGCACAACATCCGGTTTTCTGGTACAACGGGATCCGAAGGTGCGTCCACCTCCATCAACATCTGAAGCGGGCGTGGCTCGCGGGTTTGTCCACCTGCGCGAGGGAATTGAGTCCTTTCTGCGATTCGCGCGCGGCAAGCTGTGGAGCGAGGCCTCTCCGCGCGAAAAACTGCAGGCGCTTTCGGTGGCCGTCCGCCGCCCGGCGCTCGACGCCATGCGCGACAGCGAGCGCCGCTACGTCGAGCAGGATGCCAAGCGGCTCTACTACCTCTCCATGGAATTCCTCATGGGCCGCACCCTCGGCAACAATCTCGCGAACCTCGGTCTTTACGATGACAGCAAGTCGATCCTGGCCGAGCTGGGCGTCGATCTCGAAGAGCTCGAGGCCCTCGAGCCCGATGCCGCGTTAGGCAACGGCGGTCTCGGACGCCTGGCCGCCTGCTTTCTCGACTCGCTCGCGACGCTCGACTATCCCGGCTTCGGCTACGGCATCAACTACGAGTTCGGCCTTTTCCGGCAAACCTTCGTCAACGGCTTTCAGCACGAGAAACCCGATCATTGGTTCGAAGGGGGAGGATCGGCGTGGCTGATCGAGCGGCCGGACGAGATTGTCTCCGTTCCGGTTTTCGGCAGCATCGCCGACACAAAGTGGGTCGACGCGAAGATCATCATCGGCGTGCCGCACGACATGCCGATCGTCGGCTACGGCGGCAAGACGGTCAACGTGCTGCGCCTTTTCTCGGCGCGCTCCTCGGATGAATTCGACATCGGCATCTTCAACGCCGGCGACTACATCGCGGCCGTGCAACACAAGATCAATACCGAAGCCATCTCGAAGATTCTGTATCCATCGGACATGGTGGCGTCCGGACGCGAGCTGCGACTGCTGCAGGAGTACTTCCTGGTCGCCTGCGCGGTGCGCGACATCATGAAGCGTTACCGGCAGCGGCACGATGCGCTCGACGAATTCGCTTCGAAGGTCGCCATTCATCTGAACGACACCCATCCGGCGCTCACGGTTGCGGAACTGATGCGGACGTTCATCGACGAATACGCGATGCCGTGGGAAGAAGCGTGGGCCGTCACCGTCGACGCGTGCGCATTCACGAATCACACGCTGCTTCCGGAGGCGCTCGAGCGCTGGCCGGTGGAAGTGCTGGAGCGAATGCTGCCCCGGCATCTTCAGATCATTCAGGAGATCAACCGGCGGCTGATCGCGGAAGTCGAGCGGCGCTTTCCCGGCGACGTCGGCATGCAGCATCGCGTTTCGCTTCTGGAAGACGGCCGGGTGCGGATGGCGAATCTCGCCATGGTCGGCAGCCACTCCGTCAACGGCGTAGCGGCGCTGCATTCCGAGCTCGTGAAGCAGACGCTGGCGCCCGATCTCCATCGCCTCTATCCGGAGCGCTTCAACAACAAGACGAACGGAGTGACGCCGCGTCGCTGGCTGGCGCACGCCAACCGGCCGCTGGCGTCATTGATCACCAAGGCCATCGGCGACGGCTGGATTCGCGATCTCAGCGAGCTGCGGCGCCTCGAGCTTTTCTCCGACGACAGCGGATTGCTCGAGCGCCTGGATGCCGTCAAGAGCCGCAACAAGCTCGCCCTCGCGAAGCTGAC
>Ga0070707_100007103_pt1 | contig 10384 bp, 11 predicted proteins | sample KBSK5502metaG_FD_65468 | JGI IMG/M metagenome (GOLD analysis project Ga0070707, IMG submission 65468) | Corn, switchgrass and miscanthus rhizosphere microbial communities from Kellogg Biological Station, Michigan, USA - KBS K5-50-2 metaG | ecosystem: Host-associated > Plants > Roots >... | reverse complement strand
TGGTCCAACGAAAAAGCGCCCAGTAGAGTTCCCCACGCCGACTGTTGAGAATGGGACAGAGTAGCGTCAAGGTTCCTCTGAGATTCCAGGCCATACCCTCCAGTGTCGGCACCATCGCCAAGGGGAGTTGACTGATCGTCCGGAACCCGAGGAGCGTCGCTAGGCCGACGCGAAGTCCCGTGAAAGACCCGGGACCGATCGACACAACGAGCCCATCCAACTGCTTGAGTGTCAGACCCGTCTCACGAAACAACCGATCGATCGTCGGCAGCAACAGCTTGGCATGCGATCCAGCTGCCTCCTGGTCGTGACGGGCAAGGACGCGCGATTCATCAAGGATCGCCACACTCTGCCACGAGGTTGCCGTCTCGACTGCCAATACTTTCATCGTCCCTACCACGCTGCGGGAAAACTATATAGGCACGCTAGAACCTCGGTGGTCTGCACGGGTGGCACAACAGGAACACACTCCTCCAGGATACTCAAAAAGGTGATCCCACCTGCAAGCGTCCAACGAGGCCCTCTCATTCTACCTCCCTTTGGGGAGTGGCCAAGGCTGCCCTCAACTGCGCGCATCAATGATGCTACCAAGCTAGCTCGTTTCTCCTCTCATGGAATGGCACCCGTGTTGGTCCCAATGCGGCCGTCGAGCGAGCACATTCTGATCGTGCGCGCTCCGGGAGCAAGGGACCGGCACGCGTGTCATTCCATCCCTTTTCATCGTGCGCGTTCTGCAAGCAAGGAAGGCACCTTGCCGCTCCCCTTTCATCCCGCTAGACCTGACCGAGGTCGGTTGCATTCAACGGCTGATTCGGAATCATCTCGTGAAACGTTACCTCCACGCTTCCCTGCCCCTTCCCATCTTCCAATAAAATCTTAAACGGCCTCAGCAGCCGCCCATCGCCGGCGCTTGAGATCGTCTCCGCCTCGCCGATCATACGGAAGTCCTCGTACTGAATGGTCGCTTCCACCGCACCGGACTCCGTGAGCCGATCTTCCCGAACGACAAGCAATGTCTGCCGCTCAATCCACAGCCGCCGACGCATGAGCGGCCCCCCTTTGGGAGACGGGCCGAAAACCTCCAGCCGGTAGCGATTCCCCTCTTCCACAAGGGCAACCGTCTCGTTTTTCGCAATCGAGCCGGTGCCCAACACGCCACCCATCGCCCACACACTCAATTGAAACGGCCGAGCGAGCTTTCCCATTTCGCTCATGTCGGACGGACTGCCGGACAGGACGCGGCCCATCGTCGGCAATCGCAAACTGAACTGATCATCTGCCTGCACAAATTCAAAGATTTCGCTGCCGACCGCGGTGAACCCGCGCAGGCGCATGGCGTTCGGACGACGATAGTACAACGCCCCCTCCACCCGTGACGCGATAGGAATGATCCCTCCCCGCACCTTCGCACTGAAGAGACCTTTCATCGTCCGGATCGCCGCTTCCCGCTGACTCAACAAAGCCGTCAACTCCTCCACCGTCGCTTGTTTGAGCCGGGCTTCCTCGCGCGGCACAAACAGTGTACAAGCCGATAATAGGTTAAGCGTCATAACACTAAGGAGAATAGTAATGAAGAAAGAACTCCTGGCTTTCTCTCTTTTCCCACCACCAATCACAACGAAAGGGACAGGTGGATGAGCCTCCACTGCGCGCGTCCAACGAGGGCCTTTGGAGGCCGCGCGTTGCGCGAGCACAGAGGCTCGTCCACCTGTCCCTTTCCTACGCCAGAACCACATCCAACGCCTCCCCCACCTCTCTAATCCCGATCAATTCGATCCCATCGATGGGTTCCAGCTTAGCCAAGTTCCGTTCCGGCAACAGACAGCGTTTGAATCCCATCTTTGCCGCTTCACGAATCCTCATCTCGGCCTGACTGATTGCGCGCACTTCACCACCGAGCCCTACTTCACCCAACACCAACAGTCCCGGCTCAATCGGCACCTCGCGCAAACTCGATGTGACCGCCGTCACGATGCCCAAATCAATTGCCGGCTCGTCGATTTGCATCCCACCAACGACGTTCACATACACGTCTTGTCCGGACAGATGCATACCCAGCCGCTTCTCCATGACCGCGAGCAACAGCGAAACCCGATTCTGCTCCACACCATTCGCCATTCGTTTCGGCATCGCATAACTCGTGGAGGACACCAATGCTTGTAGCTCGACTAGAATTGGCCGCGATCCTTCTAGACTGGATACCACCACCGATCCCGTCGTGCGCTGGGACCGTTCCGCCAAAAACAACTCGGAGGGGTTGCTCACTTCCTCCAGCCCAGAGTCTTTCATTTCGAACACGCCGATCTCGTTGGTCGAGCCAAAGCGATTTTTCACCGCACGAAGAATGCGGAAACTGTGGCCCTTGTCTCCTTCAAAGTAGAGCACCGTATCGACGATATGTTCCAACAGTCGCGGTCCAGCGATCGCTCCATCTTTGGTGACATGCCCAATGATGAAGACCGGCACGCTGCTGCGCTTCGCGTACCACATCAATTGGCCTGCCACTTCCTGCACCTGGCTGATGCTGCCCGGCGCAGACGTGATCTGTTCCGTGTACACCGTTTGGATCGAGTCGACAACCATTGCGGCCGGCTGGATCTCCTGCGCCGCTTTGAGGATTTGTTCGAGGGAGGTCTCCGCCAGGATTAACAGATTCGGATGCTCGATGCCGAGCCGCTGCCCCCGCATCTTGATCTGCCTCGGAGATTCCTCTCCAGAGACATACAGCACCGGTTCTTCCCTGGAAGACAGGCGCGGAAGCGCCTGGAGTAACAAGGTAGTCTTCCCAATCCCGGGATCTCCGCCAATCAGAATGACCGAACCGGGAATGACTCCCCCACCCAGCACCCGATCGAATTCGCCGATCCGCGTCAGCCGCCGGTCCTCACCAACCACTTCGATGTCGGCAATCGGCGTGGCCTTCGCCTGCGCCATCTTCATCGCAGCAGGCCTACCCTTGCCGGTGGCCGCTTGCCGTTCCTCTTTCATGGTATTCCAGCCGCTGCAATCAGGGCAGCGGCCAAGCCATCGTGGCGACTGGTGGCCGCAAGCTTGGCAGGAAAAACTAGTTTTCGCCCGCATTCAGAGGAGCCTCAATAAGAAGGAAGTCTCAACCCATCTTAATGGAAAGAGCTTGCTAAAGGAAAGGCACAGAGGAGGGCAATCGGCCTGCCCTTCGTGCTTGCGGAACGCACGGCCTCAGAAAACCCTCGTTGGACACACGCAGTGGGAGACTATCCAGCCCGCCCTCAGAGAGAGAAAATAGAAAACTGGTGGTCATTCGACCGGAAGACGAGATGTACGATTGCAAGACCTACCCCTGAATGCCGGTTCATTCAGCTCCTAAACATTACAATCCAAAATGTCGTCGAGAGAGAACAACGCCCAACGATTGACATGAGAGGCGAACAAAAAACGCAGCCTTTTGGGCGTCCCTCTCGATTGAGTTGTTAGAGCGTTCACAGCGGGATTGGCTTGAGGTCTGCGCGCTTGTATAGCGGATGCCCCGGGCGACCACTCTTGAGCTTAACCAAGCAATGTGGTGCTTTCAGGAATGTGAGCACCTCTTTATCTCGATCTTTGTAAGCCCCTGTATCGCTCCATGCGCAAACAACCAATGCTGCTTCGGATTGGAGTTTTTTCAACCAATCATCGTTTTCGGGGCCAATCGGATCTGCGACGTTGTAAAGGGCGGATTGGTCTGTTGATCGATACGCAAACAAGTTGACGATCAAAAGACTGCCATAGTCCCAACGCTTTGCATAATTGATGCAAACGCGAGACGTGTTGTCTTCCGTCTCAGCATCGGCAGTTGACGGGTTCAAACACACAAACATCACAAGTCGCTTTGACTCGTCCCATACGCGCCGAAGTTCATATCGATATTGCTGGCAAGGTGAAATGATGGCTGATGTTTTCATTCGCTCTAACGTCAAAATTGACCGAATGACGCCGTCGGCCACCTCGAAAAGTCAACACGCATGCCTGACTCCATTTTCCCTGCAAGCTGCCGGGGAGGAGTCCGAGTCAGACATAGAGCTGACGCTGACGATGAGGTGCGCGAATAGTGGCCGCTGTGAAACAACACGCTCAACCGGCTGGTTAGGTGTCAAAGTTTCTTTCCTTTAATTCTTCGCAAGCACTATCAAGACCGGGAAACAGCGATCCGGCGGTAATTCCCATATAACTGAGATCCTGGACCACTGTCCGTCGTTCAGACGCTGGCAAATCGATTGCCCAAAGATAAGTCTTGCCGTTAGCTTCTTTTGATTTGATGTAATTCTCAATGTCGTCAATGTTCGTTACGGTCGATGCGGCCTGTTGCGGGATCATTCGTTCATTCTCAATCGCCAAGAACTCGCCAATGCTCAGATGCGGGTCCGGGGGCAAGAGTTGCTGAAGTTGTCTCCAATCAATCTTCCATTGCGTTTGGTCGAAAACATGAATTCGCACCTTATCTCTTGCGTTGGCCACGGACGCAACTTGGTTCGAGATCCCACGGTATGCGAAAAATGCGGCGACGTAGGGCGAGTATGTCCAATCGAGCAAAGGAGTGGGATATTCGTGATGCTGCACGAGGTTGAAGAATGCTCCATTCTCGTTAGGGATTTCCAGATTGAATACATACCGAGTTCGTGCGCTTAGATGCTTGTGAAGTACCTGAAGATCCTCGTTGAGAAAACGATGCAAGTCGGCTCGATTGGAGCGGTGGAATGACGTTCGAAGGCGCCACGGCTTGTTCTGCCCCCTGAAAAGATGGCGGCGACCCTCTAAACCTGACACATAATTCTTGAAACTCGCCCAGTCGTATACTTCGGAAAGTGGAACAAGTTCCGAAGCGTCGCCGGCCTTCGAGCGCGGAAGTTCGCAAGAGCCTTGTGTACCAATGTTTGTGGTCCACGACATCTTCAGTGTGGTTTCAGTCCATGTACCGCTCACATCCGCGTGTTCAGGTATTACGACATCCTGTCCAAAAAATCTCTTCACATTGTCCCAGGAATCAATCACGCCCGTGTGGGGGTGGATCGGTAAAATGTAAGTAGTTCGAAAGGCGAAGTCGCGGGCTTTATTTAGTAGGAGTGGTAACCCACGCAGCGAAACCAGGGAGGGCACCGTTGCTGTTATTCACATAAGCTACACCCCCGAACGTCAATTGCCGTTCATCAACATTTACGAGAATCAGTCCTTCGTTGTTACCGGAGTAATGGCCAATCCACTGTCCTTTCATGTGTGCACCCGGAGAGTTTAACGCTTAACAATAATTAGACTGATCCGCATAAATATGGAGTTCTGATTTTCTGTCCATATCACACGCCTTGGGATTTCTTGTCAAATGTCTGCTACCCCCTCTGCTTTCAATTGCTTGCTGGCTGTCCAACGGTTTATCACGGCATCTTATGCGGATCAGCATAACACCACCTCCGTGGATAGATGCAAAGCCCGCCGGGCTGGGGCGGCTCGGGAACTCCTCCACTGCGCGTGTCGGACGAGCACCGTTTCATCGTGCGCGTTCCACGAGCAGTGGGGGTCAGCTCTTCATCTTCTCTCATCCCTCTATCCTCTAGTGGAAGGAGGTGGATGGCTGTGGTGCTCCTCACTGCGCACATCGAGGGAGCACCGTTTCACCGTGCGCACTCTGGGAGCAGGAGGAGCACCCGGCCGTCGCACCATCACATTTTCTTCCGCACGTCCTTCCACTCCTTCGCCACCTTCGCTTTCCGCGGCGCCTCGCCCCTGGCTGGTTCTGGCACCATCACGGCGTCAAGGCGTCGCTGCAGAAACGCTTCGGCAAAGGCCTTCGTGCGCCCCACACCTATTTTGAGCGTCTTCCACCCGGCGGCATGCATTTCATCGAGTTTCGCCCCAAACGCCTCTGGATCGGATGACAGCACGAGAATGTGCCCGACCGGAAACTTCTGATCCTTGAGCCATTGTCTGGCTTGCGCGTTCACCTGATCATTGGAACCCACCGCTTTATCCTGCGTCACCACATAGAGCACGTTGTAGTAGAACTGCGTGAGCTTGCCGAGTTCGTTCGCGGCATCGGGCATCGGGCGTCTGCCTTCAGCCTCCTTCCCGGGCCAGGTTACGGTCGGCTCCTGTCCGACTACGTCTTCCATGAGCGCCGCCATTTCCACCGCCATGATTGGGCTGCGATGTTCCCACACGGCCAGGTTTGCGCCAGTTTCGACCACGGCGACTCTCGGAGTGGTTCCGACGCGCACGGTGAATGGGACCACCCCTTTGGCCTTCGGGGTATACGACAAGAAGGCCCGCCCGTCGCCACCGGTCATCGCGGTTGCGACGACATTGCCGGCGAGGAGAAGCTCGATGGGTTCTCCTCCCAGGCCGGTCTCCATCAGGAGGCTCTTCCCTCTGAGCGTCGCTTCGATGGTGGCTGGCTGGTTGGGCGAGGTGAGGCTATCGTGAACAGTCAAGGTTCCGGAAATCTTCTCCGCCGCGGAGAGGATAGTGGTCGCAGTCGAGAAGAGGAGGATGGTAAAGAGACCGGCTCTGCGGAAGAAGACACCCATAGGCCGCACAGCCACACAATGAGTCTGTGGAAACACTATTTATGGTGCGAGGGAATCACCCATACATCTAAAACAAAAGAGAAACACCGAACAGGATGCTCAAAAAGTCCGTCCAGCAAGACCGCAGCGAACTATCAATTTTTGAGGAGTGGCTGGGATGATCCCAACTGCGCGCGTCCAACGAGGGCCTTCTCAGGCCGCGCGTTGCGCGAGCACGGGGATCGTCCCAGCTACCCCGCCCCTTTTTCAGCATCCTGTAAAGGTTAGGCCTTCAGAGCCGCTATCACATCATCCGCATGACCGTCGACCTTGACCTTGCGGAAGATCGCCTTTAACTTGCCGGCCTGGTCGATCACAAAAGTACTGCGTTCGATTCCCCAATACTTTCTGCCGTACATGCTCTTTTCTTTGTAAACCCCATAGGTTTTCGCGACGGCTTTGTCTTCGTCGCTGAGCAACGTGAATGGCAAAGTAAACTTTTTGATGAATTTCTGATGGGATTCCTGGCCGTCGAAACTCACGCCAAGCACGACGGCGCCCGCCTTCTTGATCGGCGCGATGGAGTCGCGAAAGTCGCACGATTCCTTGGTACAACCAGGGGTATCATCTTTGGGATAAAAATATAGGACCACCTGCTTGCCCGTAAAATCTTTGAGGCTGACTGGTTCTCCCGATTGATCGGGAAGCGATAGGGCTGGAGCCTTATCACCGATGTTGAGTTCCTTTGCCATGAGCTCATTCCTTTTCCGGTGGCTTAGCAGGATGCTGAAAAAAACCGCCAGCTTTCTGTTAGGTTAAGGCTGAGGCCAAGGCTGAGATTGAAAGAATCTGATCCTCGCTCAACCTCGACCTTAGCCTGCTGCATTATCGCTGCCCGCCGACCGGGCCCGACCTGGTTGGCCCCATTGACGGTTGTTTGTACACTTTCGTAGACTTCGGGTTGCCGAAGGGACTGAGTGCGGGCGAATCCCAGATCACTTTGTCGCCCGGAGCCAGGTTGGCCGCTTCCATGAACTGTTGGCGCGCTTGCTCCGTATCGCCCACGACATTCAAGGCCAAGGCATAGTTATAGTGTGCGGGCCCCGATTGAGGCGCCGCAGCCACCGCTTGAGAAAAATAATTCTTCGCGTCGTCGAACTGGCTCGCTTGATAGGCCTGCGTCCCCTGTTCAGTCAAAGTCACCGCTTGCGGCTTCACTCCGGACTCGAGCAACAACGGGACCAACGGTTTCGCCCTGCTCTTGGAACAGGCGACTGCCCCGACAAGCATGAAGACCGCTCCGAGTATGGACAGGTATTTCATTGCGCCTCCGCATTTCATCGGCACACCTCACGCCTTCACATGTTTCCGTGTCTCTTCCTCGAACGTTTTCCGATAGAGCACGTCCCACTCCGCACTCCCCTCGACGATCCCGCGCGAGTAGGAGGCCAACTTCGCCTTGACCTTTTGATCTATGTCTTCTTCTTGCGCCAACTCGGATGCGAGCACCCGCTTGATCTCTTTCAAGACCCGCCCCTCGTCGGCCTGTACCGTCACTAGCGGGCTTTTCTTGACCACCTGAAGAATGATATGGGAGAGATGGCTGATTTTGTCTTCGCTCAACATACCTCACCCGTGAAACGTTAAAGGTGAAGGGTAAAAGGTACTGAGGATGAACGTTCAACCCTACTGCGTTTCACGGTTCACCTTTCGCGTCTCACGCTTTATAAGATGATGCCCCGCTCCCGCGCCAGCTTACTCTTCACCATCGTGAACATCCGCTGAAAGTCCACGTGTCCACGCTCGATGTCTTGCTCGTAGGTTTTCAACAGCTGCCGCACTTCGGCGTTCAGTCGGTCTTCGACCGACAGTTCCTCGAGAATAGCATGATTGATCTGCTCGACGAATGCCTTGCGATCCCCAACCATCGCTACCTGCCCCTCCTGCTGCAGCCTGCTGGCGAGCGACTCCGAGATGTGGCGAATGCGTTCCTTCGACAGTCGCATGGCTAGCAGGCCGTGGGAAAACTATGTCGGCACGAGAAATTTGGTTGTCCGCACACGTAGCACAACAAGAGCATGTTCCCGTAGGATGCTCAAACAGTTCAACTTTCTCACCCACCCAGCCCTGGCGCGCCGAGACGCGCCTTATCCCAAGCAGGCCGCAGTGAACTATCACTTTTTAAGGGGTGGCTGGGATGATCCCAACTGCGCGCGTCCAACGAGGGCCTTCTCAGGCCGCGCGTTGCGCGAGCACGGGGATCGTCCCAGCTACCCCCGCTCCTTTTTCAGCATCATACTAGATCCGCTCGATTCGAATGGTCGAAACTTCCATGACACGCCGCAGCACCGTGGCATCCCCGATAATGCGGCCGATTATATTAACACGGTCGGACGGGACCGGATCCTGCCCCATACTCATCGGCGTGCGTCCGAAGAAAATGGCCAGGACCTGCCCGGCCCCCCAGAAGGCGACATCGCCGACTTTGACGTGATTCGTCGCCGTCTCTCGATGGTCCTTCACCCCGGCCAGCTTAAAATAGAACTCTTCGCCCCACGTGTTGACCGGACTTTCAACCGGTAATGCGGCATAGACTTCCTGCGCCGTCTTCGTCGACTTGAGTTCCGCGTCGAGCTGCACAGAGCCAACGGTGATGCGAATTTTGTTGGGGAGAGCAGCCATTGCGTTCCACTCGGCGCATCCTGGCGACCATAAGTTGAAAACTCGTTCAGGCCGCGGACTTTAGCTTGTTTATTCGGTGAAATCAAGGCTACAATCCCGCGATCACATGCTCGCGTCATCCTTCGTTCTTCTCAAAGGTATCGGCCAAAGTTCCGAACGCCGTCTCTGGCAGGAGGGCATTCTTAATTGGGCCGCATTCCTCCGATCTCCGAGCCTGCCCGGCATCTCCTCGACCAGAAAAGAGTGTTATGACCGCGAACTCGCCACCGCCCAATCACGCATGGAAGCAGGTGACGCGCACTTCTTCGGCACCTGCCTGAAGAGTCGGGAGCACTGGCGTCTCTTCGAGACGTTTCGCCCTCGTACACTCTACCTAGACATCGAGACGACAGGGATGTCTGCGCGCGAGGGGCATGTGACAGTAGTCGGATTGTATCGGAACGGTCACATGACGAGCCTGATACGCGGGGAAACGTTAACGGAGGACCGATTGCATGCAGAACTGGAACAGACAGACCTCTTCATTACGTTTTTCGGCAGCGGGTTTGATATTCCCTACTTGCAGGCAAAGTTCCCCCGATTGAATTTCAAGAAACCGCACTTCGATCTGTGTTTCGCGGCGCGCAGGCTCGGCATGAGGGGGGGACTGAAACACATCGAGCATGAAGTCCAGATTACGCGCGAGGCCGATGTGGTGGGACTCGACGGATGGGAAGCCGTTCGTCTGTGGCACCAGTGGTGCGCGGGAGACGAGGCCGCACGCGATCTGTTGCTGAGGTACAACGCGGCCGATACCCAAAATCTCGAACCGCTCGCAGCATTGCTCTACGACGAGATGGTCACGCAATTCGGCCCGTCTTCTGTAGGATATCCACTGGCCCGTCATCAAAAGCCGGCCGAGGTCGGTCCGTGACACAACCCCAGCTGTGGACCGGGGTCGGTCGGACCGAGACGGGTCATGTTCGAGCATCGAACCAAGATGCGCTGGCCCTCCTGAATGACTGCGGTGTCTGGATCGTGGCCGATGGGATGGGTGGTCACCCGGCAGGGGATCTCGCTGCCCAAACTGCCGTGGCCGTGGCCACACAGCGTGCGCGGGAACGAGCGCCCTGGCTCCGCGAGCACCCGAGCGCTACCGCGGAGTTTGTGGCAGACCTCGTGACAAGCGCCAACCGGCGAATCCATGACCT
>Ga0070707_100007099_pt1 | contig 10385 bp, 10 predicted proteins | sample KBSK5502metaG_FD_65468 | JGI IMG/M metagenome (GOLD analysis project Ga0070707, IMG submission 65468) | Corn, switchgrass and miscanthus rhizosphere microbial communities from Kellogg Biological Station, Michigan, USA - KBS K5-50-2 metaG | ecosystem: Host-associated > Plants > Roots >... | reverse complement strand
TGCGAGATTAATCTTTCGAATCTCAAGCGCGTTTGCCAGCTCGAGCTTGGGATGATCCCACTCTGAGGCAAACTTTTGTTTCCAGCGCGCGTACTCGGAGCCGAAGTACGCGCCGCAAATGTCGCCGCCAATGATGCGCACATGTTCGCGTAATTTTCCAAGCGCCCATTCAAGATCGACAACTTCGAATCGGCCGTTCTCCCAATTTGTGACAACGTCTTCCTTGCGCAGACAGTCGAGATCGATCGTCACGTAAACGTTCGCGCCGCGGAGATTCGCCGCGAGTGATTCGAAATGTTCCCGCCAATTGTCGCGCAGGATGGCGCCGGGACGTTGTCGATCTTTCATCGGGCGATCGTCGACCCAGGGATAAACTTCGAGACGACCGGTGCGTTCGGCGCAGCGATTCGCAAAAATATTGTGCGGCCACCAGCATTCGAAATTCCCGCAGCCCCAGATCGCAATGTGCTGCACGTGCTCCAACTCGAGCGCGCGATTGATCCAACCGCCGCAAGTCCACTTCGGCGGCGTGATTGCCCAGTCCGGATGATTATCGAATGAGACCAAAACAACCGGCTCGGTAAATCGGCGCAACCAAAGCGCGCTCAAGTAATGATAATCGCCCGAGCCGTAAAGAATGAACGGCGCTAAGCGCGGCTCGAATTCGCGATAGAATTTCTCGACGATTCGCGGCGGCGCAGAGAAACGTAATTGCGCTCCCCAATCGCGCGCATCGAGCGCAGGTAATTGCAGCGGCTCATCTCGCCACGCGTCGTCGAGATTGAGATGAATCGCGCCGCTCAGAAAATTATTTTTGCGGGCGCGATCCGAAGCGGGTGTCGCTTTGTTTTGCGAGCCGAAGATTCTCTTCCGCTTCGGTCAACTTCGGATCCAAGCGCAGCGCTTCTTCGTATTGCAAAATCGCCTGCGAAGTTTTGCCTTCGCGCAAAAGCAAACTGCCGAAGTTACTGTGAATGTCCGCGCGTTTGGGATCGAGTCGGGCCGCTTCGAGATAATGCGCTTCGGCTTTTTGCAGATCGCCCTTGGTGAAAAGCGCGGTCGCCAATTCCGAATGCGCATCGGCGAGATTTGGATCGACATCGAGGGCGCGTTGATATTGCGCGATCGCGGCATCGAGCTCGCCGCGTTTATCGAGGAACGCGGCGTAAGTGTAAAAGAGGCGGGCCGATTTCGGAGTAACACGAATCGCGTTTTGGTATTCCGCGCGCGCCTGCTCCGCTTCGCCAAGCCGTTCTAAAAGATAAGCGTAGCCGGCATGCGCTTCGCTGGTTCGAGGGTCGAGCTCGATCGCCTTCTCATAATATTTTTTTGCTTCATCCAATTTGTCCTTTGAAACAAAGAGCTGCCCGAGATTGATGTAAGCTTTCGTGTAATTGGGGTCCAAACGGAGCACGGAGTTGTATTCCTGCTGTGCTTCGTCGAGTCGGCCTTGTTGTTGCAACGACGCGCCGTAGTTGTAATGCGCGCGCGCGCTCGAAGGCAGATCCGCGGCAACGTAACCACTGCGATCGACTTCCGGACCAGCGCGATAAACTTTGCCGAGCGACATTGCAGCGAGCGGAATCACAAACGCGACCGCCCATTTTGTCGCGTGGAGCGCCCAGCCCGGTAAAAATCCGCCGAGTGTGACGTCGGCCGTGCCGCCGGTCAGTCCAAGTGATTGACGCGTCGATTTCTCGCGGACCTTCCAAATAAATCCGTCGTAATAAAAATGGAGCAACCCCGAAGCCGCGACAATGCCGGTGAGCAGGCGCGTCAGATTCTCTACTCCCATGTGCGAATTGAGATAGCCGATCGAGCCGTAAGCAAAAACCAACCCGACATAAAGCCCGATCAACGATCCGCTCCGGCGAAAAACAAAACGCATGAATCCGCCGATGGAGCTGTCTTTCTCGACGCGGTTCCGGTTGTAAATCCAAACGATCGACAGGTATTGGACGTCGTGGAAAACTTCGAAGAGCGCGATGCCGGCGAGAATATTAGCGACGCCGTTGTTGCAGTACCACCAGAACGCGATGCTGGTAAGAAAGAGCGCGATCTTCACCGGATTTTGTCGACTGCCGGAGATCCACGCCCAAACAAAATTGGCGAGCCACACGCCTAAAACCGTAATCGCCGCGACGAGCATGGTTTGTTGCAAAAGATGAATTGCCGGCGGCGAGATAAACGGCAGGCCGGATTCGTAAAATCCACTCAGCGTGTCGGTCATTCGGGCCGGCGAAAGAAGCACGCCTGCGGCAAACCAGATTGCGCATACCGCGAAGTCCAGACGCCTGCTGATCGTGGCAAAGGAACCGACCTTCGCGTCATAAATCCGGCCGAACCCGTAGGTCTGCATCATCCCGTGCCAGACGCCCCACAGAAAAACGATCATCACCACCGGATTCGTCTTGATGTCCCAAAAATAAAAGCCGACGCAGACCGCGAGCAGGAAAACCGGCGCAATGATGAAACGCCATCGGAAACGCTCGAACAATGCGCGATCGCCGTATGCGCGAATCATTCCCGGCAAATGATGGCCGAGCGCACCAAAGGCCGCGACGAAAATGTAAATCTCCTGTGCGCTCCAGCGTGCTTGCGCGACCGCGAACAACGGGATGATCAGGAGCGGCGTCCCGACATAAAGAATCAAGTCGCGCCAACTATTTAGAATCCAGAAGTTTCGTTTCGGGACCGTGGCGGGAACCGGCGGAACTGTCTCTGGACGCGAGAAAGCGGTGACGTGCTGCATGGGCGGCGGGGGTTCTATTTTCCTCAGATCGGCGGGAAAATCAATCCCGGGCTCTGTCTGACTCACAGAGAAGGATCAACATCTTCGGTGCGCGCATTCGCCGGCCCCAACGCGAAAATAAAGTGAGAATTATGAATCGCTCGCAAGCCGACGAATTAAAAAAGCACGAGCAGGAGCACGATATTTTTTGTGTGATCAGCGACGCATTTCGTGTCTTCGCCCGTCGCTCTGCCGTTATGCTCGGAACGGCCTGGGCTTTTGCCGTCGCTGTTTTCATCATTCTGGTTTGGCTTGTCACCGGTCCAACGTTTCATTTTTCCGATACCTGGCAGCTGATCATCAATACCGGAACAACTATCGTCACATTCCTGATGGTGTTTCTGATTCAGAACACCCAGAACCGCGACGCCAAGGCGATGCAGCTAAAGCTCGATGAAATCATTCGCGCGTTGAAGAAGGCGCGCAACGAACTTGTCGATCTGGAAGATCTCTCCGACGAAGAATTGAAGAAACTGGAAGAGCAATTCAAACACCTTCGCGAAAAAGCCGAGCACGATGGAACTCAAGAGTCGCGCCATGCTGAGCCGAAGGAAGTGCGTTGAGTTTCTTAATTAATCATCTGGTCTGCGCGCGACCCCGGTCCGCAAAAAAACTTTGCCGCTCGGGCAAAGCTTGAACACTTCGCAGTTCGCGCAATCCGGTTTGCGCGCATAACAACGCCGACGCCCGTGCCAGATCAGCCAGTGACTCCAAACCGCCCAATATTTTTGCGGCACAAGTTTCATCAGATCCTGCTCGATCTTTTCCGGATCTTTCTGTTTCGTCAGGCCAAGCCGCTGCGATAGGCGGATCACGTGGGTGTCGACAACGATCCCTTCATTTTTTCCAAACGCGTTGCCGAGAACCACGTTCGCCGTTTTACGGCCGACTCCCGGCAGCTCGCGCAATTCCTCCATCGAATCCGGAACTTTGCCGCCGAACTTTTCCGCGATCACTGCCGTCGCGCCGCGAATACTTTTCGCTTTGCTGTTGAAGAAGCCGGTCGATTTAATCGCATTCTCCAACTCGCCTGGCGGCGCCTCCGCGTAATCTTTCGCGTTCCGATATTTCTCGAACAAATGTGGCGTGACCATGTTCACGCGTTTGTCCGTGCATTGCGCCGACAAAATCGTGGCGATCAGCAGGTCAAGCGGCGTTTTGAAATTTAATTCTGTGTGCGCGTCGGGATAAACTTTCGGCCAGACCTTGATCAATCTTGTGGCGCGTTCCCGCGCGGTCATGGCTTTTCCTCCACTGCTATTTCCTCAACGCGCTCGGCCCGCGGGCGACCGATCATTTCTTTGGCGCGACGCAGTAATTGACGCGCCCAGGCAAATTCACTGCCAAGAATGAGGAGACCCAGCGGGATCACGATAAAAGCCGGGCCGGGCAAAACGAGCAGCGCGATGCCGATCAGCACAATCGTGCCGCCGATCACGCCGACAACAACCCGTCGCAGCAGTTTCGGCAACAAATCCCAGCCGAACCTTGTTCGAAGATTCTGCGTCCACCTCACACCAGCGCTCTACCGCAGGCGAGCGATGTTGCAACTACGCCGTGAACTTCGCCAACTTTTGTCCGAGTTCGGGAGGAACGTGCGCAACGATGATCGCGTCGTTGCCCTCGTATTTTAATTCGAGCACGTGACCGACGCGGTGGATCTCCGCGATGAGCGCCGATTCGCTCGCGGGAATTTTGAAATGCGAACGCAATCGCCATGCGCTCAGCGCATCCTGCAACGCTTGCACGAGTTTATTAACTTCCTCGCCCGTGCGCGCCGAAATCGCCACGCTTCCCGGAAATCTTCGCAGATAGGTGTCGATCAATTCCCGATTCGCGAGGTTGTCGATCTTGTTGAACACAATCAGCGTCTGCTTGCCAAAAGCATTGAGTTCCTTGATCACGCCCTCAACCGCTTCGATCTGATCGTCCACCCGCGCATGTGAAAGATCGACAATGTGAATGAGCAAATCGGCCTCGCTCACTTCTTCGAGCGTCGCTTTGAACGATTCGATCAGCGTGTGTGGAAGTTTTCGCAAGAATCCGACGGTATCGGTGAGCAGCACGCGCTGTTTGTTCGGCAACATGAAACTGCGCGTCGTCGGATCGAGTGTGGCGAACAATTTGTTCTCGGCGACCACGTCGGCGCCGGTGAGCAAATTCAAAAGCGTCGATTTGCCCGCGTTGGTGTAACCAACCACGGCCGCGACCGGCCATTGATGACGTTTGCGGCCTTGGCGCTGGACCGCGCGCGTTTTGCGAACGGATTCCAATTCGCGTTCGAGTCGTGAAATGCGCTCCTGAACGCGACGCCGGTCCACTTCCAACTGTGTTTCGCCGGGTCCGCGCGTTCCGATTCCCCCCGTTTGCCGGGACAAGTGATGCCACATTCGGGTCAGCCGCGGCAGCAAGTATTGCAGCTGCGCCAACTCGATTTGCAATCGTCCTTCGCGGCTGCGCGCGCGTTGCGCAAAAATATCCAGAATCAGTTGCGTGCGATCGAGCACTTTGCGCGACAGAAGGTTTTCCAGGTTGCGTCCCTGCGCCGGCGAAAGTTCGTCATCGAAAATCACCGATGTCACTTGTCGATCTTGCAGCGCCGGCTTGAGCGATTCCGCTTTGCCTTTGCCGATGTAGTACGGCGCGGTCGGCTTCGGTAATTTCTGCGTGACAGTATCGACCACTTCCGCACCGGCGGAATTCGCCAGCTCGGCCAGTTCTTCAAGCGAATCCTGCAGCTCCCATTTCGAGACGCCTTGCTTTTCGAGGCCGATCAAGAGAGCGCGCTCGTGGGTTTTTTTCGGACGTGTTTCAATCATTCCCCTGCGCCACTTCCAACGTTTTCGCGAGTTGCGAAATCCGTTTCACCGCTTCGACGTGATTTAGCTCCGACAAATTCAGCGGTTGAAAATTAGTTTGCCGCCGAAACCAGGTCAACTGCCTTTTGGCGTAACGCCGAGTGGCTTGCTGAATCGCGGCCACACATTGCAAGATCGACATCTTCCCGTCCAGCAGCTCGCGAATCTCGCGCAGCCCGATCATTTTCGACGCGGTGTCGCTCATCGCGCCGGCGTTGCGCACTTCTTCGATCACATCGTTTTCAAACATTTCTTCGACACGAGAGTTGATTCGCCCGTAGAGATCATCGCGATCGCGAAACACAAAGACCCCCTGCGTCGTTTCGCCTTTCCAAGTTCGCTGTCCGGACGCGGGCTTGCCGCTGAGCAGACAAATTTCGATCGCACGGACCACGCGCCGCCGATTCTTGAAATCAACAGCCGCGTGCGGATCAAGAGTGCGCAGTTTTTTTTGTAGATCGGCGAGACTCAGTTCGTTCAAGCGCGCGCGTACATCGGGATCGGCAGCGGGCGCGATGGATAGGCCATGCGTCAGCGCCTTGATGTAGAGTCCGCTGCCGCCAACAACGATCGCCAGTTTTTGGCGTGAATGAATCTTGCTGATCGTTTGCAGCGCGAGTTTCCGGAATTTTTCCGCGTTCATCTCTCCCAAGATCGACATCGTCCCGATGAGATGATGCGGCACTTTCGCGAGCGTCGCTGCGTCAGGCTTCGCGGTCAGTAAATCGAATCCGCGATAGATTTGAAACGCATCCGCGCTGACAATTTCCGTCCCGAGCTCGCGCGCGACATCGGCCGCGATCTCGGATTTGCCGGTCGCCGTCGGACCGACGATAAAAAAAACGCCGCGCATAAAAAAATCGGGAGACGCGCGCTTCAATTAGCGCTTCGTCTCCCGACTAAAATCACGAGCTCTTTTTACTCGCGAGAATGTTCGTGTTCGCTCGATTTCGCGCCGCTAACCACCAGTTTGCGGCCGAGGAATTCTTTGTCGTGCAACTCCTCCACTGCGCGCTTGGCTTCATCGATCGTCTGCATTGAGACGAACGCGAAACCTTTCGAGCGCTGGTTGTGGCGATAACTCACGACCTCGGCGTTTTGCACGTGGCCGACGCCGTTAAACAGTTCGAACAGGTCGCTCTCGGTCGCGTCGAACGACAAGTTACCGACGTAAAGACGCGGCGAAGTGACTTCGACGGACTCGGGTCTACGCTGCGGCCGCGGTTCGCGGTCGCGCTGTTGTTGCTGTTGCTGGCCGTTACGCCCTTGCGGCGCTGGTTTCCGTTGGCCGCCGCCGTTGCCACCAAAAAATGCGACGATGCGTTGCCAAAATGTTTTCTGCTGCTTCGGAGTCTGTGCGCGTTCGCGTTGATCTTGAAAACGTCCGCGCCCGCCCCTTCGTCGAGACCGGCCGCGCCCATGGCGCTGGCGTCTCCCGTATGAATGCGAGTTCATGTTGATCCTCAATTTTTAAGTTGTTCAATAGGTGGAGCGTTCGCATGTGGCGAACACAGTCCGCGGCGCGCGAACTCTTCAAATTGCAATCAGTTTGCGACGCCGTTGGAAACTCCGCCTCGTCATGCCGGGAATAGAATTGTTTCAGGGTGCAGCCGGTCTCGGTCAGCCAATCAAATCGCGAAGATGACGAACCTCGCTTCATACTTTTTAGCTTCGAACGGATGCGAGATCGAATTAGATCCCCGACATCTACGGCCCGATTATCGCCCGCTCGCCCAGCCTTTGCAAGGGGCGGTTTTTTGGGGTGGCGGATGTCGACCTTAATGGCGAATCCAGGCATCTCGGAGCGAATAGGCGCGGGATTTTAAATACTCGCGCGGTTGTTCGCCCCGGATTGGTTTTGTGAAATGCCGTAACGCACGATCGCTCAAGCGCGGCTCGTATCCGAATTCGGGCATCAAGTCGCGGCAGTGCCATTCCACCCAGCCAATCTCGTCGTCGGATAATTCCTTTTCCCAGCGCGACGCCGGCTCCGCGCTAATTCTGGAAAACGCGATCCGCGCCGCGGAGTTTCCGCCCCACGGCTCGCCGATTTTCGTTGGCGTCAAAACAATGTTGAGATCGAATCGCACTTCGAGATAATCGCAGACGTCCTTCATCACGTTTGCCGGCTCGCTGACAAGTTGCTCGAATTGCACGAACAAACCTGGGGCGTCCCCGGCCCGAACGCGCCGCGCTAATTTCGCGGCCACGCGCCAGTGCGCGATGACGTAGTAAACCGAGAACCGTTTTGTCTTTCGCGTTTTCTCCAGCGCGATCTGGGTCGCGAGAATTGCGCGCGGATCGCGCAAAGTGACGAGCAACTTCGCGTTCGTAAATCGCACAAAGATTTCATCGATATGACTTCGATTTGCAGGCGTCTTCTCAATCCAACGTTTAATGCGATCGCGCGGCACGCCGATCGTTTCCGCGTACGCTTCCGCCATCAGCGCGAGCAAATCGCGTTGCTCGTTCACCGGATCGAATGCGACGCGCTCGAATGTTTCGAGAAACTGCTGCTGCGGAAAATCTTTGTACTCGTGCTCGCGCCATTTCGCGTCGCCGCTGAACAAAACGCGCGAGAAGGATTGTTTGGTCAGATAATCGAACTGCGCGCGGCGGCCGGCGCGGCCGTATTTCGTTAGAACGGTCGGGAAGTAAGCCGTCTCCTGCGGCAAAACCAGAAGTTCAGGATGATTATCGAGCAGCGCCGCGACAAGCGTTGTCCCCGATTTTGCCTGACCGGCGATGAAACAGGCGCGCTGATCGAAAGGAAGCATTATTTCCCGCCGCGCGATTTCAAAAACCAATCGACGAACTTCGGGAGGCCGTCCTCGAATTTCGTTTTCGGATCGTAACCGAGGAGTTTGCGCGCTTTCGAAATATCAGCGCAGGTCAGCGGCATATCGCCCGGTTGTTCCGGCAAACGAGTGATCTTCGCTTTCCTGCCGAGCGCTTTCTCGATCGCAGAGATCAACTCTTTCAGCTGAATGGTCTCGCTCTCGCCGAGATTGAACACGTCGAACAAACCGCCAGTCCGGCTCGGACCGCCGTCGTATTTCAGCGCCGCCATCGTTCCCTGAATGATGTCGTCGATGTAAGTGTAATCGCGACGCGTCGTGCCATCGCCGAATTGGTCGATCGGTTCGCCGGCGTGAATTTTTCGCGTGAATTGATGGATCGCGAGGTCCGGTCGCTGACGCGCGCCGTAAACCGTGAAATAACGCAGCGCTACAATCCGCATTTTGTAAAGGTGCGAGTAGGTCGAACAAAGAAACTCGCCGGCAATCTTCGTCGCGGCGTACGGACTCAGCGTTTGAGTGAGATGTTCTTCTTCTGAAAACGGAACCTCTTTTGCCGCACCGTAAACCGAAGAGCTCGAGGCGAAGATGAATCGCCCGGCTCCGCTCGTTCGCGCACCTTCGAGCAAATGCAAAGTGCCGGTGACATTCGTGTTGTAATAAAGCTGCGGCTGCTGAATCGATGGCCGAACTCCCGCGCGAGCCGCCAGATGGAAGATCGCGTCGAATTTTTCTTTTCGAAACACATCCGCGACTTTGTCGCCATCGCGAAGATCGACATCATGCACCGCGATCTCTTTCGCGACCGCGCCGATGTTGGCGCGTTTGATCTTCGGATCGTAAAAGTCGTTAAAATCGTCGAGGATCGCGACGTTGTGACCGTCCGCGAGCAGTCTTTCGACCAGATGGGAGCCAATAAACCCCGCGCCTCCGGTGACGAGAACTTTCATTGGCCTGTAAGATTAGCCACAGATGAACACAGATCGACACAGATTTCAGAATTACTCTTATCAGTGTTTCATCCGTGTTAATCTGTGGCCCGAATGAGGCTTACTATTTCGGTCGTTCTCGCATTTGTCGTGGCGTTCGCTGCGACGCTTACGTGGAAGCTTTGGCCGGAATTAACGCGGCCGAAGTATGTTGATCCTGCATTTCGGATTCCGTCAGCACTCGAGCTCGAAGCGATTCCCACCGCGTCGCACTTTGATTTTCCGCTCGGGAACGAGAACGGCGCGATGGCTTACAACGCGCAACGTTTCACCGAGAACAAGCATCTCGGCGACGATCTCAACGGAATCGGCGGCGAGAACAGCGATCTCGGCGATCCGATTTACGCGATCGCCGACGGCCCCGTTCTCCTCGCGCGCGACGGCGGCCCCGGTTGGGGCAACGTCGTTATTTTGTTGCACGCGTATTTGGACAATGGCGAACGCAAATACGTGCAGTCGTACTACGGCCACGTGCAAGACATGCTCGTGCATCCGGGTGAACTCGTGAAGCGCGGCCAACAGATCGCGACCGTCGGCACGGCGAACGGCCGTTATTTCGCACATCTGCATTTCGAAATGCGCGAATTTCTCACGCCGTTCATCGGCCCAGGGTACCGCGAAGACACGCGCGGCTGGATCAATCCGACAAAGTTTATCGAGGCGCACCGCTAATTTGTCATTCCGAGCGAAGTCGAGAAATCTCTTATTGTTGTCTGGCATTGTTGTCTGGCCATTGTTTGATCAGAGATATCTAGAGATGTCTCCACTTCGGTCGACATGACAAAATGAAAATCCGCGATAGCTACGGAACACTTTGGTTAATTATCGCGATCGCGATCGGTTTCGGAATCGAAGTCGCGACGAACAGTGTTGGAAATGACGATGCATTCTTAAGGCTCGGCGCATTGCCCGACAACGGCCAGCTTCACGGCGAATTCTGGCGGATCGC
>Ga0070707_100007097_pt1 | contig 10386 bp, 10 predicted proteins | sample KBSK5502metaG_FD_65468 | JGI IMG/M metagenome (GOLD analysis project Ga0070707, IMG submission 65468) | Corn, switchgrass and miscanthus rhizosphere microbial communities from Kellogg Biological Station, Michigan, USA - KBS K5-50-2 metaG | ecosystem: Host-associated > Plants > Roots >... | reverse complement strand
TCCTATGCCTCCCTCACTCAGTGCCGCTGACACCGCCTGGCTTCTGATCGCCACCGCCCTCGTCCTGATGATGACCCCCGCCCTCGGCTTCTTTTACGGCGGGATGGTCCGCGCCAAGAACGCGCTCAACACGCTGATGATGAGCTTTTCCGCGCTCGGCTTCGTCGGCCTGACGTGGGCCTTCTTCGGCTATTCCATCGCGTTCGGGCACACATCGCGATGGTGCGGAGGAAGCGAATTCTTCTTCCTCCGCGGCGTCGGACTCGACGCCCAGGGAACGATTCCGCACGTTCTCTTCTTCGCCTATCAGGGAACGTTCGCGATCATCACCGCCGCCCTGATCTCCGGCGCCATCGTGGAAAGAATGCGATTCGGTCCCTACGTGGCATTCGTCGCGCTCTGGTCATTGATCGTTTACGCGCCGATCGCACACTGGGTTTGGGGCGGCGGGTGGTTGGGAAAACTCGGAGCGCTGGACTTCGCCGGCGGCACGGTGGTGCACATCAACGCGGCTTCGGCCGCGATCGTCTGCGCGACGGTGGTTGGCGCGCGGAAAGATTATGCGCGCCAGGCCATCCTCCCTCAGAACGTTCCGTTCACGCTTCTCGGCGCCGGGCTGTTGTGGCTCGGGTGGTTTGGCTTCAACGCCGGCAGCGCGCTGGGCGCCAATCGGTCGGCGGCGCTGGCATTCGTCAACACCATGCTCGCTCCGATCGCGACTCTGGTCGTATGGAACATGATGGATCTCGCGCGGACGAAGAAGGCGACCGCCATCGGCGCGGCGACGGGAATCGTGGTCGGACTGGTGGCGATCACTCCCGCCGCCGGTTTCATCAGCCCGATCTCCGCAATCATCCTCGGCGCGATCGCAGCCGTGCCGAGCTACTTCGCGCTGCTCTACCGCGCGCAAACGCGTCTCGATGACTCGCTCGATGTCGTGGCCGCCCATGGCGTGGGCGGCATCGTCGGCGCGCTGCTCACCGGCGTGCTGGCCCAGAAAACGTGGAACGGCGGGACCGGCAACGGCGCGCTCTTCGGCGACTGGCGCCAGCTCGGAGTGCAGGCCATCGCCATATTGGCCACCATCATCTACAGCGTGGTCGGAACGTTCGTCATCGTGAAAGTGCTCTCGCTCGTGACTTCGCTTCGCACGGAGGCGCGCGAAGAAGGTCTGGGGCTGGACTTCACGCAGCACGGCGAAGAGGCCTACAGCCGCGGCGAAGGCGCCATTCTTTTGCTCGACGGGAGGAGCGAATGACTTTGGAGTGCGGCGGCTTGCCGCCGCTTTCAAAGCGGTGCCAAGGCACCGCACTCCAAAGGCGGAGGACTGAATGAAACTCGTGGTGGCGATCATCCGGCCGGAGCAATTGCATCCCGTGCTCGAGGCGTTGTTCCGCGCGAAGGTGGCGGGCCTCACGATCAGCCGCGTGCAGGGACACGGCGGCGAGATCGAGCGCGTCGAGACCTATCGCGGCACGACCGTCAAGATGGAGCTGACCGACAAAGTACGGCTCGACATCGGCGTTTCCGATCACTTCGTAGAGCCGACCGTCAAGGCGATCATCGAAGGCGCGCGCACCGGCGACGTCGGCGACGGCAAGATTTTCGTGCTGCCGGTGGAGCACGTGTATCGCATCCGCACCGGTGAATTGGATCGCGCGGCAGTGACACCGGTGGGAGTGCCTCCGGACTAGTTCCTGGGTTACTGGGTTGCTAGGTTGCTGGGTTGCTCGGTAGGGTTGCAACGTGACACTCAGAAACCGAGCAACTGAGCAACCCAGCAACCATCACGATCCCTACGCGGCGCTCCGCTTCGCAGATTTCCGCCGGCTGATCCTGGCCTACGGAACGACGACTGTCGCTCGCGAGGCCCAGATCGTCGTCGTTGGATGGCAAATCTTCGCGATCACGAACGATCCCCTTTCGCTCGGCCTGATCGGACTGGCCGAAGCACTGCCGTTCATCGCGGTGGCACTGTATGCCGGCCACATTGCCGATCGCGCCAACCGCAGGACGATCGCGATCGTCGGCACCATCGGCATCGCTTTGTCGGTCGTTGCGCTGCTGGCGTTCACAGTGATGCCTTCCGTGCTCGCGGCACGGCGCGTCTGGCCGATGTACGCAGTGATCTTCGCGAGCGGCATCGCGCGCAGCTTCACGCGTCCGGCGGTCAGCGCCCTCTCTGCGGAGCTGATCCCGCGCGAGCTTTATCCGAGCGCTGTGGCCTGGCGTTCCTCGACCTGGCAGTTCTCCGCGATCCTGGGGCCTGCGCTCGGTGGCTTGCTTTATGGATTTGCCGGGCCGGCGTGGTCGTACGTCGTCGTCCTCATTCTGACGATTGCCTCGATCGCGGCCTTCGCATTGATCGCCTACGAAGCGCAACCGCTGCCGGCCGCTAACCTCGGAGTGAGAGAAAGTCTACAAGCCGGATTGCGCTTTCTGTGGAGCCAGCCTGTGCTTCTCTCGGCGATGACTCTCGACCTCTTCTCGGTTCTCTTCGGCGGCGCGACGGCGCTGTTGCCGGTGTTCGCGAAAATTCTTGGCGTGGGCCCGGAGGGTCTCGGCGTTCTGCGCGCTGCTCCCGCGATCGGTTCGCTGCTGATCGGAATCTACATCGCGCACCGTCCGCCGTTTCGACGGGCCGGGATCACGCTCTTCGCTACCGTGGCGGTCTTCGGTTTGTGCATGATCGCGTTTGCGCTCTCGAGAAACTTCTGGCTCTCATTCGCTCTGCTGACTCTCAGCGGCGTCGCGGACAACATCAGCGTTCTGATTCGGGGAACGCTTCTGCAGACGCTGACGCCGACGGAGCTTCTCGGCCGCGTTTCGGCGGTCAATCAGATCTTCATCGGATCGTCGAACGAGATCGGCGCATTCGAGTCGGGCGTGGCTGCGCGGCTTCTCGGAACCGTGCCGTCCGTGGTTTTCGGCGGAGTGATGACGCTGATCGTGGTGGCGCTGGTTGCGATGTGGTCGCGGCCTCTGCGCCGCATGCGAGAAATCCACACGTAGCGCCGGCTCTCAGCCGGCGTCGAACCGGCTGGAGAGCCGGTTCTACGTTATGTAGATTTTCTTGACGCGCGCGGTAGTGTGGCAATGTGCGCGCAATGCTCCTTCGTCGTCAGCGCCAGCCGCTCGTTCTCGGAAAAGTTCCAGTGCCGGAGCCGGCTGCGGGCCAGATCCTGATCCGGATCGAAGTCTGCGCTGTATGCCGAACCGACCTTCACGTCGTCGATGGCGATCTCAATGAGCCCAAACTTCCGCTGATCGTTGGACATCAGATCGCAGGTGTCGTCGAGCGCGCCGCCGGCAATTTTCGCGAAGGCGATCGCGTCGGCGTTCCCTGGCTTGGCTGGACCGATGGGGTCTGCCGATACTGCACCACCGGCCGCGAAAATCTTTGCGACCGGGCGCGGTTCACGGGCTACACGATCGACGGCGGATACGCGGAGTACTGCGTCGCGGACGCGCGCTACTGCTTTCCGCTGCCCGAAAACTACTCGGCCGAGGAGGCTGCGCCTCTGCTGTGCGCAGGGCTGATCGGCTTTCGTGCGCTCCGGATGGCGGGCGACGCGCGGCGCATCGGCTTCTACGGATTCGGATCGTCGGCGCAAATCCTTGTACAGATTGCGCGCGCGGAAGGCCGGCAGATTTACGCGTTCACCCGCGATGGCGACGCGGCGGGACAGAAGTTCGCGCGCAGCATGGGAGCGGCGTGGGCCGGCGGATCGAGCCAAACGCCGCCCGAGCCGCTCGAAGCGGCGATCATCTTCGCGCCGGTTGGACCGCTGGTCGTCACTGCGCTTCGCAATCTCGTGAAGGGCGGAGTGGTCGTCTGCGCCGGAATTCACATGAGCGACATTCCATCGTTTCCGTACGGGCTGCTGTGGGAAGAGAGGTCGATTCGCTCGGTCGCCAATCTCACACGGCGCGACGGCGAAGAATTCTTCGAGATCGCGCGCAAGACCAAGATCGTTACCCAGCGCCGGATCTTCCCTCTCGAGCAGGCCAATGACGCATTGACCGCTCTACGCGCGGGAGAGATCGTCGGCACGGCAGTAATAGGACTGGGGACTGAGGACTGAGGAAATGAAAGAAAAAGATCCCCTCAGTCCTCAGTCCCCAGTCCTCAGTCCTCTCAAAGGTCGAGGGGCGTCGTGGAATCCGCAGAATCGATTTGAAAAGCTGGAGTACGTCCTCGATGACGAGGCGCCGCCCGAGGAGGGAGTGCCGCGGACGATTTACCTGAGGGATCCGAGCCGCACGGCCATCGCGCACAACGACAGTCCCGACGTCGGCTTCAGCTCCAGCATCAATCCCTATCGCGGCTGCGAACATGGCTGCATCTACTGCTACGCCCGCCCGACCCACGAATACCTCGGCTTCTCCGCCGGACTCGACTTCGAAACCAGAATCGTCGTGAAAGAGGACGCGCCCGAGCTGCTGCGCGAAGAGCTGCTGTCGCCGAAGTGGCAGCCGGAAGTGATCGCCATCAGCGGCGTGACCGATCCCTATCAGCCGATCGAACGAAAGCTCGAGATCACGCGGCGGTGCCTCCAGGTTCTGGCCGAATTTCGAAATCCGGTCGCGATCATCACGAAGAATCATCTCGTGACGCGCGACATCGATGTTCTGTCGGAGCTGGCGCGCTACGACGCGATTTCTGTGGCGGTTTCGGTGACGACCCTGGACGCCAGGCTCGCGAACATCATGGAGCCTCGAACGACGACGCCGGAGCTTCGGCTCGATGCTATCAAAATGATATCAAGCGCCGGAATCCCGACCACCGTCATGGTCGCCCCCGTGATTCCGGCGATCACAGATCATGAGATGCCGGCCATCCTCCGCGCGGCGCGCGAGGCCGGCGCCACTTCGGCCGGCTTCGTGGTACTCCGACTTCCGTGGGCGGTGGCGCCGCTGTTCGAGCGCTGGCTGGAGGAGCACTTCCCGGATCGAAAAGAAAAAGTGCTGAATCGCATTCGCGATTTGCGCGGCGGAAAACTCTATGACCCTCGCTGGCGCATTCGCGGCCGCGGCGAAGGGATCTTCGCGGAGCAGATCGCATCGATCTTCGATGTCACCACTCGCAAGCTCGGCCTCAACGAACGATCGCTCGATCTCTCCACCGAGCACTTCCGCCGCCCGACCGCCCAGCAAGCGCTGTGGTAGCGTCGGGCGTCATGGACGCCAGGAAGATTTTCGAAGGCAAGCACGTCGTCGTCCTCGAACGCCGCGATTGGGAGTTCGTCGAGCGCAAGAGAGCGCGCGAGGCGGTGGCCATCATCGCATTGACCGATGACAACCGGCTGATTCTGACGGAGCAATTTCGCGTGCCGATCAACGCGCGCGTGATCGATCTCCCCGCGGGCCTGATCGAAGACTTCAGCGCGGAAGAGACTGCGCGACGCGAGTTAGAAGAAGAGACCGGCTTTACATGCGAGTCCGTTGCACTGCTCGCCAGCTCGCCCACCTCGCCCGGGATTACATCTGAGATCGTGCACTTCTATCGCGCACGCAGTGTGCGAAGGATCGGGAAAGGCGGTGGGGTGGGATCGGAGGACATCGTGGTGCACACCGTCGCGTTGGGCGAGGCAGAAAAGTGGCTGAATTCGACTGACGCCATGATTGACCTCAAGATCTGGGCTGGCCTATACTTTGCGTTGCAAAGTACTTGATAGGAGCCAAGATGCGATACGCTCTCTTGACCGTTCTGCTTCTGGGATGCGACGGCGTCGCTTTTCATGGAAACTTCACGCCCCTCGCCGACGCCGCCCGCGCCGGCGATGTTGCCCAGGTCCGTTCGCTGATCGCGCACGGCGCCGATCCGAACGAGATCGCCGGCCAAAACAACTGGACCCCGCTGATGCACGCTATCCACAAGGGTCAGATTCATTCGGTGGAAGCGCTGCTCGACGGCGGGGCCGACGTCAACCGCGTCGCCGGCGACGGATTCACGGCGCTGATGATGGCCGCCGGCTATGGCTATACCGACATCGTGGAACTGCTGATCCGCCGCGGCGCGAGCCCACGCCTCGCGGGGGCGGATGGCGTCCGGCCGATTGATCTCGCGGTCACCGGCGTTCCGGACATCGATCGCTTCACACTCTTTCAGTGTCAGACGGACACGATTCGAGCCCTCCGGGCCGCCGACCCGAATATTTCGGTCAGCCCGCGCGCGCTCATATGGGCTCGCACCAAACGCTGCAAGGTCTGACCGCTGCGTCATCCTGAGCCGCGAAGACGGCGAAGGATCTCGTCTGCAGAGATCCTTCCCCTTCGCAATGCTCAGGGTCAGGATGACAAGCGCAGCACGATCTTGCCGAAGTGATCGCCCGCCATCTCGCGGTGCGCCTGAGCCGCCTGCTCGAGCGGAAAAACGCGATGGATGACCGGACGGACGCGCCCCGCGCGTAAATCGTCCCCGAATTGCGCGATGAACTCCGCCACGATCCTGGCCTTCTCGTCCTTCGCCCGCGCGCGCAACGTCGATCCGATGATCTGCTGGCGTTTGTGGAGCAGCAAGCCGACGTCGATTTCCACTTTGTCGCCGCCGCCCATCGAGCCGATGATCACGACCCGCCCGTCCACTGCCAGCGCTGCCAGATCGCGCAGCAGATATGGCGCGCCGATGTGATCGAGGATGATGTTCGCGCCGCGCGCGCGCTGAGCGAAATCCTCCGTTTTGTAATTGATCGCGTCGTCGGCGCCATGCTCGCGGCAGCGTCGCGCCTTTTCGTCGGAGCCGACAGTGACGATCACGCGAAGTCCTTTGATCTTGCCGAGGGTCGTGGCCGCGGTTCCGACGCCGCTGCCGCCGCCGTGGACGAGCAAAGTCTCGCCGCGCCTCGCACGGGCGAGGTCGAACACGGTGAGAAACGCGGTCAGGAAAACTTCCGGGATTGCACCCGCTTCGTCGAATGTCAGCGCCTCCGGAATTCGCATGGCCGAGCCGGCGTCTACCACCACCTCTTCGGCGTAACCACCTCCTGCGAGAAGAGCCATCACGCGATCGCCTGTGCGCCAGCCGGTCACGCCCTTTGCGATCTCGGCGACTTCGCCCGCGCATTCCAGTCCCAGGATCGGCGAAGCGCCGGGAGGGGGCGGATAGTGTCCTTCACGCTGGATCAGATCGGCGCGATTGACCGCCGTGGCACGAACGCGGATGCGAATCGCGCCGTCTACCAGCGGTGGAGAATCCACTTCTCCGATGTGTAGAACATTCGCGTCGCCGTAACGATCGAAGACGATGGCGCGCATTTTCGCCGACGTAGTGTATCTTCACCTTCTTCTATGCCCGCCGAAGCGGTCGCGTGCCGTGGTCTCAAGAAGTACTACTCCGACGTTAAAGCTGTCGACGGACTCGATCTCTTTGTCGGCAACGGCGAATGCTTCGGCCTCCTCGGCCCGAACGGCGCCGGCAAGACCACCACCATCGAGATCCTGGAAGGCCTCACCGTTCCCGATTCCGGGGAAGTGGAAGTCCTCGGACTGACCTGGAAAGAGAACGAGCTCAAGTTGCGCGAGCGCATCGGCATCTCACTTCAGGAAACGCAGCTCAGCGAAAAATTGACGGTGTACGAGACCGTGCGCCTCTTTCGATCGTTCTATCCGTCCGGCCCCGACCCCGATGACCTGATCCGCGACATGTCTCTCGACGAGAAACGCAACGCGCGCGTTGGAAAGTTGTCGGGCGGACAGAAGCAGCGCCTGGCCGCTGCGTGTGCGCTGGTGGGCGATCCCGACATCCTGTTTCTTGACGAGCCGACCACCGGCCTCGATCCGCAGAGCCGGCTGCAGCTTTGGGAAGTGGTGGCGAAGTTTCGCGCAAAGGGTGGAACGGTTCTTCTGACGACGCACTACATGGAAGAGGCGGAGCGGCTGTGCGATCGCGTCGCGATCGTCGATCACGGTCATCTGATCGCGCTCGGCACGCCGAAGGAGCTGATCGCCAAGCTCGAGGCGCCGAACATCATCGAATTCACCAGCGAGCCCGCTCTCCCGCCCGAGACATTTCAGAATCTGCCTGGCTGCCACGGTTGCAACCCGCGCGGCGGCGCATGGCAGTTGCGCGTCGACTCGCTGGCCGAGACGGTGCCGCAACTGATCGCGGCAGTGGAAAAGGCGGGCGCGAAGCTCGTCACGCTCAGCACGCATGCCGCCACCTTGGAAGATCTTTTCGTTTCGCTGACCGGACGGGAGCTGCGCGATGCCTGAGAAAATCCGTCCGGCGATCATCGAGCTCACCAGCGTGCGCACGAAGGAATTCCTGCGCGAGACGGAAGCGATCTTCTGGGTCTTCGGCTTTCCGCTGCTCCTGGCGCTGGCTCTCGGATTTGCGTTCCGCGAAAAGCCGCCAGACCGCATTCCGGTGGCGGTCCTCGCCGGACCGGCAGCGCAACAAGAAGCGGCCGCCCTGGGCAAATCGCCGGCATTGTCGCCGCGGGTGCTGACCGAGGCTGAGGCGCACGATGCGCTGCGCCACGGAAAAGTGTCGCTGGTCGTCGACGCTTCCCATTCGCTCGTCTATCGCTACGATCCGACCAGCCCCGACGGCCGGACCGCGCGGCGCGAAGCCGACGACGCCCTGCAGAGCGCTGCCGGGCGACACAATCCGATGCCCGCGCGCGACGAGTATGTTCACGAGCAGGGTGCGCGCTACATCGACTTCCTGATTCCCGGCCTCCTCGGCATGAACCTGATGGGCACGGGCATGTGGGGCATGGGCTTCACCATCGCGAACGCGCGGATGAAAAAGCTCCTCAAGCGGCTGATCGCCACGCCGATGCGCAAGAGTCAATACGTGATGTCGCAGTTTCTCTCGCGCCTGATTTTTCTGACCATCGAGGTGATCGTGCTGGTGGCGTTCGGATGGCTGGTCTTCGGCGTGCGCGTCAACGGATCGATCGCCGTGCTGGCGCTGCTCTGCGTCGTCGGCGGCTACGCCTTCTCCGGCCTGGGACTTTTGACCGCATCGCGCGCGCGCACGCTCGAGGGCGTCAGCGGCCTGATGAACCTCATCATGATGCCAATGTGGCTCTGCTCGGGCGTCTTCTTCTCCTACGAGCGCTTCCCGAATGCCGCGAAGCCGTTCATCCGTGCGCTGCCGCTGACGATGCTCAACGATGCCCTGCGTGCGGTGATGAATGACGCCGCGCCCCTGACAAAAATATTGCCCCACCTCGCGGTTCTCGCGCTGTGGGGCATCGCCACGTTTGCGATCGGGCTGAAGATCTTCCGATGGCAGTGAACGTCAGAAGCGGAAGAACACCCCGACGTTCGTTTCACCCTGATACAGATCGTGGTTGTAGGTGTAGTAGCACGCGCGGCAGTTGTCGCCGTTGTTGCTCAGCGCCGTGAAGTAGCCGCGCTCCTCCAGGCGAATTCCGAGGTTGCGACTGATCGGCACCTTGACGCCGATTCCAGCGTTCGCAGCAAATCGGGTGTCGGAAGATGCCCCGCGCACCCTCGGATCGAGATTGGCCACTCCGGCGCCAACGACGAAATACGGCGTGGCGTTGCGGCTGACGGCGAAGGGAACTACCAGGCCGCCCTGGAAATAGGTGATGTCGAATCCGCCGAGGCGGTCGGTGGGCGCGAAGAGCCCTCCGGCACCGCTGGTGAAGTGCGTATTCTGACGATCGATGAGAAGCTCGACCTTCATTCCGTTCACGAGCGGGATCGCGAAGTTCGCGCCGAAATTGCCGGAGCTTTCCACCTTCACGTTTTGCCTGAACAGATTCGTCTGATCCGCGAAGATCGTCCCGCCGTAGCGGTAGCCGACGAACGGCATCAGTTCGAAGAAGTTGTCGGCGGTCGTGCGGCCGTAACGAGTTGGCCGATTGCGCCACGGTTCGTCCTGCGCGAGCAGCGACGCAGGAATCAGCAGGACAGCCACGAGCAAGAGCAGCTTTCGCATAAGAATCTCCCTTTGAAGTTTGGTCCGCATTGCAGAAACGAAGCCGGGCCGAGCCACTATTCTGCCGGGCAGTTTTGTCGCCGGCGGTTGGTCCGCGTCCGCCGCGCAGGACAGCGTGCATTGTGCAGGGGACAATTCGGTTGCGAGGTGTCGCGGTCTCGAGGTTGCGTGGTGTATACACCACGAGACCGCGAGACCACGTAACTTCGCAACCATGAAAATTGCCACCTGGAATGTCAACGGAATCCGCGCCCGGCAGGCGCAATTCCTGGAGTGGGCCGAGCGCGAGAAGCCGGACGTCATCTGCCTGCAGGAGCTGAAAGCATCTCTGGCTCAGATCCCCGATTCGATCTGCAATCTGAACGGCTACTGGTGCTACTGGCACGGCGCCGGCGCGTATTCGGGGGTGGGACTGCACATCCGGAAGGAGACCTTCCCGGAGCAGCCGCAGTTCACGCATCCGGAGTTCG
>Ga0070707_100007091_pt1 | contig 10389 bp, 8 predicted proteins | sample KBSK5502metaG_FD_65468 | JGI IMG/M metagenome (GOLD analysis project Ga0070707, IMG submission 65468) | Corn, switchgrass and miscanthus rhizosphere microbial communities from Kellogg Biological Station, Michigan, USA - KBS K5-50-2 metaG | ecosystem: Host-associated > Plants > Roots >... | reverse complement strand
GCGGGGGCCCGGTCGATCGCGGCCGGCAGCGATCGGGCGAGCGCTTTCTCCAGATCGGGACGCGCCTGATCGGCGAATCGGTCGAAAGCGCCGTCCGTTCTCGCGGAGCTCCGGGATGCAGTCTTGGCCCCCATGATTCCTGATGGATTCCGGCGGCGGGTTCGACAAGTCCGAAGTCCAACGACCGAAGTTGGGAACCGACTCCTCGTCGGTCCCCACTCAGGACTGGGGACCTAGCACTCGGGGCTCACCCGGGTTATGCCGCGAAGCTCGCCACCGCCTCCGACTCCGATTCGTAGACGTCGAAGACGGTAATGAGCTGCGTGACCGTCAACACGTCGCTGATTTTCGGGGGCAGATGGAGGAGCTTCAACTTCCCTCCTTTGTTCGTGACCGAGGTGTAGCAACCGACCAGCTCGCCGATGCCGGAGGAATCGATCGTGGTCACGTCTTGCATGTTGATCAGGATGTTTTTCTTTCCCTCCTCCACCAACTTGTTGATCGTTTCGCGAAGCTGAATGTCGCCGGAACCGATCGTGATCTTCCCCTTCAGGTCCAGAATCTGTACGCCGCCAGGAGCCTCGCGCACGCTCGTTTTCATCTTCCCTTCTCCTCCTTCTTTCCATCACGGGTCAGATGCTTCTTGAGAAAGATCTCCATACCGCCGCCGTCCACGGGACGGAAGCGCACCTCATCCATGAAAGTCTTCATGTAGAAAATCCCGCGCCCCGAGGTCTTCAAACGATTCTCGGGTGCCAGGGGGTCGGCCACGCCCGCTGGATCGAAGCCCGCCCCTTCGTCCCGGATCGTCAGCTGCAATGCGTCGTCGACCACATCCATGTCCAGGTGAACCCTCTTGGCCAGGTCCTGGGCGTTGCCGTGCTTGATCGCGTTGGCAAGCGCTTCCCGGAGAGCCATCAAGATCCAGTGCCGAGTCTCCTCCGGCAGGTCGTAGGGTTCCAGTAGCTTGCCGCAGAGATGCTGCGCCATTTCGATGTTCTCGAAACGGCTGGAGAGCGACATCCGAATGGGGCCGGCCTCGCTGGACACACGGGACGAAGTCATTCACATCGCACTCAAGTCGGGATTATCCCTGATCGAGAGCGGCTGACGCCGTCTCGATCGCTTCGCGCAAAGGCGTTTTGGACGCCGCGAAAAAGATCGGTGCGGGCAAGCGAGCGAGTTGTCATGAAGAATGCGGGCTTCAAGAGTCCGGCGGATCTTATTCGATGGGAAGTCGAGAGTCGAGGGAGAGCCCGAGAGAACCCGCCGATTTCGCTCTTCTGGGCCGGCAGCTCCGGTCTCTCGACTCCCCGTGCTACCCTGCTCTCATGGGCCGGTTTCGCCCCGTCGCTGTCTTGGCGCTCGCCATCGCGGCGCTGGGCGCCACCGCTCTTCTGCCGGCGCGGGTCGAGCAGGTCGCTCGCGCGGTGGAAGAGGTGCGAGGAAAGCGGTTCGCGCGGTCCGTTCCGGCCTCGGAAATCGGCGAGGTGGAGTTGAAGCGCGTCTTGAAGTCCAAAATCGGGGAATCCTTCCCCACCTCCCCTGCCGACACGATGCGGACCCTCGTCGCCTTCGGCCTGATCGACGAAACTTCCGGAGTCATCGACAAGCTCGTCGACTTCTATTCCTCGCAGGTGATCGCCTTTTACGATCCGGAGCCGCGACGCTTCTACGTCGTGCGCGGCGCGGGGAAGGCGCTGGAATCCGGCGGGATCCCGGGAATGGAAGGGATGGCCGAGAAGCTGATCTTCGCGCACGAGCTAACGCACGCGCTGCAGGACGAATCGATGGGCCTGGACGCCCGAATCAAAGCGCTCAAAGACGATGGGGATCGCGGACTGGCCCTTCAATCGCTGCTGGAAGGAGAGGCTACGCTCGTCATGGTGCGAGTGGCGATCGCGGACCTGCCGGGAGACTCAGACGAGCTCGAGGAGTCCCTCGAGCCGCTGCTGTCGGCCGGAGCGCTCGAGAAGGCCAACGTTCCCCGGGATCTGCCGCCGTACTTCGTGGATCAGCTCTTTTTCCCGTATGTCGAGGGAACTGCGTACGTCCGCCGCGCATTCAAGAAGGGGGGATGGAAGGAGGTCGACCGGCTCTGGAAGAACCCTCCGCGGTCGACCTCCGAGATCCTTCACGACGGGCTTCGGTTCGACCCGGCGGCCGACCTCCTGACGGCGGACGGCGCCAAGCTGGCTCCGGCCGGATCCCGCTATCTCTACTCCGACACGCTCGGAGAATGGACGGTCCGATTCCTTCTGCGCCGCACGCTTCCGCAGGACGAGGCGGACGAGGCGGCCGCCGGCTGGCGCGGAGACCGCATCGCGTTCTACGGCTCGGGCTCGGCGATCGCCTATCTCTGGCGCACGCGCTTCGAGGGTCCCGCCGCGGCGGAGCGTTTCGAAGGAGCCTGGAAAAAGGCCCGGAAAACGCGCAAGGAGCTCGTCTACCGCAAGGGGGCCGACGTCTTCGTCGTCGCGGGATTCGAGAAACCGCCGGCATAGCTCTCGGTTATCAGCTATCAGTTTTCCGCTCTCGTTTGGCGGCGGTTCCGTGCTCGGCTGACAGCTGAGAGCTGACAGCTGATAGCTACGTCGCGCGCAGGGCCAGCGGAATCAACACGAACATCTGGATCGCGTCGAACGTCCCGTGCGCCACGATGCATGGCAGAACGTTGCGGTAGAGGACGAAGGCCGTCGACAGGACGGCGGAGATCACGAGAATCCCCACGAGAACGAGAGGTTGGCCGTACATGCCATGCGCCGCAGTGAACATCAATGTCGCTGCAACGGGCCCGACGCGCGTCTGAAGAAACGACCGGAAGAACAGCTCCTCGACCACCATCGCCGAGACGACGATACCGATGCGCACGGCCAGCGGCCGGGTCGCGAGCCAGAGAATCGTCGGAGAGACGCCGCGGCCGGCGACTTCCAGCCCGTTCCGGCGCAGCAAGAGTCCGATCACGACCGCGACGAGCAGGGCGCAAACCGTCAACGCCCATCCCGCAAAGCCGATCAGGATGCCCGAGGAGAGATCGACCACCGGTCGCGCGCTTCGTAGCTTCAAGAAATCGGTGAGAGAAGACTGTCGGGACAGAAAATAGTAGGCAATCAGGAACAGGAGAAGCAACGCATGGACCGCGAAGAGCGAGACGGCGGTCAGGCGCTTGACTTGCGGTTCTCCTCCGGCCAGCCCTCCCGCGAACGGAATCGCTACGGTCAGGAGGAGGACAACTCCGAGCAGGCCAACCGCCGCGGCGCGTCGGCCGGGCTCCTGAAGACCATCCCGCGCGAACACAGCTCGCGTGCTCGCCTTTGCAAAGGACAGAACAATCCCCGCGCAACCCGCTGCGAGCAAGAAAGAGAAGACGACGGCGTTCATCGGGCGGCGGAGCATATAGCAGGTTATCGGTGATCGGTGATCGGATTTGGGTGAACGGTGATCGGTCCCGAACACCGAGAACCAAACACCGATCACCGTCCTTTCGTATGATCCCGGCGTGGCGGAACCTCTTCCTCTCGAAGTCCGAGACGTCGTCAAGTCGTTCGGGTCCCGCCGGGCTCTCGAGGGCGTGACTCTCGACGTCCGCGCCGGTGAGATCCTGGGACTTCTCGGTCCCAACGGCGCGGGCAAGACCACGGTCGTGCGAAGTGTCGTCGGCCGCGCGCAACCTGAGTCCGGCAGCCTCCGTGTTTTCGGTCAGGCCCCCATCCATCCCACAGCGATCGACTCGCGCGGCTGGGTGCCTCAGGAGATCGCTCTCTACTCCCTGCTCACGCCACGTGAAAATCTCTGGACGTTCGGCCGTTATCAGGGCCTGGTGGCCGCCGCACTGGAAGCAGCGATCGACCGCAGCCTCGAGTGGGCGGGCCTCGCCGATCGTGCAAAGGACCGCACCAGCAACCTTTCCGGCGGGATGAAACGGCGTTTGAACATGGCGGCAGGCACGATCCACAGGCCGAGGCTCCTGCTCTTAGACGAGCCGACAGTCGGAGTCGATCCCCAGTCGCGAGAGCGGATCTACGCCATGATCGGGGAATTGAAGGCACAGGGCGTCTCGCTCCTCTACACGACACATTACATGGAGGAGGCCGAACGGCTCTGCGACCGGATCGCGATCATCGACCACGGTCAGATCATCGCCTCGGGCACGCGGGAGGAGCTGGTGCACTCCACTCTGGGCAACCGCGAAACGATCACGATCGATGCGGATGCGCCGGTGGGCCCGGCTCTGCGCGAGAAGCTGACACGGTTGGGCGCCACGGTGGACGGAACGGCCGTGCGAACCCTGGCGGAGGATCCGCCGCGGATGATCCGGGAGCTGCTGGAAGCCTTCCACGCTGAGAAGACCCCGATCCGGGACCTGACATTGAAGCGCGGCTCGCTCGAGGAGGTGTTCCTGAGCCTGACCGGACGGGAGCTCCGAGAGTGATCCTGACCGTCGCGAGGAACCGGCTGATGAACCTGCGCCACGACCGCGCCGCGTTCGTCCTGTCATTCGTCGTCCCGATCGTTTTCTTCTCGATCTTCGCCGCGATCTTCGGGGGTGCCGGCCGCTCGACGACCCGCAAGATCACCGTGGCCGTCGTGGACGAGGACCAGAGCGACAACTCCCGGCGGTTCGTCGAGGCCCTCCGCGCCGAAGGGGGACTCGCGGTCGTCACGGCCCCCGAGATCAAGTCCGGAAAGGCCGCGCCATTCACCGCGGCGACGGCTGAGGCGGCCGTGCGGGCCGGCGACTTCCCCGCCGCTCTCGTGATCCCCAAGGGATTCGGCGCCATCCCGATTCGGTTCGGGCCGGAGGGCCAGCACCCCCGGCTGACCCTCCTCTCCGATCCAAGCGATCCCGTCGCTCCGCACGTCCTGGGCGGCCTCGTCCAAAAGGTGGCGATGACGGCGATGCCGGAATCCATGGCGCGCGGTGGTATGGACGAGATCGACCGATGGAGCGGAGGCCTGACTCCGCAACAACGTGCCCGCATGGAGGAAGTGCTGGCGCAGATCCGACAGCAGCGCTCCATCCCCTCCTCTGCGGGTTCCCGGGCCTCGGGCGGCAACAGCGGCTCCGGCCTCGTGGACGTCGACCAGCGCGCGGTCCTCGGACAGAAGAAGAAGAACCCGATGATCGCCTTCTACGCCGCGGGGATCGGCGTTATGTTCCTGCTTTTTTCCGCCGCCGGCGCGGGCGGCGCGCTCATCGAGGAGGCCGAGAGCGGAACGCTCGACCGGATCCTCTCCACCCGCGTGAGCATGACGAAACTACTCGCCGGAAAGCTCGTCTATCTGGCCTGGCTCGCGGCGACGCAACTGGTGGTCATGTTCGTCTGGGGCTCGATGGTCTTCGGCCTCGAGATGCGGGGTCACTGGGGCGGCTTCCTGATCATGACCGTGGCGACCGCGCTCGCCGCCTCGACCTTCGGCCTGCTGCTGGCCGCGGTCTCCCGTTCCCGGATGCAGCTCGTGGCGCTCTCCAATCTCTCTATCCTCGCCATGTCGGCCGTCGGCGGCAGCATGTTCCCGCGCTTCCTGATGCCCGAGGTCATGCAGAAGATCGGCCTCGTCACCATCAACGCCTGGGCCATCGACGGCTTCCAGAAGGTGTTCTGGCGCGAGGAACCGATCTCGCATCTCGCGCCCCAGGTTGCGGTGCTCATCGGCGTCGCGATTCTTCTTTTCGCGGCCGCCCGTCGGGTCGCGAGAAGATGGGAGGCGACGTGAAAGGTTCGACGGCCCCTGGAACGTAGAACGTCTTTGGTGAGCAGATGAAGACAACGACATGGTTGACGTGCGCGATCCTGCTGATGGCGTCATCCCTGAGTTTCGCATCCTCCTGGCCCGAGCCCGCCTCCGGCGATTTCGTGATCCGGGATTTCCGGTTCGTGAGCGGTGAGGCGCTCCCGGAGCTGAAGATTCACTACCGTACGATCGGCCAGCCGCGGCGCGACCGCTCGGGAGTCGTTCGCAACGCCGTCCTGATCCTGCACGGGACGACGGGTTCGGGCCGGGCGTTTCTTTCCGAGAACTTCGCCGGCGTTCTCTTCGGCCCGGGCCAGCTGCTGGACGCGGCCCGCTACTACATCGTGATCCCCGACGGGATCGGCCACGGGGAGTCGTCGAAGCCTTCCGACGGGTTGAGAGCCCGGTTCCCTCGCTACACATACGACGACATGGTCGAGGCGCAGCATCGGCTGCTGACCGAGGGGCTGAAAGTCGACCACCTGAGGCTGGTGATCGGGACCTCGATGGGCGGGATGCACGCCTGGGTGTGGGGAGAGAAGTTCCCCAGGTTCATGGACGGCCTGATTCCCTTAGCTTCCGTGCCCACGCAGATCGCCGGGCGCAACCGGATGCTGCGCAAGATGATCAGCGACGACATCCGCGGGGATCCCGACTGGAAGGGGGGCGAGTACTCGGCTCAGCCTCGAGGCCTGAACGCTGCTGTCCAGGTGCTCGTGCTCATGATCTCTGCGCCGCTCCAATGGCAGAAGACCGCTCCCACGCGCGATGACGCCGACCGCCTTCTTGCCGATCAGATGAAGGCGCGGCTCTCCGGTGCCGACGCAAACGACATGCTCTACGCCTTCGAGGCGTCGCGGGACTACGACCCTTCCAGGCTCCTCGAAAAGATCGAGGCGCCGGTCCTCGCGATCAACTCCGCGGATGATCAAGTGAATCCTCCCGAGCTTGGTCTGATGGAGAAGCTGATGCCACGCGTGCGCGGCGGCCGATACGTGCTCCTGCCGATCGGCCCGGAGACGAGAGGACACGGGACGCACTCCTATCCGGCCGTGTGGCAGGGGTACCTGAAGGAGTTTCTGGACTCACTGCCGCGGCTTCCAGACTGATTGATCTTTACCGGACGCCGCACTAGTCTCAGGCGCCTTCGAATCCAGAAGGAGGATTTCCGTGCGCCGACTTTCGATCGCCGCCTGCTTGCTGATTTTCACACTCGCCTCTCCCTCCACGCTCCTCGCCAACAAGCCGCCCCTGACCAAGGAGCAGGAGCGCGAGAAGTTTCATTCGCGCAGACTCGGCATGGACGCCGTTGCGCGCCTGGCCGGCTCGACGCGCCGCCAGCAGATGGAGAAGGAATCGCCGCTCGCTGGTCTGCGGTTCCGCAGCGTCGGGCCGGAGGTCCAGGGAGGGCGGGTGGTCGACATTGCGGCCCCCGCCAACCGGCCCGATTCTCTGATCGTGGCCTTTGCCTCGGGTGGCCTGTGGCGGACCGACAGCCGGGGCGGCACCTGGGTTCCTCTCTTCGACGGGGAGCCCACCTTGACGATCGGCGCCTTCGCGCTGGGAGACGCCGACGGCCAGATCCTTTACGTGGGCACGGGCGAGTCCAACTCCAGCCGCACCTCCTATGCCGGGCTGGGCATGTACAAGTCGGCCGACGGCGGCAAGACCTGGCACAACGCCGGGCTCACCGATTCCCACCACATCGGCCGCGTTCTCGTCGACCCGCGCAATTCCAACGCCGTGCTCGTCGCCGCGGTAGGGCACCTCTACACGGAGAACTCCGAGCGCGGCGTTTACCGTACGTCCGACGGCGGCAAGACCTGGAACCGCACCCTTTTCGTCAACGACCGGACCGGAGCGATCGATCTCGCGGCAGATCCGAAGAACCCCGACACGGTCTACGCCGCGACTTGGGAGCGCGCACGCACCGCTGCCAACTTCTTGGAGAGCGGCCCGGGGTCCGGCATTTGGAAGTCGGCGGACGGCGGAAAGAGCTGGAAGCGCCTGACCGCCGGCCTGCCCTCCGGAGCCATGGTCGGCCGCGTCGGTCTCGCGGTCGCGGCCTCGCGCCCGTCGACGGTCTACGCAGTCCTCGACAACCAGGCTCGGCGCCCCTCTTCCGAGCCGCCGGACGAAGAAACGCCGCCGGGCGAGATCACGCCGCGGAGGCTGAAGAGGCTCACGGCCGAGGAGCTCGCGCGCGTGGACGACGCCGTGCTCGCCCGTTTCCTGCGGCGCGGTGAGTACCCGAAGGATCTGAAGCCCGCGAGGCTGAAGAAAGACTTGAAGTCCGGCGCGATCACGGTCGCCGATCTCGTCGCGTACCTGGAGGACGCCCACCCCGAACTCTTCGAAAACGAGATCGTCGGGACGGAGGTCTATCGCGCCGACGACGGGGGAGCGACCTGGAAGCGCACGCACGAAGGACGGATCGAGAAGGTTTTCTACTCCTACGGCTACTACTTCGGCCGGATCGTGGTCGACCCGACCGATCCCGAGCGCATCTACATTCAGGGAGTCCCCTTCCTCGGCTCGACCGACGGGGGAAAGACCTGGAAGGGCCTGGGCGCCCGCGGCGTCCACGGCGACTACCATGCCATCTGGATCGACCCGAAGGCACCCCAGCGGCTCGCGATCGGGAACGACGGCGGCATCAACATCTCCTACGATCACGGCGAGACCTGGACGAAGTTGAACAATCTCCCGGTTGGGCAGTTCACGATCATCGCCGTGGACGACGCGGACCCGTATCAGATCGTGGGAGGCCTCCAGGACAACGGCGTGATGCGGGGACCTTCGACCTACAAGTACGGCAAGACGGATCCGCAGGCGTGGAAATCGATCTACGGCGGAGACGGAAGCTGCGTGGCGATCGATCCCAAAGACAGCAACCTCGTCTACGTCGCGCTGCAGTTTGGAAACGCGGCGCGCAAGAACCTGAAGACCAACGAGACGGTGAGAATCAAGCCGCGCCCGGAGCTGTCGGCGAAGGTCAAGGAGAAACCGCTGCGCTACAACTGGATTGCGCCGTTCCTGCTCTCACCCCAGTCGAACAACATCCTCTATTACGGAACGCAGAAGCTGTACCGCTCCTTCGATCGGGGGGACACCTGGACCGCGATTTCGCGGGACCTGACCTCCAATCGTGAACAGGGAGACGTTCCCTTCGGAACAATCACGACGATCTCCGAATCACCGAAGAAATTCGGGGTGATTTGGGTGGGAACCGACGAAGGAAAGGTCTGGGGAACCCGCGACGGGGGCGCGTCCTGGACAGACCTGTCGGCTGGGCTGGCGAAGGGGAAGTGGGTGACCCGCGTGACGGCCTCCTTCTTCGACGAGGCAACCGTCTACGTCACGCAGAGCGGCTACCGCGACGACGACTTTACCTCCTACATCTTTCGCTCGACGGATTACGGGAAGACCTGGCGGTCTCTCGCCGCAGGTCTTCCGGCCGAGCCGATCAACGTCGTACGAGAGGATCCGAAGGCCAAGCAGCTGCTCTACATCGGAACCGACAACGGCGTCTTCGCCTCGCTCGATCGCGGAGCCAGCTGGAAGGCGATGGCCGGAGGGCTCCCCCACGTCGCGGTTCAGGACCTGGTCGTGCAGAAGCGAGAAGGTGATCTGGTCGTGGGAACGCACGGCCGCAGCGTCTACGTGGCCGAGGCGGCGCCATTACGCAAGCTGACGCCGGCGGTGCTCAATCAGCCGCTCCATGCTTTTCCGGTCAAGACGATCAAGCTCTCCCCGCGCCGCGGTTACGGAGAGGACCCCTGGACGCCGTGGTTCCGTGACGATCCTTCTGTCCGCATCGCCTACTCCCTCAAGGGACGCGAGCCTGTCCACCTGACGATCAAAGACGAGAACGGAAGCATCTGGAAGGAGCTCGAGGGATCCTCGGAGGCGGGAATCAACGCGGTCGACTACGACTTCTCCGCGGACCCGAAGCTGGCCGATGAGGCCGAGGCTAAGGCGCGCGAGAAGGCGTTGGCCAAGGAGAAGGAGAAGGAGAAGGAGAAGGAGAAAGACAAAGACAAGGCATCTTCGAAGGACGCCTCAGAGAAGGTCGCGGAAAAGGCAGCCTTGGAAGAACCTCCGAAGGAAGTCAAGCCGACCGATGTCGCCGCGGAGCGGGTCGGACCGAAGGAGGAGCCCAAGACTCCGGTCGCGAAAAAGATCATTGCGCTAGAAGATGAGGAAGAGGAAGAGGACGAGAAGCCGGAACGGGAGAAGCCGCCCGCGGGGCCGCCCAAGACACTCGATCCGCAGCTTTACAAGCTCCTCGAAGACCCATTGCGCACTACCCGCCGCCGCTATCTTCCGCCGGGAAAGTACACCGTCGAGATCCGGGCCGGATCGGCGACGGAGAAAACCACATTGGAGGTCAAGCCCGAAACGGAGCGGCCACCGTTCGGGGAGGACTAACCGTCGCTCCAGCTCACTCGGGACCTGCGCCTGCTGGCGCACCGGCTCGCGGCTCGGCCAAAGGGCCTCGACCGCGAGCCTGATCCCTTCCTCGCTCTCGCTCCCGCGGCGCGCGCCTCCTCCGCACGTCGCTCTCGCTCGGTCGAGATCTGGCTTCGCCACCGGCTCGCGGCTCGCCCAAAGGGGCTCGACCGCGAGCCTGATCCCTTCCTCGCTCTCGCT
>Ga0070707_100007088_pt1 | contig 10392 bp, 6 predicted proteins | sample KBSK5502metaG_FD_65468 | JGI IMG/M metagenome (GOLD analysis project Ga0070707, IMG submission 65468) | Corn, switchgrass and miscanthus rhizosphere microbial communities from Kellogg Biological Station, Michigan, USA - KBS K5-50-2 metaG | ecosystem: Host-associated > Plants > Roots >... | reverse complement strand
AGCGGGGGAAGGACGAGGCCTTTGTCGTCACCGTGCGTCATGATCACGCCGCCGACCATCCGGGCGCTCATGCCCCACGACGTGGTGTGGCAGTACTCCAGCTCGCCGCTCTCGGCCGCGTACTGAATGTTGAACGCCTTGGCGAAGTTCGTGCCCATGTAGTGCGAGGTGCCGGACTGAAGGGCTCGCCCGTCGCGCATCATGCCTTCCACCGTGTACGTCCGTTTGGCGCCCGGGAACCGCTCGCCCGCGGTCTTCTCGCCGTCGACGACGGGCATGGCGGCGATCTCACGGGCCACCTTTGCATACAGGTCGAGCGCGAGCAGCGTCTCCCGCATCGCGGCGGCCTCGTCAGCGTGCGCGGTGTGACCCTCCTGCCAAAGGAACTCGGTGGTGCGCAGGAACATCCGCGGCCGCATCTCCCAGCGGACCACGTTCGCCCACTGGTTCAGCAGCATCGGCAGGTCACGGTGCGAGCTGATCCACCTGGCCATCATCTCGCCGATGACCGTCTCCGACGTGGGCCGGACGATCAGCGGTTCCTCGAGTTCCTTACCGCCTGCGTGGGTGACCACGGCGAGCTCGGGGGAGAAACCTTCGACGTGCTCGGCTTCGCGCTGCAGATAGCTCTCCGGGATCAGCAGCGGGAAGTAGGCGTTGTCGTGACCGGTTTCCTTGATCCGCCGGTCGATGTCCGCCTGGAGCAGTTCCCAGATCCGGTAGCCGTAGGGGCGGATGACCATCGTGCCCCTGACCGGTCCCCGGTCCACGAGCTCAGCCTTGAAGACAAGCTCGTTGTACCAGGCGGAGAAATCTTCGCTCTGCTGAGTCACTCCGCGTTCGTCGCGCGCCACACGCAGAGGTTACGGCATTGCGGCGGCTGCCAACCGGCGCCTACTCGTGCCCGTTCTTAATCCGATTCCCACCGCCGGACTCACCGGCGCGACTGGTCTGGAGTGGCTCCCGACCGCCGAATATTCGGCCCTCGCCCGCCGGCAGCGGGTTGCGGTGGCTGCTGCCGGCGGGTGCTGGTGGGGTGCAGCCTGCCAGGGTCATGCCGCGGTGTTGAGCGGTTGCGGGAAAGCGTTACCGGGTGCCCCCGGCCGATTGGGGCGCTGAGCCCGCTCGCGCGTTGTGTCCTCGTAGACGCGTTCTGTGAACTTCCAGCCCGTGCGGGGTGCGCTGGTACCGGTCGTGGTACGCGGCTCGAATCCCGGCGCGGATCTGCTCCCGGCTGACGGCCTCGGCGTGGAGTGGGGGATCCGCACCACGGGTCTCCTCCCTCGTCTGTGTTGCAATGTCTGCACGACTGGCGGTCCCCCGGCGCGCTGTTCCCGAGGCCTGCGGAGCGGCCGCGGCCGCGGTTGCGGCTGAGCGCGACGACGACGCCACGAGGGCAGCAGACCGGTAACGTGCTGCCGGTGAGCCCTGTGGCGCCCGTCACTACAACTCGCATGCGCTCACCGCCGGGTGAACACGGCGTGGACGGTGAGGGTGTTGTCCATCGAGACCATGCCTATCAGATTCCAGGTGAGGCCGAAGTCGGCCCGGTTGATGTGGACCTCGGCGTCGAGCCAGACCTCGCCGTCGCCTTGGACGGACGCCGCGGCATCGAAGGACAGTGGCCGGGTACGGCCGCGCACGGTCAGCGCGCCGGTCACGGCGACACCCTGACCAGATACCCGGATGCCGTCCGCTGTGAAGGTGATGTCCGGATGGTTGCCGCTGTCGAAGAAGTCAGCCGAGCGCAGGTGCGTGTCGCGCCGGGTGTTCCTGGTGTCGATGGATGCCGCGGCCACTGTGACGGTGCCGCTGACCTCGCCGACTTGCGCGGGTCCAGGACCCATTCCCCAGCCAGGGCCCCGTCCTTCAGCAGAGCCTGCGGCGGCGGTACGGTCGTTTGTCCTGCCGGTGCCTGCATGATTGTCTCCTTGTCGCATCGAACAGGTCAGGGCTGCTAGGACCAGTTCGCTGGATGGTGTGTTCTTCCTCAGCAGTACGACGACACAGCCCCCCGGAATGTCAGGCGGCGTGGCTGCCACACATTCCGGTGCGGTGTCTCGTCGGAACGGGTGAGGGCAGATCCGACCAGGGAAGGGCGGCACAATGAGCACCCGATCCGGGCCAGGAGACGGCCGGCCCGACCCAGGCCTGAACGCGATCATGAGCGAGCGGCGTCAGCTGATCAATCTCACCTACCGGCTGCTCGGCTCCCTGGCCGAGGCCGAGGATGCCGTGCAAGAGACCTACGCCCGCTGGTACGCCCTGTCCGAATCGCAGCAGAAAGCCATCGAATCCCCCGGCGGCTGGCTGACGACGGTCGCCAGCCGGATCTGCCTGGACCTGCTCGGCTCGGCCCGGGCCCGGCGGGAGCGCTACGTGGGCGAATGGATCCCCGAGCCGCTGCCCGAACCTGCGGAGTGGATCAGCGGGCGGCCGGGCGGCACCGCCGGCGACCCGGCGGACCGGGTCACCCTGGACGAATCGGTCAGCATGGCCTTCCTCGTCGTGCTGGAATCGATGACCCCGGCCGAGCGCGTCGCGTTCATCCTGCACGACGTCTTCCGCTACCCATTCGCCGACATAGCCCAGATCACCGGCCGGACCCCGGCGGCATGCCGCCAGCTGGCCTCCTCAGCCCGCCGCCGCATCCGCGCCTCCCAGGCTCCCCCGGCCCCGGCCGCCCGGCAGGCCCGCCTCGTCCGGGACTTCAAGCAAGCCTGGGAAGCGGGGGACATCGGCGCCCTCATCGGCCTCCTCGACCCCGCCGCCACGGTAACCGCCGACGGCGGCGGCCTGGTCAGCGCCGCGCTCCGCCCCATCCAAGGCGGCGAGCAGATCGCCCGCTATATCGCCGATATCGCCGGCCGGGCGCCAGGCAACGTGACGATCCTGGAGCGCACGGTCAACGGCCAGCCCGGCCTGGTGGCCCAGCAAGACGGCGTCACCGTGACCGTGTTCGCGTTCGGCCTCGCAGGCGACCGGATCAAGCACATCTGGGCAATACGCAACCCCGGCAAGCTCCGGCCCTGGACCACCGGCTGACCCGTGCCCTTGACCACCGGGTCCGCAGCCAGCTGGCCGATGCCTGAAATGGCGGAGGGATCCCGATGCGCGAAATCGCGCAGAGCATCGGCGACCACCTGGGCATACCGACAGCAAGCATTCCGGCTGACCAGCTGGAAGCGCACTCCGGGTTCCTCGCGATGGTGATCGCTCTCGACAAGCCGACGTCCAACCTTGCGACCCGGCGGATCCTCCGATGGGAACCGACCCACCCCGGCCTCATCGCCGACTTCGACAACGGCGACTACTTCACGACACCCTCGCCGCACAACTAACAGCGCGAACCACCGCGCACCGATCGGGTAATGGCTCGATTCGCACACACCTAGGCTGACGCCACATCGCCGCGGTGATTCCCCAGTCGTCCGACCAGATCGCAGCACCGGCGGGTCAGCGCCGTCATCACCTGGACAAAGCATTTGTCGGACACGCCCGGCGATGATGGCACTACGGCAACCGCTCTTCAATGCGTCCCTACACTGACGCCGGCATGCGACCACGGACGCGTGAAGCCGATAGCGCCGCTGTTCGTGTACGGCTCGACCCTGACCTGCAGGCCGGCCGATGGCGCGTCGATCATCAGGCCGTGGCCGATCACGATGCCGACGTGACCTGGTGCGGCCGGCGTCCCTTTGGCGCCGGCAAAGAACACTAGGTCACCTGGCTCAACCTGCCTGGCGGCTACCCGCAGAGCCCACCGCCACTGCTGTGCTGCAGTCCTCGGGATGTCAATGCCTGCCGACCGATACGCCATCATGGTCAGCCCGGAACAGTCGAAGGCATCCGGGCCGGTTGCGCCCCACAGGTACGGCTTGCCGAGCTGCTGCCTGGCGAACGCGATCGCGGCCGATGCGTAGTTGCTCGAGGTCAGGCCGATGGTCGGCCCGCACTGCGGCGCACTGCCGGCGACCGGCGAGCTGACGCCGAACCCGCCATTGGAGTACAGGTTGGCCCAGCCGAGTACCGACTGGACGTAGGAGTTCAGGTGGTTGTAGGCGAAGATCGCGGCGGCGACGCTGGTCAGGACCCCATGGTCGAGCAGGTACCTGGCCGCCCCCGCGATAGCGTCGGCCGGGTCGTACACGCTGGCGGTCCCGTCACCGTTGGCGTCTGTCGCGACGCCGCTCACCTGCTGGCTAGCCGGATGGACCGGAGCGCCGCCCCAGGTGTTCGTCGACGCCCCGCCGATGCCGATCTGCATCGGGCCCGCCGCCCCGAACGCGTTCGATCCGCTGTGTACGCCCGGCAGCGTGGTACGGCCGTCATCGCTCTCCACCTTGCCGATTCCGGCGAGCACCACCCACGGCACCTTGTACCGTGCGCCGATCGACTTGAACAGCGCGAGGTAGTCCGCGGGAATCGAGTTGCTCGCGGCCGTGCTGACGGGCGGCTGCGAGGTTGTGGTGTGGCCCGATGAGCAGGCAGTGCCGGTCGAGTACATCAGCCCGCCGCCGGCGAACAGCAGCATCGGCGCCACCAGTGCCCCGACGATCAGCAACGTCAGCAGCCCGGCCAGCCCGAACACGGCGGGCTTGACCAGCCCGCCGCTCAGCCGGATCACTGGTTCCCAGCCGAGGCCAGCTGGATGTCATTCACCTGCCAGCTGGTCCCGGTCCCGGTCACGGTGACGGCATAGTCGGTGGTCTGCCTGGTTGTCTCCTTCGTGCTCGCGAGCCGCTGCGTGATGGCGACCAGAAAGGTCAGGCTGGTCGGGCCGAAGGCTCGGAGCGCCACGATCGCGGCCGTGGCCGTTGCCACCTGCTTCGTGCTGACCCTGGTCCCAGCCAGCCCGGGCGCGGCGAATGCCCGGCCAAGTACCACCGCAAGCTGGCTGGTCATCAGCGGGCGCATCGGGGCGAGGTACGCCTGCGCGCTCTGCGTATAGGAGAACGTGCCGTAGCGCTGGGCGAACATCGTCGTCGCGCTGGCGGCGCTCGCCAGACCCGACTGGGTGAACGGCAGCCATTGGTAGATGTCGGGCGCTGCCTGGCCGGACGGCGCCGGGCTGCCTGAGTGCGGCGTCGGCGCGGGGCTGGCACAGCGCCGCGCCGACGCGGAGTGAGCACATCGGCGGTCCGCCCCGTGCGGCCGACGGTCCGCTGCTGACGAATGCGGCAGGAACAAGTAGGCACCCAGCCCTGCCAGCACGAGGACCACGACGACGAAGGCCGCGAACCGCTGGACCGGTGACAGATCCATGCCGGTCAGCTACTTTCGCCGCCAGATTGGCCTGCTCCAGAAGGGGCTGGCTGGCGGTTCGTCAGGCTTCCCTCGCTGCAGACCGTACGGCACGCCGGAGAAGGTGCCGCCGCCCGGACCGGCTTGATCGGCCGGCGAGCCTCCCGTCGGCCGGCGTGGCGCGCTGCCGCCCCGCGCCTGGCTATCCTCGCGCGCTGGCCCGCCGTCGCCTGACCGGGTCCATGGCCACGACGAACGGCTGGCGCCCGTGGCACGCGCGCGGCCGGGCTGCTCGGGCACGATCCTGTCGGCGGCCGGCCGGCGCGTGGGCCGGGCGGCGCCCTGCCGTGATCCGCCGCCCGGCGGCGCGCCACCCCAGCCCGGCTTGGACGGTGCGGATGGCGCGGCCGTCCGCCTCGCGGCCTGGCCCCGAGCGCTCCATGATGGCGGCACCCGCGGCCCGGCCGCGCCGCCCGACCCGCGGGAACCGCCCTGGCGCCACGGCGCGCCCGGTGCCTGCCGCGACGGCGCGCTTGGCCCGGCCGCTGCCCTAACCTGACTGCTAGCCGACGACCCGGACGACCTCCCTGCGGAGCTCGCCGGCGGCGGCAGCGGCGGAGCGGACGCTCCGGTCCCGTTGCCACCTGCCGTACCTGCGGCTGATCGTGCCCGGCCGCCGGATGCTGATCTGCCGGCAGCGGCGGAGGCCGCCGACGGTGCGCCGTTTGCCCAGCTTGTCGGCGGGGATTGGCTTTCCGGCAACCTGAGGGGCGGCGCCTCGCTGGCCGACGCCGTGCCCGCAGACGCGCCCCACGCTCTCGCCCGCGCCGCTACACCCGCCTGCGCGCCACTGCCCGCCGAGTCGGGCGACCCGGCGGCGCCCTGGGTCGCGCCGGCTGGTACCGCTCCCGCAGCCCCGTTGTGCTCCCCGGCACTGCTCACGCCCTCGACCCCCGCCGCGCTCGCTGCCGCGCCGGCCGTGCCGGCGGCTGCGGCGGCCGTCAGGGCGAGACCGGCTGCCTGGGCGGGGTTGCGCCTGGCCCACCTCGCTGCCCGGTAGGCCGAGAAACCGGGCACCGCGAGCGTTGCCGCGTCCCTGGTGTTGGTCCTGGCAGCCGCGGCCGCTCGGCCCAAGTCAGCCTTGGCCCGCTCGCTCGCTCCGATGGCGCCGTACCCGACCGCGGCGAACAGGTGCTGGAACGGCTTCCTGTAGATGATCACGGCGACTGTTACGAGCGTGATCATCAGGATCTTGAGTGCCCAGGGCAGCACCGCGTCCGCTGTGCCCATGATCAGCGCATAGCAGTAAAGGAGCACGCTCAAGGCAAGCGCCACCGCAGCCTGTTTCAGCAAGACCCCGACCAGCATCTCGAACCACCGGACGGCCACCACCCGGCCGAAGCCCGGATGAGTACCGATCAGCAAGAAGAACGGGCCGACGATGAGCAGCAGCAGGAAGCCGAGCTTGAGCAGGATCAGCGTCACCGAGATCAGCAGCACGAGCACCCCGGCGACCAGAGCGGCGAGCAGGGCGGCGAAGGCGATCTCCAGCCTTGTGGTCCACTGCTTGCCCTGGAATAGCGGATAGACCGATGGGTTCTTCGTCTTCATGGTCTGCGCGATGCCCGCGTAGGCAGCCTGCTTGGCGCTGATCAGCCCCGTGGCCGGCCGCTCGTTGACCGCTATCGCCTGGGCCCAGAGCAGCTGCCGCGCGTAGGCAGGAACCGGCGTCGTCTTCCCTGAAGCCGCGAAGGCGGTCGTGCCGAATTCGCCGGCCAGCCACGGCTTGCAGACGAGCACGGTCCACAGTTCGTTGGCGTTCTGGTCGACTACGGTGTGGCTTGAGGTGTAGCTGAAGCTCGAGCGGCTGATCTGCGGGTCATGACCGCTCACGGGCAGGCAGCTGGACTGCCCCGGGCTTGGCAGGTTCGCGAACGCGGCGTTCAGGGTCGTGCTGATGCCGTCCGATACGCCCTTGCCGAGCCCGGTGAAGTCGGCCGGGCGGCCGATTAGCCAGATCGCGGCCGCGCACGCCAGCACCATCCAGATCGTGCCCTCGATTGTCCTCGTGCCCCGCTTGCGGATCAGCCCCTGCCAGGCCAGCCAGATCGCCGCCAGAATCACCACGAGGGCGACGTAGGGGAAGTAGATGGCTTTGCCGAGGCCGGTGACTAGATGATCGGTCACGTTCTGTAGCCAGCCAAGAATGCCCTCGCCCGCGGCTGACTGGTAGACGGTGATGGTCACGCGGTCCAGCGCCTTCGCGAAGTCGAAGAGCATCCCGGCCACGTCGTTGCCGATAAGGGCTGTCATGTCCGAGCACTGCAGGTCGTACGGTGCCCAGAACTGCCCGGCCATGGCGTACTGGTTGTACGGGGTGGCGACCGGCTTGCCCGGCGAGGCAGGCGGCTTGATCAGCGCGTTGACACCTGACGTCGCCGACTCGGGCTGCGGGACGCCGGGGTTGCACAGGTCGTTGAGGCCACCGAGGATTCCGGACTGGCCGAGCGAGCAGAACCCGAGCAGTCCGCCGATATCCCCGATGCCGGGGACCGAGCACGGCCCGCCGTCCGGCCTGGTCGCCGACAGCGTCTTCGTGCCGGACTCCGGCCCGGCGGCGGACAGCGTCCTGGTCGCGCTGAGTGTGCGGGCCGTGGCCACGCTGGCCGGTCTGGCCGACGTGTCGTTGCCAGGTTGACGGCTTGGCTGCGCTGCGGCTTGCACCAGGCTGAAGAGCACCGCGAACAGGACCAGCGTGATGGCCGTCGTTCGCGGAACTCGGCGGAGTCTGAACATCTGGGGGCTCCCGGGTGTCGGATGCGCCGGTCAGGGGGCTGGCGCCGCAGCAGGACTCGGCGGGCGGCCCCGTGCGGTCTGCTGGCCTTTGGCCGGAGCCGGATGCCCGGCCTGATGCCCGGCAGGCCAGCCCGCTCCCGCTGGCCTGCCGTTCCCCGGATAAGCGCCCGACCCACCGTCTCCCTCGCCCCCCGGTCCCTGGTGCCCGGACACCGGGACCTGCGCGGAGCTCGCCCTGGTCGGATTGGTGTCCAGCCAGCGGCGCAGGTCATCGGTGATCAGGTCGACTACGATCCGCCCGGCCCGTCCGTCCAGGTCCCGGAAGATGCATTCGCCGTTGCCGAGGCTGCGCAGTACTGCCTGATGTTCCCCGGACGAATCGACACCCAGCAGCGACATCACGCTCGCGACCTCGGCCCGCTCGGTCGACCGGAAGGCGAACACCGCGGACAGACAGTTCGTGACCTGCTCGTTGAGCAGGTCAGCCGCGTTCTGCGAGACCAGGATGAGCGCGGTGTTTCTCGACCGGCCCATCCGGGAGACCTCGGGGATGAGCTTGGCTCCCTGCGGTGTCGAGGTCACAGCCCACGCCTCGTCCAGCACGATGGCCTTCGGGATCCGCCGGTCCATGCCGTTCAGCAGCCGCCTGGCGAACTGGGAGACCAGGTAGAGGAGCGCCACCGACAGCCGCTGCTCGTAGGAGTAGTCGTCCCGCTTCAGCCCGGAGTCGGGCAGCGTCAGCCCGGCCAGCGTGAAGACCGTCGTCCAGCCCTCCGCGTCAATCCGGTCACCGCCAGAGGGGGCGAAGCAGAGCTTGGCCAGCCGCATCTCCGACATCGACCGCAACACGGCGCCAAGGTTCTTCGACGCGGCGTCATCAGCGGCCTCGAGATGCTCGACTACCTGGCCAAGGCTGGGCTTCTCAGCGGCCGCGACCGCGCCGACGGCCTGGATCATCGCGCTTTCGCGTTCCTCGCTCATGCCGGGGAGCAGGAGCCGCAGCGTCTCGGCAGCCATCGTTCTGCGCTCGGCGAGATCGTCGCCGAACGAGAACGGGTCGAGCAGACCGGGCGCAGCGCTGCCGAGCGGCAGCACCCGGGCCCGGCGGCCGCGGTGGGCGAGCAGCCTGACCAGTGACTCGGCGTCCCCCTTTGGGTCGATCACCGCGACTGTCACGCCGCGCAGCGCGAGCTGCAAGATCAGCAGCAGGGCCAGCGTGGTCTTCCCGCCGCCTGGCTCACCGGTGATGGCCACGGCGGTCGGCCGGTTGCGGGCGGCGGCGACCAGCGGATCGAAATGCACGACCGACCTGGCGCGCCCGATCGTCTCCCCGATGTACGGGCCGATCCAGCCCGCGTCGTCGGCGATCCTGTCGCCTAGGTCGACGGTGGCCGTCGGCATCCCGCCCGCGATCGTGTAGAGCGGCTGGCGCTGCAGGTACGACACGAGCCGCACCTTGTCCCCCGGCAGCGACTCGTTCAGCAGCGAGAACTGATCCCCGGTCGAGTTCACCACATCGATGCCGATGTCGCGGTAGTGCTCGGTGACCGCCTCAACCCGCCGCATGCACAAGTCACGGCTCGAAGCGGTCACGGCGAGCCGGTGCCAGCCGTAGACGAACGGCAGCCGTTCCTTCGTAATGCCGTGCTCGAGCAGGCGGGCCGCCTCGATCTGCTCGGCTAGAGCCAGCGGCAAGTCGGCGCCTGCCTCGCGGATGTGCGCGTCCATATCCCTGGCGTGCGCCAGCCTGCGGCTGACGTCCTTGCTGGCCTTTGCCGGCGGGATCAGCTTCATCCGCAGGCTGGCTTCGACCGGGAACGGGAGCGAGTCAGCGTAGTGCAGCCATGGCTCCCCATCGGGGAAGTACATGACGTCAGGGAACCTGGAGAACGACAGGAATGCCGTGTGCGACTCTCCTTCGGGATGAACCATGCGCAGGACTGTCCGGCCGTTGTGGATTTCACCTTCCACCAGCGCTTCGACTTCGCCGATACCCCACCGCCGCCGGCGCGCGGCGGATGGCTGCGGGTCGCCGAGGCACCCGGTGATGGCGTGCCGGAACAGCCAGGCCACCTCGTCGGCCGTGGCGTGCCTTGCCGCCAGGGAGCTGGCCGCGAGTGTGCGGCCGATCCGGTCGGCGTGCTCGGTCCATTTGGCGATCTCACCGCGGGGGACCGCATCGTCCTCGAGCCCGAGCAGCTGCTCGCCCGCCGTGTAGGCTCGGCCGAACTGGGCGAACACGCCCCCGCTCAGCTGAGCGCGCACGCCCCGCTGGCCGAGCCTGACCCCGAGGTATACCGCCTTGGTCCAGAAGTCCTTCGCCCAGACCTGCCGGTACATCTCGTCGAGGTA
>Ga0070707_100007086_pt1 | contig 10394 bp, 7 predicted proteins | sample KBSK5502metaG_FD_65468 | JGI IMG/M metagenome (GOLD analysis project Ga0070707, IMG submission 65468) | Corn, switchgrass and miscanthus rhizosphere microbial communities from Kellogg Biological Station, Michigan, USA - KBS K5-50-2 metaG | ecosystem: Host-associated > Plants > Roots >... | reverse complement strand
TGCAATCCCTCACCTTAAACCTCTCCCTTTGAGAAAGGGAGAGGCGAATCAGACGAATTGCGGCTACTCGGTGCCGACTGTACGTTTAGGCGTGAGCGGGCCGACCAAGATTTTCGGCGAGCACGACGCCGCTACGATCAAACAAATAGAGACTTGTGTTGCGACCGGCGGCGAACGCGGCGTGCTTTGCGCCGATGGTCACAAAGGGTACGCCCAGCCGATCGGCGGCGTGGTCGCTTACAAAGATAAAATCTCTTTGAGCGGCGTCGGATTCGACATCGCCTGCGGCAATCTCGCGATTCTGACCGACGCCAAGCGCGCCGACATCGCGTCGAAGATTGACAAGATCATGGACGACGTGGTGAACGACATTTCATTCGGGATCGGGCGCAAAAGTAAAACGCGGGTCGAACATGAGCTGTTCGGAGACGCGGCGTGGCAAATCAAACCGATGAACGATTTGAAATCGATGGCAGCGGAACAGCTCGGCACGGTCGGCGGCGGAAATCATTATGTCGATCTTTTCGCGGACGAGCAGGACCGGATTTGGGTCGGGGTGCATTTCGGATCACGCGGGCTCGGTCACAAAACGGCCACGCATTTTTTGAAAGCGGCCGGCGGGAAAGACGGAATGGACGTTCCGCCGACCGTGGTCGAAGAAAAATCGGAGATTGGTCACGATTATCTCGCGGGAATGGAATTGGCGGGACGTTACGCTTACGCCGGGCGCGAAGCGGTCGCGCGTCACGTCGTGAAAAATATTTTGGGCGCGCGGATTCTCGAAGAAGTTCATAACCATCACAACTTTGCCTGGCGCGAAAAACATAACGGCGACGAATTCTGGGTCGTGCGCAAAGGCGCGACGCCGGCGTTTCCCGGTCAGAAAGGTTTTGTTGGCGGAAGCATGGGCGACGACGCGGTGATTATTGAAGGAGTCGATTCGCCGACTTCGCGCGAAGCGCTTTTCTCAACGATTCACGGAGCGGGTCGAATCATGTCGCGCACTGCGGCCAAAGGAAAATTCGTGAAGGTCGGCAACAAACGGATTCGTCAGGACGGCCTCGTTCGTCACGACGAGATGATGAAATGGCTGCACGATCGCGGAATTGTTTTGCGCGGCGGCGATCTGGATGAGGCACCGCAAGCGTATCGGCGATTGCCGGAGGTTTTGAAAGCGCACGCGGGAACAATTCGCGTCCTTCACACTTTGCGACCGCTCGGCGTGGCGATGGCCGGCCGCGACATTGTCGATCCTTATAAAGACTGAGTGCTATTAATTCTCGGGCGTGGCGCTTGCGCTCGATGAGAATTCAGGATTCGGCGTCGCAAAGAAAGATGGCGAGGTCGCGGGCGATGGAGTTGGAATTGGCGTCGGAGTCGCGGTTGGAGTCGGTGAGCCGCCAGAAATTTTCGTCAGCTGATCTTCGAGCAGATGTTTTTCTTCGGCAAAAATCGGTCCGTGTTTCGCGATTTGGATGAATTGTTTGGCGTCGTCGGTTTGGTTTAGATCGAGAAGTAAAACGGCCATGTAAACTGCGGCGTGCGGTTCGCGCAAAGATGTCAGCGGTAATTCCCGCAGAACGCTCAGGCCCTCAGTCGTTCGTCCCTGGACGTAAAGTGAAAACGCATAGGTCACAGCGCAATTCACGTCGTTCGGAGCGCGATCGTAAACCTGCTTCGCCAGCTCCTGCGCTTGTTTGGTGTTTTGATCGATGTTCAAACCAAGGCGCGCCAGATTTGCAGTGATCCCGATTTCGTTAGGCGACGCGTCGTGAAGGCGCTGAACAATATCGTAAAGTTTTTTCAGATCGTTGTTGGCGCGATAAAGTTTATAGAGTGCGTCGAGCGCTTCCCGACGACTGGCCGGCGTGTGTGACAGGCGCGACCAAAGTTCTTCACTCTCGATTGGCAGATTCCATTTGGTCGCAAGACGCGCGAGTCTGATTTCGTGATCCGGTTGATCGGCGGCGGCGTGGACGGCGGCGCGCCAAAGGGTATCGAACTCAGCGTCGGCGCTGGATTGACGCGATTGGCGCGAGGCAAAGCCTTGATAGGCGAGCCGGAGGTAATCTTCATCGCTCCAGGATTCGCTCCGGGTCCAGCGACGCAAGCGCGACCAGTTTTTCTGTTCAGCAAAGGCTGCCGCAATGGCAATCGCGGCCGGCGGTTTCGCAGTCGTGGTGGCCGGTAATTTATCCATCCACTTAATGACCTCGCCCGCGAGACCGTTTTCGTTCATCCAATCCATCAACATCCCGAGATCAGTTGGATTACGCGCCGCGACCGGTTTCACTTTGTCGAGAAGGGCGTCGAACTTTTTCGCGTCGAGCTTCCGGTAAAAATTCAGACAGAGCAGATAATCGCTGAAGCTAACTTCGGGCGACATTTGCAATTGCTGCGCGAATTTGTCGGCGCCTGGCAGATCGTTGCGGTCAACGGCGTCGTTTAATAATGCGCGCAGAGCGCCGGTGCGGAACTCGGAAGTCTGAGTCAGGCGCTCCAAATTGTCGCGCGCTTGCACGGTCTTCTGTGGATCTTGCGAGCGGAGCTGAAGCGCCGCGAGATTGAACTGATAAAGATTATTCTTGGGATCCTTGTTTACGGCGATCGCGAATTGCTGTTCCTGTTCGGCAATGTTTCCCTCGGCGCGCGCGAGCCAGCCGGCGACGACGTGAAACGGCGCTTGATCCTGCGCCCGCGGTGCGACTCGCTGCAGCGTTTTACGGGCGAGATCGATTTGGCCAAACCGGAGCGCGGCGGACGCGAGATTAAGTTGCACGTCGATATTGTCCGGTTGCAAGCGCGCGATTTGTGCGCGCCAGGAAACAGTTTCTTCTGAGTTCTGTTTTTCGGTGGCCTCGGCAAGAATTTGAAAAGCCGGTAGCGAATCCTGATGAGTGTTGAGAACCTCACGAGCCAGACGATCCGCGGCGGCGAAGTCTTTCTTTTGCAACATCGTGTTCGCGCGTTGCAACAAACGTGATTCGCGCCAGCTGGAGTAAAATTTCGACCCGTAAGTTCCGAAAAGGACGATCAGCAAGATCGCGATGGCGGCAACGCCGACGTAAACCGCGACCCGCACCAATGGTAAATGCAATCGAAAATTGGAAAGCGATTCGACGCCGGGCAATGGCGAACGGCTGCGTCGTCTTCTTCGGCCGCGCTTAATTTTTTCGGGCATTCAGTCTTTTATGCCCGTGCCGCTTCGAGAATGCAACTGACGCGTCGCTGAGGCGGAAATTATGTTTTTTTCGCCTCGCGCGCGACCGGCACACTTTCGAGCTCGCCGCGGACGCGGTCGCGCTGGCGAGGCCCCCAAACATATCGGGTCAAAAGCACCTTGATGGTCGCGGTTAATGGAACAGCGAGGATTGGTCCGAGCAGACCGCCGATCAACAATCCCCAAACAAAAATGGAAACGATCACGGTCATGGGATGGAGACCAACGGATTTTCCAACGATGCGCGGCGCGTAAAACATTCCTTCCAAATTCTGGACCGCGATAAAAATGAGCGTGACGACTATCGGATGGGTCCAATCGCCATATTGAAATGCCGCGATCAGGACCGCGGGAATCCAGCAAATCACGATTCCGATGTACGGAATCATCGTCAGGATGATAACGAGGAGGCCGATTAGCGGCGCGAAATTGAGGCCGTAAAGCGTCAGGATGCTGCCGATGAGCGTCCCGTCGACCAAACAAACGAGGAGCTGGCCGCGAAAGTAGGCGATGATGTAGCTGTTAATTTCCAGGAGCGCGTCGGCGATTTCGTCCTTCAATGGCGAAGGGCGCAGGGGCAAATAATCTTTCCACCGCCCTTCGATGCGCGGACGCTCTTTTAAGAGAAAGAACAGGTAAATGGGCACCATGATCAGACTGAGGAGAAAACCAGTGATACCGAGAAATCCGCCGATGCTTTTTTGAACAACGTTCCAAAGCTTTTCGGCAAGCGTCGGCAGATAACGCTCAAGGTTCGGAATGATTTTATCCGCTTTGGCTTCGAGTTGTTGTCGCTCTGCGGAACTAATTTTGGCGGGCTCGGCTGAAATCGTTTCGACCGGCGACGCGGTTGCTTCCGGTGAAGCTGCCGGTGTGGCGGCGGGTGGCGGCGTGTGCGGCGGCGGCGTTCCGAGAAGAAAATTTACAATGCCTGACGAGGCAGCCTTTCCGCGCGTGGTTCCGCCGACGAAGCGATTGTATTGGACGATAAGATCGACAATGCGATCGCGCGCCTTTTGCGTGTAGTTGGGTAGCTCGCGCGCGAAATTGGCGCTTTGTTGGGAGATGGTCGGCACCACCCACCAGATCAAGCCGGCTAACGCGATGAATACGCTGATGAAGATGACAGCAACGGAGGTACCGCGACCGAAGTTGCGCCGACAGAGTTCAGTCACCAGCGGGTCGAGGAGATAAGCAAGAATCACCGCGATTGCGACGGGAATCAGAATCGGTTGAAGGAAACTGATCAGATTGGCGCCGACATAAATAACCACGCCGGCGATAACAATCAGGAGAACAACAAATAAGGCCGTGAGCGCGGCCCACATCGTTCTTTGTTGCCAGGGCGTTGGATATTCGCTCATCTCAGCGACCAGACTTTAGAACGTCCGGAGGTGATCAGTCGACAGCGGTGATGAAATTTCTGTTTAGTGGATCTGACTAGCATTCGGCGGCGGCCCTTTGCTCATTTTTGTTTTCGCATTGTCGATCTTGTCCGCCAGCTTTTTATTTTGCGGACTGAGGTTCAGCGCTTTTTGCCAAGCATCCAAGGCTTGCGCCGACTTGTTTAATTTCGCGCAAGCGTCTCCGATGTGTTCGAGCACGACTGGATCGTCCCGAGTGAGGTTTTGCGCCGCGCGTTGGAGATCGGCGAGCGCTTGTTCGAAGTTGCCCTGGCGGAATTCCAGCCATCCCAAAGTGTCGATGTAAGCGCCATTGTTCGGATCGCTTTGCAATGCAAGCTTTGCCATTTGTTCGGCCTCTTCGAGATGCGCGTTCTGCTCGGCCCACATGTAAGCGAGATAATTATAAGCGTCGGCGGCGTTCGCCGGGTCAATCGCGATCGACTTTTTGAAAAGATCAGCCGCTTTGTCATAAAGGCCGGCGGCTTCTGCAGCGGCGCCGTAGTCGAAATAGAACCGCGCGTTGGCAACCTCCGCGCCCTCGAGTTCAGCTTCGTGCAACGCTTCTGCGAAAGTGGCTACGGCTTCCTGATAATGTTTCGCTTCGCGCTGAGCGATCCCGAGGTAATAAACGATCTCCGGAGTTTGAGGAAAGTGCTGGCGCGCTTCACTTAGAACTTTGACGGCCCGCTCGTTTTCCTTCAATGGGCCGAGAAGCAGTTCAGCCAAATGGAGATAGGCGCTCTCGCGTCCAGGATTTACGATCGTGGTTTGTTCGTAATTGGCGGCAGCTTTGGCGAATGCGGCCTTTGCCTGATCGGATTTCTTTTCCCGTTCCAGCGCGCGCGCCGAATCATCGAGCAACCCAGCGAGCAATTCGTATGGTTGATACTTTTCCGGATGTTCCTTGATGATTTGCTCGAGCATCTCGACCGCTTTGTCGCGTTGATTCGTGAGAACGAAGCCGGTGGCTAATCTCTCTCGTGCATTTGTGTCTTCGGGTTCGAGCTCCAGCAGCCGCAAATAAAGCGGGATCGCTTCTTTAATCTGTTGTGTTGAAGCGTAGTAGTCGGCGACGTCCTTTAGTACGGCCGCGTCGTCCGCGCCGTGTTCCGCGGCTTTTTTGAAGATCTCATTAACCCGGGCTATTTCCTCAGGCTTCGGCGGATGATCGGGTTTGAAAGTAAGCGAGGCATAAAGTTTTCCGAGGCGCGCCCAAAAAGCGGCGTTGTCGCTGCGAATCTGGGTTGCTCGATCTAGCGCCTGCAGCGCTTTTTTGTCATCTCCGGCTGCCAGCGCAATTTCGCAGAAGCGCTCGTAGGCGTCGATGTTCTGCGGATCGAGGGCGATGGCGCGATTGGCATAGTCGATCGCTTGATCCGTCCGGCGGAGATATTTCGCGTAGATGAAGGCGAGCTGCAGTAACGGTTCCGACGCAGTAGGATTTGCCTTGTTCGCGTCTTTCAAAATGTCGATCGCCTGCGGAAAATCGTCCTGCCGGGTTAATAAGGCCGCGACGCGCGAGGCCAACTCCGCTTGCCCCGGATCAACATTGAGGACTTTACGATAAGCTGAGAGCGCTTTCTCCATTTCACCGTTTTCTTCAAACGACATTCCTTCGATGAATTGAGCAAGAGCTTCGGCTTTATGCTCGCTCTCAATGCGCAGAAGAAGATCTTTAGCGGGAGTGAGGAAAACAGAGTCGTCTTGCCGAGCGCTTTTTTTTGCGGAAGGCGATGGGCGTGGAGTTACAGGTGGTTGAGCGGAAGAGCGAGGCCGACCGTCGGCCGAATAAGTGACAACGAGTAAAAGCGACGCGAGCAGAAGCCGATGAAGAACCAGTCGGCGCGTTGGCTCCATCATGCTTGCGATTGTAGCCGGGCAGGAGGTTGCGCGCAAACCTTCGCCTTTGGCCTAACGAATAGAAACTACGACTTATAGCGCAAACGTTTCTTATGCCGATTGGCCCGCATACGTTTGCGACGCTTGTGTTTCGAAATTTTCGCTTTCCGCCTTTTTTTCAGAGACCCCATATTGGAATTTGTTCTGCAATTGTCGATCCAACCACGGACGGCGTCCGATTTCAACTCGGTTTTCGGATGGCGTGCTGAGAAACAAGCCTTTCACAAATCGTCGTTTTGTATCCGCGTGGTGCTATTCTCTCTAGTGGAGGTCACGGGAGTAACCGTGCGCGTAGAATTCTACAGGCACTTGGACTTGTGTCGGACCACCCGGTTGAAATCGCCATTGGAAAAATGCCTTCGCCGATATTTCGTTTAACAGGACGTGGCCAGTGCTCTTTAGAACCTTCACTTCGTCGACCACGCCGGTCTTGGGATTTATCTTAAGCAAAAACAATCCTTTTCCGCTGAAGGCATAGGCGGCAAGCTTGGCCGGATACTCGGGGTAAACAAAGTTAATTACGCCGGGAGGATGTCCCACGAATACATCTATTGCCACAGCATCGGACGAGAGCGCCGCAGACAGCAGGATGGTGACAATGCAGGCGCAAAGTTTCAAATGGTATCCTGACATACTATTTAGGAAATCGTTCCAGGATTGGATTAGGACGTGTTCGTCCGAATTTTCGCGTCGGGCTGGTGGGATTTGAACCCACGGCCTCCTGGTCCCGAACCAGGCGCTCTACCAAGCTGAGCCACAGCCCGAATTTCACGCGATCGAGAAGTTAGCGCGAACTACTTCGCGCATTTCGGACACGATGGCAAGCAGCCATAACGACCGAGCACTAGATGCGCTTGCTATGGTCGTTCAAGACCCGGTGTTCAAAAATTTGTCGCGTTTGGTCTTAGGGAAGTCCGATGTTTACTCTCAATTATGAGAGAAATTATGAATTTTCTCATTTAACTGAATGTTTCTCGCAGGGACGAGAAAATAGGCATAATCTCTGCTAATTTTCATAGCCAACAAAGCAATGAGACTGCAACCCAAGACAGCAAGCGCGGCAATGACCTTCCCGGAAATCCTCGTTGCGGTTTTGCTCTTGGCTATTTTTTGCGCGTCTGTCTTCGAACTCAACGCGGTTTGTCTTCGCTACATTGACGCGAGCAAAGAATCGATTGCTGCGCTGCAAAGCGTCCATGATCGCTGCGAGGTTCTGCGCAACCTGGCTTTTACAGACCTGACCACAAAAAGCTACGTCCAGTCGCTTCTGACAAGTCCTCCGAACGCGTCAGAGTTCTGCAAAAAGGCGACTGAAGTTATAAGAATCAAGGCTTATCCAACCGCGAACGGAGTAACCCAATTTACTCGCACACCGGACGGAACGGTCACGAACGATTCGACGGCCACCGATGTCGGAACCTCCCTTGTCCAAGTAGATATCTCAACCTCATGGAACATGCTCGGCGGTCGAGCACGCTCCGAACAAACCAGCACTATTATCTCAAACGGAACCAAAAAATGAAACTGAAGACCTCACCAAAAATCGCCGGATTCACGATCAGTGAAATGCTCGTCAGCCTTAGCCTCAGCTCGATCGTTCTCGCAGCTGCGATCACTTCGGGCGTGTCGCTGCAAAAGAGCTTCGCGGCAGTCGACAACTATTTCACGACCCACATGCAACAAATCCGCATTATCGATTATTTGAATCGTGACGTGAAACGCGGCCTCATCGTGACCACGTCGGTCGATTTGCAGAGCGTGACGATGAATTTGCCGAACTACATCATTCAATCGGGCGATCCGGAAGCCGTCGGAAATTCATCTCTTGTCGGTACACCGCGCACACCCACGATCGCCTACACCTCAGCTGGCTGGCAGGTAAATTACAGCCCGACGATGACGACAGTCGTTTATTCCATCAACGGCAGCTCCATCTTGCGCGTTGAGAACGGCGTGGTCACAACGATCGCTTCGAGCACTGATCAATTAGTTCCTCAAAGCACAGATGTTGAACTGGCGAATACCGAATACGCAAAAACCTCAGTCACATTTTCGCCAATCTTTACATCAGGCGGTGCGGTCGCCGAACGGACGGGAACGAGTGTCTACGCAACGGCATATTTGCGGAACAAGCGGCGCGGTTGATCAGCGAAGGAATAGCAATGCGAATCTCGGGCCGATCATTTCAAGAGGGGAACGTTCTACTTTGCGTTCTCTGCACGATTCTCGTTGTTTCTGTCATCGGTGGAAACGTGCTCCTAAATTGCATGACGCGATACAACGTCGCATCAAGCCAGGTGCGGAGTTGGAAGGAATCGCTCGATGCGGCGGAAACCGGTGGAGACATCGCGTATGCGGAGGTTCGAAAGACAATTCTCGATCCGACGCACGCTTTCAACGGCTGGACCCAGACGGCCGGCGTTTATAGCAACACCCCTGTCACTTACGGCCAAGATAGTCTGACCACCAACAGCACGGTGGACACTTTCTATTACGATTTTAATGGCAATCCCTGGTACCGCATTCGCACCAAAGGTACCGCGCCAGTCCTCGGTCTGAAGCGTGTCGGAATGGACGATCGCATGGGTCCCAATAATCGCGGAGACAGTTTGCTGCGCAAAATCGACTTCAATTACGATCATTTCGTCGCGACCTACGGTCCGAACGGCGATGGGCTTAACAAAGCGTTGGTACCTGTTTCGCGGCCTCAGGTTACCCGCCGAGTTGAGCTCATCGCCGCGCCGATCACTCCTTTCGAGGCGGCAATCAAGGCTGGCGGTACCTTCTACGGCCTGGGTTCGGCCGCCTACATTGATAGCTTTCGGTCCACTACTGGACCGTATGATCCAACTGTAAAAACTAATCCATCCGATCCGCGATATGTCGACTCGCAGGCCGGGACAGTCGAGATCGACGCTTCGGTCGCGACGATCATGGGAAGCATCTACGGCAATGTCTATACCAACGGGGGAACCGTTACCAAGAGCACGACCAGCATCTCCGGGATCATCGACAATAACGTCCCCTTTAGTTTGTCTCCGTTCATCATGCCGAACACGGCCTCGTGGAATTACATTCCGTCTCCGCAGGTAATAAACCCCAACACAACCATCACTCCTGCTGCCCCCGGAAGCGCCGATCAACCGAATTATTATCTCGTCACTTCATTTGTGAACAATGGCAATCTGACCGTTAACCCCGCAACGGTGAATGGCGTGCCGCAGGAAACGTATGTGGCCATTCACGTGACCAGCGATATTGGCGGCAGCACTGGTCAGGGGCCCACTATCACTATCCCAGCGCACGTTCATCTGGAGGTTTACTTTGACGGAAACTTCCAGACCAAAGCCGAGAACATCGTGAATACGAGCGGCTATGCGGGCAACCTTCAGTTCTACGGGATCAGCCCAACCGATCCGACCATTCAGCAAACGGTCAATCTAAACTCCGGCGGCGGCTCAACCGCTGGTTTCGCCGCGGTGTTCTATGCCCCGAGCGCAAACTTCACCATCAATGGTGGTCCGGATATTACCGGCGCAATTGTCTGCAAGAATTTCTACGCTAACGGTAACGTCCATTGGCATTACGACCGCGCTCTCGATAACACCGGCGACGCCACCGACTACCGGGTGGTCAGCTACGTCGAAGACGTTCGTTAGGCCGAGCGCTTCATAATCGACTTCGCTCGGCAATTCTGCTAAAGGGGAGATCGACATCGCGCCAGCCAACAAATCGGTTGACAACCTTTTCAGCCGCAGCAATATCAACGCTCCATTTTATGATCGCGTCGCAGCTTTCTCCCTCCGCTCTCGCCACTGATGCGCCGACCATTCTTCAATTCCCGACGGAAGCCAACCGCGCCGTCAGAT
>Ga0070707_100007083_pt1 | contig 10396 bp, 12 predicted proteins | sample KBSK5502metaG_FD_65468 | JGI IMG/M metagenome (GOLD analysis project Ga0070707, IMG submission 65468) | Corn, switchgrass and miscanthus rhizosphere microbial communities from Kellogg Biological Station, Michigan, USA - KBS K5-50-2 metaG | ecosystem: Host-associated > Plants > Roots >... | reverse complement strand
TGTACGGGTTTTTCGCTAAGCGAACTGATCCACCTTCATCATCCTTACTCTTCTGGCTGCCCGCCTCTTCCTTCCTGCCTTCGTCTGCCACCTTCCCCGACCCCCTCTGGCCGCCGATCGCTCGGTCACGTGACTTTCATCACGCTTCAGGTACTATTTGACAGTCCGACTACTGACAGAGCATCACTCACCACTTCGCTTTTGCTTATAGGTTCGCTTACTCCGGTGTCACCCGGAGACTCTGTTAGTCCTCCTGAGGTCACGCGCTGTTCTTCCGTGCCGTGCTGCCCGCAAACACCTTGGTACGGTGGGTGAATGAGAACGCCTTCGTCCCAGAAGTGCAGACTCGACCTTGCCCCACCTTTGGCCGACCGGTTCATCTTGGGGATTGCCCCCATCGATTGCAGCCCGGCACTTCTCCTCATGCCCTTCGGATTTCCACCTTACGGTGGACACCCTGCCCTCCAGAGTACGGCAAGCAGCGGCTCCAGGTCCGTCTTGGCTGTATCCAGCTTTCGCTTTCGTGCCCGTTTAGACATCTCCATACCTTCTGCTTTCTCCGGCCAGCGAGGCTATTACCCCCCGCTTTTGGATATGGCGCCCCTCATTTGAGCGCCAGAGGGACTTTAACCCTCCAGAACAACGCGCTGCTCAGCGCACACTTCTGGATTGCCGACAATCCAGCCACCATCTGTTCCCCCGCGCGCGAAAGAGTTCTGAGGGTGCCAGGCATTCTATATGGCGGAGAGCCTCCTTATTTCCCTGCCTGACAGCGAAACAATCGAGCTTGCGAATGGCCGGCGACGGGGGTGTATACTCACTGGTCTCTTCTGAAAGTGCAGCGCCCCCGGCCAGTGTGCACGTGGGAACCATTGCGTTTCCCGAATGAATGAAAGCCGAATTCAATACAGAAGAGCGAAGGAGGCGAAAAATGCGTTCGGTTTGGCGTAACTTTAGTCTTTGCCTGTTGACAGCCCTGATTGTTTTCCTGCCCGTGAAGCTCGGGGCGCAGGATTGGCCCCAGTGGGCGCTAAACCCTCAACACACGGAGTTTCTGAGCAAGACTACCGGCCAGCCCCTGGGCCAGATCCTGGTGAACATCGTTTACGATTTTAACGTTGCGGGAGAAAGAGCTGACCCTAATGCTCAACGCGGGCTGGACGTCCACTACCAAGTGCCGCTGATAGACGGCAATGACGTGTTCATCGAGTCCAAGGACGGCACCTACAGCAACAACACCTACAGCACCCAAAAATGGCACCAGAACAAATACACGTGGCAGGGCAATACGTTCGTCAAGGTTTGGACCTTCGACACGGACTGGTTTGCCCCCGGATCATCGAATGATTTCTGGGAGCCCGTATACCACGCGGTGCTGGCCAATGGTTTTCTGTACGATCCCGGCCGAGGGGGCACAATCTTCAAAATCAACAAGACCAACGGAGCAGTGATAAAACGCATCAATCCATTCGGAACTACCATCGACCCCAACACCTACACCGCATCGCCGCTGAGCACGGACGGCCAGGGGAATATTCTTTACAATGTGATCCAGATTTCCACCCCTCCGACCCAGAGCTTTTACACCAACGATGTGGTCAATTCCTGGCTGGTCAAAGTCGGCTCGGACGATTCCATCAGCATGGTCAGTTACACCACGTTGCTGTCTCAGGCGACGATCCTGGGTGATCCGGTGCCACGAGCCAACGACCGCTGCAATGTTTCGTTCTCGCCCAAGTTTTTGCCATGGCCGCCGCAGCCCAATTCCAATCCTCCCACCAGGGCGTGCGGTACGGAGCGCGCAGCAATGAACATCGCTCCTGCTATTGCGCCCGACGGAACGATTTACACGGTCAGCAGGGCGCACTTTGTCAGCCGTTACAATTACCTGATTGCGTTGAATCCCGATCTGACCGGCAAGTGGGCGGCCTCCTTGCGTGGACGGCTCAATGATGGCTGCGGCGTGAGCTTCCCTATCGGCAATCCGGGCGGCGCTAACGCCAACGGCGGATGCACCGCGGGGGCCACTTTCGGCGTTGATCCAGGTACCAATGAACCGCCGCCGGGCCGTGTGCTGGATGATTCTTCCGCGTCGCCGACCATCGCACCCGATGGCAGCATCTTCTTTGGCGCTTACACCCGCTACAACTTCGCCCAGGGACACGAGATGCATTTCAGCGCCAACGGGGATTTTCTCAACTCCTTCAACTTTGGCTGGGACAACACTCCGGCCATCTATCCCCACGATGGGACCTACTCGGTGATCTTCAAAGACAATCACTATGGCGGCCCCGGGTTCGGGAGCTATTGCGACGATCCCAACTGGTGCCCCGAACGAAGCGCGGCGCAGACGCTGGGCCCGCAGTCGTTCTTCGTGAAGCAGTTCGACCCCAACCTGAACGTCGAGTGGAGCTTCCAGAGCACCAACACGCAGAGCTGCACGTTGAACCCTGACGGCTCCGTGACGTGCGTTTCCAACCATCCAGATGGTTTCGAGTGGTGTATCAACGCAGTAATCGTGGATGCCAACGGCGTGGTATACGCCAACAGCGAGGACGGAAACCTGTATGCAATTGGACAGGGAGGCGTCTTCCTGCAACGCATCTTCCAGCAATTGGCCCTCGAAGCAGCCTATACGCCGGCCTCGATGGATTCCAAAGGAAGGATCTACTCACAAAACGACGGTCACCTGTTCGTCGTAGGAAGATAACGTTGGTTTCTGGAAGCACAAGGTCCGTGCAAACCAAGCTGACGCGTTCCTGGCTGGCGACGCCGCTCTCACCCGTTGCTGGCACGCCAGACATAGGGGCCTCTCGGTTTACATTTCCGGCGCGGGGTTAGGCACTGTATCGCAGTTCAAGGGCTTTAGATCCGGGTCTGTACGCTGCCCCTCGCTGCGATGGATTACGCATTATAAAATGGGCGCCCTTTTATAATGCGTTATCAGCTCGCTCGTTGGGTTAGTACCGACAAACGCGCTTCTCGGAAACTGTGCGGCAAACGTGTGGAAAACATTTCCTTCCGAGCACGCAATTGGGCTCTGACAGGATCGCGCTTGTCACCCGCGGGTTGGGGCTGCCAAAACCCCTGGAATGGACATTTCGGCCAGGGTAGAGACAGGACGAATCGGGTCGCTGCGTGGAGTCAGCGCAGAATAAGCTCGTCAAAGTGTGGAATGCCAGCCACAATCTGACTCAGCGGCAGAGTTCTAAAATCGTCCCCTAGGGCCCACCACTGCTGCTATCCCTGGCACGCCCTGAGAAGGGATGAAATCAGGGCTATCTGCCCGATACCCCTGGCTGAACTCGAGCAATTGGAAACGTTACCGCGGGGCAGTGAGCTGTTCAGCGCGCTGTAGGTGCTCCTTCAACGCTTCAACTAGCCGCGAGAGCGATTCACGAGCTCCGTGCCAAGTTCGGCGGTTAATCTGCCGATCTGTTCGAGGTGGCTACGCCTGTGGTTCTCTAGCTCGTGGATAAAGAGCTGCAAGATTTCTGCGGCTTTTTTTTGCAGCCGGTTTGTGGCTTCCTCGGAGGCGAGTTCGAACGCTGCCTGCAGATTGTCCCGGGCCTGTTTCTCAAAGCGCTTCGAGAGCATCTGAAGGTTTTCGGCAGCCCCGTCAGTGGCCCCCGCGCTTTTTCGCTCCAGTTCTTCCAGCGACTTGGCCATCATGCCGCGGATGGCCTGTTCGAATTGCTTCCCTAGCCGGCCACTTCTCTCTTCCATCCGTGTCTCGGATTCCAGAATGGATTGCTGTAGAGCTTTCTCGAACGTGTTGCGGTGTGACCCTGCCACGGCTTCAAGGTTTTTCTCGGCTTCCTGAAGTTGCGCGCGCAGTTCGTCCAGAAGTCGGCCGGTTTCCATGCCAACCGCCGCTGCCGCGACTTTGGAAACCGTATCTTGAATGTGGTTCAGCAACTCGCCCAACAGTCCTGCCATCGGCTGCCCCGGAGAAGGAGCCAGCCTCGTCCCGGCGGCGTGGGTGCGCTCGCCTAGCCCGTCGTTGGATATAGATGCGGGCGTCAGCGACGTCGCGGGCACCGAAACCGGTGGGTATGCCGGAAGGGCGGAGCTTCCCGCGCCACTACGCTCGAGAAATCGCAACCAATCGTCAGGTGGACGCTTGATGCCCCAGACGTTGCCCGGGACTTCGAACTCCACACCAATGTGAAAGTATTCCTGTTGCGGCGACGGTTCTCGGATGGAGACCACGCGCGCCCGCACAGAAGGCTGCTCCGGCTTCACTGCAGGATTCGGGATTTCCAGGTTGACCACGGCGTTTCGGTTGATCTTCAGCTTGGACATATAGTTACACCCGTGGCAGTTGACCACCGAAGTGTAGGTCCGTTCCCGAAAAGAGCGGCCGAGCGAATCGGCCCCTGTGACTCTCATGGGCAGAGTCTGAGCGATACGAGTGGTACGCCGCTTCCGTCCTTCAGGAACGCCGTTTAGAACAGTCTCGGACACGGACTCCCCACGAGCTTGTGTAAAGGTACCACTCGCTGCTGCTCAGGCCATCTGCCAATCCAAAGAACCGCACGAAAAAGTTATTGCTGCATTGAGGTCAACCGCGAATTCTGCGAACCCAGAGCTCTAGACTGGTTACTAACGCTCTCGCAACTCCACCACTACTGCCACTAGCATGCCCTGAGAGGGGATGAGTTCACGGCTCCTGTACCCCAATACCCCTGAACTGACTGGAACCATGAAGAATACGGGCTGCGGCACTCTTAACGTGAGGGCATTCCAATCCCTTCAGTGGGGAGAAGCATCAGCGGCGAGGCCGGTCGGAGGCGAGAGCCAGACCAAGCCAGCCAGCGGAGCGGCTAAACGAGCCGATCGCCGCGGCGACCCACTTAACTGCGGCCATGGCGATCCGAGATTGACACGAGAGGGTAGCTGCCTTATGGTCTTGCGCGAAAATAAAGTTGAAATCGGAAATTCCAGTTGAAGTGATAACGTGATGTCGACGCCGCCAAAAACCCCAGAGAACAGAAATAAGGCTGTCATTGCCTACTTGGATGGGCATCGACTGAAGGGCTACATTTACAACTTTTCCGCGATGAAGGACAGCTTTCGGCTTTTTTCTGAAGCGGATCCGCTCCGAGACCGGGGAACACACGTCGAGCTGAAAGACCTCAAGGCGGTTTTCTTCGTGAAGGACCTCAGCGGAAGCCCAGAGTACAAGGAAACCGTATTTGCGGGATCGCCCAAGTCCGGTCGGAAGCTTGAAATCACCTTCAGCGATGGCGAAACCCTGGTGGGGACAACGGACGCATACAATCCTCAGAAGTTCGGCTTTTTCATCTTTCCCACAGATCCCAAGAGCAACAACCTTCGCATCTTCGTCGTCAACAAAAACGTTAGCCGGGCGAAGTTTCTCTGATCCATTTGTTGCCCCGGCCGGCAGGCGTTGGAAAGCGGCCACTAAGCCAAGGCGATCAGTTCGATTTCGACGCGGACGCCATTCGGCGGACTCGACAAGAACTAGGAAGATGACGACTGTTCGGTGCATCTAGTGACGAATTGTACGGCCCAGGTGAGGCCCAGAACTCTTTACTTCAGTTCGACCGTAATCAAGTACATTGGCGTCTGGCCCGTGTTCACCCCTGAATGCGTTGCGGGGCCTCGAAATGTCGCGGCGTCTTTCTTGAAATTCGTTGTTTGCTTCTTGCCTTGCTCATCGGTGGTCTCCGCTGTTGCATCGGTCAGCGAGACGGTTACGTAATCGCCGTGCGTATGCTTCGCTATTTTCCCGCCGGGCTCCACCCTGAGTTCAAATACGCTCGAGTGCGGATTCTCCGCCACTTTGTTGTAAGGTGCGGGCAGCGATGGATTACGGCCCGGAGTCGGCGCTGGCTTCTTAAATTCGACTAGGATAACGTGCGCCGAAGTCGTGCCAATATTCTCCGAGATGTGAGTCTCGCCCGCCATGTATCGCGAGCTGCCTCGGGTAAACCCGGCTCCCGATTGCTCGGACTGGCCATCAGGCCGAGTCCATCTGATCGTGCTCGGCTCAAGTACGACAGCCACCAAATCGGGATGTGAGTGCATCGCAGTCTTTGCCCCCGCCGCAATATTCACGTCCAAGACGCGAACGCTGTCGTTCTCGACAATCACCTTGTAAATGTCCCCCGCTACTTTCACGGGATCTTGGGCTTTAGGAGTGAAGACCGCCAGACTTACTATCGCCACCAAGAATAATGCTCGGCGCATCTCAGTCTCCTTTCGCTTTCGGAATGGGAGGGTAGATGGGACGCAACTTAGTGCCGTGGCTGGCAGGTTGTCAAGCCTCGCCATGGTCCGGCAGAAATCAGCTTCTAGGCTTGGAATCATGGACTAGAGCTATTGAACTGGATTATCCTAATTCGTGCCAGCCGAACAGGAAAGTGAAAGGACACGGGAGATGATCAAGCTCTTCCCTCATGCGCTCGCAATGAAATTAGTGCTCCTGGTCACGCTTGCCGGCGTCAGCTTCCCCGTGACGGCCGGGGTCGCAGACCCGATGGTGACTCTCACGCCCACGACCATTAACTTCGGCAACCAGGCCCTGGGCACGAGCAGCGTCCCGCGCAGGATCGCGCTGATGAACATCGGCACCGCCGAATTGACGATCACGCGCATCACCGTAACCGAGGTCAACAGCGCTGATTTTTCGCAGACCCATAACTGTCCGGTCGCGCCAGCGACTCTGCCGGCGGGCGCCAGTTGCTCGATTGACGTGATCTTCAAACCGTCCGTTACCGGCACAGAAACCGCGACACTCAACGTCGCGGACAATGCCTCTGGTAGCCCGCACAGCGTGGAGCTCAGCGGCAACGGCACGCCGGCTGCTCCTGGCGTGCACCTCGCACCCGTGAGCCTGAATTTCGGCAATCAACCTTTGGAATCAACCAGCCAGGCACAAACGGTCATACTGGCCAACACCGGCAGCCTCACGCTGAGCATCACCGGCAACATCGTGATCACGGGGGAGAACAGCGGCGAGTTCACTCTGGTGACCGCGAAGACGACCTGCCCCGCCAACGCGGGACAACTGCCGGCGGGCGCCAGTTGTGCGATCACAGTCAGCTTTGCGCCCACATCGGCCGGAGCCAAGACCGCGCAGATCACCGTCACGGATAACGCCGAGGGCAGCCCACACGTTGTGCCGCTCAGCGGGACTGGCACTCCGAAGTGACTGAGGGGCATGCAGCTTTCAACGCCTCCCGAATCCGCCAGCGCGTCCCCCCGGGCTCTTACCCGCAGGCTCTAGTACCCCGAATTTACTCGACACTTGGAGTCCTTGCCATGTCAGCCGATGCCTGAGATGCAAAACTTCTCATTCTTGAATAACTTAGCGGGACAACTTTTGGTAGCTGGCCTGCCCCAACTCGACAGGGAGGTGTTTATGCATCTGAGCAGACGAAATTATGTCCTGATCGGCAGCGCGCTGCTGGTCACGGTGGCGCTCGGACTGGCCGGCGCCACTTATGCGGTCCGCTCAGACCGAGTGACACTACCTGCGGCGACGCCGATTCATGTGACCCTGGATCAGGCCTTGGCGAGTAACCAGAGCAGATCGGGGGATCACTTTGAAGCGACAGTGTCGGAGCCAGTCATTGTCGAAGGCAAGACAGTTATCCCGCAGGGCGCCCAAGCTAAGGGGCTCGTGGTGGAATCACACAAGTCAGGAAGGCTGAAGGGTGTGGCCCGGCTGCACCTGGAGCTTGTGTCGGTTGAAGTGAGCGGCGAAAACTATCCGCTCCGGACCACTTCAGCCTTTCGTAGGGGCGGCGACCACAAGAAACGGAACATCGCTCTGATCGGTGGCGGCGCCGGCGCAGGAACGGTTGTCGGTGCCATCGCCGCCGGCGGCAAGGGCGCGCTGATCGGGGGGCCCGTGGGAGCGGGCGCCGGAACCGCGGTGGCCTTTCTAACTGGCAAGAAAGACATCCGACTACCGCCTGAGACGTCCCTAACATTCAAACTGGCCGAGCCTGTAACAATTCGGCCCAAAGGCTAACCGAGGAGGTGAATCCTAGCGGGCGAGGCGAATGCGAATGTTCGACGAACTGGGCGTCGCCTCGCCTGCTTTCTTGATTACGGCGGACCGGCGGAGAGGAGGCGCACATGACTGCTCTTTGGGAGGTTCTGATTGCTGCCGCAGGCCTGGAAACTTGCCGAAGACTGGCAAGCATTCTCAGCCAATGGGGGTTTGAGCCCATCTGTTCCTCCACCGTTGGCAAAGCCAAGGCGATCCTCGCTCGTCGGGCTGTTCCCATGGTTTTTTGCGAAGACCGGTTGGCGGATGGCAGCTTTCGCGACGTGCTCGGCGCAGTGGGCCTTCTCCAATCGAAAGCCCGCGTGGTGGTGACTTCTCCCGCGGAGGACGGGAACGGATACCTCGATGCGATCCAGCACGGCGCATTTGATGTTATCCCTTGCGCGTGCCGTCCCTCGGATGTTCATCGAGTCATCTTGCGCGCAATGCGCGAGGACGGGGAAAAGCTACAGAGTCCTACCTTCAGCGAGGCCCATGAAGTCAAAGCCTTCTACGACCGCTGGAATGCATCCGTGTTCAGGTTTTGCTACCTTTTTCTGGGGAACAAAGATCTCGCAAGCGAGTGTACTCGCGAAGCCTTTTTGAACTATTTACGAGAAAAGCCGGCGTTTCCGACAAGCGCACTACCACCGCGGCTGATGAGTTTCGCACTAGCCGCTGTTCGGCGGGGGTCCACGCTTGATTCGCGGGCAAGCCGGCCCAACCAAAGCTGCCCAGAAAACGTTCTTTGTATCCCCATGCTCGAGATGAGTGACTTATCTGTAGCATCGGCGACAGGATTGCCAATGGACCGACCTGCGGGGTCTCTGGCGGAGGAGCCTGTTCAATCTCCGTGAAATATTGCCGCGGGAGTTCTTCGAGAGAGTGCTCCGCATGATGAACACGGCACGCTGGTCACTCGATTTCCGGTCGCCATGTCGGCTTGGCAACGCTTCCGGATGAACTCTTATTTGGAGGAGAAAAACCCAGCAACGAATGTCGCTGACCTCACGAACGCCCGCCCGGTTTCGAGCTCGGCGACTCCCAGAGGTAGCCGATTCAATTCACGCAGGTCCGAGACGGACTCCAGTCTGCGAATCGAGAATGTGGACTTGATCACTGCTCACTCCCACCCAGATCTCGTCCCTAGGATGGTAGCCAGACTCAGGGTCGGCGACGGCCGCTAGAGAAATCCCATCCAGCTCCAGTTCCAGATGGCTTTGACCGCCGTGCAATTCAATCATGGTGATTCTTGCCCGCCAACTCTCCGCCAAGCGGTCGCGGCTTAATCGGAGGTGCTCCGGGCGAACGCCCAAAATTACCGAGTGCATTCCGGCCGGGGGCACGTTCAGGCCTTGCAAACGGAGGCGCCTCCCCGCAAGGGAAGCCCAGGCGGCGTCTTCCACAATCTGCACTTCGCACTCGAGGAGATTCATCGGTGGCGCGCCGAAGAATGAGGCGACGAACCTGTTTATGGGCTTGTCGTAGATTTCGCCGGGTGTCCCGCACTGCTGGATTGTTCCACCCTGCATCACCGCGATGCGGTCGGAAAGGGACAGGGCCTCTTCCTGATCGTGCGTGACATAGATAAACGTGGTGCCAAGCTGCCGGTGCAATCGTTTCAGCTCTTTCCGCATTTGCACCCGCAGAGGCGCGTCGAGGTTGGATAACGGCTCATCGAATAAGAAGAGTCTTGGCTGCCGCACAATCGCTCGGCCTACCGCGACCCTCTGCCGCTCACCGCCTGAAAGTTGCCGCGGGCGTTTGTCGAGCAACGAAGTCAATCCGAGCAGAGAGGCCGTTTCTTGAACTCGGCGGCCGATTGTTTCTCGAGGGAGACCAGCCAGCTCAAGCGGGAACGCCAGGTTCTGGAAAACGGTGCGGTGTGGGTAGAGGGCGTAACTCTGGAAAACGAAAGCCACATCACGCTTTTGGGGTGGGAGGTCGTTGAGTAAGCGATCGCCCAGCCAGAGGGCTCCTGCACTGGGTTGCTCCAATCCGGCGATCAGGTTCAGCGTGGTGGATTTTCCGCAACCGCTCGGCCCGACAAATGTAAAGAACTCCCCGTCGTCGATCGTCAGCGAGGGAATTTCCACCGCCAACTGGTCTCCGAAGCGCTTGGTGAGCTTCTCCAACCGTAGATCCATGTGTCAACCTTTAACGGCGCCGGTAGTGAGACCGCTGACGATACGCCTCTGGAAAACAAGCATCAGCAAGATTGTGGGGACGGTGGCAAGAACAGACGCGGCGGCAATCTCGCCCCAGGGAATCTCGTGCAACCCGGGGAAAAGGGCGATCGCTACCGGCAGAGTGCGCGAACGTTCGCTTGCCGTCAGAGTCAGCGCGTAGAGGAATTCATTCCAGGAGAAGATG
>Ga0070707_100007082_pt1 | contig 10397 bp, 10 predicted proteins | sample KBSK5502metaG_FD_65468 | JGI IMG/M metagenome (GOLD analysis project Ga0070707, IMG submission 65468) | Corn, switchgrass and miscanthus rhizosphere microbial communities from Kellogg Biological Station, Michigan, USA - KBS K5-50-2 metaG | ecosystem: Host-associated > Plants > Roots >... | reverse complement strand
CCGGCGCGCCCTCGGCCGGCACGGTGGCGTACCGGAGCCGACTGCTGCTGCGCTCGACGTGGACCTGGGACCGGTACACGACATCGCCCATAACAAGTCCTTCCACAGCTGGACACGGATCACCAGGATTGTCCCACCGCCTTTCGCAGGCACTCCAGACGCGGCAACGCAGGGCGCTCGGCGTGCTCCTGGCTGCAACGCGCCGTGTCGCAACGACTGCTCAGCACGCCGGGCCCTGAGAGGATCAGCGGACCGGCCGGTCGGCGTTGCAGCGGAAGAAGTGCTCGTCGTCGTCGTCCAGCGGATACATCAGCTCGACATGCAGCTCACCGAGGATCACGCCGGCGATGTGATCGGACCGGGCGACCATCGCGAGCGTGCGCACGACCGCGCCGCCTGCACTAAACCAGGGGCAGACCACGAGGCCGGCATCGCCCGCCCCTGCCTGCCGTCGCCGCAAGTCAGCCAGGTCGCCAGTCACGATGCGGCCTTAGCCAGGAATTAGGTTGTGAACCGGCTCGACCATAGGTTGGCCGGGGTCGAGACCGACCTGCTGGAGGATGGGCATCAGCGTCTCGCCGAATTTGTCGAAGAGCTGCTGCGACTGCCAGATGTCAAATACCTGGAGCTTGTCGTCGGAGCCGAAGCACGAGTGATAGAGGCGCCTTGTGGGCGGGCCCGCCCCAGCTGCGTTGAGACGCTCAATAACGTCGTCATACTGCGCAGCGGTCATGGATGCCGGGTTGAAGTAGATGCCAATTGCCATGAGTCCCCCCTGACTCGCTGATTCCGGCGGCGCGGACGACTGGCCCTCCCCGGGGCGCCTGGCCGCCGCCGAGCTCCTCGCGAGTCTGCCACACGCAGTCCCGCCGGCAGATGTCGGCATGGCATCCGGGCGCGTTCACCACAATGCGTCAACTCAGCGGCCGCGTATGCCTGGCGCGCCACGCGTGCGCGGCGGCGGTTCTAGGGCGTTTGAATGATCGTCGGGCTCGGGCTGCTCGCCGCGTCCGCGGTGACGCTGATCGCGGGGGCCGAGCTGTTCACAGGAAACGCCGCCGCCGCGGCGCGCGGCCTGCGGATAACGGTGCTCGGGGCAGCGCTCTTGCTGGCGGGCGCCGATCCGGAGGAGATGATCACGGCGATGATCGCCTCTGGGCGCCATCGGCCTGGGCTGGCGGCCGGGGGCCATCCTGACGATGCTGACGCTGGCGCTCGCTCTGGCCGCGCTGTCCCGCCCGCTGCCGTTCGGCGGGGTCCTCGGGTATGCGCGCTGGTCGGCACTCGCGGGCGGGCTCGCCGCGGTCGCGTCCGGTCGCATCGGCCGGCTGGAAGGCGGCCTGCTGCTGGCGGCCTAGCTGGCCGGGGTTGCGCTGCTTGCTCTCGCCACGACCGCGGAGTTGCAGGCGCTCGCATGGCCAGCGATGCGGCGTGGGGTGTCGGAGATCGCGGTGGCCGGGGTGGCCGGGTCGGTCGCCTAAAACGCGACCGCCACGCTGGGGGTCGCGGCGCTGGTCAGGCCGCTGGCCGGGGGCGTCCTGGGCGCGGCGATCGCCGCAGCCGCGCTCCCGGCCGTTTTGCTGGCCGTCACACCCCGCGGCAGGCTGGCCCGGCCGGGCGCCGCGTTGCAGCTCGTCGACTACGCGGGATGGGTCACGGCCGCCTGGTGCACTGAGCGCGCCCCGGGGTCGGTCAGCCGTGGCGTGACCGCGCTGGCGGCCGCAGCCCGGCCAGCGACCACGGCGGTCGAAGGCGGATCGTCCACGACCACGTGCCGCCGCGGACTGTCATCGCGATGGGAGTGCCGTCGTGTGGGTCTGACAAGGTGATCCGGCCGTTCCGGCCGGCCATGGCGGGCAGGCCGAGGGCGTCGATCGCGCACATCGCGTACGCGGCGCGCAGGCCGTCCAGCTCGACGCGGTGCCGGGATCGGGGGTGCCGGAGAACGGTTACGTGACGGCCACCACGCCATGAGAGATATGCACGGCGTCAGCGGCGGGCATCTCGTCCAGGGCAGAAGCGTCCAGCCCAGCATCGGCGGCGGCCTGACGCAGCCACCGCGCCGTCGGCGGCGCTCCTGCCTGAAGGAACTGGCGGCGGTCCGCGTCGGCAGGGCCAAGCCGCGAGACGGCGGGCCGCCTGCACGAGCTGTCGACCGGGCCGGAGCGCGAGCTGGGCGGCACGGGTCTTTCCTGCTCAGCTCGAGGCAATAGCAGCTGCCTGTCCGTTGAAGCCCTCCTGAACAGACATTCTGGGCGCACGTCCGAATCTGCACGCCCACGACGTCGTTAGCACGGAGTCGGCAACTTGCGCAGCCGGACCCGTCAAGGGACGGCTGACGCAAGTCGACGAGGAACGCCAGGCTCGATTTGCGTGCGGTCGCGAGTCTGCCGGCTAAACCTACGCCAAGGGCGCCTGGCGAACCCGTGGTCGCTAGGGCCGCCACCCCCAGGCGGTCACCATGGCGAGCGACAACCAGCGGGACGCCGGATCTTGGGTGAAGGCGCCGATCTGGTCCGCGTCCTGCGGATCGAGGAGGCCGGCGCCGACGAGGCGCGGGCCGAGCTGACGCAACGTCAGCGTGTAGAACGCGGATTCGTCGGTGCCGCCGTAGAGCAGCCGCGCGGTGAATTCGGCGTTGACGTCGCGCAGGCCGGCCGCGATCAGCGCGTTGGGAAGGTCAAGCGCGAACTCCGGGCTCGCGCCGATGGCGCGGAATCCCCCGCTAGACCCACCTCTTTCCCGCGGATCAGCGCTCACGCCAGTGCCGGGCACGATATCCGATCACCCGTGCACAAGCCCGCAAGCCAGTTCTGGGAGTCCGCTGCGGGCCCCTGCGCGACGGCGCATGACGCACAGGTTTACGCGCAGTTCCATGCGACTGGCACCAGCCACCCGGGGCGGGCGGGCCTGGCACGGGAGTCCTCGCATGGCCGCGCCGCAAGGGCCGCCGCCAGCCTCGACAAGTCGAAGATCACCAACACGATGCAGCTTCAATTCATTTATCCTGACGCGCGGGCCTGGGCAAACGGCCGACGCACAATTATCTGCCTTGTTGTCGATTCGACGCCGGACCTGACGTCCTCCCTGCTGAAAGCCAACCCGGCGGGCGGATAACGATCGGGGAAGATCGTGGATCGACGACCTCGGCTGCCGTTCGCTCCGGCAGCCGTGATCGAATCGCCGACCGCAACACTGGCCAGCACGAACGCGGTGGCCGCCGGGATGACGTTGCGCATGCTTGCGTCATCTCATTCTGTGCTCGAAAGCAGTCGAATCTGATCGATCCACTATCCCTGATTCGCTCATCTTTCGTTGACTTACGGCCGGCTGGGGAGCAGGCTGCCAATATGCCCCGCGATCGGCTTGCTCCGCCATTTGCGCGGGCCAGCGGGAAGCCGTAGAAGCTGGAGGACTTCTAGTGAAGCTGCGCTTCTTGGTGATGAGTTCATTCCTGCTGGCCCTCACGGTCGCGCCGATTGGGTTCGCTGCCGCTCCGGCCCAGGCCGCGACCGTGGCGTGCGGGACGACCCAGTGCGCCGCCCCGGTCCCGTGCAACACCAGCGTCGGCCCGTGCTTTCAGCCGGCCCTGAATACCCGGTGGCAGTACCAGCTGCAGGCGGCCCGGACATCCTCCGGCGCGTGCGACACAAGCCAGAATCCCGGCGGCATCAACGTGACCATCACGGGCACCGCGTTCACCGGCGCCACTGGTGTCGCCCCGGCTGTGTTCGACATCGATCACCAGATCGACACGATCTGCGACACGAACCCGCCTCAGTTCACGCAGAACACGTTGGCCGTCTCGCAGATCCACGCGAAGGGCGACAGGGCGATCGGGTACATCGACGCCGGGACGTGGGAGAGCTTCCGGCAGGACGCTGCGCAGTTCGACTCGTTCAACAACAGCTCCCCGTGCAATGGGTGCCTGTACGGAAGGACGCTGACCGGCTTCAAGAACGAGAAGTGGCTGAACATCAACCCTGGCGTCATGGGGGTCAACCCCAACACCGGCCAGCCCGAGGACCGGCAGGCCTTCATCCTGGACGAGATGGCCGCCCGCGTGAACCAGGTGAAGGCCGATGGGTTCGACGGCGTTGAGTTCGACAACGTCGACGCCTGGCAGAACAACACTGGCCTGACGATCACGTCCGACACCCAGCTCCAGTTCGACACCCAGCTCGCCAACATGGCGCACAACGCCGGCCTCACGGTCGCGCTCAAGAACGACGCTGATCAGATCTGCGCGCAGGGATCGGGCTCAACGTGCGGCGGCCTCACCAGGTGGTTCGATTACACCATCAACGAGCAATGCCAGCAGTTCAGGGAATGCTCCAAGCTCGACCCGTTCCTTTCGGCGGGCAAGGCGGTCTTCCAGGTCGAGTACAAGCTGACGACCAGCAAGTTCTGCCCCCAGTCCAACTCGGCGAACCGAAACGCGATCCTGAAGACATTCGATCTGTTCGACACGCCCTGGACGCCCTGCCGCTGACGCAGCAGGCCCGGATCGACCATGGCGTATGCGCGCCTTGACCTCGTGAAGTCTTGCGGCGCCGACCCGGACCATCGGCTACGCGGACATCCGACAACGAGCTGACTGAGGCGCCCTGGCCACCTGGGCTACGAGGACCGCATGGATCCGGGAGCGGGTGTCTGATCCGGTTGTAGCCGCGACGCCTGAGATGCGCCGCTACCTGATGGATCACTGGCTTCCGCCCGAGTTCACGCGCGTCTGGATTGCACGTCATCAGAGCCGGTCGAACTTCGGTCTCTACGTCGGGCGGATCGAGGCAACGCACCAAGATGACAGCCGGGACACCCATCGGCGACGCCACATCCTCATGTGCGTCATGACGTTCCGAGCCCTGTCCGTGCTGGTCAGGACGGATGACGGCTGGGGCGCGCCTGATATGGCGCTGTCGCCGCATCGGTGGCGCCGGTTCTGGCCCGTGAGCGAGCTCATCCAATGGCCGCCGCCGACGTCAGTGAGCGACATCGACACCCAAGCCATCGCCATGCATTACAACTGGCTTGCCATCGCGACGTTCCGATCTTCAATCGGGATCCCGACGGCATTCAGGAATGGTGGCGCTCGCAGGGGACACGCTGGTCGTGGCCGCTCAGGTTGCGGTAGAGGTCCAGCGCGGCGCCTAGATTCGCCGCGGAGGCATGGTAGTTCCCGGCCGCCTGCTGCGTGAACCCCAAACTCTGCAGGGCGCAAGCTTCGGCCCGTTGATCACCAGAACCGCGGGCCAGCGCCAGAGCCTGTTCCTGGCTATCGGCCGCGGCGGGGTAGCCGCCGCTCCAGAATTGCACGACGGCCAGCTGACAGAGGGCGTAGGCCTGGTCGACCTGGTCGCCGATGTCGCGACAGAGGGCGACGGCCTGGGCCATGTAGCCGACCGCAGTCGGCCAGTCGCCACTGAGCGTTCGCAGAGTGCCGAGATCGTGGAGCGTGCTGGCCTGGCCGGACCGGTCGCCGGCGTGGCCGGCAGCGGTCAGCGCGGTCTCGTGCAGGGCAGCGGCCTGGTCCCAATGACCGCGCTCGACGAGGAAACCGCCCATCGCTGCTGGGATCTGCACGGCGTGCAGGGTTCGTCCGCTGGCGGCCGCGTGGTCGACGGCGGCGTGCAGATTAGGGCGCTCGGCTTCGAGCCATGCGGCGGCCCGCGCGATCGTGGACAGATCCGGGCTAGCGGCTGGCTGGCGGACGAGCGGCTGGCTGCGGTACGCGGTGTCCCAGGTGGGGATGTGCCGGTCGGCGGCCAGCGCGGTGTGCAGGTAGTAGTCCAAGAGCCGACTGGTGGCGGCGTCGCGGTCCGCGGGGTCGTCGGCGGTGGCTAGGGCGCGGGCGTGCTCACGGACCAGGTCGTTCAGCTGGTAGCGGCCAGGGGCCGGTTCGGCGAGCAGGTGCTGTTCATATAGCTCCTCAAGGCACCGGCCGGCCTCGTCAAGGCTGGTGCCGGCCAACGCGGCGGCCGCGTAGGCGTCGATGCTCGGCCCCGGAAGTAGGCCGAGCCGACGGAACAGCCGCTGCGCATCGGCGGTGAGGTCGGCGTAGGAGAGGCCGAACGCTGCGGCGACCGACAGGTTCTCGGCCCGCATCACTGCCAGCTTGTCTTTCGCGGCTGCCAGTTCGGCGGCTAGCCGTGCCGTGCTTCGCGCGGGGTGGTGGCGTAGCTGGCTGGCGATCATCGCGATCGCCAGCGGCAGGCAGCCGCACAGCCGAGTGATGTCGGTCACGGCCGCATCCCCGGCACTTATTCCGGGCCTGGCCGCCAGCCGGGCGAGCAGCGACGCCGCCTCTGTCGCGGCTAGCGTGTCGAGGCTGATCACCTGCGTCTTCCAGCGCGGTCAGCCGGCGCCGGCTGGTTATCAGTACCAGGCTGCCCGCGGTTCCGGGCAGCAGCGGACGGACCTGCTCGTGCCCGGCCGCGTCATCGAGCAGCAGCAGAATCTCCTTGCCAGCGGCGAAATCACGCCAGCGCGCCGCCCGGGCCTCTGGCCCCGGCGGGATCTGGGGCGCGGCGAGCCCGGCCGTCAGCAGCACGCTGGCCAGTGCATCCTCGGGCTCTACCGGCCGCTGCCCGCGCGTGTGGGCGTGCAGCGGCAAGAAGAACGGCACGTCCGGATACCTGTCGGCCATCTGGTGCGCCGCGTGCACAGCGAACGTGGTCTTGCCGATTCCCGCCATTCCGTCAATCGCGTGGATCCCCACGACCCGGCAGACTGCGACGCCGCCACCAGTCGGCTCTTTGGACTACTACCTGCACACCGCGCTGGCCGCCGACCGGCACATCCCCACCTGGGACACCGCCTACCGCCGGCAGCCGCTCGCTCGCCCGCCCGCCGCTGCCCCGGACCTGTCCACACTCGAGCAGGCAGATGCAGTTCCCGCTGCCGCCCGGGGTTTCGGAGCCGGCCTGGAAGGACGGCACGTCGCCGGGGCGGGAAGTTGTCGAAGGCCTCGCACGAGACCAGCACGATCCGCCCCGCGCGGGCCGCGCCATCGCTGACGGCAAGCTGGACGATGGCTCCCCTGGTGTCGTTGCCGATGAGGGTCGCGTCACGCAGGTCGAGGCGGTCAAGGAACTCCGCGGCGAGGCGCGCTGTCCGGGCAGCGACAGGCCGGCGTCAGCGTTCATTGCGTGACGATGCGCGCCGAGCGGCAAAGTCGGCGCCACGCATCGGTCGTCAGCGGACAGCTCGGTGACCACCTCGTCCCAGAGCGAGGCGTCCATCATCAGCCCGTGCAGCAGCACGATCACCGGGCGGGAGCCGCCGGTGTCCTGGTACTCGATCGTCCCGGCTGACAGTCCGGCCGCGCGGGCACCGGGGCTGCGCGGCCGCCATCCGCTGGCGCCACCATCTGCTTCGGCGGTGGAGGCGGATGCGGACGCGGAAGCCGTCGTCGGCATGGTCAATTCATGCTCTCCTTCCGCGGTGACATTCAGGACGTCAGTTGGCGATGCCTACGTGCCTGCCCGCGGCCTTCGGATCGTCGAGCAGCCCGAGAATGCATGCAGCCAGGTCAGCCCGGGAGACGCTGAAGCCGTGCGGTAGGTTCGCATCGATCGCCGTGCGATAGCTGCCGGTGGCGGCCTTGCTGGTCAGCGCGGGCGGACGCAGGACCGTCCAGTCCAGGCCGCTCTGCCGTATCTCCTCCTCCCCGCCGCGCATGTCGGCGCACACATGCCGGAGGAAGGTACGCCGCGCCGCGGGTTTGACCAGGTAGCGCAGGTACGGGCTTTCGCCTTCGTCGGCGACGATGGAACCGCTGACCTGGACGAATCGCCGTAGGCCAGTCTTGTCCATCGCCTGAATGATGCTGCGGGCGCTGTCCCGGATGACCGTGGTGGGTCCGGTTCCGTGCGGGCCGATCGCGGAGATGACGGCGTCCGCGCCGTCCAGGGCGGGAGCGATCGAGGCCGGGTCCATCACGTCAGCGGTGACGACCCGCAGCCGCTCGTGAGCGGGGATCAAGAGGCGCGCGGGGTCGCGGACGATCGCCGTGACCTCGTGCCCGGCAGCCAGTGCCTGCTCCGTGAGGCTCGTCCCGGTGGCGCCTGTCGCGCCGAAGATCGCAAGGTGCATTGCGTTGCCCCTTCCCGGGGTTCAGCGGAGGCAGCCGGGTCGGGCCGCTTCCCGCTAGAGTTACTCTGTGAGTCATATGATACGGAGATCATAACATATGGAAGCGATAGCATCTGGCGGCAGGCCGCCAGCACGGTCCCGGGGGCGGCTCAACCAGGCGCTCAAGAACTCGCTGCGCGACCTGGGCGCTCAGCTGTCGCGGCTCAACAACAGCGTCGGCGCCCGTCTTGACCTCCGGCCCACGGACTTGGGATGCCTGGACCTCATCAGCCAGCACGGCCCGATCAGCCCGAGCGCCCTAGCCAAGCGCGCCGGGCTGCACCCCGCGACGATGACCGGCGTCCTCGACCGGCTCGAGCGCGGCGGCTGGATCGAGCGCGGCCGTGACCCCGCCGACCGCCGGGGCGTTGTCATCCAGGTTGCCAGGGGCCGGGGCGCGGAGGTACTCCGCCTCTATCTCGTCGATTCGGGGATGAACGCCGCCATGGACGAGATCTGCGCCCAGTACGACGACAAGGACATCAAGCTGCTGACCGACTTCCTGAACCGCACCGCCGACGCCGGCCGCGCCGCCGCCGAACGGCTCGCCACCGCAAGCACCAGCCCGGCCACCAGCTCATGACCGATCGAGGCGACCTCAGCAGCGGTCAGGGTCGCGGCAGCCAGCTCCCCCACCACGTCCCTTCAGCATCGTGCGCCGCTCAGCCGCCAGCCGGCCAGACGTTCCCCGGCCCGCCTCGACGCCTTGATAATGGTATCGTCATCAGCCACGACCACGACTCCACCAGCGGCGAGCCAGCTGGGAGCTGCCTCGCCGGCCGGCCTAGGAATGGCACGGCATGGCGCAAGCGACCGCGAGATTGCGATCGGCGGATCTGCGTCAGCGGGCCGCGGACACCGCGTGGTACGCGGGACGGGCGTTCGGGTCCGTTCGTCCGGGTGGTCATGCGTTGCCGAGCCGGGCTGCGCCGAACGCCGGGGCTGGCCGCGCCGAGGCCTGTATTCATCCGCCCCGAGCCTGATTCAATGGCGGCCGTCCGGCGCGCTGTGCCGGGTTCAGCAGGTCAGGTGCAAGATGGCGTTGGTGTCTGTGGTCGTGCCGGTGAGCTTGCCGATGGCCTGCGCGGTGGGCAGGACCACGAGGTCGATGTTGCGGCGGCGGGCCTCGTCGTGAATGTCCTGCATGACCGGCAGCCTGCCGTCGGCGCCGGTGCCGATCACTAGTCGGCGGCATTGCCAGGGGATGTCCTCGGCGGCTGACAGCGGAGTATGCCCGTACTCGTCGCGGTACCTGCGCGAGGCGGCCTTCTTGCGCTTGCGGATCCCGCCACGGTCGATGATCAGGTCATAATCGTAGGCCACGCCGTCGACTCGGACCGAGCCGAAGGAATAGTCGGTAACCCGCACGCTGGTCTCGTACCCGCTGGGGATTGCGGTAGTCAGCCCCAGCCGCGCGCGTGGCCGGCTAGCGAGGCGAGCTGGACGGGCTGCCGCCGTCGTCCCCAGGTTCCGGGCGGGCCGTCGAGTACGCCCGCCATGCGGGCGTCGCAGTTCGCGCACCGGCCGTCGCCGGTGAGGCGCCAGGCGCCGAGCTGGTACCAGTTCCGCTCAATGACCATCTCGCCGCATTGGTGGCAGTAGGTGCTCTGGCCGTCGGTGTCGTCGACGTTGCCGGTGTAGGCGTAGCGGACGCCGTTGCCGATGGCGATGCGGCGGGCCCTGGCCAGCGTGGCCGGCGGCGTGGCCGGCCGGTCGCGCATCTTGAAGTCGGGGTGGAACGCGGTGAAGTGCACCGGCACGTCGGGTCCGAGATTGTCGGCCACCCACCGGGTCATCGCGTCGATCTCCCGGTCGGAATCGTTGAGATCGGGGATCAGAAGGTTGGTGACCTCGAGCCACACGCCCGTCTCTTGCCTGAGATGCAGCAGGGTCTCCAGCACCGGGTCGATCCCGGCCAGGCAGGTCCGGCGGTAGAAGGCGCTGGTGAATCCCTTGAGGTCCACGTTCGCGGCGTCGATGTGCCGGCAGAACTCTGCCCGCGGCCGCGGGCACATGTATCCGGCGGTGACCGCGACCGCCCTGATGCCCACCTCGCGGCACGCGTCGGCGACGTCGACCGCGTATTCCAGGAAGATGACCGGGTCGTTGTAAGTGAACGCGACGCTGCGACAGCCGAGCGCCAGTGCCGCGCAGGCTATCGCGTCCGGCGTGGCCGCGTCGGCCAGCGTGTCGGTCTGGCGGGACTTGGAGATCTCCCAGTTCTGGCAGAACCGGCAGCCCAGGTTGCAGCCCGCGGTGCCGAA
>Ga0070707_100007081_pt1 | contig 10397 bp, 9 predicted proteins | sample KBSK5502metaG_FD_65468 | JGI IMG/M metagenome (GOLD analysis project Ga0070707, IMG submission 65468) | Corn, switchgrass and miscanthus rhizosphere microbial communities from Kellogg Biological Station, Michigan, USA - KBS K5-50-2 metaG | ecosystem: Host-associated > Plants > Roots >... | reverse complement strand
TCAACCGGGTGCCGTGGCGGCTCCTCGACACGCTCAAGGAGCTCAAGATCAAGTGGATCGAGGTGCACCACGCCGACAACCCGCACGTGGTCAACGTACTCGCCCTGCGCCCCGGCAAGGTCCTGCTCGCCATCAACAACGGCGATGCCACGGCGGAGCGGCTCGTCAGTCAGGGCATCGAGGTGGTGCCCATCGACTACAGCGAGTGCGAGAAGAACGGAGGCGGCATCCACTGCTCCACCGCACCCCTCATCCGCGCCCGGGACTGACGAGCCCTGTAATCTCGGCTGAAGGGTGGCCGGTGCCGCCTTGACGCCTCCGGGCCGCCGTGTACACTCTGGCGCCATGTCACCTTCCCCGGCGCAGCATTCCCGCATCGGCGTCGACATTGGCGGCACCTTCACCGACCTCGTCTGGGTGGACGACGCCACCGGCGCCGTCCAGGTCGCCAAGCTGCTGACCACGCCCAAGGATCCCTCGCAGGCCGTCGAGCAGGGCGTGGTGGGTGTGCTCCACGACGCCGGGGGACGGGCCGCCGATGTCCGCTCGCTGATTCACGGCACGACGCTGGCCACCAACGCGCTCATCGAGCGCAAGGGCGCCCGGACCGGGCTCCTGACGACGGCCGGCTTCCGCGACGCCGTCGAGATCGGGCGCGAAGGCCGCTACGACATGTACGACCTTTTCATCGACCAGCCGGCGCCGCTCGTGCCGCGGCACTTGAGACTCGAAATCGGCGAGCGCATCAGCGCGGCCGGCGGCGTGCTCACGCCGCTGGACGAGCCGAGCGCACGCGCGGCGATTGCGAGGCTCAAGGACGCGGGCGTCGAGGCCATCGCGATCTGTCTCCTGCACGCCTACCGCAACCCGGCCCACGAGCGCGCGCTGGCCGCGCTCTGCGCCCAGCTTCTGCCGGCGGTGCCCGTGTCGTGCTCGTCGGAGGTCGTGCCGGAGATCCGCGAGTACGAGCGGACGTCGACCACGTGCGGCAACGTCTACGTCATGCCGCTCATGTCCAAGTATCTCGACGATCTCGAGCGCAAGCTGCAGGAGCTCGGCATTCCCGGTCGCTTCTACGTCATGCTGTCGGCCGGAGGCGTCGCGACTCCCGAGACGGCGAAGCGCGTGCCGATCCGGCTCGTCGAATCGGGCCCGGCGGCGGGAGCCCTGGCCGCGGCACGCATGGCGCGTGAGCTCGGCGAGCCGCGCCTGCTCTCCTTCGACATGGGCGGCACCACGGCGAAGGCCTGCGTCATCGACGGCGGCCTGCCGCTGCTCGCCCGCGAGTTCGAGGTCGCGAGGGCGGATCGCTTCAAGAAGGGCTCGGGGCTCCCGATTCGGGTCCCCTGCATCGAGCTGATCGAGATCGGCGCCGGCGGCGGCTCGCTGGCGCGCGTGGACCGCATGGGTCTTCTCAAGGTCGGACCGGAGAGCGCGGGCGCGGACCCCGGGCCGGCCTGCTACGCGCAAGGCGGGACCACGCCCACCGTGACCGACGCCGACCTTCTGCTGGGCTACCTCGATCCGGCTTTCTTCCTCGGCGGCCGCATGCGTCTCGATCCGGACGCGGCCGGACGCGCCGTCGAGAACAAGATCGCCAAGCCGATGGGACTTTCCCTGACCGATGCGGCCTGGGGCATACACCGCGTGGTCAACGAGAACATGGCCGCGGCGGCGCGCGTGCACGGCATCGAGCGCGGTCGGGACCTGCGCGCCTATCCCCTGTTCGCCTTCGGCGGCGCGGGGCCGGTGCACGCCTGGCACGTCGGGCGCATCCTGAAGGTGCCGCGCATTCTCGTGCCTTTCGGCGCGGGCGCCATGTCCGCCTACGGGCTCCTGGCAGCGCCGCTGGCCTTCGACTTCGTCCGCACCGCGCCGCAACGTCTCGACGCCGCGGACTGGACGCAGATCAACGGGCTCTTCGGCGAGATGGAACGCGAGGGGCGGCGGATCCTGCGAGGCGCGGAGGTGCCGGACGGAGACGTCCGCATCCGCCGTACCGCCGAGATGCGCTATGCGGGCCAGGGGCACGAGGTCGAGGTCGGGCTGCCGCAGGGCGCGCTCGACGACGGAAGCCTTGCCGTCATCACGGCCAGTTTCGAGACGGCGTATCGCGCGCTCTACAGCCGGACACCGCTCGGCGTGCCCATCGAGGCGCTCAACTGGCGCGCGGTGGTCTCGGGCCCCGTGCCCGAGATCTCCGTCTCCGGTCCCAAATCCGGTGCCGCGCAAACAAGGGGCGCAGCCGCGTCAGCGCCGAAAGGCACGCGCAAAGCGTATTTCCCGGAAGCGAAAGGCTACGTTGACACGCCGGTATTCGACCGCTACGCGCTCACGCCGGGCGCGGTCCTAGCGGGACCTGCCATCATCGAGGAGCGCGAGTCCACCACCGTGGCCGGCCCCGGCGCGCGTGTCACCGTCGACACCCGGCTCACCTTGGTAATGGAATCATGATGGATCCAATCACTCTCGACATCTGCTGGAACCGGCTGATCGGCGTCGTCAACGAGCAGGCCGCGGCGCTCATGCGCACGTCCTTCACCTCCATCGTCCGCGAGGCGGGTGACCTTTCGGCGGGCGTCTTCGACCGGCGGGGATGGATGGTCGCGCAGGCCGTGACGGGCACCCCCGGCCACATCAACTCCATGGCGCTCGCCATGAAGCACGTCCTCGACGTGTATCCGCTCGAGGCGTGGGAGGCCGGCGACGTCGTCATCACCAACGATCCGTGGAAGACCTCCGGACATCTCAACGACGTCACGATTGCCACTCCCGTCTTCCGCGGCCGCGACCTCGTCGCGTTTTTCGCCTCGACCTGTCACTCGGCCGACATCGGCGGCCACGTGCTCTCGGCGGAGGCGCGCGAGGTGTACGAGGAAGGGCTCTTCATCCCGATCATGAAGCTCTACGAGGGCGGCAGGCTCAACCGCTCCCTCGAGGCCATGATCCGCGCGAACGTGCGCGTGGCGGATCTCGTCATGGGCGACTTCCACGCCCAGATCGCCGGCGGCGCGGTAGGCGGCGACAGGCTGCTGGAGTTCATGGAGGAGTTCGGCTTCGAGCGCCTCGAGCCTCTGGCGGACGAGATCGTCACGAGGACCGAGCGCGCCATGCGGGAGGCGATCGGCCGGCTCCAGCCCGGGCGCTACGAATACGCCATCACCTCGGACGGCTACGACGAGCCCCTGACCATCGCGTGCCGCTGCGAGATCGAGGGCGACAGCCTCTGGGTGGACTTCGCCGGCTCCTCCCCGGCCAGCCGCCGCGGCGTCAACGTGGTGATGAATTACACCGAGGCCTACACGACCTACGGCGTCAAGGTCATCGTCAGCCCCGACGTGCCGAACAACGAGGGCGCCTTCCGCGTGCTCCGCATCACGGCGCCCGAGGGAAGCATCCTCAACGTGCGTCATCCGGCGCCCGTGGCCGCGCGCCACGTGGTCGGCCACTTCCTGCCTCATGCCGTAGCCGGCGCGCTGAAGCAGGCGTTGCCCGACCGCGTGATGGCAGAGGGCTCGGCCAATATCTGGGGCATCCAGCTCTCGGGGAAGGACAGGCGGCAGGAGCCCTTCGTCTATACGTTCTTCGGGTCGGGCGGCACGGGCGCGCGCCCGACCAAGGACGGGCTCTCCGCCACCGCCTTCCCTTCGGGCGTGCTGGGCACGCCGGTCGAGGTCGTGGAGACCCTCGCGCCGCTCCTCGTCGAGCGCAAGGCGCTGCGCGACGGCTCGGGCGGCGACGGCCGCTTCCGCGGCGGGCTCGGCCAGGTGCTGAGCTTCCGTGTGCTGACCGACGATCCGGCGACGTGCTCCGTCTTCTGCGATCGCACGGTGATTCCGGCCCAGGGCTTCTTCGGCGGGGAGCCCGGCGCCACGGGCGCGCTCCTGATCAACGGCAAGGCTCCCGCGAATCCCAAGGCTGAGCAGACCCTGCAGCCCGGCGATCTGATCGAGCTCTTCATGCCGGGAGGCGGCGGTTACGGCCCGCCCGCCGAGCGCGACCCCGCACTCCGGGAACGCGACAGGCTCGAGGGCTACGTCGCGCCGTAGCAGGTCGCCCCGAACCCGCGAGCGGCATGTAAACATTTCTTTGCAGGGCCGACACACTCCCTTCATCTCCTTCGTCGATCCTCGGTTGGGTTGAAATCCTTGAATCCGGGGGATAGCGTGAGGCGCATGCGGTATCGAGTCACTCTCATCCCGCTGCTCGGTTTGATCCTGCCGACGCTTGCGACGCTCGCGCACGCGAGCCCGCCGGACGAGACCTGGCTGCCCGGAATCTATGACGACGCCGACTTCGACGACGTCATCACGCTGATCACCCCATCGAGCGGCACGCCTCCGGACGCGCCTCCCGATCTCCCGCGACCTGGCTCAATCGCCTCCTCGATCGTGGTGTCCGCCGACGCGGGCATTCTCCGGACGCGCCTCCATCTTCCCGACGACGCCCGCAGTCCGCCAGCCTCCTGACGTCCGTCCGCCGAACTTCCTGAAGCGCAAGTGTCGCAGGCTTGGCCTGCGCCCTGTTCGGGAGCGTTCACGCGACATGACCCTCGGAGGGAGGACTCCATGAGCGAACTGATGTGTGCGCCAGAGACGATGCCATCGTCTATCAATCCGCCTGTACCCGATCGGGGCAGCCTGTGGGCCATTGTCCTGGCCGGTGGCGAGGGCATTCGCCTGCGACCTGTCACCCGCCACTTGTACGGGGATGACCGCCCGAAGCAGTTCGCGGCGCTGGTCGGGGCGCGGTCGCTCCTTCTCCAGACCCTCGATCGCATCGGCCGCCTCATCCCGCCCGAGCGCACCGTCGTCGTGACGCTCATGAGCCACGCGCGGTACGTGGAGGCCGAGCTGCGGGAGGCGCCGAGACCCCACGTCCTCGCGCAGCCCTGTGACCGCGGCACCGCTGCGGGCGTGCTCCTGGCCGCTCACTGGATCAGGAATCGCGATGCGGACGCGACGGTCGTGGTCACTCCGTCGGATCATTTTGTGTTGGAAGAATCCGCGTTCATGTGCCATGTGGCGGACATCGGCAGGTCGGCCAGGCGCCGGCCGGAGCGAATCATCCTGCTCGGAGCCGAGCCCTCGGAAGCCGAGCCCGAATATGGCTGGATCGAACCCGGAGAGACGATCGGGCTGACCGCGCGGGGCCTGCTCAGGCAGGTTCGCCGATTCCGGGAAAATCCGCCGGCGGCGGAGGCGGCCCTTCTGTTACAAGCCGGCTGCCTGTGGAACATGTTCGTGTTTGCGGCGACGGCCTCCGCGCTCGTCGAGGCCGGCCGCGCCTGTGTGCCACTCCTGGATGACCGCCTCGTCCGGCTGGGCATGTTCGTCGACACCCAAAGCGAGCCGTGGGCTCTGAGACAAGCCTACGCGCTCGCGCCGAGGGCGAGCTTCTCGCGCTCCATCCTGGAAAGCGGCTCCGTGCCTCTCGCCGTGGCGGAGGTTCGGGCGCTCACCTGGTGCGATCTCGGAACGCCGATACGGGTCGCCAGGACGCTTCGCATGCTCGGCATACCGGCCGCATGGCTCGCGAGCTGAACTGGGCACCGGCGCCGCCGAGCCTCCGCCGGAGGTCAGTCGGACTATGCTACACTCCGGCCCGAGTTGGACGGTCACCGCCGACCCGCTGAGTCACTCACGCCGTAGAGGAGGACCCCGGTATGCGCCGTGCGATTGCAGTGCTCTCCCTCGCGCTCGTGGCGCTGGTGCCCTGGGCGACCGCGCAGGCCCAAGCTCCCAGGGAAGTCGTGATCGGCATCCTCTACCCGCTGTCTGGGCCCGTCGCCCAGGTGGGCATCGACTCCATCAACGCCGTCAAGATGGCCGTCGACATCATCAACAACGGCGGCTCCACGCTGAACCTGCCCGTGGGCAAAACCGCCGGTCTGCCGGGGCTGGGCGGCGCCAAGATCCGCCTCGTGATCGTGGACCACCAGGGCAAACCAGACGTGGGCCAGGCGGAGGCCGAACGCCTCATAACGCAGGAGAAGGTCCACGCGCTCTACGGTGCCTACTTCTCGAGCGTGACCGCGACGGCGAGCCAGGTGGCCGAGCGCTACGGCGTGCCGTATCTCAACGCGGAGTCGTCCTCGCCCGGCCTCACCGAGCGCGGCTTCAAGTGGTTCTTCCGCACGTCGCCCCACGACGGGCACTTCAGCGTCGCGATGTTCGACTTCATGAAGGACCTGGAGAAGCGGCGCGGGGTGAAGATCAAGACCCTGGGCATCATGCACGAGGACACACTCTTCGGCGTGGACTCGGCCAAGGTGCAGGAAGACCTCGCCAAGAAGTACGGCTACGAGGTATCGGTCAAGATGGCCTACCGCGCCAAGACCACGAGCCTCGACGCGGAGGTCGGCAAGCTCAAGGCGGCCAACCCGGACGTTTTCCTTCCGACGTCCTATACCTCCGACGCCTTCCTCTTCGTCAAGGCCGCGAAGAACCTCGACTACAACCCGAAGCTCCTGATCGCTCAGAACGCCGGCTGGACCGACCCCACCTTCCTCACCGAGATGGGCAAGGACGCCGAGGGCCACATCACGCGAGCGCCCTTCGCGCTCGACATGGCGGATAAGAAGCCGATGATCAAGCCGATCAATGAGCTGTTCAAGAAGATGAAGGACAACCCGGGCGGCCGCGACATCTCCGACGTGCCTGCGCGGGCGTTCACGGGCTTCATCGTGCTGGCCGACGCCATCAATCGCGCGAAGAGCGTCAACCCCGAGGAGATCCGCAAGGCGCTCGTGGCCACCAACATGCCGCCGGAGCAGCTCATCATGCCCTGGAACGGCGTCAAGTTCGACGAGAAGGGCCAGAACACCGGCGTGCGCGCCATCCTCCAGCAGGTCCAGCACGGAAAATACGCGACCATCTATCCCTTCGAGCTGGCCGCCGCCGACGTCGTCTATCCGCTCGCGCCCTGGAAGGACAGGAAGTAGCCCGGCTCGATCTGCGCATGCCGGCCCCGCGCCCTCCCGGTCCTCGAGGGGGCGCCGGGACGTCCACTCCGGTGCTAAATTAGCGCTCCATGACCGCCGAGGTTCTCCTGCAAGGCATCGTGAGCGGCCTCCTCATGGGCTTCGTATACGCGCTCATCGCCGCCGGCCTCTCCCTCATCTTCGGCCTCATGGAGATCGTCAACTTCGCCCACGGCGAGTTCCTGATGCTGGCCATGTTCTCGACCTACTGGGCCTGGGCGCTCTGGCGCCTCGACCCGGTCGTCTCGCTGCCGCTGACGGCGGCGGCACTGTTCCTCCTGGGCTTCGCGACCTACCACGGCCTGATCCGCTGGGTGCTGGGCGCGCCCATGTTGGCCCAGATCTTCGCCACCTTCGGGCTGGCGATCTTCCTCCGCTCTGCGGCGCAGGCGATCTGGGGAGTGGACTTCCACCTCGTGAAGGACCCTCTCGTGCAGGGGCGCATCTCGCTGGGCGGGCTCTTCATCGGTCTGCCGCAGCTGGTCGCCAGCGTGGGCGCGCTCCTGGCCTTCGTTTTTCTCAACTGGTTCATCAGCCGCACCGAGACCGGGCTGGCGCTGCAAGCGACGGCCCAGGACCGCCAGGCCGCCTCGCTCATGGGCATCGATACTGAGCGGATGTTCGCCCTCGGCTGGGGCATCGGCGCGGCCTGCGTGGGAGTGGCGGGGGCGCTCCTGACCATCTTCTTCTACGTCTTCCCCGACGTGGGCGCGAGCTTCGCGCTCGTGGCCTACGTGACCGTCGCTCTTGGCGGCTTCGGCAACGTGCCGGGGACGCTGGTGGCGGGCGTGCTGGTGGGGCTGATCGAGGTTCTGGGCGCGCTTTTCGTCGCGCCGGCGCTCAAGTACGTGGCTGTGTTCGTCCTGTACCTGCTGGTCGTCCTCTGGCGGCCGCAAGGTCTCTTCGGGCGCTTCTGATGCAGCGGGCGCTCACTTTCAGCGGGGGCATCGTCGCCCTGGCCTTGCTCCTCGCCTTCCCTCTCGTGTTCACGCTCCCCTACCCGCGTGATGTGATGATTCGCATCTTCCTCTACGCCATGCTCGCCACGGCGTGGAACGTCCTGGCGGGCTACTGCGGCCAGATCTCACTGGGACACGCGGTCTTTTTCGGCACCGGCGCCTACACCTCAACCGTGCTCGTCAAGACCCTCGGCCTCACGCCGTGGGCCGGGATGCTCGCGGGGGCGGCGGTGGCCGTCGCGCTCTCCCAGGTGATCGGCTACCCTGTCTTCAGGCTGCGCGGCCACTACTTCGCCATCGCGACCATCGCCGTCGGCGAGATCGTCCAGACCCTCATGATTAGTTGGGACTGGGTTGGCGGGGCGCGCGGATTGTTCATCCCCATCGACCGGACAGGCTCGCTCCTCGCCTTCCAGTTCAGGGACAAGCAGGTCTACTACTACATCGCTCTCGGGATCCTCCTCCTCGCGCTGTGGGTCACGCGGCGGATCGAGCGCTCGCGCACCGGCTTCTACTTCCGCGCCATTCGCGAAGATCAGGACGCAGCGGCGAGCCTCGGCATTCCGGTGGCGCGTTACAAGCAGCGGGCGATGGCGGTGTCTGCCGCGCTGACGGCCCTGGGAGGGACGTTCTACGCCCAGTACATCCTCTTCATCGACCCGGAGTCGGTGCTGCCGCTGTCGCTTTCGATCCTGATCTGCCTGGTCGCCGTCCTGGGCGGCGTGGGCACGCTCTGGGGGCCGCTCATCGGTGCGGCCATCCTCGTGCCCCTTGGCGAGGCGACGCGCATCTATCTGGGAGGCACGGGCAAGGCCATCGACCTGCTCATCTACGGTTTCCTGATCATGGTCATCTCGGTGATCCAGCCCGGCGGCATCATGGCGCTCGCCGAGCGCGGGCGCCGGCGGACGGGGTGATGGACCAACATCCCCCTCACCCTGCCCTTTCCCCCAGTGGGGGAGAGGGTGTCTTGCTGGAGGTCCGGGGCGTCACGAAGCGCTTCGGCGGCCTCGTCGCCAACAACGACATCTCCTTCCAGGTGGGCGCGGGAGAGCTCGTGGGCATCATCGGCCCCAACGGCGCCGGCAAATCCACGCTGTTCGACCTCCTCACGGGATTCCAGCCCGCTGACGCGGGCGAGGTGCTGCTGGACGGCTGCCCCATCACGCGGCTGCGCCCCGACGAGATCAGCCGGCTCGGGGTGGCGCGCACGTTCCAGAAGCTCAAGCCGTTCATCCACATGACGGTGCTCGAGAACGTCATGGTCGGAGCGTTTCAGAAAACGACGAATCCTGGCCGCGCCCGCGCGCAGGCGCTGGACGCCCTCGAGCGAGTCGGGCTCGCCGACAAGTCCGAGGCGCACGCGCGCGTGCTCTCCACGGGCCAGCGGAAGCGCCTCGAGCTGGCCCGCGCGCTCGCCACGCAGCCGCGCCTCCTGCTCCTCGATGAGGTGACGGGCGGCGTGGACCTCCGGAGCATCCCGGGACTCGTCGCGCTCGTTCGCGAGATGAACGCGGCGGGCACGGCGCTGGTCGTCATCGAGCACAACATGGGCGTGATCATGGACGTCTCGCGGCGCATCGTGGCGCTCCACCTGGGCGAGGTCATCGCCGACGGGGCGCCCGGGGACGTCGGGCGCAACCCCCGCGTGGTCGAAGCTTATCTGGGGCAGGCCTATGTCCGCTGACGCGCGGGGCGGCACGGCGCTCGAAGCCCGCGGCCTCGACGTCCTCTACGGGGACTACCAGATTCTCTGGGACGTCTCCTTCAGCGCCGCACGGGGTCAGGTCGTGGCCATCCTGGGGCCGAACGGCTCGGGCAAGTCCACGCTCATGAACACGCTCTCCGGTCTCGTGCGGGCGCGCGCGGGCGAGATCAGACTTGGAGAGCGGCGCATCGACGGTCTGCCGCCGCACAGGATCGTGAGCCTCGGACTCGCCCACGTGCTCGAGCGCCGCCGGCTCTTTCCCTACCTGACCGTGCGCCAGAATCTCCTGCTCGGCGCCTACCACCCGGGGGCGAGGGCGCGCCGGGAGGAGACGCTCGCCGACGTCGAGGCTCTCTTGCCTCCGCTGCGCTTGCGACAGACGCAAATGGCCGGGACGCTCTCTGGCGGCGAGCAACAGATGGTCGCCATCGGCCGCGGCCTCATGGCGCGCCCCGAGATCCTCATGGTGGACGAGCCCTTCCTCGGCCTGGCGCCGCTCGTGATCGAGCAGATCGCGGAAGTCCTGACGGCGATCAACCGCGAGCGGGGCATCACGGTGGTCTTCATCGAGCAGAACGTGGAGCTGGCGTTGAGAATGGCCCACCGCGGGTACATCCTCGAATCCGGGCGGGCTATTCTCGAGGGCCCCGCGGCCGACCTCCTGGCCTCGACCGAGGTGAAGCGGATCTTCCTCGGGCACTAAGACGGGTACGACGCCTCACTGGGCAGGGTTTGCCGGGCGGTGGCA
>Ga0070707_100007074_pt1 | contig 10405 bp, 2 predicted proteins | sample KBSK5502metaG_FD_65468 | JGI IMG/M metagenome (GOLD analysis project Ga0070707, IMG submission 65468) | Corn, switchgrass and miscanthus rhizosphere microbial communities from Kellogg Biological Station, Michigan, USA - KBS K5-50-2 metaG | ecosystem: Host-associated > Plants > Roots >... | reverse complement strand
GAGTAAAGCACTCGGAAAACGGGCGTCTTAAACAAAAGTAGCACAACCCAGTAAGGGACTGTATAAGAAATGCTTAGCAAGGTCTGTTGCCTCAGAACGGAGCTAACGCCGGCAGGGCCTTTCTCCTCTAGCACGCGAGCGGCGTAAGGAAGCATGAGCGGGCTAAGCGCCCCGCTAGTTTGATACATAGGCGAAGCAAAATTCATCAATGCCTTGAGTTCGCCCGCCTGCGCCATGCCGGACAAGCTACTGAGGAAGGGATAGAAGACGTTTAGAGGAACCCACATCATAACGTTGGCCCCTATAGCCCACCGCCCATAGCGCCAATGCCGTCGCCAAATGTCCAGTAGCTTGGGTGCTTCTGGGCTCGAGGAAAGCCGCGATCTCAGATAAGCGAGCAGTACGACACTGGTCACTGAGCTCCCGAGTCCCATCAGCAGGAATGCGGACAAGGGTGAAAGGTAATTATGCTTATAGACTAAAGCCAGTCCTCCCATTGTCAGAACGCAGTAGAGAAGCGCTGCGCCGGCGGAGGGTCCCGGGGAAAGCTTCACATAGAAGATTCGCTTAATTAACCAGAGCAGCAAGACCGATGGCCCTGCGACAGCGACACCGACGAGCGCATCGGGCATGCCGTTCGTTTGCCCCGGCTTAAACGCAGCAGCGGCTACGACACCCAGAACGAAGACAATCACCAAGCTCACGCCCAAATGAAGTAAGAGCAAGGCCTTCAGGTATTCCCGGAGACAATTACGATACGCTGAACTGCCAAACACCAACATGGGTTCCAGCATCAAGGCTTGGTGGAACATCAGGATGAACACGAAGACCGCGAACGCGACCGCGTAGCTCCCATATTGCTCAGGCGTCAACCACCGAGCCAGCAGAATGCTCATCACAAAATTAGATCCTGCGAAGAGTCCTTGGTCCAGGATGGCCAGCCCGCCCTTCATCACCCAAGGAATGAGCTTCCGGAGTATACCCGCGTGATCGATTGACAAGATATTTCTCAGGGGGAATCGGCCGACAGTGCCTTCTGCTGATACGGGATTAACGGTTGGTGTGGGTTCCTGAAGTCCTACTCCGGTCACTTGACCGTCCTCTCAATTGAAACAGGTTTGCGAGCGAAAGCTGCGCGTCGTCATGTGGGCCCCGCTGCCTCATTTACGTGCGAGCAAGATCCCGGGCTAGAGCAAGCGCCAAAGCTCTATTCGAACTAAGCTAAGAGCTGGACGCTCGCGTTTACTGTTTCTATCGCATGCGGCTGCTGAGTCGCCTGATCGGCTGCTTGTGCCTCGTCCAGACAAGTTCTCAGTTGCTCGGTCACAAATCGAACTTGCGGCTCGAGAAGAATGTTGTCGTGATCGCTTTTTACTTCATAGACCTCTAGTCCATTAGCAAGGTATTCGCTCCAGCCCGCATACGGATCACTAAATCCCCCTAGAGGCTCGCGGCTCGACCGAAACAAAATGACCCGCCCAGGGTAAGCTCGCGGCACGTAGTATCTTGCAGCTCTTAGACAGGCATTTCGGACCTTCCTGACCATGCGTGGCAGTCTCGCGACGTGCAGTCCCCAGTGAATTACTCGCAGTGGGGCCGTGGCGACGCGCGAAAGATAAGCGCGCCTTTCCGATCCCGAAATCCGAAGGATCTTGAGGAATGGGGACGAGAGCTTTCGAGAAGACGGCTTCCCTCGTACAGGGCAAAAAGTATCGAACAGGATTACCAACGGCGGCTCCTCGCCTTCTGCTATCAGTTGCTGAGCCATCTCAAGCGCAATCGTGCCGCCAAAAGAGTAGCCTCCCAAAAAATAAGGCCCTTGCGACTGAACGCTGCGTATTTCCTTGAGGTAGTGGGCCGCCATGTCCTCCGCTCGTGTATGACATGGATACTTCGCATTCAGCCCTTGCGCCTGCAGCGCATAAAAAGGTTGGTCCGAACCGAGATTTTGTGCGAGACCGTAAAAACGGAGCACATTACCTCCAACTCCGTGAACACAGAAGAAAGGCGGTTTTGAGCCGCCAGCTTGAATCGCCACTAACGACGACCAGGCGGGCGACCATCCTTTCTGGCGAAGAATCACAGATAATTGTTCGATGGTCGGAGCCTGGAACAGTGTGGCGATCGACAAGTGCTTTCCAAATGCCTGCTCGATGCGGTGCATTAGTCTGACTGCTACTAATGAATGACCACCCAGCTCAAAGAAGCTGTGCCTGATACCAACCGGCCGAACACCCAGAACACTCTCCCAGATCGTTACCAACTGGGACTCGAGACCATCTCTTGGCGCCGCAAAATTCTCTTTGGGCGCCAAGTTTGGCTGCTCCGGGGCCGGAAGCGCGCGCCGGTTGACCTTTCCGTTCGGCGTCAGCGGCATCGCTTCGAGTGCTACGAAAGCTGAGGGCACCATGAACTCCGGCAGCTTCTCTTTTAGGAAATTGCGCAGCTCACCAACCGTCGGCGGTGTTTCCTGCGAGGGGACAAAGTATGCGACTAGGCGTTTGTCGCCAGGGATGTCCTCGCGGGCGACAACAACGGTATCGTTTACGTCGCGATGTTGTCTCAGTGCCGCTTCAATGTCACCCAATTCGATGCGGAATCCCCGAAGCTTCACCTGATGGTCGATCCGCCCCAGACATTCAATGTCTCCGTTGGGAAGATAGCGGGCCAGATCCCCGGTTTTATAGAGGCGCGCTTCGGGGTCCTGAGCGAATGGACTGGCGATGAACTTCTCCGCAGTCAGATCCGGCCGCTTGAAATATCCTCGGGCCAGTCCGTCGCCACCGATGTGCAATTCGCCTGCGACACCGATCGGCACTGGCTGGAGGAGCTTGTCCAATATAAAAATCTCGGTATTTGCAATCGGTCGGCCGATCACTATTGCTTCCTGTTCGGACCCAACCTTAGAGCACGTGGACCAGATGGTGGTCTCAGTTGGACCGTACATGTTCCATAAGGAACTGCCTCTTTGCATTAACTGCGTTGCGAGCTTGCGTGATATCGCTTCGCCCCCACACAGAATCTTCAAGTGCGGAGTGCCTTTCCAGCCCGCTTCGAGAAGCATGCGCCAAGTAGGGGGTGTGGCTTGCATCACTGTGGCACACGAGCTGGCAAGCTTTGGAAGCAACTGATATCCATCAGAAGACACTTCGCGACTGACGATCTCGACAGATGCTCCAACGGTTAGAGGCAGAAAGATTTCGAGACCTGCGATATCAAAAGAAAGGGTGGTGACGGAGAGGAGTCGGTCAGCTTCGGTCATGCCGGGCTTGTGACTCATCGAGGTAAGGAAGTTGACCACCGCGCGATGAGGAATCTGGACTCCCTTAGGCTTACCGGTCGACCCTGATGTGTAGATCACGTAGGCGAGGTTCTCAGCACCGGCTCTCTTGACTGGATTCTCGGCTTCCTCCATTGCGATTTCGTGCCAGTCGGCGTCCAGAACAACGACTTTAGCGCGGCTGTCAGGAATGCTCTCGAGCAAGTGACGCTGTGTAAGCAATACCGCCACTTCGGAGTCCTCCAGCATGAAGGCAACACGCTCACTTGGATAAGCTGGGTCCAGCGGCACGTAGGCGCCGCCTGCCTTGAGGATTCCCAGCAACCCCACGACCATCTCTAGCGAGCGTTCAACAAGGATACCGACCAGCACGTCCGGACCTACGCCTAGCCTCACCAAGTGGTGTGCCAATTGATTGGCTCGTCTGTTCAGCTCACGATAGGTCAGGTACTCGTCCCCAAATACTACTGCCGTCGCGTTCGGTGTTCGGTCCACTTGCGACTCGAAGAGACGATGAAGCGGCCGATCCTTGGGGTAGTTCGTTCGCGTGTTATTCCATTCCGCTAGTAGCTGATGTGTCTCTGCCTGGCTGAGGAGCGGTAATTTCGAAAGACGCTGATCAGGATTGGCGACGATGCCCTCAAGCAATGTCTGAAAATGACCAGCCATCCGGCTAATCGTGCCGGCGCCAAAAATGTCGGTATTGTAAGTAAAGCGGGCGAAGATCCCGTCCGGCCTGTCGTAGAGTTGGAGCTGTAAGTCTACCTTCGCCGCACCGCCATCCACTTCAAAATTGACTATCTCCCAACCATGTTGAGGGAGTGGCATCGAAGCAGTAAAGGAGAACAGCACCTGAAAAAGAGGGTTCCGGCTTAGATCGCGCTCCGATTGGAGCTCGCCAACCAGGCGGTCGAACGGCATATTCTGATACTCGCAGTCGCGCTGCGAGAGATCGCTGGCACGCCACAGCAATTCTCGGAAAGTAGCATCCGTCTCCATTTCGGTACGAATGAGTACGGTGTGAGCAAAAAGACCGACAAGACTCTCCGTACCAACTCCCTCCCGACCAGGGACAATCGAACCAACCACAATGTCGCGCTGTCCTGTGTAACGTGAGAGCAGTATCTGGAAGGCGGCCAGGAGTGTCACAAATAGAGTTACTCCCTCTAGCTCGCTTAGCTCCTTGAGTGATTCACTCAGGCTTTTTGAGAGTTGCAGGGATTCACGCGCGCCACGGAATCCTTGTACAGGCGGCCGTGGTCGATCTGTCGGTAGCTCCAGCACTGGAATGTCAACGAGTCGCTCCCGCCAATAGGAGATGTGTCGCTCGAGAACATTGCCCTGTAACCAACCTCTTTGCCAATGCGAATAATCCCCATACTGGATTCGCAAATCGGGGAGAGGAGACGGCTGGCAAGCCGAGTACGCTTCGTAGAGCGTGGCGAGCTCATGGGCAAGAATACTCAACGACCGTTCGTCAGCAATGATCGTATGCACCGTCACGACCAGGATGTGATTCTGCTTGGATAACCGCAGCAGACGGGATCGGATCAGTGGGCCCTTCGTCAGATCGAACGGTTGTCGCGCTTCTTCGGTCGCGATGCGTAAGACCGAAGCCTCGCGCTTCTGGCTGGGCAAGCCGCTCAACTCCGTGACCGGCAGTTCCATCTTGTGGTGCTCGGCGATTACCTGTTCCGGAGGCCCATCTTCGACCGCAAAAGTTGTACGCAGCGTCTCGTGACGACGAACGAGTTCTTTGAAGCTTCGCTCTAGTACCTCTTGGTTGAGCGGACCCACTCGTTCAAGAATCAGGACCTCGTTGTAAAGTGGAACGCCAGTGGCAAGTTGCCCATGTAACCAAACCTGCTGCTGTGCGATAGACAGCGGTATTGGCCCTCCCAGTGGCCGCTCCACGACGGAGAACCCAGAAAGTCCGTGCGAAGCGTCTGGGCGCTCGGAACTTGTAAGCAGAACGCCAGTTGACTCAGGGCTCGAACCGGTAAATGGTCTCGCGTTACGATTGTTCATGGGAGAAGAAACGGTTTTCCGCGGAATCGTGTTCGGTATACGACTTTTTTCTGCGATGCTCTGAGTGGCTGGAATGCCCAATAGGGTCGGCCAGCGATCCTCAACTATATCTGACGCTAAACCTATTGTGTGAAATGACTAGGCCCACTCGATTGCCCGCAAATTAAATGTGGTAGCGAAGCATCAAAAACAGGATTAGATTCACTCACTAAGACGCGGTCTGCACTGATTTGCGAGTAATTTGCATCGCTAGCCTCGCCCAGACACGAGAGGAGTGGCGTAGAAATGGCATCGACGGTCGGCTCGTGAAGCATCGATTCGTGGCCCGCATCCATTGTGTGCACTTCCACACAGCCATCTACGAGATCAGTCCACCCTCGGTGATAGGCCCAGTACTCTCCCTTTGGCCAGTCTGAGGATTGGAAGAACATCACGCGACCCTGGTATGGTTGTGGCTCATATTGCAACGCTGCAGGATGCACCAAGCTGTCCATTCCGCCAAGTGCGTCCTCGGGCAGCCGACTACCACTGCGATAAATGTTCTTCCACAGCCGCTGATTCCGCCTGAACTGTAGGTCTGCAAATCGTTCCTGAATATATTGTCGAAGCTCGGTGCGCTTCACTTTGGCTAGTTTGTGGAGATGGAACTTGAGTTTCTGATAAAGGAAGGATGTCCGGCCTTCCGGGGAATAATCGAAATAATGAGTTGGGTTTTGCGCATCCAACATGACGACGAGGGGCACGGATTCTCCCGCCGCAACCAACTGTCGAGCCATTTCATAGGCCACCACACCATTGACGCACAGACCGCCCAGGTAGTAGGGACCATTCGGTCGCACGGCGCGCATCACTTGGATGAGACTTGACGCGATATCCTCAAACTTGTATGCAGCAGGTAATTTAGCGACGAGGGAGCTCGGCAATTCCAGTCCGAAGGAGGGTCGCTCAGGACCGAGTTGCCGCGAAAGTGGCAGGAACAAAGGACCACCCCGCACCCAGAAGAAGGGGGGTAGCGAACCGTTGGGCTGGAGCGGTAGAATGCCCTCCATATCCGTACTCTTGCTCTCGCTGCGGATGAGCCCGGCCATTTCTGCTATCGTGGGGGCTTCAAACACGTCCCTCAGTCCCAGGTTCTTGCCGAAAGTATGCTGAACGCGGGCAAGTAGCCTTGCCGAAGCCAGCGAGTGGCCTCCAATATTGAAGAAGTTATCGGTGACGCTGATCGCATCCAAGTTGAGAATACCCTTCCAGATAGTCAGCAGCTGATCCTCCACCGTATCGTGAGGAGCCACGAAGGCAGATTGCTGTACAGACTCCGCCTGGTTAAGGGCCGGCAATGCACGCCGATCCACTTTGCCGCTGGGCAACAGCGGCCACTGCTCCAGGCGGCTGTAGCTGGATGGCACCATGTGCTCGGGCAAACGCGCCCGCAAGTAGCGGCGCAGTTCGTCGGCCGAGGGCGCCTGTCCTTTCTCCCCCGTGATGTAGGCGGCCAGGCGCTGCTGATCGGGCGTGAGTGCCACTACCGCCTGACGCACTCCCGGGTGCCCGTTGAGCACCGCCTCGATCTCACCCAACTCCAGCCGCATTCCCCGCAGCTTCACCTGGCTGTCTACCCGTCCCAAGTACTCGATTTCGCCCGTCAATTTGAAGCGACCCAAGTCGCCGGTGCGGAACAGCCGCGCTGAACGATCCGGCGCAATTGGATTTTCGACAAAGCGCTCCGCTGTCAACTCCGGACGCCGCCAGTAGCCCCGCGCCAGATTGTCGCCACCCACATAGATCTCGCCCCGCACCCCGATCGGCATCGGATTCCTGTTGCCATCCAGAATGTAGACTTGCGTGTTGGCAATCGGTCTGCCGATGGAAATCGAGCCGGCGCGCAGGTCTTCGTCGCCGACCTCGTGGCAGGTAACGTCGGCCGCCACTTCAGCCGAGCCGTAGAGATTCAGCAGCCGGGCTGCAGGAAAGGCAGCGCGGAAGCGCTCCACCAGATCGGTGGGCAGCACTTCTCCGCTGCAGGTCCACAACTTCAACTGCGGCACGCGCTCGCCCAGTCGCGGGGCGTGATCGAGCAACAGGCGCAAAAGCGAGGGCACCAGCACGATGCGCGTCACCTGTTCCCGCGCCAGCGTCGTCAGTAGTTCTTCGGGATCGCCCATGGTTTCCGGCGGGATGATGACGTTGGGCACGCCGGCCAGCAGCGGCCCGAAGATCTCCCACACCGAATCGACAAAACCGAGATTGGTTTTCTGACAGCAGACCTCCCTGGGCTGAAACGGATAAGCCCGCCACATCCAGGCAAAGCGGTTCAGGCACGCCCGGTGCGTCCCCTGCACCCCCTTCGGCGTCCCCGTCGAACCTGAGGTATAGAGCACGTACGCCGTATCATCCGGTTGACCGCTGGTAAGCTGAACAGGGTTTGGCCAATCCGTCTGCTCGCCTAAGATCTCATTCCAGCCCGAATCTAACCAGACGGCACGCGCGTTGTGCGCTGGAATCTTGCCCGCGCACTTGCGCTGCGCGATTACAATCGCTGCCTCGGAATCCTCAAGCATAAAACCGAGTCGCTGCGGCGGATACGAGGGGTCCAGGGGCACATAGGCTGCTCCCGTTTTCAGGATGCCGAGCAGTCCAGCCACCATGTCTATCGATCGTTCGACGCACAACGCGACTGTCGCTCCTGGTCCTGCCCCCAAGTTCCGGAGGTATTGCGCCAGACTATTGCTGCGTTCATGCAACTGCCAGAAGGTGAGCTGCTGATCTCCTTCCCGAACGGCGACGACATCCGGAGTGCGCTCACACTGAGCGGCAAACTGCTGCGGAATACTTTCGTCACGCGGGTAGTCGGCCTCGGTGTCGTTCCACTCAACCAGCAGTTGGCGTTTCTCCTGCCCGGAAAGCAGAGGCAATTGCGAGACGCGCAGGTCGGGATTGCCGGCTGCACCTTCCAGCAGATTCATCCAGTGGTTAGCCATGCGCGCTATTGTGGCCGGATCGAACAGATCGGTGCTGTAATGAAATCGCGGCAGAATCTCATCTCTACGCTGATCCAGCTCGAAATGAAGGTCGTACTTTGAGACGCCGGTATCGACATCCATCTGCGTGACCTGCCAAGCCGGATTGAGTTCTGGAAGAGGTGGCGCCAGCGAAAACAGCGCTTGAAATAAGGGGTTGTGCGCAGAATTCCGAGTAGTTCGCAATTCCCTAACGAGATGCTCGAATGGCAAGTTGTCGTGCTCCAGAGCGCCAAGGGCTACGTTCCGGACTCGTTTCACCAAATCACGGAAGGTCGGATCGCCTGAGAGGTCCAAACCTAGGACCACTGTGTTCACGAAATATCCCAGGAGCGCCTGAGTCTCACGAAGCTTGCGTCCCACGGTGAGGCTACCGATCGGGATTATCTGCTCACCAGAGTAGCGGCATAAGAGAGCTGCAAATCCGGCTAGGAGTATTTGGAATAAAGTGACTCCCTGTGACCGGCTGAGTGTTATCAGGGTGCTGTTTAATCGCGAGCTCAGCTTGAAGGGATACATGGACCCACGAAATGTCTGTGGTCCGACTCGGTGGCGGTCCACCGGTAAATACGACTCCGGCAGAGGTCCTGCAAGTTCTCGTTTCCAATAGTCGAGATCCTTGGCAAGAGTTTCTTCCGTCATGTTCCGACGTTGCCAGCAGGCATAGTCTGCGTGCTGTATGGGCAGTTCCGGTAATGGCGACTGCCTTCCAGCAGCAAACGACTCATATAGCATCGACAGTTCTGACAGAAGGACCCGATAAATGGCAACGCCGTCGAAAATAATATGGCTTAGGGTGAGATACAACCGATACTCTTCGTTTCTCAGCCGCATCAGTCTGGTTCTAAAAAGTGGCGCCTTTGTCAGGTCGATCGGTTTTCTTGCGTCCTCGGTCGCAATGCGTAAAGCTTCAAACTCTCGCTGCTCAGTGGGAAGACCCCGCAGGTCCAGCACCGGCAATGAGACCCTGAGGCTCGGCTGCACTTTCTGTACTGGTATACCGTCGACAGTCTCGAAGCACGTCCTCCACGCTTCGTGGCGCCGTAGGACTTCATTGAAGCTTTTCTCTAATGCGGCAACGTCGAGAGAGCCTAGATAGTGGATAGTTACCGGCTCGTTGTACAAGGGAAGATTGGTGGCCAGTTGTGCGTGTAACCAGACCTGCTCTTGTTCATACGATAGAGGTATGGCTTCATCCGGTGTGCGACGAGTAATTTCGAACTGGCCGCACACGGACTTCTCCAACAGCCTGTGTTTACGATCGGATAGCTGAGCAGTCTCTGTCATGTGTTTGTGGAAAGAACGTCGATCCTCTTTGAACTCTGAGCCGCCAGTGGCCAACTGCTTCTCTACTTGGGGCTGCTTGTCCTTGCCGGGCTTTGTGCGGGGCCAGTTGCAACTTCCTGAACATCCCCTGCACCATTGCTCGCAAATGCGAATCGCATCAAATAGGGGTCGCCTTTCCAAGCACGATATGCCGCTAGCAACCTTACGGGGCCAAAGCAGTAGACAAAAACAACGAACAAGTCCCAACTTCGTAGAAGGCGATATAGAAGCTGGTCATAGGCTCTTTCTAACAGTGGCGGCTTGGTCAGATTGCTTTCCTCCGAAGGCGGGAAAATTGCCCAATCGACATGCTTCTGTCGCCAAAAGCTTTTGTATCTTTCAATCTTCCTTCTAAACTTCACAGGAAGCACCTCTGGTTGGTTGCTAGAAGCTACAATGCTTTCACCTTTCACCAAAGTGTTGTGCGCACCCTCCATAACTGCTGAACGGTCCGCGTTCTGAAGGGAAGCCATGTTGGAATGGAATGGAATCCCCAAGAATCTGCAGATTTTCATCAATTCATCAGCGGGAGTACGTATCAGGTCTTGATACTGAAGTACGTGAACCCGAACTCCGCGCTGCAAAAGCCGGTCTCGTTCTATTCCCAGCCGGTAGCAACCCAGCAAGGCTCGGTGCGTCAAGCCTTTTTGTTTGAAACGCGCAGAGTCTTTGCTGGCCCGTATGATACTGCGACATACATCTGCGGGATCCCGCCGGATTATCACAAACCGGGCATTCGGGAAGAGAGCCGCCA
>Ga0070707_100007073_pt1 | contig 10407 bp, 7 predicted proteins | sample KBSK5502metaG_FD_65468 | JGI IMG/M metagenome (GOLD analysis project Ga0070707, IMG submission 65468) | Corn, switchgrass and miscanthus rhizosphere microbial communities from Kellogg Biological Station, Michigan, USA - KBS K5-50-2 metaG | ecosystem: Host-associated > Plants > Roots >... | reverse complement strand
ACGGCCTTGCTCATGTAGCCGACCACGTCTGGATCGTCGGTGCCTGACGGGAACACGGGGTACGCGGTGTAGAAGATGACAGGCACCTTCTGGCCACGCGCTCGGAGCTCGTTCAGCAGCCCCCAGCCGTCCATCGGTTCGGGGAGCATCAGGTCGATGATCGCGACCTCGGGCCGGTCGGCCTGGGCGCGAACGAGCGCCTGGTCGGCGTCCTCGGCCATGGAGACCTTGTAGCCAAGCATCTTCAGGTCGGTCTCCAGGATGACCCGCCAGGCACGTTCGTCATCGACCACGAGCACGGTGGAACCACGCAATTCTTCGGGTGTGGGCGCGATTGGCTTCGGCGGGGTGAACGGCACGGGAGTTTCTGCGGCAGTATATCCGTGGCAATGGCGACTCCAGCCCGGCGGAACGGCAGGTCCCACGCCGCGGCGGCCGCGGTGAAGCGCACATTGGCCAGGCCCAAGACCGCGGTCCGGCCGCGAACGGTCGGCAAAGCACCCGGGCCGTCGGCGGCAGCGCTGGTGCACGAGCTGAGCAGCTGCGTCACAGAAGCGGATCTTGTCCAGGTCCTGTACCGCGGGCTGCAGGCGAGGTTCGGTTACGACACGATCAACTTGCAGGTCCTGGAGCGTGAAGGCTGGTATCACTCGCTGCCGATGGACGCCGGTGTCCTCCAGGACGTGCGCCGCCGGCCGGTCCGCGAGTCGACCTTTGCGCGCCAGTACGCCAACCCGAAGACGACCGTCCTGCCGGTCGAGTCAGCGCGGCAGGAGATCGGCAAGGGGCCCGGCGCGCGCGTCAGGAGCAAGCTCCTGATCTGGGTCCCGGTCATGCACCAGGGCGAGTTGATCGGCAGCGTTGCGTACCAGATGTTTCGCAAGCGCCGCGTGGCGCCCGCGGAGCTGCAGTTCCTGGAGGACGTGCACCGCAGGCTGGGCGTCCTGCTGGCCAACGCCTCCCTGAACGAGCTGACCCGCAACCAGGCCCGGCGACTCCAGGCCTTGAACAGCATCGCCCGAGCCATGACCTCGACGCTCGACGAGACCAGCGTTCTCACGGGCCTGTACGGCACCCTACGCGAGCTGCTCCCAGTCGACTCGCTCGAGATGATCACGATCCAGGACGGGGCGGACCCGGCGCGTTACCTCCACGTCGAAGGTGACTCGGTGGCCAACTCTCGGCCCCTTCCCGCACGTTCTCCGCTCGCCGCGACCGCCCATGACGTTGTCGCGGACAACAAACCGGCGATCACCCACTACCCGCACTCCTCGCTGTGGGTGCCTTTGAAAGAGGGCGGATCAGCACGGGGCGCGCTCGGAATCAAGTGCTCGAGGCCGTACGCATACGAGGATTCGACGGCCGCCTTTCTCGAGCTCGTCTCCGACGAGGTCACGCTTGCCCTCCGCAACGCGCGCAGCTACGAGGCGATCGAGGACCAGCGCCGCAGGCTCGAGATCGTCAACTCGATCGGCCGGCGGCTCGCGTCCAGCCTCGACCGCTGGTCGATCATGCGGACGCTGCGCGAGGAGCTGTCCGCGAACCTGAGCTTCGACGGCTTCATCCTCGCGACGATCACCCAGACGGCCGAGGGGCCGCAGGCGGAGGGCTACCAATACGTGGCGGGCGTGGAGGAAGTGGTCCCGCCGGTCGCGCTGGCGGTCACGGGTCCGTCGCGCGAGGCGTACGAGACAGGCAAGCCGGTGCTCGTGCGAAAGTCGCCGTGGGCGCGCACATTCGAGGGCAAGGAGCTCGAGCGCGAGGTTTGGACCGTGGGCCAGGGCGCGGCCGTTTTCGTCTCCGGTCCGCCCTCAGGCGGCCGTCGGGTGTCTCGCTCGTTCGTGTGGGTGCCGGTCCTGAGCGGCGACCGGATAACGGCCATGCTCTCGCTGCAGTCGTACACGGAAGGGGCGTTCGAGGATTGGCACGTCAAGCTGCTGCAGGACGTGGCCGCGCACGTGAGCCTGGCGCTGGCCAACGCCGACCACTTCGCCCAGGCCCAGACAGAGCGCGCCCGCCTGGAAGCACTGCACCTCCTCGAGATGGGCGTCGCCGGCGCGTCCGATGAGCGCCAGCTCTCCGAAGCGGTGTTCTCCGTGGTCGCCGACTACCTCGGGTCGACGCACATGGTGCTCGCCTACGTCGACGTGGCGGGCTTGGTCGCGGGGTTCGTCGGCGCCGCCGGCGAGCCGGCGACCGCGATCGGCCCGGTCGCGATCGAGAACGCGCCCTTCTTCCGCAGGATGATCGAAGGCGGCAACAGCGTCCTCGACGCGACCGCCCATGAGCCGGCGGACCTGGGCGGGCCGGTCGGCAGCTACATCTTCAGTCGCTCGCCAAGCCACGTCGTGTGGGCGCCGATCACGCAGAACGATCGCGTCGTGGCCGGGGTGGTTGTCATGCGCAACGACGGCGGCCGCTTTCAGGCCACGCATCTCAAATTGCTCGAGGCGGCCATGCCCGTGGTGGGCATCGCGCTGCGTACGATGCGACTGCACCACGCGAACGAGCTGGCGCTTGCGCAGTCGGTGCGCATCCAGGAGCTCGCCGCCCTCGCCGGCCACGAGCTGATGAGCGTGGTCTCCAACATCGCCGACCAGGCGCGGACGATGCTCGAGTGTGCCGGCGCCGCGTGCTGGGCGTTCGATACCGACGGGCGCGTCACGGCGGCGCGCGCGAGCGGCGAGGCTGGGGCCGAGGAGGTGCTCGGCTGGGCCGGCCTGAGCTCCGACGATCGCGTGGCCCCGGCGGGCATCGTCAGCGGAACGGCGCGCGATTACGCCTGGAACCTGATCCCCCTTTGGTACGGCGATCGCCTCGTCGGCGCGATCGGGGCGGTCCATGCATCCACCCTCGTCGCCGAGCCCAGCTCCGCCGCGCTCGACTTTGCGCGCCACGCGGCCGTCGCGATCGAGAATGCGCGGCTGGTGGCAGAGACGCGCGGCCGCATCCGAACCCTTGAGGCTGTCGCGGCGTTCACCGAACTTACCCCGACCGAACCGGACCGAGCGCGCTCCGAGATGGCCAGGCTCGTGAGTCGCGCGCTCGCCGGATCGCAGGGAGAGCTCTGGCTGCTCGAAGATGGCGAGCTGGTCCGGCGATCGGACACCGACGAGCCCTCACCACGGGTGCCCGTCTCCGACAGCGCCCAGCTGCTTCGTGCGCTCAGCTCCTCGGCGGGCGGCCGGCGCCTTCGCGCGCTGCTCGACCTGCTCGGCGCGCCGCAGGACGCATTTGCCATCCCGATCCAGGTCGAGGGCCGGGTGGCCGGATTGCTGGTGGCCCGGATGACCGCCGGCGCTGCGGAGACTCGCCGGCTCGCCGGGGTGCTGGCCGGCCAGGCCGCCGTGCTCCTCGGCCAGCTCGAGCTCGTCGACGCTCTCGATCGCGAGCGCCGGATGATGAACGCGATCCTCCGCCACTCGCCGGTGGGTGTGCTCCTGGAGGACGCCGGTGGGAGGATCGTCTATGCGAACCCGGAGATCGAGTCGATCTACAGCCTGCAGGCGTCCGAGATGCCGGGCCGCAAGCCGGACGAGATCTACGCCGCCGCCGGCGCGACGCCGGCCGAGGCCGCCGACGCGGACGGCACGCTGGAGCTGCGGATGAAGGACCCCGACCGCACTGTCCACGTGCGACGTGTGGTCATTCCAGGACTCGAGGGCGAGCCCGCGGGCGTGCTGACCTTGCACGAAGACGTGACCGCCCAGCGGCAGGCGCTCGAGGCGAAGGACCTGATGCTGCGCGCGATCGGGCACGAGGTGCGCAGCCCCGCTGCGGCGATGAAGAACACCCTGGCGGGGATCATGCAGTGGGACGAGACGATCGATTCGACGGGGCGGCGCACGCTGCTCCAGGAGGCGTACGAGTCGTCCGACCGCCTGCTGAGCCTGGTCGAGAGCCAGCTGATCATCGCCAAGCTGGAGACGAAGCACTTCGAGCCGACGCCGGAGCCGATCGACCTGGCGTCGGCCCTGGCCGGCGTGATCACGGTGCTCAACCACCGCTACGCGGAGCGGACCGCCGCTGTCGAGGTCAACCTGCCGGAAGGATTGACCCCGGCGTTCTGCGAACCCGCTCACCTCGCCCAGGTGTTGACCAACCTGATCGGCAACGCGCTCGAGTACACGACCGGCTCGGTCCAGGTAGAGGCGCGCCAGGTCCAGCGGGGCTGGCTCGAGGTGACGGTGGCCGACAACGGCCAGGGACTTCCGCCGGCGACGCTGGAAACCGTGTTCGAGAAGACGGGTCCGGCCGGGCGCAGCCGCTCGCAGGGCGGTTTGGGCCTCGGGCTCTACCTCTGCCGGCTCGTGGTGGAACGCTCGTTCGGGGGCCGGATCTGGGTCGCCGCGAGCGATAGGCGCGGCACCACGTTCAGATTCACGGTGCCGGCGCGGATTAGAACGTAGCCGGCGTTATCAACCTCATGAGCGCCGTCGCATCGATGTGGGTACGCGTCGGCGGGGGCATGGAGTCGGTTCCCGACCACCTCCGCCACGGGCCAGCCGACCTACAGTTCCCGCCGCCCGGTGACAAGCTGGAGGCGCTCGTCCTCAACGGCCGGCTCGTGGGCTGGGCGAACCGCGGCGGGCTGCGCGCCGCTCGGCAGGCGGCCGAGACCGGGCAGCGACTTGCTCACGACAACCGCGACTACCTTCTGGGACGGCTCGGCCACAAGCTTCGTTCGTCGGTGCTCGCCCTCCAGGAGTCGGCGCGGCAGGCGGCGTTCGGCCGGCCCGAGATGCTGGAGGGCCTGTTCGAGCAGGTGCAGGAGGTTGGCCGGCGAGCGGCTGGTCTCGAGGCGGCGGCAATCGAGCCGAAGGACAGCGCACGCGGGGTCGTCCTCGGCGCGGTCCTCAACCTCGCGATGCCTTCGGCCCAGCGCGATCTGCCGCCCGACGCCGCTGTGGTCGGCTCCGAACCGGTCCTTGTCGAGGCATTCACCCGCCTATCGGAATGGCTCGCGGGAGACTCGCTGCGCGTGGTGGCGGAGCCGATGGGGGAGTGGTGGAAGATCCAGGCCACCGTGGCCGGAGAGCGAAAGCCGCTGTCGGTGCCCGAGCTTGGTGAGCCGCTGATCCGCCTGATCGTCGACATGCAGCTGGACGGGTGGCTCGACGCGAGCCGGCCCGACGGCGCAGACATCTACCTGCCGGCCTATCGCCCGCGTTGACCTTAGAGCCTCGGTCAGGGATCCTCGACGGAGCTTCGCCGCCGATGCGGCCCGTCTGCGTTGTTGCGGCCTCCGCTTCTCGCTCACGCATTGACGAATGCGCTCGCTCCGATGCTCGGCCGCGCCTAGCATCCGGGCCACCTCGTCGCCGAATCTCTCGCCGAGGCCCCCGACCGTGGCTCTAGTTTCTCGCGTCGTCGCGCCCAACCCGGGTCCGTACACGGGGCCGGGCACGAACACCTGGATCGTCGGCGCGGGCCCTGTCGTCGTGGTCATCGACCCAGGACCCGACGACGACGCACACCTCGACGCGCTGAACAGGCGCCTGTCGGGCAAGACCGTCGGCGTGGTGCTCGTCACGCACGGGCACCCCGACCACCTGCCCCTGGCAGAGCGTTTCGCGCGACAGTTTCACGCGTCCGTCCTTCGCCATCCGGGGCTGGGTGACGGCGACATCGTCCGCGCCGCGACTCTCAACCTCACCACGCTCTACACGCCAGGCCACAGCGCCGACCACCTGTGCTTTGCGATCGAAGAGGATCACGCGATCTTCACCGGCGACCTGATTCTCGGTCAGGGCAGCTCGATGGTCACTTACCCCGAAGGCGACATTGCGGCGTACCTCAGGTCTCTGGACCGCCTGGCTGCGCTGCAGCCTCGGCTTCTTTTTCCAGGGCACTGGGACCCGGTGACCGAGGCGATGGCAAAGATCGAGGAGTACCGCAGCCACCGGCTGGACCGGGAAGCGCAGATCCTGGCGGAGGTGAGTCGGGGTGACGGGACTGCGCCCGAGCTCACGCGGCGCGTGTACGGCGACCTGGACGACGAGCTGATGGTCGCGGCCGAGATGACGCTGCGCGCGCACCTGCGCAAGCTCGTCCACGACGGCCTGGTGCGCGAGCGCGGGGAGATCTACGAGGCGTCGGTACAGTAGGCCCGGTGACGACGCCGGTTCTTTTTCTGTCCGCGACCGAGCTCGAGCAGTGGCTCGCCGATCACGATGCGCCGGCCTACCGACGCAAGCAGATCTGGGGCTGGCTCGCACGAGGTGTCACCAGCTTCGATGCGATGCGTGATCTGCCCAGGTCCCTGCGTGTCGCGCTGGACGCGGAGTTTCGCGCCACGTCGCTGCGACCGATCGCGGTGACGGAGGCGGACGGTGGGAAGACCACCAAGACGTTGTTCGAGCTCGACGGCGGGCACTCGGTGGAGGCGGTCGTGATGCGCTATGCCGACCGGTCCACGCTGTGCATCTCGTCGCAGGCGGGTTGTCCGATCGGCTGCCCGTTCTGCGCTACGGGAAAGTTTCCGTTCGGCCGCAACCTGAAGGCGCACGAGATCGTCGAGCAGGCGGTCGATGCGGAGCGCCTCCTGGCCGCGGAAGGACGCCGGCTGTCGCACGTCGTGTTCATGGGCATGGGCGAGCCGATGGCCAACTACCGCGCCGTCATCGATTCCGTGCGCAAGCTGGCCGACCCCGAGCTGCTCGGCATCAGCCCGCGCCGCATCGTCGTGTCGACGAGCGGATTGATTCCACGCATCGAGCAGCTGGCTGAGGAGAAGATTCCCGTCACCCTTGCCATCTCGCTGCATGCCGCGCGCGATGAGCTGCGCGACGTCCTTGTTCCGATCAACCGGAAGTACCCCGTCAATGACCTGGTCGACGCGGCGCAGGCGTACGGCGCCAGGACGGGACGTCGCGTGAGCTACGAGTGGGTGATGCTGGCGGGCGTCAACGACACGGCGCGCGATGCCAGGGAGCTCGGAGGTCTGCTCAAGCGCAAGCTCGCGCACGTCAACCTGATCCCGTTCAACCCGGTCGACGACACGCCGTATCACGCGCCAGACCGCGCGGCGATCCGTGCCTTCAAGGAGATGGTCGAGGCGCAGGGACTCAACGTCACCGTGCGAGACACGCGCGGCCGCGAGGCGGACGCCGCGTGCGGCCAGCTGCACGAGCGCGTGATGCGCGGCAAGCTGGTGCCGGTTTCCTAGCCGAATGCTCATCGCCGGGACGTCCGGTTTCAGCTACTCGGCCTGGAAGGGCAAGTTCTATCCCCCCGCGCTGGCCGGCTCGAAGATGCTTGCCTACTACGCCGAGAGGCTAAACGGCGTCGAGCTGAACGGCAGCTTCTATCGCACGCCGCCGGAGACGACGCTGCTCTCGTGGGCGGCGCAGACGCCCGCCGGATTTCGCTTCTGCATGAAGGCCAACCGAGGCCTGACCTACTCGGCTGAGGGCTTCGACCGCGTTGGCCTGGCCAGGATCTTGACGCAGCGAATCGCCGTGCTCGCCGAGCGGCTCGGGCCGGTCCTGCTCCAGTTCCCTCCCGCGCGCCAGAAAAACCTCGCCCTGCTTGATTCGCTTCTGACCGCACTGGCGAGACCGGCGGCCGCGGAGTTCCGACACGAGTCGTGGTTCGACTCGGACACCTATCGGGTCATCCAGGAGCACGCGGGCGCGCTGGTCGTCACCGACGAGGCGAAGTGGCCGAGGGCGCCGCTCGTGGACCTGGGTTCGGTCGCCTACTTCCGCCTACGCCGCGGCTACACCAACGCGTCGCTGCAGCCCTGGGTCGAGGATGTGAAGGCCGCGGCCGAGGCGCACGACGAGGTGCACGTCTATTTCAAGCATGACTCGGGGTCTCCGGCGCTCGCTCGACGGCTTCTGAGGCTCGTCGGAAGAGAACCGGTACGGCGATGATCGCGACCGCGACCACGAGGAACGACGCGATCTGCGCCTGGCGCAGACCTAGAAACACGCCGGGGTCTGTGCGCAGGAAGCTGAGGAAGAAGCGCCCCGCGCCGTAGATCGCGAAGTAGATCAAGCCGAGCACGCCATCCGGAAGCCGCGCCTTCAGGCGCTGGTGGAAAGGCAGCAGCGCGCCGAGGATGAGGAGGCAGAGCACCATCTCGTACGCCACCTCGGGGTGCACGACCTTGCCCGGCTCACCAAGCGTGTTCGGGTTCACGTACTCGACGCCCCAGGGTAGGTTCGTCGCCGTCCCGTGATGCTCGCCGTTGATGACGTCGCCGATCCGGCCGATCGCGAGCCCGATCATGGCCGCCGCGCCGCCCGCGTCGATGATCTTCCAGAACGAGAATTTCGACCGCCGCGCCCAGATGTAGGCTCCGGCCATCGCCCCGAACAGGCCACCCCACTGGCTGATCCCCCCTTCCGTCAAGGCAAACATGCGGAGCAGCTGTCCGTTGGCGAAGAGCCTGAAGTTCTCCCATACGTAGAGCGCTCGCGCGCCGACCAGCCCCACCACGACCATCCAGGCGAGCCCGTCGCCGGTGCCCTTCAGGTCGGGTACGTCCTTCTGGAGAAGCCAGAAGCCGAGTCGGGCCGCGGCGATGATGCCAAGCACCGCGAAGACGCCGTGCCACGTGATGAGGAGCGGCCCGATGCGGACGATGTTGGGGTTGAGGTCGATGACGATCGTGAGGAACGTCACGCGGCCTGCTCCAGGCGAGCGATTGCCGTCTCTTTGGGAAGCAGGGCAAACGCATAGTGAATGGGGAGTGCGACCTTCTTGCCGGTCAGAACGTCGCGGAGGGGGTTGTAGAACTTGCCTTTGCTGACACCAGACCGCTCGATGGCTTTCTCGAGGGCGGACTCAATGGCTTCCGGCTCCCATCGCGTGGCCTTTAATGCGTCAATCGCCATGCGGACACGCTGCACAGTGTCAGCATCCAGAGCTGGAGGTGAAGGATCCTTCCACAGGTAGTCGAGATAGTCAACGGCCTGCGACAGCTTGTGCATGCGCGTCTTGAGCGGCGGGATCGCGCGGATGATCGTTTCTTCATCGAGGTTCGGTAGGAACGTCTGCAGGCGACGCGCCAGCTCGCCGTCGTCGAGGCTGCGGATGTACTCGCCGTTCATCCAGTTGAGCTTTTCCCAGTCGAAGCGCGCACCTGCGTGCTGCACGCGGTCGAACGAAAACGCCTGTACGAGCTCGTCGAACGTGAAGATCTCCTGCTCGGTGCCCAGGTTCCAACCGAGCAGGGCCAGGTAGTTGATGAGCGCCTCCGGCAGGTAGCCCTCCTCCTTGAAAAGCATCAAGTTCGACTCGGGGTGCTTGCGCTTGGAGAGCTTGGCGCCGTCGTGGGCAAGGATCAGCGGCATGTGCGCGTACGCGGTGGGCCTCTCGTAGCCGAGCGCGTCGACGAGCATTACCTGGTAGGGCGTGTTGGAGAGATGCTCCTCGCCCCGGATCACGTGAGTCATCTTCATCAACGCGTCGTCGACGGGGCTTGCGAACTGGTAGGTCGGATAGCCGTCCGACTTGACGATGATGAAATCGCCGATCAGGTCGGCGTCGAACTTCATCTGGCCGCGCACCATGTCGTTGAACGTGACCTCGCCGCCAGGGACCTTGAAGCGAACCGCAAAGACTGTCCTCCCCGCCGGCGGATTGGTCAGACAGCGGCGCGAGTACTTGTACGGCCGCTTCTCTTGCTGCGCCTGGCGGCGTTCCTCTTCGAGCTCCTCGGGCGTGCAGTAGCAGCGGTATGCCTTGCCGTCCTTGAGCAGGCGCGCCGCCTCGTCCTTATATAGGTCGAGGCGCTCGGACTGCCGGTAAGGCTCGTAGGGACCGCCCTTGTCCGGCCCTTCGTCCCAGCCGAGACCGAGCCAACGCAGGCTCTCGTAAATCAGGGCCTCGTACTCGGGGCGGTTGCGCTCCACGTCGGTGTCGTCGATGCGCAGCGAGAACGTGCCGTTGTTTTGCTGCGCGAACAGCACGTTGTAGAGCGCGGTGCTGGCGGTGCCGAGGTGGGCGAACCCCGTGGGGCTCGGGGCGATCCTTACGCGAACAGACACCGCCATATCCTACGGACGTGTCTGAACCTGCCGGTCTGCTGGCTTTGGTGGGCGGGGATGAGTTCAAACCGGGCAACGATGAGCAGGACCGGATGCTGTCCGCGGCGGCCGGGCCGGGGCCGGCGTTCGTCGTCCCGACCGCGGCCGCGAGGCAGGGCCCGGAGCAGGCGGTGGCGCACGCGATGGGCTGGTTTGCCCAGTTCGGCCTCGAGCTGCGTGAGCTCCCCGTGCTCAAGCGCGCCGACGCCAACTCGAAGGAGCTTGCCGAGATGGCGCGCCAGGGTGGGTTCTTCTACCTGGTCGGCGGGGATCCCGGACTGGTGGCACAGGTGCTTCGCGACTCGCGTGTCTGGAGCGCGATCTTCGATGCCTGGCGGGGCGGTGCCTCGCTCGCGGGGTCGTCCGCCGG
>Ga0070707_100007068_pt1 | contig 10409 bp, 9 predicted proteins | sample KBSK5502metaG_FD_65468 | JGI IMG/M metagenome (GOLD analysis project Ga0070707, IMG submission 65468) | Corn, switchgrass and miscanthus rhizosphere microbial communities from Kellogg Biological Station, Michigan, USA - KBS K5-50-2 metaG | ecosystem: Host-associated > Plants > Roots >... | reverse complement strand
CTCGCGGGCCCGGGGCGATGACGGGGCGCGTCGCCATCGTCGCCGGCGGCACCGGCGCCCTCGGCCAGTGCGTGGTGAGTCGCATCCTCTCCGCGGGGGCAACCGTGTGCGTCCCCTACGCGGTGCCGGCCGAGGTCGAGGCACTCCGGTTGCGGCTCAGCGCCGCCGCCACCCGGTTTCACGCCGCCCCGTCCGACGTCACCGACGAGGCGGCGTTCGGTGCCTTCGCCAAGGGCGTCCTCGACGCCCACGGCCGGATCGACATCCTCGTCAACGGGGTGGGCGGCTTCGCCGCCGGCGACCTCGCCTCGACGACGCTCGCCGACTGGCACCGGATGCTGACGCTGAACCTCACGCCGGCCGTCATCGGGACCCGGGCCGTGCTGCCGGCGATGACGGCGGCCGGCTTCGGCCGCATCGTCAACGTCGCCTCGCGCGCGGTCGTCCCGCCGATGGGCGGCTTCATCGCTTACACCGTCGCCAAGGCCGGCGTCATCACGCTGACGCAGGCCCTCGCCCGCGAGGTTGCGCGCGGGATCACCGTGAACGCGGTGCTGCCGAGCACGATGGACACGCCCGCCAACCGGCAGGCCATGCCGGACGCCGACCGCTCGGAATGGGTCAGCCCCGACGCGGTGGCCGAGGTGATCGCGTACCTCGCTTCCGACAGCGCGGGGGCAGTCAACGGCGCGACGATCCCCGTCTGACCGAGAGCGGCCCGCTCCAGGCGTGGCGTAAAATGCGGCGCATGACCAGCCTCGGGCATGCCACGGCCGCCGTCGTGGGGCTCGCGTTCATCCTCAGCGGCTGCGCGAGCACACCGGATGCGCCGGGCCGCCACGTGGCGTCCGAACAGAACGCGCCGCCCCCCGCGGCCGCCGAGGCCGAGCTGGCCCCGCCCGTCCGCCAGGTACTCCCGAACGGGCTCCGCCTCATCGTCCAGGACCACCGCGCCGCCGACATCGTCGCCATCTATCTCTGGGTGGGCGTCGGCGTCCGCTACGAAAAGCCGGACGAGCTGGGCTACTCTCACTTCATGGAGCACATGCTCTTCAAGGGTACGGACGCGTGGGGCCCGGGCTATCTCGACCGCGCCGTCGAGGGTGTCGGGGGCAGCTCCAACGCGCTGACCTCCTTCGACTACACGACCTTCTATCTGGTCCTGCCGACGCAGGCGCTCTCGAAGGGTGTCGAGCTACTCGCGGACATGGGGTTCCGGTCCGTCTTCGCGCCGGAGGAGATCGGGCGGGAGCGCGAGGTCATCTTCGAGGAAGCGCGCATCGAGCAGGATAGCGCGAAGAGCGCGATCATCCGGCAGCTCTACGGCCTCGTCTTCGACGGCAATCCCTACGGCCGCCCCGTCCTCGGCACCCCCGAGACCATGAACGCGGCCACGCACGACCGCCTGCTCGCGTACTACCATCGCTACTACGTCCCCGAGAACATGACCCTCGTCGTGGTCGGGCCCGTCGAGCTGCCAGCCGTCCGCGCCATCGTGGACAGAACGTTCGGCCGCATGCCGGCTACCGGGCTCACGCCGACGCCCGCCCCCACGCCGGCCCCCCTGACCGGCGTCGTGCGGCGGAGCGTGGAGCGCGCGGAGCAGCAGGCCGGCCTCGCCATGGGCTGGCAAGCGCCGCGCTCCGACGATCAGAACGGCGACGCCGTGGATCTGCTCACCACCATCCTGGCGGGCACCGAGAGCTCGCGGCTGGCCAAGCGCCTGCGCGACGACGAGCAGCTCGTGTCCAGCATCACCATGAGCTACGCGGCCCTCATGGGCGGCGGCATCGTGAGCCTCCGCGCCGAGCTCGAGGCCGAGGATCTCGAGAAAGCCGAGGCCATCATCCTGGAGGAGATCGCCAAGATCCAGGAGACGGGACCCACCGAGGAGGAGCGCGAGCTCGCGGTGACCAAGTTCGAGGCCCAGCACGCCTTCGACACCGAGACCTCGGAAGGCCTCGCCAACGCCTACGGCATCGCCGAGACCACGTGGACGCTGGAGGCCGAGCTGGGCTACGTGAAGCGGCTGGGCCAGATCACACGGGAGCAGATCCGGGACGCCGCCCGCCGCTACCTCGCGCGGTCCGACTACGCCCGCCTCGCCTTCGTCCCCAAGAAGGCGCGCTGATGCGGACGGGGCGCGGTCTGATCGCGCGTATCGCCGCCGGCATCCTGGCGGCGGGTCTCGTGTGTCTTGTCGCCTCCCCGGCGCCGGCCGCCGAGGGCATGGCGGGCACCGTCTCCCGGACCCGCCTCGCCAATGGGCTGACCGTGCTCGTGCGCGAGAATCCGGTGGCGCCCGTCGTGGCCATCTCGCTCCAGGTCAAGATGGGCACGCGCTGGGAGACGAGCGACAACGCGGGGATCTCGAACCTCCTCCAGCTCATGGTGGTACGTGGCACGACGAGGCTCAACGGCAGTCAGATCGTCGAGGCGGCCGACCGCATGGGGGGGAGCATCGAGGCTGTCGGCGACGCCGATTCCTCCGAGATCTCCGCCACCGCGCTCTCGCGGCACTTCGCGGAGATCCTCGAGCTGGTAGCCGACGTGGCGCTTCATCCGTCGGTGCCCGAGGCGACTTTCGAGGCTGTGCGCGACTTCCTGCTGAGACAGGTCCGGAACCGGAGCGACAAGCCCTACGACGTCGCGCTCGACACGCTCACCGCGAAGATCTTCGGCGCGCATCCCTATGCGTGGGATCCCATCGGGCTCAAGGAGAGCCTCGGTCGCATCGACAGGGACGCGCTGCTCGCCCATTACCGGCGGCACTATGTGCCGGGCGGCATGGTGGTCGCCATCAGCGGCCGCGTGAAGTCGCGGGAGGCGCTGGCTCAGGTCGAGCGGCTCTTCGGGTCCATGCCCGGCGGCGACGCGCCCGCGGCCGAGCCGGCGCGACCCCCGGCACCCGCGCCCTCGCGCGAGGCGCGCACCGTCCCCGGCGCGCAGGCGCAGATCATGATGGGCACTCTCGCGCCCGCTCTTACCGACCCCGATCATCCCGCGGTGAAGGTCCTGAGCACGGTGCTGGGCGGCGGCCTGGCGGGCCGCTTCTTCTCCGAGCTCAGAGACAAGGAGGCGCTGGCGTATACCACCGCGACCCAGTACCCGCCGCGCGTGGATCTGAGCTTCTTCCTCGCCCTGCTCGGCACCGCCCCCGACAACGTGCCCAAGGCCGAGATCGCCCTGCGAGAGCAGCTCGCGCGTATCCAACGCGAGCCCGTCTCCGACGAGGAGCTTTCTGTCGCCAAGGCGAATCTGCTCGGGAACCTCGAGATGGACCGGCGCACCAACGCGCGCCAGGCCTGGTACCTCGCGTCGTTCGAGGCGGCGGGCGTGGGTTACGAGTTCCTGGACCGCTACGTCAGAGCGGTGCGTCAGGTCACGGCGGCCGACGTGGCGCGCGTGGCCCAGGGGTACCTCTCGCGCCTCTCCGCCGTCATCGTGGAGCCACCCACCCGGTAAGAGCCGGCGTCAATCGGCGAGCAGCTCGGGGAAGGCACGGATGATGCGGTGAGGCACGATGGGGCTCGACTCCGGCAGCCCGCGCCCGTGACCGTCCACCCAGATCCCGCGCAGGCCCAGCCGCTGGGGCCCGTCCACGTCCCATTCGAGATTGTCGCCGACCATCCACGCCTCCGACGGCTTGGCGCCGAGCGAGCGGAGCGCGTGGCGGTAGACGGATGGGTCGGGCTTCCCCGCCCCGAACTCGCCTTCGATCAGGATCACATCGAAGAAGCCGGCCAAATCGTATTGCTCGACCTTCCGGCGCTGCTGGTGGCGGTCGCCATTGGTCACGAGGGCGAGGGAGACTGCCCGCTCCCGGAGCCGATGGAGCGCGCCTCTGACGCCGGGGAAGAGCCGCATGCGCGCCCAGCGGCGCGCCGCGAAGTCCTCGGCGATGCACCCGGGGAGCGGACCGTCGGCCGCGCCGAGCTCCGCGAGGGCACGCGCCGCGATCTTCGTCCACGCCCCCATCATGTCCATGCGCTCGAGCCGATTTTGCACCGGATCGTCCCAGAACGTGCGCCGGGCCCTGAAGACGGCGGCACCGAGGGCGACGGCATCGAGGCCGGCGGGCGGGGCCACGGCCTCGCAGGCCTCGGTCCAGGAGTCGTCCACTCCGCCCGTGTAGTCGAGGAGGGTGTCGTCGAGATCCACGAGGAGGGCCTTCACACGCCCTTCACCCTGCCCTCTCGCCGGAGCTGAGCGGGTTTTCCGATCCGAAGGGCGGCAGCTCCGGGCGACACAGCGCGCGAAAGTTGCACCACCGACAGATCCGCAGCTCCTCGGTCTTTTCGAAGTTCGCCTCCTCGCCGAGGTTCTTCTCGGGATCCTTCAAGTACGCCCTCATGGCCCGCACCGAGAGGCGGACATGCTCCCGCACGCGGTCGAGGCTCGCCTCGCCCCACGGGTGATGCGTGACCTTGCCCTCGCGCAAGTTCACCTCGAGCAGGTCCACGCGCGGCAGGTCCACCCGGAGCACCTCGAGCGCGTAGAGCGCGTAGCCACCGAGCTGGAGCGAGGCGTCCTCCCCGTTGCCCCCCGTCTTCCAGTCGATGAGCTGGAGGCGATCGCTCTCCGTCCAGTATCCGAAGTCGGGTGCGGTGAAGATGCGGATGCCTTCCCAGGTGAAGGAGCCGATGTCCTCGATGAGGATCCACCGAGCGCTCGGCGTCCGCTTGATCTCGCCGAGGAGCGGGAGCCGGTGGAAGTTCCGGAGGCAGCGGACCACGTGGTCGCGGAGCGCCTGCCACTCGCTGTCCTTGACGGGGACGCCGTACTCGTGCTCGAAGAGCCCCGTCCGCTTCGGGCTCTCCCGGTAGATGTGGTTGCTTGAGCCCTTCCACTCCTCCCGCATCTGGCGCACGGTGTCCTCGATGAGCGAGGCGGGGGAGAGCGCGTGACCGTGGCGAAGCGCCAGGAGCGAGCGCTCCACGGCCTCGTGCACCAGACGTCCCGCCCACATCTGGCGCGTGCCGAGCTGCTTCAATACGTACAGCCGTCGTGTCGTCGGGTCGGCGGCGGCATCCCAGCCGCCCCAGGCGCCGTAGTAGTGGTAGTAGTAGCGACGGCGACACTCCTGGAAGACATTGTCCCGCGTGCGAGACCACGAGAACTCGTTGGCGAGGTCGGCCACGGCCCTCAGCATAGCAGGAAATCGACGCGCGATTGACAGCCGTCCCCGGCGCCGTGCGAGCGCGGACGAGCGCCGGTGGAGGGCGCGGCCGGAGGCTCCCCCCTCTCGAGGTGGCGCGCGTGGCTGTCCGGGGACCCCCCTAGAAGAAGATGCTCACGTTCTTGGCGAGGAGCACGTTCTGGTCGAGGACGAGCCGGCGGCGGGCGATCTTCCAGGTGCCGTCGACGTGCCGCAAGACATCCTGCCGCGCGCCGACATAGAAATCTTCCTCGGTCTCCGACCGGCTCCGGTACACCATGAAATTGGAGTAGACGGTGATCTCGGCGGGGGCCTCGCCGGGCTCGACCTCGATGTTGGCCACGAAGTGCCGCGTGCGCGAGGGGGGATCTTCCGCCCATGCCATCCCCGTATCCAGACGGGCGATGCGCTGCGCGAGCGTCGCCTTACTCTCGTCGAGGATGGCCAGCTCATCCTCTGCGCTCGAGGCCCCCTCTGTCGTCCGGCCGCGATCGAGGACCACGATGGCCTTGCTCGACGCGGGGTATCGACTGCTCCGCCCGGTCATCCAGTAGCGGACGTCGTCGGTGAAGAGCTCCAGCCACTCATGGAAGCGCCGCTCGTCCAGCAGCCGTGCCTCTCGATACAGGAACTGCTCCACCTCGCGGAGGACCTCGTCGCGCATACCTGATCCGTGTCGCATTCCGGATGCGCCTACACCTTCGCCCAGCTCTCGGCAGCCATGAGCTGAGCCCAGCGCCGATAGAACTGTCGATGGTTGCTCTCGCTCATGCGGAAATCACTGGCCCACGCCTTGAGGTTCTCGTCGAAGCGCTCGTGCCCCAGCCCCATCTGAGTGTTCAGGGCCAATCGCCGCGACACCACACCCCGACAGGTGCGCGTGCACTCCTGCCAGTTGTCCATGTCGTCCTGCTCGAAGGTGCCGGACGGGCTGAACCCCCGCACGCCCGCCAGCCTGATCGCCTCCTTGACGCCGGGCGGAGCGGCCTTGTCGACATAGATCCACGACCACACCTCCGTCTTGTCGGGTCCGCGCGGGTGCCAGACGCGGAACGTGCGCGAGGTCGCGCGGAGCATCGAGAAGTTGGGGAAGACGGTGCCGACGATCGGATTGATCAGGCCGAGCCGGGGCCCCAGGCGCCTGTCCACCTCCGGCCGGATCTCCGCTTCATAGGCCAGAATCTCGGGCACCGGGGGGTCGCCCACGTCGTTCGGCCCGACACAGATCAGGACGTGGCCGTTGCCGGGGGACACCATGGCCCCGGTGGCGTTCGGCTTGGTCACGACCCCCGTGCTGAACGAAGTTTTGATGGCGGAGAGGTGCGTCCACTGCACGTGGTACGCGTCGCCGCCGAAGTTTTCGGCCGGGAACTTCCAGTTACAGGGCATCACCCATTTGTGCATGCCGCCGACGACCTCGATGCCGCCCTCGCGACGGTCGAAGAACGCGTCGAGGTACCAGGTCATCTCGCCCAGATATTCCGGGAGGGGCGGAGCGTCCGGGTCGAACGTGGCGAAGAGCAAGCCCTTGTAGCTGTCCAACTGAGCTACCGGGACGAGGCCCCACCGGTCCCGCTCGAGGGCCCCATAGTAGGCCTCGTTGAAATGCGGTACCCCCACCAGCCGGCCGTCATTGCCATAGGTCCAGCCGTGATAGGCACAGGTGAAGGTGGCGGCATTGCCGGCGTCGGCGCGGCACAACCGGTTGCCTCGATGCCGGCAGACGTTGAGGAACGCGTGAACGGCGCTCCCGGTGTCGCGCACCACGAGGACGGGGTCTTCCCCCATGTAGGTGCTGAAGAAATCGCCCGGTCGGGGGATCTGGCTCTCGTGGCACAAGAAGAGCCAGCACCGGGCGAAGATCTGTTTCAGTTCCTCCTCGTAGATCTCTTGCTCGATGAAGATCCGCCGGCTGATGAGGCCTCGCTCGGCGTCCACCAACTGGTTGACATCCGTTGCCATTGGGCACCTCCTTCGGTAACTCGGAGGGGGGCTTCGCCCCCCTTCCGAACCTCCCCCAGGAATCGATTGCGCCGGCGGAGCCGGCGCTCGAACCCCGATCCGACACCCCCTAGTTACGGCGCGGCATGCGGAGGCTCGAGCCCGCGTCCACCTGGACGATCACCCCGGTCATCGCGCGAGCGTGTTCCCGTGACGCGAGGAACACGAAGGCCGATGCGACGTCTTGGGGCTCGATGACGCGCTGGAGGGGAGAGCCGGCGCGCAGTCTCTCCGCCCAGTCGGGCCTCCCCCTCGCCGATCAAAGACCGCTGCCTTACTTGGGCTTCAGGGTCTCCCGAATGCCACGCAAGGCCAGATAGTACCCGAAGATGCCAAAGCCGGTCACCGTGCTACGGCAGACGCGGGCGATCTCCGACACGCCGCCGCGCCGGGCCGGATTCGAGATGTGGACTTCGACGGTCGGGAAGCCCACTTGCCCGATCGCCGCCACCAGCGCCGGATGCCCCGTCGTGTACCCCGCCGGATTGATCAGCGCGGCATCGACCTTCTTGTCATGGGCCTCGTAGATCTTGTTGATGACCTCCCCTTCGAGATTCGAGTGGAAGATCTCCACCTCGACGCCCAGCTCCGCCGCGTATTTGAGGATCTGCTCATCGTATTCCGGGAGGGTCATGGTGCCGAAGATATCGGTCTGCACTTTCCCGCGCATGTTCATCCCGGCCCCGTGTAGGATCAAGACCTTTGGCATCTCGGCTTCCTCCTATGAAAAATGGGTTGGCCAACCGCGTCGCCGCCTCCATCATCGCTGCGTCCATGATACCCGCTGCCGTCCCCTCCAGAGCTCGCCGAGGCGATTCGATTGGGTTTGCCACGCCGCGTGCACGCGTTTTGCGAGGGCGAGCCGGGTATGGTAGGCTCCGTCCGCAGTCGAGTACGCGCGTCACCCCCAACCCTACTCGGGAGGACATGGACTATGACTGAACCCACCACTGGTTTGACGCGGCGGCAGGTGCTGCAGGTCGGCGGCGCCACCTTCGCTGGCTACGCGCTGGCCGCCGATACCGTCCTGGCCCAGGTCATCAAGACGGACACCGACGGTCTCACCGCCGGGGATGGCCAGGTCAAGATCGGCGACTACAACATGCCGGTGTACGAGGCGCGGCCGGCGTCGGGTAGTAACCACCCCATCGTCCTCGTCATCTCCGAGATCTGGGGGGTACACGAGTGGGTCAAGGACTGCACCCGGCGCTTTGCCAAGCAGGGCTATTATGCGGTGGCGCCGGAGCTGTTCCAGCGGGAGGGCGGTGTGGGGCAGATCCCGAACGTCCAGGACATCTTGAAGATCGTGCTCGCGGTGCCGCGCAAGCAGGTGCTCGGCGACATCGCGGCAGCGGGGGACTGGGCGAAGAAGCGCCCCGGAGTCAGGGCCGACCGCGTCGGCGTGACAGGCTGGTGCTGGGGCGGCTCGACCGTCTACCAGGTTGCGGGCAGTAACCCCGACGTCAAGGCCGCCGTGGCCTGGTACGGCCCGCCCGCCCGACCGTATCCGGATACGCCCAACCCGGTGACGGGATTCGACATGGCCAAGGACATCAAGGTGCCCTTCCTTGGGCTGTACGGTGAGACGGACCAGAGCCCCAAGCCCGAGGACGTCAAGAAGCTCGAAGAGCTGCTCAAGCACCACAACAAGAACGTCGAGGTCGTGATCTACCCCGGCGCCGGCCACGGTTTCTTCGCCGACTACCGCCCGTCGTACAACCCTGCCGCGGCGGCCGACGCCTGGAAGCGCTGCATCGCCCTGTTCGACAAGGTGCTGAAGGCCTAGAGGGGGTCAGACCTTTACTTCTTAACACTCGCGGAAACCGGCTGGGCGGGCGTCTTCGACCGGGAGTTCGCAGTTGTTAAGAAGTCAAGGCCTGATCCCGGGGCCCCCGGGGCGGAGGCGGTGACCGGCGTCGATTTTTCTGATACCGTGGGCTCATGGCGACCTTCACCGTGACATGTCCCTGCTGCCATGGCCGGCTCACGATCGATGCCGCCCTCGCGGCCGTCATCGCCCACGAGGCGCCGCCGCGGCCCCGCTCGGGGCTCGGACTGGACGAGGCGTTGACCTCGCTCAAGGGCCAAGCGGCCAAGCGCGAGCAGCGCTTCAAGGAGCAGATCGAGGCCGAGCAAAAGAAGCCGCAGGTGCTCGACCGGAAGTTTCAGGAGGGCTTGAAGAAGGCCAAGGATTCGCCTGACCCGCCGATCAACCCCATGGATCTCGACTAGAGCCGGTGGCCGGAGGGGCTCTCACCTCCGCGCTGCTGAAACGGGTCAGCCGCTCGTTCTACCTCTCGCTGGCCGTCCTGCCCGCGGCCGTCCGGCCCACCATCGGCCTCGCCTACCTCTTCGCGCGGGCCGCCGACACCATCGCCGACACGCGCCTCATCGAGCGGCGCGCCCGGATCACCCATCTGTCGGCGCTCCGGGCGGAAATGACGGCGTCGGAGCCGGGACGGCTCGCTGCCATCATCGCCGCGGCCCGCCCCCAGTCGCTGGCCGCCGAGCGCGACCTGATCGAGCGGCTACCCGATCTCTACGCCGCCTATCAGACTGTCGCCCCCGCGGACCGGGAGCGTGTGAGAGCGGTCATCGACACTATCATCGAGGGCATGACCTTCGACCTGACCGTCTTCCCGGGTGAGGACGAGGGCAAGCTGGCGGCGCTCGAAACGCGGGAGGATCTGGACCGCTATACCTATCTGGTGGCGGGCTGCGTCGGAGAGTTCTGGACCGAGGTGCACGTGGCCCACCGCCGGCGCCTCTCTCAGTGGGATCTCAGGGCGATGAAGCCGCTCGGCGTCCGCTTCGGCAAGGCGCTGCAGCTCACCAATGTCCTTCGCGATGTGGCGAGGGATCTGCGCCACGGCCGCTGTTATCTTCCGCGCCAGGAGCTAGCGCGGCTCGGGCTGGCGCCGGGTGACCTCCTCGACCCGCAGGTCGTGCCGGCGGTGAGGCCGCTCCTCGTGGATCTCCTCAACACCGCGCTGGACCACTACGAGGCGGGCTGGCAGTACACCTTCGCCATTCCCAGGGCGGAGACGCGCATGCGGCTGGCCTGCGCCTGGCCGCTCCTCATCGGGCTCAGGACGCTCGATCTCCTGGCCCGGAGCCCGAACTGGCTCGATCCCGCCGCCACGCTCAAGGTGCCGCGCGTCAGCGTGTATGGCCTCCTGGCGCATTCGCTCGGCACCGTGTGGTCTACACGGGCCCTCGGGCGGCAAGCACGGCGGCTCCGCGAGCGAAT
>Ga0070707_100007067_pt1 | contig 10410 bp, 10 predicted proteins | sample KBSK5502metaG_FD_65468 | JGI IMG/M metagenome (GOLD analysis project Ga0070707, IMG submission 65468) | Corn, switchgrass and miscanthus rhizosphere microbial communities from Kellogg Biological Station, Michigan, USA - KBS K5-50-2 metaG | ecosystem: Host-associated > Plants > Roots >... | reverse complement strand
AGGCCGGCGTCAGCGACCGCGTTGAGCGCGGCCTCGGCATGCAGCTGGAGCGTGGAGTGATCAGAAAGCTTGCCGACCCTGTCGGTTTCGGCGGCGCCGGCGATGATGACCCCGGTCACGAAGCCGCTTCCGTCGCCGTCGAGACCGGAGCGAAGAGCGGCAGGCTCACATCGCCGCGTCGGGTGAAGGTGACCCGCAGCGGCATGTCCAGCACCAGGTCCTCGGGCGCGTTGGGCACGCCGGTCAAGTTGGTCATCATCCGCGGCCCCTCGGCGAGCTGGACGACGGCGATCGCGTAGGGCGCTTCGTCCTCGAAGCCGGGCGCTGGACGGTGGTTGATCACGTAGGAGTACAGCGTCGCCTCGCCGCTCGCCGTGAACCACTCCACCCGGTCTGAGCCGCAGGCCGGGCAGACCGGACGCGGGTAAAAGTACGGCTGGTCACAGTCGAGGCAGCGCTGGATCCGCAGCTCCCCGGCCGCGCAGCCATCCCAGAACGGCTGAGTCTCCGGTGTCGGCACGGGCACCGCCTTCTGGGCCATCACCCGCTCCGGCCGAGCGGTGGCCCGAACGAGCGCTCGACCTGGCTTGCCAGGTTGTCCAGGTCCCATGGCTGGGTCCCGATCAGCCGGACCACGGGCTCGGGATTGTTGTAGAGAGCTATCTCATAACCCGATGAGTGCACGATCCGCCCGCTGATCCAATCCGACTGCTCGCTCGCCAGGTACGCGACCACGGGCGCGACGTTATCCGGCGACCACTCATCGGCGGTCACCCTGGACCTGCGCCGCTCCGCCGGCACCGAGTCGGTCATCCGCGTGGCCGCGCCGGGTGAAATTGCGTTGACGGTGACGCCGTACTGCCGCAGCGCGTTGGCGCACGAGTAGGTCAGGCCCACGATGCCCATTTTCGCCGCGGCGTAGTTCGGCTGTCCTGGTGACCCGTGCAGGCCGGAAACCGAGGTGAAGTTGATGATCCGGTTCTGGGCCGACGGGTCGCGCAGCGAGCGCCAGTGCGCCGCCGCGAACTTGGTGGTGTTGAAGGTGCCCTTCAGGTGCACCCGGATGACGTCGTCCCACTCCTGCTCAGTCATGTTGAACACCATCCGGTCGCGCAGGATGCCTGCCACGTTGACCAGCACGTCCAACCGCCCGAACTGCTCCACAGCGGAACCGATCAGGGCCTGCGCCACCGCGTGGTCGGATACGTCGGCCACGTTCGCGACCGCCTTGCCGCCGGCCGCGCCGATCTCGGCCACAACCTGGCCGGCCGGGCCGGTGTCGCTGCCCGAACCGTCGAGCGCGGCGCCGAGGTCGTTGACGACGACCGCTGCACCCTCGCTGGCCAGCAGGATGGCGACCGACCTGCCGATGCCGCGACCCGCGCCTGTCACTATCGCGACCCGCCCGTCAAGCCGTCCCATCGCTGCTCACCGGCCCTTTCCTAGCTGAACCATGGTCAGGATTACTAGAATTCTCTTCTGGAATTACCTTCAGGTGCGCAACTTGGCACTGTCAAGGCGGCACTGTCAAGGCGGCGGTGTCAAGGCGGCGGTGTCAAGGCGGCGGTGTCAATGCGGCGGTGTCAAGGCGGCGGTGCAAAAGCACACCAGATGGGAGGCTCGGATCGGTGAGCATGTCGAGCGAGCTGACGAGCAGGCCGGCAAGCGGCGCCTGGCAGTGGGGGCGGACCAAGCAGACGCAGCGCGCCCTGCTGGATGCTGCCCGCGAGGTCTTCACCGAGCAGGGATTCTCGAGCGCCAGCATCGCCGACGTGGTCGAACGGGCAGGCTCAAGCGTTGGCAGCCTCTACCACCACTTCGGCGGCAAGAGCGAGCTGTTCCTGGCGCTCTGGCAGGATCACCAGGCCGCGCACGAGAAGGCGGCGAGCGAGGCAGTCGCGCACGCGCGTCGGTCCGGTGAGCGCGATCCGACGGCACTGTTCTGCATCGGAGCCAGGGCCTTCCTCGAGGGCAGCTGGCTGCGCCGGGACCTGGCGATGCTGTTCGTCGCTGGTGACGGCCCGCCGGGCTTCGAGCTCATGAAGCGGAGCAGGGAGCACGAGTGGGTCAGCCAGAACGACGCGCTGCTCCGGCTCGCCGACACGTCGCTCGACCGGCTCTACGCATCGATCCTTACCTCGCTGATCGGTGCTGGCGCGCGAGAGGTCGCCGCCTCGAGGAACCGCCGCCAGGCCAACGCCGTCATCGACGCCGTGATTGAGTACGCGCGCCGGGTGATGACCGGTGGCGTCGCCAATTCAACAGCTATGGCCCACCGCCGTTCGAACAAGACGGGTGATGGGCCATAGCTGTTCAATGTCGGGGCGGGCGAGGGGCCACACGGGCGCCGGCAGGGCTGGCGTGGGCAGGGCGGGCGTGGGCAGGGCGGGCGCGGGCAAGGCTGGCGCGGGCAAGGCTGGCGCGGGCAGGGCGGGCGCGGGCAGGGCGGCTCGGGTTGCGGGCGGCTGACCTGCCAGCCTTGACAATGCCACGGGCGCTTTGTTGTCATCGAACTTAGAATTTGATTCTAAGATTTCAACCCCCGCCGGGAGGCGCGTCATGGATCTTGACCTCGGCCCGGAGATCGCAGAGTTCCGGGCTCAGCTCCGCGAATGGCTCGCGGCGAACGCTCCCGAGGGCCTCGCCGGGCTGACCGATTGGACCATCGTCTCGGCCACGGGCGGCTACCAAGGCGCGGAGCTCGCAAGGGCCACAGCGCATCCGGCCCACGTCGAGTGGGAGCGCAGGCTCGCCGACGCCAAGCTGATCTGCCCGCAGTGGCCGGAGGGATTCGGCGGCCAGGGCATGGACGGCGTCAGGCTCGCGGTGCTGAACGAGGAGTTCCACCTGGCAGGCTTGCCGCGGGTCAGGCGCGGCATGGGCGAGAGCCTGGTCGGCCCGTCGATCATCGTGCACGGCAGTGACGAGCAGCGGGCGCACTTCCTGCCCCGGATCATCTCTGGCGAGGACGTTTATTGCCAGGGATTCTCGGAGCCGGATTATGGCTCGGATCTTGCTGGCGTGCAGACGCGCGCCGAGGTGCAGGGCGACGAGGTCGTCATTACCGGCACCAAGCTATGGACGTCGGGCGCGACGCGAGCGACCATGATGTTCGCGCTCTGCCGCAGCGACCCCGACGCTCCCAAGCATGCTGGCCTGTCGTACGTGCTGTTCCCATTCAAGGACCCTGGCGTGCAGTACCGGCCGATCAGGCAGATGTCCGGTGCCGCCGAGTTCTGCGAGGACTTCATCGACGGCGTGCGGGTGCCGCTGTTCAACGTGATCGGCGGCCTCAACAACGGCTGGAAGGTGGCCATGACGACGCTGGGGCACGAGCGCGGCGGCTCGGCTACCGTGCAGCACCTGGGCTTCGAGCGGGAGTTCTGGGAACTGGTCGAGACCGCGCGAAAGTACGGCAGGGACACCGATCCGCTGGTCCGCCAGCAGCTCGCCTGGGCCTACACCGGCGTCCAGGTGATGCGGTTCAGCGGACTGCGCACCCTCGCGCAAGTCGCCGAGGGCAAGCAGCCCGGCCCCGAAGCCTCAGTGGCCAAGCTGGCCTGGAGCGAGTACCACAAACGGCTCGGCGAGATCGCCGTCGGGATCGTCGGCACGGACGCTCTGGTCCGTCCTGACGGCCCCGGCTACCCGACGACCGCCTGGCAGAACGTGTTCCTGTCCAGCCGGGCCGGGACCATCTACTCCGGCACCAGCGAGATCCAGCGCAACATCGTCGGCGAGCGCGCGCTCGGGCTGCCGAAGGAGCCGCGGGCTGTAGCCAATGACCGCCGCTGAGCGGCCGCGCGGCGGCTGGTCCGACGCGCGCGCTCCGGGCAGCACCGACCAGGGCTGGGCGGCACCACCGCTGGCGCCGCCGCAGCCCAGGACGCCACCGAAGCCCAGGACGCCGCCCGACACGCCCGGTGCGCTCGACACGCCGGGTGCGCTCGACACGCCCGGCGCGCTCGACACGCCCGGCGCGCTCGTCACGCCGAGACGTCTCGCCGAGTTCTTCGCGCCGCAAAGCATCGCGGTCGTCGGTGCCTCGCCCACGTCGGCCTGGGCCCGTTTCATCTTCGCGAGCGCCGCGGCGACCGGGTTTGCGGGCGAGCTGACCCCGGTCCATCCGGGGCACTCCGCGGTGTTCGGCAAGCGGGCCGTCGCCAGCCTCCGCGACCTGGCCGAGCCGCCCGACCTGGTGTTCATCATGGTGCCTGCCGACAACGTCGAGGGCGTGCTGGACGACGCTGGGGCAGCCGGCGTGCGCGGCGCGATCGTGCTCGCATCCGGGTACCGCGAGACCGGCGACGACGGCCGGGCGCTGGAAGAGAGCCTGGCCACCCGCGCGGCCGCGAACGGGATCACCTTGCTCGGGCCCAACTGCCTCGGCTTCCTCAACACGCACGCCAAGGCCGGCCCGTTCGCGCTCACCGTGCCCTTGCCGCTGCAAACCGGGCCTGTCGGGATCGCGATGCAGAGCGGCGCGCTGGCCAGCGTGATGCTGAGCTTTGCCCGCTCGCGCGGAATCGGCCTGAGCACGCTTGCGACCCTGGGCAACGAAGCGATGGTCACCGCGCCCGACGTGATCGAGTACCTGATCGAGGACGACAGCACTGGGGTCATCTGCCTGTTCCTCGAGCAGATCGGCGACCCGGCCGCCTTCGCTGCAGCGGCGGAGCACGCCGACCGCGCGGGCAAGCCGATCGTCGCGCTCAAGGCTGGCTCCAGCGCCGCAGGCCGCCAGGCCGCACTCGCCCACACCGGGTCGATCGCCGGCGATGACGCGGTGGTCGACGCCGTGCTTCGCCAGCTCAACGTGATCCGTGTGACCAGCATCGAGGAGCTGCTGACCTCCGGCGCCCTGCTCGGCTCCGGGCGCAAGCCCCAAGGCCGCCAGATGGGCGTGCTCACGGCGTCGGGCGGGGCCTGCGACATCATCGCCGACCGGGCGGCCGCCCAGGGCATCGAGATTCCGCCCTTCGCGCCGCCCACCGTCGCGGCGATCACGCCGCATCTTCCACCGTTCGCCCAGGTGCGCAACCCGCTCGACGTGACCGGCTACTTCCTGGCCAATCAGCGCACGTCAGCGCTTACCGCGATCGACCACGCGCTGGACGCGGCCGTCACCGATCCTGGCCTGGACTTCGTGTTTTTCTCCGGGCTCACGCTGCCCGACGTCAGGCCGACCGACGAGACGCTTGCCAGCATCCTTGAGGAGCGGGTGGCCTGGATCGGCCAGCGGATGGCATCGTCCCCCATCCCGGTCGTGCCGGTCGGCTACACATGCGTCGACGTGCCCGCGTACGGCAGGGACCTGCTCGGCAGGAATGGCATCCAGCTGCTCGGCGGGATGGAACTCGCCGTCCAGGCGATAGGCAACGCGTTGCGCTGGGCCGAGGGACGCGGCCGGATCTGGCCGGGCCCTGCGGCGTTGCCGGCAACAACGGTGGGCCCGTCCTGTCGTCATAGCGACATCAACGGTCCACCGCTGTCGCCCGATTCCGCGGGAGCGGCGGGGGCGGCGGCGGGGCGTGCTTGGCGGGAGGGTGATGCCAGGAACCTGCTGGCGGCGTTCGACGTGCCCCTGGTGCCGGGCGAGCTGGTGACCTCGGCCGATGAAGCCGCCGCGGCCGCCAAACGGCTCGGTTACCCGGTCGCGTTGCGGATCAGCTCGGCCGGCATCGCCCACAAATTCGATATCGGCGGCGTGGAGCTCGGCCTGCGCAACATCACGCAGCTGCGGGCCGGGTTCAGGCGGGTGCGGGCGGCAGGCGAGGCCGCACCAGGGGACGGCATCCACGGCGTCGAGGGCGTCATGGTCAGCCCGATGCGCACGGGCGGCACCGAACTGCTGACCGGGATCAGCATGGATCCGGCGTTTGGGCCAGTGCTTGCGGTGGGCATGGGCGGCGTTTGGGTGGAAGTGCTTGGCGACGTCAGCCTGCGCGTGCTGCCAGTCGGCCCGGGCGAGGTGATCCGGATGCTCGGCGAACTGCGCTCCGCGCCGTTGTTGCACGGCGCACGCGGCCGTCGGCCGGCCGACCTCGACGCCCTGGCCAGGATCATCGTACGGATCGCCGACGCCGCCTTGTCACTGGGCGGCCGCCTGCACTCGGTTGAAGTCAACCCGCTGTGGGTCGACGGGGACCAGATCGAAGCACTCGACATCCTGGTCGTCACCGGCCAGTCAGAGCAGAACGGAATTGAGACATGAAGCTCGCCCCCAGCACAGAGCAGCAGGCGCTGCGGGAGTCGGTCCGGCGCTTCCTCGCGGACCGGGTGCCGCTGCAACGGGTCCGCGAGCTCATGGAATCGGCCGACGGAACCGACGAGAAGATCTGGAACTACGCGGCCGGCCAGCTCGGCCTACAGGCCATCGCCATTCCCGAAGAGTACGGCGGCGCCGGGTTCACCTTCGCCGAGCAAGCGATCGTGCTGGAGGAACTAGGCGCCGCGCTGTTCCCGGGGCCCTACCTTGCCAGCGCCGTCCTTGCCGCCACGGCGCTGCTAGCGAGCTCGGACGACGTCGCGAAGCGTGATCTGCTGCCCGGAATCGCGGGCGGCGACACGGTGGCGACACTCGCCTTTACCGAGGATGACGGCTCCTGGGAGCCCGACGCGATCAGGTTCGCTGCCAGCCGAGCCAGCCATCGCGGCCCGGCCAGCCTGGCCAGCCTGGCCGGACAGGCCAGACAGGCCGGACAGGCCAGACAGGCCGGCTCCAGCCCGTCCGGAGGATGGGTGCTCGACGGACAGAAAAGCTTCGTCCTCGACGGTCATACGGCCAGCCTGGTCCTCGCAGTGGCCAGAACCGATGCCGGCCTGTCCCTGTTCGCTGTCCAAGCCGATGCCGACGGGCTGACCCGCAAACAGCTGCCGACCTTGGACCAGACCCGCAGGCTGGCCAGGCTGGAGTTCAGCTCTGTGCCGGCCAGGCTGATCGGCGCGCCGGGCGAAGCGGCGGCCATCCTCAGCCGTACCCTCGACGTCGCCGCGATTGCGCAGGCAGCCGAGCAACTCGGCGGGGCGCAGCGCGCACTGGACATGGCGGTGTCGTACGCGAAGATCAGGCATCAGTTCGGCCGGCCGATCGGCAGCTTCCAGGCGATCAAGCACCGCTGTGCTGACCTGCTTCTCGAGGTTGAATCGCTTCGCTCCGCGGTCGGCTACGCGGCCGCCGCCGTCGCGGAGGACTCGGCCGAGGTCCCGGTTGTCGCCGCCCTGGTCAAGGCGCTCGCCTCGGATACCTACTTCCACGTCGCCGCCGAGAACATCCAGATCCACGGCGGGATCGGCTTCACCTGGGAGCATGACGCGCACTTGTACTTCAAGCGCGCCAAGGCGAGCGAGCTGTTCCTCGGCGACGCGAGCTTTCATCGCGAGCGGCTGGCTACGAGAATCGGGGTCTAACTGGGCACGCTCTGCCCGAGCTCTTCGAGCAGTTCCTGGGAGTAGGCAATCCGCCCGGTCAGGCTCTGCGGCTCGGCGTGGCACAGCGCCAGGGCTGCGGTCGCCATGATCGCTGGCGGCTCGGCGTTCTCGTCGTCGGGCGTGGTCAGCCCGTGGAAGATCGTCCCGGGCGTGGGCACCACCTTGGTCGGTGACAGCGCGTTCACCGCGATGTTGTCGCTGTAGAGCTCGGCGGCCAGGCCGGTGGAGAAGCGCTCGACCGCAGCCTTGCACATGCCGTAGACGGTCCCGCCGCGCCCAGCCCACTGGTCGGGCGGAATCGAAGGGTGCAGCGCAGCTCGCGAGGAGATGTTCAGGATCCAGCCCCGGCCACGCTCCCGCATCCCGGGCAGCACCAGCGTCGCAAGGTGGAACGGCGCCTGCACCTGTACCTCGAACATCAGCTGGTACCGGCGCGGGACGAAGTCCTCGACCCGGGTGAAGTAGGTGACCGCGGCGTTGTTCACCAGGATGTCAGGGGACCCGAGCTGGCGGACGGTCTCGGCGACCAGCCGCTCCCTGTCCTCAGGCTTGGACAGATCCGCGTGGATCGCGACGGCTGTCCCCCGGGCGGCCCCGATCGCCGCCGCGGTGTCGCCGATCGTCCCCTCAAGCGGGGACTGGCCGGGGTCAGTCGTCCGCGCCGCGACCGCCACCGCCGCACCCTCAGAACCGAACCGCCGGGCAATCTCGGCGCCGATTCCCCGGCTGGCGCCGGTCACGATCGCGACCTTTCCGTCGAGCAGCCCCATGGTCACTCCCGTCGTCCTGGGTTGCGGCCGTTGACACGGCAGCATCAGCCTTCGGACAATGATTCTAGAACGAAGTTCTAATACCGGGCTATAACCAAACGCAGGAGGCCATCATGGCACTCGACCACAGCCTGGTGGGCGAACGGGGAGAGCCGCGCGAGCGGTCCTGGACGTCGACCGACGCGCTGCTGTACGCGGTGGGCCTCGGTGCCGGGCTTGGCGATCCGCTCAGCGAGCTGCAGTTCACGACGGAGAACTCAGAAGGTGTCACCCAGCAGGTGCTGCCCACCTTCGCCGTGCTGATCTCCCAGGCGGCAACCGGCCGCAGCCTGGGTAACTTCGACCGCGCGCAGCTCGTGCACGCCGAGCAGTCGTTCGAGCTGCACCGGCCGCTGCCCGTCGCCGGGACGGTGCGCACGGTCTGCACGGTTAGCGGCATTTATGACAAGGGCTCTGGCGCGCTCGTGATGATCAAGAACGATGCCGTCGACGCGTCCACTGGCGAACCGATGGTCACCGCGCGCAGCGGGGCCTTCATTCGCGGCGAGGGCGGATTCGGCGGCGAGCGGGGCAGCAGCGAGCCCTGGCAGCGCCCAGAGCGGACGGCCGACCACCAGGTCGTCCTCGCGACCAGGCCGGAACAGGCGCTGATCTACCGGCTGTCCGGCGACCGCAACCCGCTGCACGCCGACCCCAAGTTCGCCGCCCGGGGCGGATTCGCCCGCCCGATCCTGCACGGCCTGTGTACCTACGGGGTGACGGGCCGAGCATTGCTGCACACGCTGTGCGGCTCGGACCCGGCACGGTTCGCTTCGATGTCCGGCCGGTTTACGCATCCGGTGCTCCCCGGCGACTCGCTAACGATCTCCATCTGGGTCGCCGATGCCGCGACCGCCGATGGCAGCGGCACAGCTCAGTTCCAGACAGCCACCCAGGACGGAACGGTGGTCATCGACCGCGGCGTAATGCGATTCCGCCCGGCCTGACCGCCGGGCCGATCGACAGCTATGGCCCACCGACGTTCAAAGAACACATGTGATGGGCCATAGCTGTTGTATTTCTGGCTGGCGTGAGCGGACATGCTGAGGCTTGCGGCAAGTAGGGTGGCCGGGTGACTGCCCGCAATGATGGCGTTCGGCCGGATTCGCCTGCCGAGCGGGCGCAATCACGACCCGGTGCGCTGCGATGGGCTGTCCTGGGCGTTCGACTTGCGACCGAAATCGCGCTGATTGTCGTGCTGGCGATCGTCGGCGCGAACGCCACCCCGGAGCTTGCCGCCCGGATCGCGCTTGCGGTCCTGTTGCCGCTCGCTGCCGCGGCCATCTGGGGCAGCGGCATCGCTCCGCGGGCGCGCCGCCGGTGGCCCGATCCGTGGCGGATCGGCGTCGAGACTGTGCTGTTCCTCGCCGCGGCCGCCGGGCTCGCCGCCGAGGGCAGCATTGTCGCCGCCATCGTGTTCGCGATCGTCACAATCGGCACTGCGGCCGCCGTGCGAGCCGTTGCCCCCGGCGGCTGACCTACGCCCCAAAAACCGCTCGCCTCCCTGGGCGAGCATGCGACAGGGTTCTGTTCATGACCGATAACTCCTTGTCTGAACCTGTCGCCTTCCCCTCGCCGACCATTCCGGCGAGTTCGCGGCGCGAAGTCTTCCTGCGATATCTCGCGTACTTCCGCTCCCGGCTCGTGACCAAGCTCACCGCGATGCCCGCCGGCGAGCTCCGGCGCAGCCGCCTCCCCACTGGCTGGACGCCGCTCGAGTTGATCAAGCACCTCCAGCACGTCGAGATGCGGTGGCTGGAATGGGGCTTCGAGGGCCGCGACGTGGCCGATCCCTGGGCCGACAGCCAGGACGGGCGCTGGCATGTCGCCGACGACGAGACGCTCGACGGCCTGGTGGCGGCGCTCGCGACGCAGTCCGACCGGAGCCGGGCCATCATCGAGTCACACGACCTCGCCGAAATCGGAGAGCCGGGCGAACGCTGGGACGGTGAGGACCCGCCGCGGCTGGAGCGGATCCTGTTCCACCTGCTGCAGGAGTATGCGAGGCACGTTGGCCACCTGGACATCGTCGCCGAAATCGCGGGTGCCCGGACCGGCGAGTGATCGCCCGCCGTCATGGCCAAGGTGAAATGCTTGGGCTGTGGCGGACTTCCAGGCCGATCCATTCACCATAAGCGTGAGCGATGAGGTCATCGCGGACCTGCGCGCC
>Ga0070707_100007064_pt1 | contig 10411 bp, 11 predicted proteins | sample KBSK5502metaG_FD_65468 | JGI IMG/M metagenome (GOLD analysis project Ga0070707, IMG submission 65468) | Corn, switchgrass and miscanthus rhizosphere microbial communities from Kellogg Biological Station, Michigan, USA - KBS K5-50-2 metaG | ecosystem: Host-associated > Plants > Roots >... | reverse complement strand
GACCTGGCGACGTGCGGTTCGATCGCCGCGGCCCGCGACCGGGGCGTCATCCGTCTGGAAGGAAAAGAGTACGAGATCCAGGACGGCGATGTGATCACCTTCCGGTTTGCCCTGTGAACCATCTTGCGGCGTCCTCACCTGCTTTGATATGTGGCGGAGCAGGCGGGCGTTCTTGTGGACGTCCCGCGTCCCATGGTACAATCCTTACTTGACAAGCTGAATATGGAACTCGCCGCGCTAACGGGCGGCGGGATCCTTCCTGCCCCGCCCGGTTCCCGGTCGAGAAACCTGAGGGAACGTTGCGCGGGGCCGCCGGGACCCCCCGGTTTCAGTCCAGAGGAAGGGAGCGTGCCGAGTGGGCACTTACGAGATTGTTGCGGTGCTGCGGCCTGATCTCGACGAGGAGGGGCTGGGCGCCGCGCTCGATCGCATCAAGCAGCGCATCGCCGAGAACGGCGGCAGTGTCACGTCGATGGACCGCTGGGGAAAGCGAAGGCTCGCGTACCCTATCCAGAAACACCGCGACGGCTATTACGCGCTCTTCGTGTTCACCCTCGAGCCCGGCCATATTACTCCCCTCAGGCAGATTCTCGGTCTAAACGAGGAACTGCTCCGGTTCGCCTTCGCGTCCCACCATGCCAAGCCTGTCCCGGCGGCGCCGGCGAGCCCAGCCCCTGCGCCGCCGGTGGCCGCCCCAGCGGCGACCCCAGTGCCCACCACGACCTCCGCATCGGGTGCGCCCGAAGGCCCGGCCGCCTCGCCGGAGACACCCCGTGTATAACCGGATTATCCTCATCGGCAGGCTGACGCGGGATCCCGAGCTCCGGTACGTCCCGAGCGGCGCCCCGGTGGCCAGCTTCACGCTGGCGGTCGATCGACCATTTCGGGACCAGCAGGGCAACCGCGAAACCGACTTTATCGACATCGTCGCATGGCGGAAACTCGCCGAGCAGGTCAGCCAATACATGTCGAAAGGGCGCATGGTTGCGGTGGAGGGCCGCCTCCAGATCCGCTCCTACGAGACCCAGGACGGTCAGAAGCGGAAAGTCGCCGAGGTGGTGGCCGACGGGATCAGGTTCCTGGACCGGGGGAAGCCGGCAGGTCCTACGGAGACGCCGGCGGCAGTGGCTCATGAAGAAGCCGCACCGGCCGGGGGCACCGCCGAGGACGAGGATGTGCCATTTTAGCCGCTGAGGCAGGAACGGGAGGTTCGTAATGCCGGAAGTCAAAGATAGGGAATCACGGCCACGGCGCGATTACCGGCGGCGCCCGAAGCGGAAAGTCTGTTCGTTCTGCGCGGAGAAGTCAACGTTCATCGATTACAAGGATGTGAACCGGCTGCGCCGGTTCGTCACCGAGCGGGGGAAGATCCTGCCGCGCCGCGTCTCCGGCAATTGCGCCCGGCACCAGCGCACCCTCGCGGTTGCCATCAAGCGAGCGCGCGAATTGGCCCTCCTTCCCTATACTGGTGAGTGATGAAGCGGCGCCGGTCGCCGGCGGAGGTTGTGGGCCGAGCGCTCGCCGCTGACCCGGGATACCCCTCCGCCCGCCGGCAGACCCGAGGCCTCACCGAAGGCGCGATTCTCGCCGCACTCGCCGCAGTGATCGCGGCGGTGGGACTCATCGTTCCGCCCGTCGCGGTGTTGCTGGCTCCACTCCCGGTCATGCTGCTGGTGATTCGATGGGGCCTGCGGACGGCGGTGCTCGCTGCCGTCGTCGCCGGCCTGATCCTTCTCCAGTTTTTGGGCCCGATGGTCGCGGTGTCTGTGACGGTCATCTTCGCGCCCATTGGACTGGCCCTCGGCTGGGGGGTGCGGCGGGGAGTCGGCGCTCAACTGACCGTCCTCGCGGGATCCGCAGCATTTCTGCTCTCGACGCTCGCGACATTCGGGCTGACCACGTTCGTGCTTCATCAGGATCTCCTGGGCCAGCTGATTCAGGCTCAGGTCCAAGGCATGCACCAGTCCGTGGCGATGCTCGAGCGGTTCGGGGCTCCACAGGAAAACATCGATACGATCCGCCTCCTGGCGGATGCCCAGTGCGGGGAACATCATTGCTTCCCCCCTCCCATGGAGCAGTCCCTGCGGACTGTCGTCCCCGTCGGACTGGCGCTCGGAGCGCTCTTCTGGGGGTATTTGTGTTACACGCTGGGACGCTCGGTCTTCCGCCGGATCGGCTACGAGATCCCCGCGGTTCAGCCGATGCTCACCTGGCGGCTGCCCCGCCGGCTCGCGATGGCGCTGGTCTGGACGAGCGCCGGGCTCTCCGCAGCAGGCCTGTGGTTCCCCGATCTCAGCGGTGTCGTGTTGAGCGTGGTGCTCCTCAACCTTTTCGTCTTTGGCTTTCAAGGAGCGCTGGTCGCCGTTGTTTGGATGAACGGACGGCAGATCTCCCGACCGCTGCAGATCATCGCCTTTGTTGCGCTCATCTCGATGCAGGCGTTTCTTGCGCTCTTTGGACTCGCGATCGTCGGCATGCTCGACACCTGGTACGACTTCCGTCGCCTCACGAGCCCGCCGAGGCCCGCCACGGCGCTGGAGGAGACCAACCCTGAGCCGGTGCCCCCGGCGATCGCCCCGCCGGCTCAATCAGCGCGAAGACAACGGGCCAAGGCGGTGCATCCGCAATGAAAGTGATCCTGCTGAAGGACGTTCCCTCGCTCGGCCGGTCGGGTGACGTGCGCGAGGTCAAAGAGGGCTACGCTCAGCACTTTCTCCTGCCGCGCGGCTTGGCGGCCCCGGCCACCACCGCCAACCTCCAAAATCTCCAAGACTCCCGCAGAGCGGCGGAACAGCGCGAAGCACGAGGCCTCCAACAGACCACGGACCTCAAGGCCAGGCTTGAGGCGCTGGTCGTCGAGGTGCGCGCGAGGGCAGGCGAGGAAGGTCGCCTCTTCGGCTCCGTCACGGCCCACGACATCGCCGAGGCCATCTCCCGCAAGGGTATCGAGATCTCGAAGAAACACGTCGAGCTTGCGGAGCCCATCAAGGCGACAGGCTTCTACAAGGTGCCCATCTACCTCCACCCTAAGGTCAGTGCGATGGTTGAGGTCAACGTGGTGGGGACCAGCTAACCTCGCTCAGCCCACAGGTTGCGCACAGCCTCAACCATTCAGGCGTCGGGCATCCACACAAAAACCCGCGATTATCCCCACAATCCCCAGGAAGTCCAGAAGGGAACTCACAGCTTCCATCTCGCATACCTGAATCCGTGTTGGCGGTGTCCATTACCCTCATTGACATTACCGAACATATGTTTGTATAATTGGGGCGAATGCATGCCTGGAGGCCTCCCGACGTGAGCATGACCCGCCCGATCGAACGGGTTCCACCGCAAAACCTGGAGGCCGAGCAAAGCGTGCTCGGCTCCATGCTCCTGGATCGCGACGCGATCGCGCGCGTGGTGGAGGCCTTACGGCCTGAAGATTTCTACCGCGACCTGCACCGGACGATCTTTACGGCCATGCTCGAATTGTTCGAACGCGGCGAACCGGTGGACCTCATCACCGTGACCAACAAGCTCGCCGGCGCGGGCAAGCTGGAGGACGTCGGCGGCGCCACCTATCTCGCCTCTCTGCCCAATACGGTCCCAACCGCCGCCAGCGCGGAATTCTACGCCGGCATCGTGCTCGAAAAGGCCATGCTGCGAGCGCTCATCAGCGCCGGCACGCAGATCGCCTCGCTCGGGTTCGAAGGCATGGACGAGGTTTCGGCGCTCATCGACCAGGCGGAGAAGCTCGTCTACGGGATCGCCGCCCGCCGCAACATTCAGGATTTCCAGACGATCAAGGAGATCCTCAAGGCCAGCTTCGAGAAGATCGACAAGCGGTACCAAGAGAAAGGCACCGTCACCGGCGTCCCAACGGGCTTCACCGATTTCGACATGCTGACCTCGGGACTGCAGCCCGCGGACATGGTGGTCGTGGCCGCGCGTCCGGCGGTCGGGAAAACCACAATTAGTTTGAATGTCGCTCAGCACGCCGCGATCAACCACAAGATCCCGGTTGCGATCTTCAGCCTCGAGACCAGCAAAGACCAACTCGTCCAGCGGATCCTGTGCTCCGAAGCTCGGGTCGACAACAGCAAGCTCCGAACAGGGTATCTCGCGGACGAGGATTGGCGCAAGCTCGCGCGGGCGATGGGCAGCCTCAGTGAAGCGCCGATCTTCATCGACGACTCCGCGACGCTCTCGGTGATGGAAATGCGCGCGAAAGCCCGCAAGCTTAAAGCCGAGCACGGGCTCGGCCTCATTGTGATCGACTATATCCAATTGATCCACTCGTTCAAACGGACGGAAAACCGCACCCAAGAGTTGAGTGAGATCGCCCGCGGCATCAAGTCCCTCGCCAAGGAGCTTGATCTCCCGATCATTGCGATCTCCCAGTTGAGCCGGGCGGTCGAAACGCTCGGATCCAAGCGGCCAATGCTCAGTCATCTTCGTGAATGCGTGACGGGGGAGACGTTGGTTCTCCTTGCGGACGGGCGGCGTGTGCCCGTCCGGGACCTGATGGGAACACAACCCTCAGTCCTTGCCATGTCACCGAATGGATGCATAATCACAGCAACCGCTGATGTTGTGTGGTCAGTTGGCCAACGAGAGGTTTTCGCAGTCCGGCTAGCGAGTGGGCGGACCATCCGTGCAACTGGTAACCACCGCCTGTTCAGCGGCAAGGGATGGGTTGAGATCAATGATCTGAACCTAGGTGACCGACTTGCAATCGCCCGGCAGATTCCCGAGCCCGTTACACCGGAAGCGTGGCCAGAGGATCGGATCGTGCTCCTTGCACATCTGATCGGGGACGGGAGTTACTTAAGAGGACCGGGGATACGCTATACAACAAGTTCTAAAGAGAACAGCAGCATAGTTGAATCATCGGCGATTTCGGGATTCGGTGCACACGTCAACCGGGTGGTTGGGCGGCGAACTTGGCACCAATTGCGTCTCATCGACGGCAGCAACCGGTGGATGCGAGGAAAATTGCGCCGATGGTTAGAGGAACTTGGGATCTTTAACCAGCAATCGTACCAAAAGCGGGTACCTGAAGCGGTGTTTCGGCTGTCCACCAAGCAAGTAGTGACCTTCCTGCAGCACCTATGGGCAACTGATGGCACTATTTGGACCCCAGCTGTCGGGCAAAGGGCGGGGCCGAGAATTTCCTACTCGACCAACAGCAGAGGCCTCGCCTACGATGTGGCGGCGCTATTGTTGCGTATGGGGATCGTTGCACGCGTGGTCCGCATCAGGCAAGGTCATTACAAACCGCTATACCATGTTGTGGTCACGGGCGTACCCAATCAACACCGCTTTTTGGAACGGGTGGGGACGTTTGGGCCCAAGGGACCTCAAGGAGACCTGCTCTTAACAGCGCTTGCGACTCGTCCAGCCAACACCAATGTTGACACTCTCCCGAACGAGACCTTCGAGAGAGTCCGAAATCTGATGCGCATCAAGGGGATCTCTCACCGGGCAATGTCTGCGATCCGCGGCACCTCCTACGGAGGCACTTCTCATTTCAAGTTCGCACCGTCTCGTGATATAGCCTTGGAGTATGCTGAGATACTCCATGATGACACCTTGCGTGCTCAAGCGACAAGCGACATATTTTGGGATCGCGTGATCGCGATCGAGCCGGCAGGGGTGGAGGAGGTGTTTGACTTAACCGTGCCAGGGCCCGCGTCCTGGCTCGCCGACGGGATCGTGAGTCATAACTCGGGCGAAATTGAACAAGTCTCAGATCTCGTTGTCTTTCTGTACCGGGAAGACTACTACGACACGGAGAAAGCACAGAAGGACAACAAGGAAAACGTCTGCGAGCTCATCATCGCCAAGCACCGCAACGGACCGATCGGGAGCATCGAACTCTACTTCCACAAGGAGTTCAGCCGCTTCGCCAACCTGGACAAGCGACGATGATGAGATGACAGACCGAGCGTTGCCTGTACCGCCGCAGTTTCCAGCCGGGACGTTCGCTGCGGGCGAAGCACACGACGACCGGCAACGTAAGGGGTGGATCGATGAGATCGATCGTGCACCGACGCGGCTGCGCGAGGCGGTGTCGGGTCTGTCGAACGAGCAACTCGATACAAAGTACCGGAAATGGACGATCCGCCAGATCGTGCATCATTTGGCGGACAGCCATCTGAACAGCTACGTCCGCTTCAAGCTGGCGCTGACGGAAGAACGGACGACGATCAAGCCATATGACGAGAGTCGGTGGTCGCTCCTGGCCGACGCCCAGCGCGCAGACGTCGAACCATCGTTGCAGCTCCTAGAAGGGCTGCACGCGCGCTGGCTCTACCTGCTGCGGTCGCTTGCGCCCGATGCGTTTAATCGATCGTTTTACCATCCGGAGAACCAGGAGGTCGTGCCCTTGTGGCGCGCCCTTGCCTTCTACGCCTGGCACGCCCGCCATCACACCGCGCAGATCGAGTGGGTAAAGAAACACCGGCTACCAGTGCTTGACGGACAGTGATCGTTACACCTCAACTGCGCCGCGCTGACCCGCGGCGAGAAGCGCGCCCAGCCACGTAGAAGTCGCATAGTCTGCGCACCGGACAGATCTCGCAGCGGGGACGCCCGGCCTTGCAGATCTCGCGCCCGTGGCGGACCAGCAAAAGGTGAAACGGCCCGTACCGCTCGGGCCGGACCAATGCCTCCATCCACTCGTGCGCGTCCTCCACGGACATCCCCGCTGGAATGAGACCGATCCGCCGCCCGACGCGATCGACGTGGGTGTCCACCGCGAAGGCGGGCTTCCCCAACCCGAAGACCAGGACGATCGCCGCGGTCTTGGGACCGACGCCATCGAGGCCGCGCAGCCACGTCTTCGCGCGTCCGACGGGCCACCGTCGGAGGAAGTCCAAGGATAGCGCGCCGCGCTCGGCGGTGATACGCAGAAGGGCAGCCTGGATGCGCGGCGCCTTGAGCGCGCTTAGGCCCGCGGGCCGGATCGCCTCGACGACCGCTTCGCGAGGGGCGTCGCGCAGGGCCGCCCATGAATGAAATCGGACGCGCAGACGATCGAAAGCCCGACCGCTGTTCGTGTCGCTCGTGTTCTGGGAGAGGATGGTGTGGACGAGCATGGCGACCGCGTCCTGCCGCGTCCGACGCCGCGGTGCGCCGTACACGCCCTCGAGAATCCGATCGATCCGGGCCGCCTTTCGCCGCAGGGCAGCGAGAGGACGGCGCGGGCCCGCCGATCGAGCGCGCCTATTCAAGCCCTCACTCGCGGACAAGGAAATACGGCGTACGGGTACAAGAATGTTTGACAGGATCGAGTGACGCCGACGATGATCTCGCCGGCGTCGACCTGGGAGACCCGGTGACGCTGCACAAGGGTATTCACGGACTCGCCCATATGGCCCCCCGTTTCAGGCGCAGGTTCCCGCATCCCCAGGCCTCCGTCAAGACGTGGACGCTGGTGGCCGCGATACTTGGCTCCGGCATCGTCTATCTGGACTCCACCATCGTCACGGTGGCGCTGCCGCGGATCGGCCGCGAGCTGCCCACGCATCTCTTCGGCGTCCTCGAGGCTCAATCATACATCTATAGCGGCTATCTTCTCACCCAGAGCGCCCTGTTGATCCTGGCGGGAGCCCTCAACGATTTCTACGGACGGCGCCGTATGTTCACGATCGGCGTAGCCGGCTTCGGCGTGATGTCGGCGCTCTGTGGATTGGCGCCGACGATGGAACTGTTGGTCCTCTTCCGCCTGCTGCAGGGCGCCGCCGGGGCGCTGCTCGTCCCCGGCGCACTGTCGCTTATCAGCGCCACCTTTTCGGGGGAGGAGGAAGGTCGGGCCATCGGCTCCTGGTCCGGGATGGCTGCCGGAACCACCATGCTCGGCCCGTTCGTGGGCGGGCTCTTGGTCGACACCCTCTCGTGGCGGGCCGCGTTCTTGATCAACATCCCGGTCGTGGCCGTGACGCTCTGGGTCCTGAGACGCCATGTGAGAGAGAGCCGCGATGAGGAGGCGTCGGGGCAATTCGACTTGGTCGGCACCGGGATGACCGCCCTCGCGGTGGGCGGCCTGGTCTTCGGCACGATCTCCGGCCAGCAGCACGAGTGGCGCGAGCCGCTGGCGTTCGCCAGCCTGGGGATCGGCACCGCGGCCACCATCCTCCTGCCGTTCCAAATGTTGCGCGCCAGGCATCCGCTCGTGCCGCCGCAGCTCTTCAGATCGCGGAACTTCACGGTGACCAACCTATCGACGTTTATCATCTACGGATCGATGGCCGTCGTCTTCTACTTTCTGCCGCTGTTCATGCAGGGGACGCTCGACTATACCGCCGCAGCGGTGGGGCTGGCCACCCTTCCCGCGGGCCTTTTTCTGGCGCTGTTCTCCTCCCGGTTCGGAGCGTTGGCGGGCCGCTACGGCCCACGATGGTTCATGGCCGCCGGACCGGCCATCATGTCGATCGGCGTGCTGTGGCTGGCCCGCGTCCCCGCGGGGAGCCAGGCGTGGGCGTTTCGGCCGGGCGATCCCCGGTCGTTCCTCCCTCCGGAAGCCTACCTGACGGACTTCCTCCCCGGATTGCTCATCATCGGGATCGGCCTCATGATCATGGTGGCACCGCTGACGACGGCCTTGATGACCTCCATCCCCGTGCACAATGCCGGGGTCGGCTCGGCCATCAACAACGCCATCGCGGACGTGGGACCCCAGCTCATCAACGCGGTCGTCTTCGTCGCGATCACCGCAAGCTTCTACGCCAGCCTGGGGACACACGTCCCCGGGCTGGATACCTCGGCCTCCCGGATCCGTCAGCAGATCAGCCCACTCAACCGCCCGGCTCAAGGGGTGCCGGCGCAGGAAGCAGCGGCCGCGCGGCAGGCGTCGGCGGATGCGTTTCACGTCGCGATGATGATCGGGGCGGTCCTCCTCCTCGGCGGGGCCGCGGTCAATGCTGCGGGCATCCGGAACGAGGCGGCTGCCGCGCCCCGGGGCTAAGCCGGACTCAAGGACAGGGGGCCAGGCCGCGCACCGTCGAACAGGTTATGCACGATCCGGCGAAGATGACGGAGGAGCCACGATGGCGGTCAAACCGATTCCCGACGCCTATCACACGGTCACGCCCTACCTCAGCATCCAGGGAGCGGGCACCCTGATCGATTTCCTGAGGCGGGCGTTCGACGCGACGGAGATCCACCGACACACGCTTCCGGACGGCTCAATCGGGCACGCCGCGGTAAAAATCGGCGATTCGATCGTGATGATGGCCGACGCGAGGAACGAGTGGAAGCCGATGCCCAGCGCGATCTACCTCTACGTGAACGATACGGACGCCGCATACGAGCGGGCGCTCAGCGCGGGCGCCACCTCGCTGATGGAGCCCGCGGACCAGTTCTATGGGGACCGCAACGCGGGTGTCAGGGATCCGGTGGGCAACTTTTGGTGGATCGCCACGCACATCGAGGACGTTTCGCCGGAGGAACTCGCGAAGCGGGCAAAAGCCCGGATGAAGCGGTAATCACGCGAGGACCCCACGCAGGAGGATCTCCGGTGGACAGCCTCTTCTACCGCGGCCTCCGCGTTGTCGTTCGGGCCGTGGCCTGGATCCTGTTTCACTTCACGGTCGTCGGCGTCGAGCACCTGCCTCCCAGCGGGGCCGCAGTGCTCGTTGCCAACCACCAAAGCTGGCTCGACCCGATCATCCTGCCGCTGGCGCTGCCCCGGAAACCGGCATTCCTCGCCATGGAGGAGCTGTGGCGGATCCCCGTGATCAGCCTGGTCATGCGGGCCTACGGGCCGCTCGCGATCCCCCTCACCCGGGGCGCGGTCGATGCCACGGCCCTCAAACGCTCGTTGCGAGCGCTCCAGGGAGGCGCGCTGCTGATCATCTTCCCCGAAGGCGGCATCAGCCCGGATGGCCGGCTGCGCCCCTTCCACGACGGCGCGGCGATGCTGGCCGCTCGCGCGCAGGTGCCGATGATCCCGATCGCGATCCGGGGCACGGCGGATGCGCTCCCCCTCGGACGGATGGTGCCGCGGCGGTGGCCGATCACCGTGCGCATCGGCCAACCGATCGCGCCGCCCGGCCTGGACCGGGAAGCGCTGACGCGGGCCAGCGAGACCGCCGCGACCCAGATCGATGCGCTCCGCGGCGGGACGGCTCCGTAGTCAGTTACGCGCCGGGATCCTTGAAGACGCCCAGGTTGCCGAAGACGACGTTGTGGATCGTGTTGCCGACCTCCCGGACCTGCCGCACGTACACGGTCTGGATGACATTGTGTGTCTCCGGGTCGAAGGAGATCGGCCCCCGGGGGCTCGTGAACCGCACGTTCGCCACCGCCTCGACCAACTTCGATTTGTTCGTCGTGTCTCCGCCCGTGGCGTTGAGCGCTTCGACGATGACGCGCGCCGTATCGTAGCCCTGCATCGCGTACACCGTCGCGTCGCGCTGCCACCGCG
>Ga0070707_100007062_pt1 | contig 10412 bp, 10 predicted proteins | sample KBSK5502metaG_FD_65468 | JGI IMG/M metagenome (GOLD analysis project Ga0070707, IMG submission 65468) | Corn, switchgrass and miscanthus rhizosphere microbial communities from Kellogg Biological Station, Michigan, USA - KBS K5-50-2 metaG | ecosystem: Host-associated > Plants > Roots >... | reverse complement strand
CGACCGCGACGCGGTTCGCGCCGCGCAGCGCGGCAAGCGGTACATGATCGACCCCTCGCTCCCGCTGAGCGAGGTGTCACGCCTCGTCGCCCTATACGACGCTGCCTATCAGGGCGAGGCCGCCATCGAGCTCCCGCTCTTCAACTACGGATTCGTCAGCGATGACGCCGATCCATGGGAGGAGATGCGCGAGGGTTTCACATACCTGCGTCAGACATACGACCGCTGGGCGAACAGGACGGTTCGCGAGGTGCGTCGCGAAGACCACCGGCTCATCCTTGGCAACAGTGAGCAGGTTGCTGAGCAGGTTCTCGAATATCGCCGGATGTTCGGTGATCGCCTTCATTTCGTGATGCGCCTCGACTACCCCGGCCAGGACCCGGCGCGGTCCGATCGTGCGGTCGAACGTTGGGCCGATGTGGCGGATATGGTGCGGCGCGAGCTCGCGAAAGAGAAGCGCCCATGACCGTCAGAAGAATCGAAACGATCGACACGCACACGCTGGGCGAACCGACTCGCATCGTGCTCAGCGGATTTCCGGAGCTGAAGGGACGAACGCTGAAGGAGCGATCGCGAGACCTGCTGCGCTCGCACGATGACCTCCGCAAGGCGCTGATGTGGGAGCCGCGCGGCCATCACGTGATGTTCGGCGCGATAGTCGTGCCGCCGGCCGACCCAGGCTCGGACCTCGGCCTCGTCTTCATGGACGGAGGCGGCGCGGTCGAAATGTGCGTGCACGGCACGATCGGCGCGGTGACCGCGCTTGTCGAGACGGGCCGTCTCAAGCTCCCGCGCGACCGAGCTCTTACCGTCGACACTCCCGCCGCCCCTGTGCGCGTGCGGGTGAAAGGATCGAAGGCGCGCGTCAGCGCTGTCGAGCTCGACGGCGTCCCCAGTCGAACCGTCGCCACCGGGCTCCATGCCGCCGTCGGCGGCAAGGATGTGTCTTACGACCTTGCCTACGGCGGAAACCTGATCGCGATCGTCCGCAGCATCGACCTGGGCATCAAGGTCGAGCCGCGCTCGTTCCGGTCGCTGGTCGACGCGGGCATGGAGGTGAAAACACAGGCCCAGAAGGCATGGGCGGCCGCTAAGGGACGGCTCGGCCCGTGGCGTGAGGTCGTGTCGACTTTGATCTACTCCAGGTTGGGAGGGGGCCGGTATCGCGACCTCGTGGTCTTTCGGGACCACTCTGTCGACCGCTCGCCGTGCGGCTCCTGCTTCTCCGCCCTGATGGCGCAGCTCCACACGCTTGGCGCCCTCCGAATCGGCGAGTGGATTGAGTGCGAGAACCTGTTGCGGCTGTCTTTTCGCGGGCGCCTGATCGACGAAGGCGGCCAGCTGGTCCCGCAGCTATCCGGATGGGCGTTCATAACCGGCGAGCATCGCTTCCGTATCGATTCGCGCGACCCGCTTCGTCACGGGTTCCAGCTGGCGTGACCGCCCGGCGCGTCAAGGTGGGCGTCGTTCTGCCGACGTATCGCCGCCTGGCCAGCGCCGAGAACATCCGTCGTGCCGCTGAGCTGAGCGAATCGCTCGGGTTCGACTCCGTGTGGGTGACCGATCACATTGTCGTACCGACATCGAGCATCGAGGCGTTCGGCCCCACCTTCTATGAGGCGGTGACCGTCATGTCATATGTGGCCGGGATCACCCGGCGGGTCGCGATCGGCGCAGCGATATTGATCGTGCCCTACCGGCATCCTCTCGTCCTCGCCAAGATGCTCGCGAGCGCCGACCGGCTGTCCGGTGGTCGCCTGATCGTGGGCGCGGGCCTTGGGTGGCTGGAGAGCGAGTCCGACCTCATGGGCGTTCCGCATCGCCGGCGGGCCGGCATCGCGGACGAAGCGCTGGCTGCCATGCGCGCATGTTGGGACGGCGACGAGCCCGAGTTTCACGGCGAGTTCTATGACTTCGCGGGGTTTCATTTCGCGCCCCGGCCGCACGACAACCGCCGCCTTCCCATCCTCATTGGCGGCGCGTCCAGCGCCGCGCTGCGAAGGGCGGCTCGATTCGGTGACGGTTGGATCGGCGACGGCCAGACATTTGAAGAGCTCGAGATCGCCCTCGGCCGGCTGACCCGCGAGCTGGACGCGGTAGGGCGCGACATGGGCGAGATGGAGGTGGCGATGCGCGCCGGCCTCCAGGTTGCGGCCGATGCCGCCGCAGTCACCGAATCGCCGTCGGAAACGGGATGGAAGAGCGACGAGTTCACGACCGGCGGGCGCACTCCCTTCCGCGGCCTTCGCGCGGAGGTGGTGGCCGACTTCCGGCGCGCTGCCGAGCTCGGGGTCGGCCACCTCGTCTTCGAATTCCCGGTCTCGCGTGGCGAGGAGTCGATGGATCTGTTCGAGACGCTGGCCGGCATTCGCGACGAAGCCGGTGTCTGACTCGACTCGGCATTTCAGCCGCGACGAGATCATGGCCCTCGACCCGGTGCGAGTGGCCGACGCGATGGCTGCGGCCCTGGCCATGGTCTCGCGCGGCGCGGCCGTCGCGCCGGTACGCGGCCACATCGACCTTGGCGACGGCGCCGGCACGTTCCTTATCTCGGGCGCGCTTCCGGAGCTCGGCCTGCTCAGCGTCAAGGTCATCAACGTGAGGCCCGCCAACCATGCGCTCGGGCTCGAGCGCCTTCAGGGTTTCCTCACCATCTTCGAGCTGGCCACTGGACGGCCGCTCGCCACGCTCGACGCTCGCGCTGCCACCGAAGCTCGAACTTCCGCCTGCAGCGCGCTTTCGGTCCGATTGCTGGCTCGCGCTGACGCCGACGTGCTCACAGTCTTCGGCTCCGGGCCGCAGGCCGCGGCGCACGTCCGAGCGCTCACCGCGGAGCGACAGTTTGGCGAAATCCGAATCGTCGGCCGCGACCAGGCAGCCGCCCGCAAGCTGGCTGCCGCACAGCCCGGCGCTCGGGCGATGGCCGCCGAAGAGGCGATGCACGGCTCGGATGTGGTCGTCACCGCCACCAACTCGACGACGCCCCTGTTTCCCTCGGCATGGGTGCGGCCCGGAACGCATATCGCAATGGTCGGGAGCGGCAGCGCCGCGGCTTCGGAGGTGGAGCCCCAGCTTCTTGCTCGCGCCGCGGTAATCCGCGTCGACCACCGGCCCTCATGTCTTCTCGAAGCGGGGGAGATCGTCGGCGCGGTCCGCGCTGGGTTGATCCGCGAAGAGGCCGTGCGTGAGCTGGGCGAAGTCGTCCTCAACCGTGCTCCCGGTCGTACAAGCGCAGACGACATCACGATCTATAAATCTGTGGGCAACGGCACGCAGGACGCCGCACTGGCCGCGCTGCTGCTTGGACTCAAAGGTCCCGGATGAGCCTTCGTCTGGGTCTCGGCATCTTCGGTATGCAGTCGGTCCCTCAGCGCCCGGACCACCACGCAAAGCTTTACCGAGACGTTCTCGAGGATGCGGAGATCGCCGAAGCCCTGGGGTTCGACTCGATCTGGCTCTCCGAGCACCACTTCTGGTTCGACGGCTACTGCCCGGCAGACATCGCCGTGGCGGGCGCCATCCTCGGCCGAACCGAGCGTCTCGGCGTCGGCACCGCGGTGATGCTGCTGCCGATGCATTCAGTTCAGAAGGTGGCCGGCGACGCCGCGACCATCGGTCGCCTCGGCGAAGGGCGGCTGTCGCTGGGCGTTGCACTCGGCTACAGAGATGCGGAGTTCGATGGTTTCGGAGTGCGGCGCAAGGACCGTGGAAAGTTGATGGACGTCGCGCTTCCGCTCCTTGCGGCTTCATGCGCGGCATCCAACCCGCGCGTGCCGCTGTACGTCGGAGTCGCGACAGCTGTCGCCGCGCAGCGCGCCGCGCGGCTCGGACTTCCTCTGTTCGCAGACTCCACGATGAATCCCATGGAGCTCGGCGAGATGCTCGAGGCATACAACGCGGCGGCGGCTGCCGCGGGAGTCGACCCGCCACGCAACCACGCTGTCCAACGCGACGTCTTCGTCACTGATGATCGCGAGAGGGACTGGGCGATGCTCCTGCCCGAGCTGCGCTACATGCGGCGGCAGTATGGAGGTTGGTCGTTTCCGCAACAGGCGGGCGAAAGCGTGCAGGCATACCTCGGACGCCTGGAGGCCGACATCGAGGCGAAGCTGAAGAACCTGATCATTGGCGACGCCACAGTCGTCGCCGCGCGGCTGCGCGAGTTCGAGGCCCTCGGCTTTGACCTGATCGTATGCCGCAGCCAGTTCGGCAACCTGCCTCGCGAGAGTCTGCATCGCGCGTTCGCGGGACTGGGCCGCGTGAATGAGGAGCTTTCGCGATGAGGCTCGGGCTGGGCCCGATCAGCCTGCGTGGCGCCACGCGAGAGTCGCTCGCCGGCATGGCAGCGCAGGCCGTGGCCTCTTCCTTTGATTCGATGTGGGTGGCGGAATCCCACGAGGACGGCGCCGGCGGAGGCCTCGCCGCGGCTGCTCTGCTCGCGCAGGCCGTGCCGATCCGTCTCGGCGCGGTCGTCGATGTCGGCCTTTACCACCCGCTGTTCCTGGCCGAAGACATCGCCATCGCCGACCTCACCTCGGAAGGTCGCATCGAGGTCATCTTGCGAATGGCGACAGCGGGCCAACGCGACCTGCTCGAGGAGCACATCGAGGTCCTCGCATTGGCTCTGAGCGGGGCGCACATCAAGTGGACCGGCAAGCATCTGCGCGTCCCCGCCGGCATCCAGGCCAACCAGCCTGCTCCCCGGCGACTGGCGCTCAACCCCCGACCCGCACAACCCGCGGTTCCCATCTGGATCGAGTCGTCCGAGACCTGGGTGGAGGAGCTGTCGCGCAGGTTGGGTTTTGGCGTCGCAGCGCGTTGGTGGCCAGGAGCGCCGGCGCCGGCCGCAACGGGGCGGTGGCCCGGGATGCTGCTGTGCCCCACCGAGGTGCAGCCTGACGACCTGCTGAATGCGGCGGGGGAGGGGGCCGGCTATTTCGTCGTCGCCGCGCGAAATCCGCAGGAAGCGGCGCTGGCGGGGAGGCGCCTTGCCGGCCCGCTGCGGATGCCCGAGTTTCCCGAATGGATCAACGCGGATCAACCGATCTAAACGAGCGTTCGTTTGTTCGAAATTCGTGTGCTATCGTGACCCGGGATGAGCACTACCGGCGAGGTCGTCCTCTACACCCTGAACAACGGAACCACCGATCCGACTTGACAGGAGTGCTGCAGAGTGAGGGAGTTTCTCTCACAGAACTCGGTCGGGTTCGAGGACCGGAACATCGCCAAGGAACCTCAATGGCGATCGCAGCTGATCGAGCTGACTGGCGAGATCGTGGTTCCGGTGCTGGTCGTGAACGGCAAGCAGGTGATCGGGCTCGACGAGCGGCGCATGGGCGACGCCTTGGGCCTCGACCATGTGGAATCAATGAGCAATCGCGACGGTCTGGCGGCGCCACCAGAGTTGATGTCGCTGCCGGAGCAGGCGCCGGATCCAACGACCGACGCTCTCACCCATTTCGTGCGGCGCCTGCAGCGCGAGATGGAGTTCAACGCGCTGAAGGACGGCGCTCCATATCGGGATGGCCAGCACGATGGGATGCGGTTTGCCCGAGACGCCATCCTGCGCATCCTCACCGGCAAATACGAGCCGGAGGAGATGGTCATCGAGCGCGACGGCGGCGAGCCGGTCTGACCAGCCGACCAGGATGAAGGAGGCGGCGCCTGCCGCTCGCGTTAACCTCGATGGCGTGGCATCAGCGTCCGTGCCGCCGATGGTGAGGTATCTCGACGAGGACGGCGAGCTCCTGGTCTCGGACCTGCCTATGAGCGACGAGATGGCGCTCGAGGGCTATCGCGTGATGCTCAGAGGTCGGCGGTTCGACGAGCGTTCGGTCAGCCTTCAGAGACAGGGCCGCATGGTCACGCTGGCTCCAGGCATCGGGCAGGAGGCGGCTTCCGTCGGCGCGGCGATGGCGATCGACGCCAACACCGACTGGTTCGTGCCGCAGTATCGCGAGCTTGCGGGCCAGCTCTGGCATGGGTACCCGTTGCGTCTGGCATTCCTGTGGCACGTCGGCCATCCGATAGCGTTCCAGGTCCCCGGCGACCTGAAGATGCTGCCTTTCCAGGCCGCGATCGCCGGCCAGCTGCCGCAGGCGGTGGGCCTCGCATGGGGCCTCAAACTGAAGCGCGACCCGGGCGTCGTGCTGGCGATCTTCGGCGATGGCGGCACATCCCAGGGCGATTTCCACGAGGCCGCCAACCTGGCCGGCGTAATGAAGGCTCCCATCATCTTTCTCTGCCAGAACAACGGCTGGGCGATCTCCACGACCATCGCGCAGCAGACGGCCTCGGAGACGCTCGCGCAAAAAGCCGTCGCCTACGGCTTCCCCGGAATCCAGTGCGATGGCAACGACCTCTTCGCCGTCTACGCCACGGTGCGCGAGGCGGCGCGCCGCGCACGCGAGGGCAAGGGACCGACGCTCGTCGAGGCCATGACGTACCGCCTCGGACTCCACACGACAGCCGACGATCCGACGCGCTACGAGCCGCGTGAGCTTCACGACCTTTGGGTCAATCGCGACCCGCTGCGGCGAATGCAGCTGCATCTCAAGTCGCGCGGAGTCGTCGACCAGGCTGCGCTGGACCGGATCGAGGAGGAGGTGAAGGACGAGCTGCGCGTGGCATGGGACGAGGCACAGAAGGAGCCCGCTCCAGACCCGGCGTTCTACTTCGGTCAGACCCATGCCGAGCGATCCCCGCGCTTGCGGCGGCAGCTCGAGCGATTTGAGAAGCATGGCGACCTCTGAGCTCACTGTCGTCGAGGCTGTGAACCAGGCCTTGAACCTCGAGATGGCGCGCGACTCCCGCGTCGTCGTCTTCGGCGAGGACGTTGGGCGCAGCGGCGGCGTGTTTCGCGCGACCGACGGCCTCTACGGACAATTCGGAGCAGATCGCGTCATCGACATGCCGCTCTCAGAGGGCGTGATCGCGGGCGCCGCCATCGGGATGGCGCTCGCCGGCTGGGTGCCGGTTGCCGAGATCCAGTTTCTGGGCTTCGCCCACAACGGGTTCAACCAGGTGGTCGATCAGCTTGCCCGAGTGCGATACCGGTCGGCCGGACGCTTCTCGGCGCAGGTCACGATCCGGGCGCCGTACGGAGGCGGGGTGCGCGCGCCGGAGCTGCACTCGGACGGGTTCGAAGCGCACTTCGCCCACGCGCCTGGCCTGAAGGTGGTGGCGCCGGCAACGCCGCACGACACGAAGGGACTTCTGCTCGCCTCGATTCGCGACCCCGACCCGGTTTTGTTCCTCGAGCCTCTCCGCGGCTACCGGCAGGTGAAGGGGGATGTGCCCGACGGGGACTACGAGGTCGATATCGGCAAGGCGCGGATCGCCCGAGAAGGCAGTGACGTGACGCTCGTCGCGTGGAGTGGCGCGCTTCAGGTCGCACTGCAGGCCGCTGAGGACGCGCACGCCCAGGGCATTTCCGTCGAGGTCATCGATCTGCGCACGCTCGTTCCGCTCGATGCCGCGACACTGGCGGCGTCTGTGACCAAGACTGGACGCGCGGTGGTGCTTCAAGAGGCCCCTTTGACGGCAGGTTTCGGAGCCGAGATCGTGGCGACCATCCAGGAGGAGGTCTTCTTTTCGCTGCAGGCGCCGATCCGTCGCGTCGCCGCTCCCGATGTGCCGTATCCGGTGCAGATGCTCGAGGAGCAGTACGTTCCGAACGTCGAGCGAGTCCTGGAAGCGATCGTCGCCACGACTCGCGAGTAGATAGCTCAGTGGCCAGATACGAGTTCCGCCTCCCCGACATCGGCGAGGGTCTCGCCGAGGCTGAGGTCGCCCGATGGCTCGTTGCGGTTGGCGATCGGGTGAGGGAGGACCAGCCGGTGGTCGAGATGATTACCGACAAGGCGAGCGTCGAGCTGCCCTCGCCCGGGGCGGGTGTGATCGTCGATCGGTTGGTCGCCGAGGGCGATGTGGTCAAGACCGGCGCGGTCCTCTATGTGCTGGAAACGGAGGCAAAGATCGGTGGCTCTGCCCACCCATCGCATCCGTCCAGTCCGTCCGGGAGCTCTGCTGTCGAGGCGCCGTCGCCGCCCGGGGCTGCGGGAGTGCTGGCGCCGCCCTCGGTCCGCAAGCTGGCGCGCGAGATGGGAATCGACCTGGCGGCGGTGAAGGGCACCGGTCCCGGAGGTCGCATCTCCGCGGAGGACCTGAAGATCCGCGTCGGAGGGACGACAGTCTCTGGTAAGCGCATCCCGCTCCGCGGCGTGCAGAAACGCATGGCCGAGACCATGACGCTATCCGCGCGCACGATCCCGCACGTCACCGGATTTCACCAGCTCGATGCGGGCGCGTTTGCGGAGCACGCGGCTCGCCTGCGACGCGAGGCGCAGGGCAGAGGCATGCGTTTCCCCTTCGACACGCTGTTGGTGCGCGCCGCCGCGATCGCGCTGCGCCGCCACCCGATCTTCAACTCGTCGCTTGACGAAGAGCGCGGAGAGATCGTCATGCACGACGACGTCAACATCGGCATCGCGACAGCGACACCAAGCGGGCTCATCGTGCCCGTCGTGAGGAACGCGGATGGGATGGACCTCTCCGCTCTGGCCGCGGCGGTCGACCGAGTCACCTCTGCCGCACGCGATGGCAAGGCATCCGTAGCGGACCTGCAGGGCGGCACCTTCACCATCAGCAACACCGGGGCGTGGCGCGGCGGTCTCGGCACGTCGCTGATCAGGCCGCCGGAGGTCGCGATCGCGGCCTTCGGCCTGATCGAGCAGCAGGCTGTCGTGCGCGAGGGCAAGGTGGTGGCGCGCCCGATGATGCCGATGTCGGTCACGTTCGACCACCGCATCATCGACGGCGAGGAGGGCCTGAAATTCGCGCTGACGCTGCGCAGCCTGATTGAAGATCCGCAACAGCTCGAGGCTTAGGTGGTAGCGGGGGACCAGAGCGACCCAGCAGACGTACTCATCCTGGGCGGGGGACCGGCCGGTTATGTGGCCGCCCTCCGCGCGGCGCAGCTCGGGCGAAGCGTGACGCTCATCGAGCGCGGCCGCGTGGGTGGCGTCTGCCTCAACGAAGGCTGCATCCCGAGCAAGCACCTGTCGCGTTTCGCGGCCGTCAAAGCGTCGGCCGAGAAAGAAGTTCCCGCGGGAATGCCTGGCTTCTCAGGTCGGCCGGACATGGCGGCTTTCCAGAAGAGCCGCGCGAACGCGATCTCGACTCTGGTCAAAGGCGTCTCGTCTCTGCTCGACGCCGCCGGAGTCAAGGTGGTGGTCGGAAATGGACGGTTCGTGGGCCGCACGCGGGTATGCGTCGAGATCGCAGAGGAGCGGGTCCGGTACTTCGACTTCAAGGACGTCGTCATCGCCTCCGGTTCCCAAACGAACGACTCGAAAGAGCTGCCGATCGACGGCGAGCGCGTCGTCGAGCCCGGCCGCGCACTCGAGTGGGACGTGTTGCCCGCTTCACTGCTCGTTGTCGGCGACGATTACATCGCCCTCGAAATCGCGGTCGCGTACGCGCGGCTGGGCAGCCGCGTCACGCTCGCGGCCGCCGGCGACAGGCTGCTGCCGGACTTCGACCACGACCTGTCGACCGCGGCACATCGCGGCGCTCGCGTGGCAGGCGTTGAGGTGGTCCTGTCGTCCGACCCGACGACCCTCGCCGTGAAAGCTGAGCGGGTAGTGGTGTCTGCTGGCCGGCGGCCGAACCTCGACCGGCTCGACCTTCAGTCCGCCGGGGTGACGCGCCCGGCCGGCGCGTTCAAGGTCGACGCGCAGCTAAGGCTCGACCGTCACGTCTTCGCCATCGGCGACATCACCGAGGGATTGCCCCTGGCCCATCGCGCCATGATGCAGGGCCGCGTCGCCGGCGACGTGCTCGGAGGGAAGCTTTCCGGGTTCGATGCGCGTGCGATACCGCGCGTGGTCTTCACGGAGCCTGAGATCGCGACCGTGGGCTTGACGGAAGCCGAGGCGCGCGCGGGAGGAATCGAGATTTCCATCGGCCGTTTTCCGCTGGCCGCCCTCGGCCGCGCCGTGATCGAATCGGCAACGACCGGATTCGCAAAGCTCGTTTTCGCCAAGGAGGGCGGGGCACTCCTCGGGGCTCACATCGCAGGTCCCGTCGCGACTGAGCTGATCGCCGAGATGGCGCTTGCCGTCGAGATGGGCGCCACAGCTGAGGACATCGCGCTCACGGTTCACGTCCACCCGACGTTTGCCGAGTCGCTGATGGAGGCCGCCGAGGTCGGCCTGGGCCGGCCCATACACGTGCGCCCGCCGAAGCGATGATCACGCGCGTTTTCTTCGCCGCTCGCCGCCCAGACCTGACGACGGAACAATGCCTGGCGCACTGGCGCGGACACCACGCCGCCATCGGCGCCAGCCTGCCAGGGATTCGCGCGTACGTGCAAAACCACGGACTTCTGTCGAACGGCCGGTTCTTGCTCC
>Ga0070707_100007061_pt1 | contig 10412 bp, 12 predicted proteins | sample KBSK5502metaG_FD_65468 | JGI IMG/M metagenome (GOLD analysis project Ga0070707, IMG submission 65468) | Corn, switchgrass and miscanthus rhizosphere microbial communities from Kellogg Biological Station, Michigan, USA - KBS K5-50-2 metaG | ecosystem: Host-associated > Plants > Roots >... | reverse complement strand
GTGTTGTCCGCGGCCGCGCCGTGGTTCTCGGGTCAAGCTCGGGAACAAGCTCACGGCGTAGACGCCCCATACATTCATCGAGCTTCCTTCCCGAGTCCTCGAATCTCTTCCGTACGATCTCGAAGGCGTCTCTTGCGGCGATGAATTCCTCTGCGGAAGAAATCAACATCTGTGTAATCGTATTTCCTGCCATCGTCTTCCTTGACAGAGACCGTCCCATTGGTTAACCTCCTAACTGTCTCAACAGTGGCTGCTCGAACGGGGGTTGTTATGGCTAATACGGCGCGGGTACGAGCCTTGATGGCGGAATTGGACAAATTGGCAAAGGAGTACATCAGCGCCAGAGACGAATTCGAATCTACTCGTCAGGTGTTCGAGGCGGCCAGAGAGAAGCTCGTGGCGGTCCGCAAGGTGGCGCCTGAGGTAATGGGCAACGAGTGGCATGCCTGGACGCGGAAGCATCCCGAGGTGCGACTGGTCGGCCTCGAAACCGGGGAGGCGATCGTCGCCGTATTGCAGAATCACGCATACGCGGCAGCCAGTGCGCGGATCACATCGCTGGGCAAAACGCCGGACGAGCAGAAGGCGTACGACCCTTTCTTGACGCCTCAGCAGATCCTCGATTCGCTGGACAACCAAGGGTTCGAATTCAAGACAGCCGCCCCGCGACGAGAAATCCACGCTGCGCTCCTCAACCTGAAGGGCATCGTCAAGAACCCCGACGCATCGTGGGTTGAGTACGCCGTCGAAGATCACGAGGAGGTCCACAGGAGCATGCGAGAGGTATATGGCCTCCCCCGCGATGAAGACCAAGACGCCCCAGGAGGCGAGGATGGACCGTCGCTGTTTGCAGAAACGACGGCTGATAACGATGTGCCGTTCTGAAAAAGGCGAAGCCGTGGCCGGTTGCAGCCGACCACGGCCTCTAATCCCCCGGTAGCTCAGCCGGCAGAGCACCTGACTGTTAATCAGGTGGTCACGGGTTCGAGACCCGTCCGGGGGACTGACCTTTACCTGACAGCCGATCCTAGCATGGGGGCGCCGATCAGTCGTTAGGCTCCCGCTTCGGCTTGTCCCATCGCGGAGATTTGCATTTCGGGCATACGGTTGGCCGTTCGACCGCTCCGCTGCCGTCCCGCGCTCGTGGCAGCCACTCGTGCCCGCACCGGCACCGGGCGCCGAGTAGCTGCACCATCCCCAGGTCGGGGTTCTTGCCTGCCCTAGCCTTGGCCATCCGTCCCCCCTCGCGTATTTACTATTACTATATACGAAGGGTATTGACAAGCACCCCGTACTGGTATCTACTATTGGTAGATACAAATACGGAGGCGCGACATGGACGGACGGCAGGCACGGGGACTCGAAATCGCGAACACGCTGCGTATTCGCAGGAACAACAACGGCTACATCGTCCCCTCGCAGCGCGGCGGGACACACGCCAAATACGCCGTCATCATGGAGGGCCCGAAACCTTCCTGCACCTGCCCCGATTACGAACTGACCGGCTTGAAGTGCAAGCACCAGTGGGCGGTTGAGTACATGATCCAACGCACACTGAATTTCGATGGCAGCGAGACGGTCACCGAGACGGTGCGCGTCACGGAGACGGTCGAACGCAAGACCTACCCGCAGAACTGGCCCGCCTACAACGCCGCGCAGACCCACGAGAAGGATCACTTCATGGTGCTGCTCCGCGATCTGTGCGCCGGCCTGCCGGAGCCCGAGACGAAGCGCGGGCGCGGCCGTCCGCGCCTGTCGCCCCGTGACGCCATCTTCGCGGCCATCATGAAGGTCTACACGACGGTATCCGCCAGGCGCAGCATGAGCGACCTTCGCGAAGCCAAGGAACGGGGTTACATCGGTAAGCTGCCCTGCCATAACTCGGTGCTGAACGTGCTCGAAAGCGCGAACCTTACGCCGATCCTCCACAACCTGATCATCGAGAGCAGCTTGCCCCTCAAGGCGGTCGAGGCTGATTTCGCCGTGGACTCGTCGGGCTTCACCACGTCGCGCTTTCAGTCGTGGTTTGATCACCGCTATGGACACGAGACGCCCGGCCGTCACCACACGTGGATCAAGGCGCACATCATGTGCGGCGTGAAAACCAACGTCGTGACCGCCATCGAGATTCACGGCCAGCACGCGGCCGACGTGAAGCAATTGCCCGCCCTGGTCGAGACGACGGCTAAGAATTTCGCTGTGGCCGAAGTGTCGGCCGACAAGGCTTACGGGAGCGTCAAGAATGTCAACGCGATCATGAACACTGGTGGACAGCCGTTCATTGCCTTCAAGAAGAACAGCAGCCTCACCGCCTCCGGCTCTAGCTCGTGGGGCAAAATGTTCGGGTACTTCCTGTACCGTCGCGAGGAATACCTCGCGCACTACCACAAGCGGAGCAACGTCGAGGCGACCTTCTCGATGATCAAGCGGAAGTTTGGCGATTTCGTGCGGAGCAAGACCGACGTGGCGATGGTCAACGAAGTGCTCGCCAAGGTGCTCTGCCATAACCTCGTCGTGCTGATCCACGAGAGCTATGAGCTTGGGATTGAGCCCGCGTTTTGGCCGCAAGTACCCGCAACTCATTGACTTCATCATCGTGGTGACGGAATCGCCGCACGCTCTCGATCGTGCGCCATCGTGTCCAGGACTTCGTCGCACAATTGCTCCGGTGTTTTTGTTCGCCGGAAACATTTGTCTATCAACCACCAGACGAACAGCGCGACAACAAGCAGCCCAGTTCCCTTTGCTGTTTGAACCGCGACAGCTTTCCAGACTTCGGCTTCGACACCCAGCGCGTCTTTAAATTCGGATGTCAACAGCGATTGCATCGCGGTGATGAACATGCCCAAGGGGATCAGGCACCACTCGCCGCGCGGCCTGAAACGACGCTCCTGCAACCGCACCCCCTGGAGCACATAAAGAAAGTGGTATTTGTTCATCTGAAGCATCTCGCTCGGAGCCGCGTGCATGATCGTCGGTGCAGTAGCCGGCGTGAATTTAGACGGAGACATATTATTTTCCCTCCGTCTTTGGCTGCGTGATCTCTGGTGACATAGGCTTGATGCCGAGTACGTCCTGTAGCCCGACGCCAAATACGCTGACGAACTGCGCTGTGCCACACCGAGCGCAGAGCAAAACCAAGCACGGCATCGAGACCGCCGAGAGGCCGCCGCGCAGCGGCATGAATGTTATCTCCGGGGCTATGTGGAAGTTGGGGTGCTTGCACATCGGACACTGCGCATCGCCAACAAGCTCGGTTAACTTCGCAGATATAGCCGTCTCTTGTTCTGGCGTGAACGCCATGTCGACCCCCCGGCGGTATGCGATTTGCCGGGATCATATCAACCATTGCGAAATGGGAACTTCTGGTGTTGCCCTGCCCGGGGTGCCGTGTTCCCCCGATTTTTGGGCAGAAATGGCCGTTGCCCAACAAGTCTGGGTTTTGGCCGATTTCATGGGCAAAGCCACAACCAGTGGCTTTGCCCAAGAAGGCCCCCCTGCCCATCAATTCGGGCGGCTGCCCAAAAACCCGCCACGCCGGCTGTCCGTGATAGGCTCGGTCTGCCTTCCATCGGGCTTCCCGGTTGACGCACCCCGGCGTCAGGCTCCCTGGCATTTGGCGTTTGCCTCCGTTATGGAAAGGGGTCGCCAGATGCCCGACGAAGGGGCGCTTCGCGAGAAAGCCCGAGCAGTAATCCAGAGCGGCAAGCTCCCCGCCCGTCGCCCCGATCGCACGTGGGGCGGGCCGGGCGTCGGGGCCGAATGCTCGGTCTGTGGATTGCCCGTCACGAAGGATGAGATGGAGTTCGAGATCCAGTTCGCCCGAGACGGTGACAATCCCGGACTCGACAAGTTCCACATCCACCTCCGATGCTTCGCGGCGTGGGAGTTCGAGCGGGAGAAGGCGTAGGTGACGTAGGGCGAACACATGACGCTGGCCGAGGCCGTGCTCGGGTTCCTCAGAGAGCACCAGGGCGAGACGTTCTGCTCCGGGTGTCTCGCGCTGAAGCTCCGTGGGACGCACGCGACCTCCTCGGCGATCTTCGAAGTAGAAGGCCGCGGGGTGCGACGGGTGTATGGCCTCTGTTCCGTCTGCCGACGCCAGCGCCTCGTAGCGAGCGTGCCGCCGGCCGACGACGGCCCGGTGGCATAGCTCGAGCGGTGAGAGCGCCCACCTCATAAGCGGAAGGGTCCGGGTCGTGAGGCCGCCCCAAAACCCGTCTGTCTGCCGTCTGTGATACGCTGGGCGCGCCTTCCATCGGGCTCCCCGGTTGACGCACCCCGGCGTCCGGCTCCCTGGCATCTGGCGTTTGCCCCCGCTGTTGAAAGGGGTCACCAGATGTCCGATGAAGCCGTGCTTCGAGACAAAGCCAGAGCAGTAATCCAACGTGGCAACCTCCCCGCCCTCCGATGCTTCGGGGCGTGGGAGTTCGAGCGCGTGGCGTGATGCCTGACGTGTGTACCGTCTGCGGGAAAGACGTGGTGAGGCTCGAGGCGTGCGAGGGCGACAAGGTCTTTCACTTCGACTGCTACGTTCTCTACAGGCGTCAGGGGTCGACCCGGCCGCACAAGTAGCGCGGGCTGCCGGCCGAGGCTCAGGGCCCGGGCGGCCGGTGGGTCAGCGCGTAGGCGTCATCCACGAGCTGTACGGCGCGGGCGCAATCGTGGACGGAGATGGGCGGAGGAGCGCCGCGCCGCCAGTGGGCGAGCGCGTCCCGCAGCGCCGTCTGGGCCAGCGGCTCGGCGGGCTCGGCCGGCATCGACTCCTCGCCCGTCGCCGTGATGAGCCGTAGCGCAGAAGCTTGCCCCCCGCCGGGGCTCGCGAGGATCAGGATCGCGTCCCGCCCGGCGATCTTCCATTCCCCGTCGGTCCCGTCGCTCGGGAACGTGTTGCCGACCTCGATCGTCCCGAGGACGCCGCCGGCGGAGCGCAGGAGCACCGACGCGTAGTCCTCGACGGGCTGGCTCCGCGCCCGCCAGCTCAGCTGGGCTCCGGTGACGCGCGCCTCCTCACCGGTGAGATGCAGGAACAGGTCGAAGCCGTGCGGGCCGAGATTGCGCAGGCAGCCGCCGCCGGCTATCTCGGGATCGAGCATCCACGGCGAGTCCCAGGCGGCATAGCGGGCGGACGTCGGTCGGTTCAGCCGGAAGTAGACGTGCGACAGGGGACCGAACCGGCCTTCCCCGAGAAGCTGCCGGGCGCGCGTCACGAAGGGCTGATAGCGCTGACCGAGAGGCACCGCGACGAAGGCGCCGGTCGCCGCCGCCTTGTCGGCGATCCCGCGCACGGTGGCGGCATCGACGCCCATCGGCTTTTCCATCAGGAAGGGGTAGCGCTGATCGAGCAGATAATGGGCGGTCTCGGGCATGTGACGGTGCCGTCCCAGCGCGATGACGAAGTCGGGACGGGTCCGCTCGAGCATCTCGCGATAGTCGGTGAAGACGGGTGGATCCCCGAGAGCCGCGGCGCGCCGGGCCGCGATGTCGGCGCTCGGATCCTGCACCCCGACGAGCTCGACGTCGGGCATGCCGACGGCATGGCGCAGATAGGCCGAGTCGTGGAGCGAGTGCCAGTGACTCACCTCGATCGCCGCCAGCCGGATCCGCACGAGGCCGGATTCTACCCCGACGTGGACCTGAGTCCACCTTCGCGGTAACGTGTGCCCAACCGCCCTTCGGAGAGGAGACGCGCATGGCGATCATCGACGACATCATCGCGATCCGTGAGCGCTGGCACACCAAGCGGCATCCCTTTTTCCAGGCCTTCGCCGAGGGCAAGCTGCCGCTCCGGGCGATGGGGGTCTACAAGGCCATGCACTGGCACTTCGTGCAGCGGGCCGTCGCGAGCTTCGGCATCGTCTATGCGCGCAACTTCGGGCTCACCGACGTGCGCAAGATGATCGCCGAGAACATCTCCGAGGAGGAGGGGCTCAAGGCCATTCCGCGAGAGGGCCACGTGCCGCACGATCACAGCGAGCTGATCTTCCGCTTCTGTCGGGCCGCCGGCCTGAGCGAGAGCGAGGTGCGGAGCATGAAGATGACGCCCGCCTGGTGGGCGCGCTCGCTCCACTACCATCAGACCGGCGCGCAGGAGCCGATCGGCGTCGTCCTCGCCATGCAGACCACGCAGGAGGGCCAGCAGCCCGCGCTCAACAAGGAGGTCGTGCTCCCGGCGTTCGCCAAGCACTACGGCTATCCGCCCCGCTCGCCCGAGATCGAGTTCTTCACCGAGCACGCCGAGGCCGACGTCGAGCACAGCCAGCGCCAGGCCGCGCTGTGCGCCAAGTATCTCGAGGGGGACGCCATGAAGGCCCGCGCGCTCGAGGTGGCGGAGCAGGCGTGCATGCTGCGCTGGGCCTCGATCACCGACCTCTATCGCCGCGAGTACCTCGGCGAGAAGGACATCCTGCCGGCCGGCGTCAGCTGAGAGGGCCTGCTGACCATCGCCGTGCATCTCGACGTGGCCGCGTTTCCCGTGCGGCGCGCCCGGCTGGGCGCCCCCGCCGCCTACGACGACGGCGTGCTGACGATCGATCCCGACGTCGTGCGGCGCCTCGTGCTCGGCGATCCGCGCATCGCGGACGTTCGGGTCGAGCTCGCGCATCCGGGCGAGTCGGTGCGCGTGCTGCGTGCGCTCGACGCCATCGAGCCGCTGCACAAGCCCGCCGCGCCGGTGAGCGCCTTTCCGGGCTTCCTGGGCCCACCGCATACCGTCGGCCATGGCCTGACGCATCGGCTCAGCGGGTTCACCGTGGTGCAGGTGACGGATTTCCCCTTTCCCGCGAGCGGCGTGCAAGCGTTCGAGGAAGGCGTGATCGAGATGTCGGGGCCCGGCGCCGCGTACTCGGGCTGCGCCGACCGCGTGAATCTCTTCCTCGTCCTGACGCCCGGCCGGGCCGTGAGCAACGTCGACTACGACGATGCCGTCCGTCGCGCCGCGCTGCGCGTGGCCGACCGGCTCGCCGCCCTGACCATCGGCCACGCGCCCGAGCACGTCGAGGTCGTCGATCACGGCGGCGAGGACGGCGGCCGGCGTCGGATCGTCTGGGTTCACCAGGTCCGCGCGCAGGGCCCCATGGTCCAGTCGTTCCTCTACGGCCACGAGATGTCGGGCATGGTGCCCACCGTCCTCGATCCCACGGAGCTGCTGGACGGGGCGCTCCTCGGCGCCAACTACAAGACCGGCAGCAAGACGCCCACGTACGTTCACACGCGGCATCCCTCACTGCTCGCCCTCGCCGCGCGCCACGGCCGCGACCTGCACCTGGCCGGCGTCATCGTGGCGCGCGGTCACCACGAGAACGAGTTCCTGAAGGAGCGCTCGGCCCACTTCGTGGCCAAGCTCGCGACACTGCTGCGCGCCGACGGCGCGCTCTGCACCTACGAGGCGACCGGCAACACCCACATCGACTTCATGCTCACCGTGCAGGCCCTCGAGCGGGCGGGGATCCCCGCCGCGTCCGTCGTCCACGAATACGGCGGGCCGCTCGGCGACGACCCGCCGCTCGTCGACTTCGTTCCCGAGGCGGTCGCGCTCGCGAGCAGCGGAGGCATCGATCGCCGGCTCAGCTTGCCGGCGGTGGAGCGGGTGATCGGCGGCGATCGTCTGGCCCACCGCGGGGAGCCCGCGCACGGCCCGCTCGATCTGCCGATCCAGGAGCTCTTCGCGGCGACCGCCACGATGAACGAGCGCGGCGCGGTCGCCGTCGAGCACTGAGATGCGGATCGTCCAGTACCTGAACCAGTTCTTCGCTGGCCTCGGCGGCGAGGCGCGCGCCGAGACGCCGCCCGGCGCGCGGCCGGGTGCCGTCGGCCCGGGGCTCGCGCTCCAGCGGCTCCTGGGCGCCGAGGCCGAGGTCGTGGGCACGGTGTTCTGCGGCGACGGGCTCGTCGCCGATCGTCCGGACAGTGTCGTGCCCAAGATCGTCGGGCTCATCGAGGCCTTTGCTCCCGATGTGGTGGTCGCGGGGCCCGCGTTCGACGCCGGCCGCTACGGCCTCGGGTGCGCCCGCGTGTGCGCCGCGGCCACCGCGCGCCTCGGCGTGCCCGCGCTCGCCGCGATGGCGCCCGAGAACGTCGCGGCCGAGCTCCATCGTCGCGAGGTCCTGATCGTGCCGACGACGGCCACCGCGATCGGGATGCCGGCGGCCCTCGTGGCGATGGCACGGTTGGCGCTCCGGCTGGGCCGGGGCGAGCCGCTCGGACCGGCCGCGGTCGAAGGCTACCTGCCGCGGGGACGGCGGATGAACGCGTGGGCGCCCGCGTCGGCGAGCCAGCGCGCGCTCGGGCTGTTGCTGGCGCGCCTCCGGCACGAGCCGTTCACGACCGAGGTGGAGTTGCCGCGTTACGACCGCGTCGCGCCGCCGCCGCCCATCGCCGATCCCGCGCGGATGCGCCTGGCCCTCGTGACGGAGTGCGGCCTGGTGCCGACCGGTAACCCCGACCGTCTCGAATGGGTCCGGGCCGACAAGTGGCTCAGATACGGCCTCGGCGGGATCGACGATCTCGCGCGCGGGGCCTATGAAGTCGCCCACGGCGGCTACGATGCCGCATTCGCCGTCGAGGATCCCGACCGGCTCGTGCCGCTCGATGCCGTCCGCGAGCTGGCGCGACGCGGCGAGATCGGCGAGGTGCTCGACGCCTATTACGTGACGTGCGGCAACCACGGCATCCTGGGCCAGATGGCGATTCACGCGCGCGAGATCGCCGCCGATCTTCGCCGCCAGCACGTGGACTCCGTGCTGCTCGTGGCCACCTGAGGGTCGGGCACTCGTAGCGGCGCTACGATGGCCAAGGAGCTGGAGCGCGCGGGATTTCCCACGGCGACTGTCACGAGCCTCGCCGCCGTCGCCGTGAAGGTCGGGGCCAATCGCATCGTCCGCGGCAACCGCTTCAGTCATCCGTGCGGCCGCCCCGGGCTACCGCCGGCCGAGGAGCGGGCCTGGCGGATCGAGCTCGTCCGCGTGGCACTCCGGGCCCTCGCCACCCGCGTCGACGGCCCGACTGTCTTCGAGCCCGAGGGCCCCTGAGGAGATCGGCTACAGCGCCTGCGTCAGCTCGGCCAGCGCCTTCTTCGCGTAGTAACGCACCTTGCCCAGCGCCGAGGAGCCGCCGAGCCCGACCGCGAGCAGAGCCGTGGCGCCGACCCTCCACATGACGACCGTCCCCTTCTCGAACTCGACGATTACGCTCGAGACCGCGCCGCGTCCCAGCTCACGGCCCAGGCCCTGGGAGGCCTCGGCCAGGCAGGCGCTGAACGCGCCGCCGATTCCGGAGTCGATGCCCGAGCCTTCGGTCGACTCGATCAAGAACCCTTCGCGGTCGGCCAGCACCGCCCACTGCACACCGTCCATCGCGGTGAACTGCTGGAGGATGGCCCCGAGCTCGCTGGCCCCCGACGGCGCCGGGACGGCCCGTGTATCGAGCGCCACCGGCGGCGGCGCTGAGACGGCCGATGTGTCGAGCGCCACCGGCGGCGGCGCCAGGACGGCCGGTGTGTCGAGCGCCACCGGTGTCGGCGCTGAGACGGCCGGTGTCTCGATGGCCACCGGCGTCGGTGACGGAGGCTCGGCCGCCGACGGCGTGACCGTCGGCAGAAGCCGCTCGAGACGCTCCACGAGGTCGTCGGCGGCAAACGGCTTGAGGAGAATGTCGTCGGCCCCGACGCGCGCTGCGCGCTCCCGCACGCTGTCGTCGACGATGCCCGACATCAGGAGCACGGGCGTCCGTCCGAGCCGCGGGTGGCTCTTCACGAAGGCGCAGATGTCGCACCCATCCTGATCGGGCATGATCACGTCGCACACGATGACGTCGGGCGATTCGCGCTCGATCAGCTCCAGCGCCACGCTGCCCGACGCGGCCTGCACCACGTCGATCCGCCGGCCCGCCAGCGCCCGCTCCACCACCTTGCGCACGCTCAGGCTGTCGTCCACCACCAGCACCTTGGTCATGCCGAGCCCTCCCCCAACAGCTCCTCGATGCTCTCGTGCACGGTGCGCGGCGTGCCTCGCAGGTCGCCGCCGTCGTCGGCCACGAAGCAGAAGTCGCCGGCGCGCTCGCGCTGGGCCGCGCCGATGAGCGCCACGAACGCCGCCCCGCCAGTCTCGTCGCCGAACTCGGCGTGCACCACGCGACCGCCCTCGAAGGCCACGGCGCCGCCCCCCGTCGTGAGGCCGACCAGGAGGTGGCCCGTGCGTCCGGCCTCGGCGATCGCTCGGGCGAGCTCGCCCAGCTCGATGTCGTCCAGCGACCCCGCAAAGCCTTGCGACTCTTCCGCTTCGCCAGCGTCCGCGGCGTCCGCGGCATCCGTGTCGTCCGCGGCGTCCGTGTCGTCCGCGGTGTCCGTGTCCACGGCCGCCGGAGGTTCCACCGGCAGGGGGGCGACGTCGGGCATCAGCCGGGTGATCTGCTCC
>Ga0070707_100007060_pt1 | contig 10414 bp, 9 predicted proteins | sample KBSK5502metaG_FD_65468 | JGI IMG/M metagenome (GOLD analysis project Ga0070707, IMG submission 65468) | Corn, switchgrass and miscanthus rhizosphere microbial communities from Kellogg Biological Station, Michigan, USA - KBS K5-50-2 metaG | ecosystem: Host-associated > Plants > Roots >... | reverse complement strand
CAGGCCGCCGAACTCGAGGCGCTCGGCGACGTCGCCCGCTGGACGATGCGGGTCGACGGTCAGCCGGACGCTCGACGGGTCACGCTGGCCAGCTCGACGGGCGGGACGACGGCCGGGACCCTCCTCTTCTCGCCGTCGACGACGGAGCTCGTCGTGGTCGCCGACGCGCTGGCCCTGCCGCCGACGGGCCACGAGTACCGCTGCTGGGTCGAGGTCGACGGCGTCCGCAAGCCGATCGGCAAGATGTTCTTCGGCGGCGACCTGGCCTACTGGGTCGGGCCGGTTTCGGCGGTGGCCGCGCTCCACGCCGATGCCACGTTCGGGGTCTCGCTCGTCGACCTGACGACGCCCGGAACGACGGGGGAGCCGGTCCTCAGCGGGATCGGCTGATGTCCGCCGAGGGCGGACTCAGGCGGGCCGGAGTTGCCGCCTGGTCCGACGCGCCGCTCGGCTGATCCGTCGTCGGGCCGAGCCGTCGCGCGGCCGCGGCTGGCGCGGTCCACTCGTCGGCGGCCTCGTCGCTCAGGGGATCGTCGGGTGGCGGCGCTCCCAGGTACGACGCATGGAGCTCGAGGACGTCCTCCACTTCTTCATCGCTGATCCGGCGGCCGACGCGCCGCAACTCGGTCCCGATCCAGCGCGCCTCGCCGGCGCGCTCCCGAGTCGTGATGTCCACCTCGCGACGGGAGCTGTCGGCGAGGATCAGCCAGACGAGCCCGGCGCCGATGACCAGGCCGACGATCAGCAGCCACCAGTTGAACTCGGCGTTCACCTCCCGAGAGTACAGGCAACCGCCGGGCAACCGTCGGCGGCCGCCTGCCGCCGGTCGCCGTCGAGGCGCCGGCCCTACACTCCCCAGCGATGATCGACATCACCCCGGACCCTGTCTTCGTCCGGATCCTGGGATTCCCGATCTACTGGTACGGGCTGGCGTACGCCGTCGGGCTTGCGGCCGTCTACATCGTGGTCGTCCGGGAGGCTCGCTTCCGCGGGCTCGACGAGACGCTCATCGGCACCGGGATGATCGTCATCGCGGCCGCGGCCCTGATCGGTGGCCGGCTCTACCACGTCATCGACCAGTGGCAGCTCTACGCGCCACACCCGATCACGGCGATCCTGCCGTTGGCGGTCCAGCCGGACGGGTCCTACACGTTCGCCGGGTTCACGGGTCTCGGCGTTCCCGGCGGGATCATCGCCGGTACGGTCGCCGGCTGGCTGGTCGTCCGACGCTATCACCAGAGCTTCTTCCGCTGGGCCGACGTCGTCGCTCCCGGGCTGTTCGTCATGCAGGCGATCGGCCGGTGGGGGAACTTCTTCAACCAGGAGCTGTATGGGCCGCCGACGGCGCTGCCGTGGGGCATCAAGATCGACTGCGCCCACCGCATCCCGGACTTCCCGTGCTCGCAGTTCCCCCTGGACACGACGCACTTCCATCCGCTCTTCCTGTACGAGTCGGTGTCCGGGCTCGTCGGTGCGCTCGTCCTGATCTGGCTGGCCCGACGTTGGTCGGCCCGGCTCGTCGCCGGCGACCTGCTCCTGATCTTCTTCGTCTGGTACGGCCTGACCCGCTTCGCCCTCGAGAGCCTCCGCCACGACAACTGGACGTTCTTCGGGGTCCCGACCGCCCAGATCGTGACGCTGGTCTTCGTCGTCGCCGGCCTCGTCGGCCTGTGGTACCGCCACGGCTCGGGTCGGCCGGCCGAGACCGCAGCGGACCTCCTGCCGGAGCCAGCACTCGGCGGGTCGCCCGATGACGACGAGGACGCGTTCTGGGCGGACGACGACCCGGAGGAGGACGTCGCGCAAGACCTCGAGGAGGACGAGCTCGAGGAGGACGAGGACGACCTCGGCGACGACCGGAGTAACGACGCCGGCGGTCGGCCGTCGTCCTGACATGGCAATCGAGCCCGACCCGCTCCCGCGACCGCGACGTCACCGACCGCCGCCCGGCCGGCTGTCCCCGCAGGCGCTCGCCGACGCGCGTGGCGGGGCCGTCGAAGGCCTCGCCTGGCTCGGCCGAACCCCGGAGGCCAGGGCGTCGATCCTCTACCGGCTCGTCCGGCTGTTCGCGCGCTTCGTCCTGTTCGTCATCCTCCGCTTCCGGATCGAGACGTCGGGCCAGGAGCACCTGCCTCGGGGCGGATACCTCCTGGTCGGGGCGGCGCATCGCGGCTGGATGGATCCGTTCCTCGTCGTCCACGCCCTGCCGACGCAGCCACGGGTGTGGTTCCTCGGCAGCGCGCCGTCGACGTTCACGAGTCGCTGGCGCGAGCGGCTGATCCACCGCCTCGGCGGCCTGCTGCCGGTGTGGCGCGGCGGCATCGGCGCGGGTCCCCACGTTGCCTCGGCCCGGGCTGTCGTCGGCAACGGAGCGGTGTTCGCCCAGATGCCGGAAGGAACGGTCAGCGGCCCGGCGGGCCGGATCGGCCCCTTCCGCGTGGGCTGGGCGGTGATCGCCCTGCGCGTCGACGCCCCGATCGTCCCGTTCGCGATGGTTGGCACCGAAGAGCTCTATATCGGTCGGCGGTTGATCTCGCGCGTTCTGCCGCCGACGTCGATCGCCGGTCTGCTCGGGCCCGACTGGGACGGCGTCCGGCCCGCGGAGGACACCCGCGAGGAGCTGGAGCTGGCGCGACGCCTGAGCACTGCGCTCGAAGCGATCCTCGGCCCGCTCGTCCTGGAGCTCTACCCGCGGACGGTCGATCCGCCGGACCATCCGCGTCGCCTCAAGCGGCGCCTGACATGGCTCCTCCTCCGGCCGGGTCGGCTCGACCGCGACGACCCGTCGGAGGCTGCGGGCGCGACGGCGTCGCGGCCCGGGAAGCCGCCCGGCGCGGCGTCGTCGCCGCCGGGCTCAGCGTCCTGACGAGCGCCCGGCGGGGCTATCCTCGGCGTCATGCAGTACGCCGAGTCGATCCTCGATCTCGTCGGTCGAACGCCCCTCGTCCGCCTGAACCGGGTCACCCGCGATCTCGGCCCTGCCGAGCGCCAGCCGCTCATCCTCGCCAAGCTCGAGATGCTCAACCCGGGCGGCTCGGTCAAGGACCGGATCGGGCTGCCGATGATCGAGGCGGCCGAGCGGGCGGGCCTCCTCAAGCCCGGCGGGACGATCATCGAGCCGACCTCGGGCAACACCGGGCACGGCCTGGCGATCGCTGCGGCCCTGAAGGGCTACCGCTGCATCTTCGTCATGGCCGACAAGCAGTCGACCGAGAAGCAGGCCCTCCTCCGGGCGTACGGCGCCGAGGTCGTTCTGTGCCCGACGAACATCGCCCCCGAGTCACCGGCGTCCTACTACTCGGTTGCCGCGCGGCTGGCCCGCGACATCCCCGGCGCGTTCAAGCCGGATCAGTACTGGAACATGGAGAACCCGATCGCCCACGAGAAGACGACCGGCCCGGAGATCTGGGACCAGACCGAGGGGCGGCTGACCCACTTCGTCGCCAGCGTCGGGACGGGCGGCACGATCTCGGGCGCGGGCCACTACCTGCGCGAACGCAAGGCCGACATCGTGATCGTCGGGGCCGATCCCGAAGGCTCCGTCCTGTCCGGGGACACCGCCCGGCCGTACCTGACCGAGGGGGTCGGCGAGGACTTCTTCCCGGGCACCTACGACCCCGCCGTGGTCGACCGCTGGGTCCGTGTCAGCGACCGGGACGCCTTCGCCGCCGCCCGTCGCCTCACTCGCGAGGAGGGCATCCTCGCCGGCGGCTCGTGTGGCACGGCGCTCGTCGCCGCGCTGACGGTGGCCCGCGAGCTGGTCGACGCCGGCGAAGGCGCCGGGAAGGTGATCGTCGTGCTCCTGGCCGACAGCGGCCGGAGCTACCTGTCGAAGGTCTACAACGACGAGTGGATGCGGGTGAACGGGCTGCTGGCGACGACGGGCGCCGTGGCCCGCGTGGCCGACCTCCTCGCCGACCGCCACCACGAGGTCTCGCGGCCCGCCGTGGTCGTCGCCCGGACCACGGAGCGGGTCGGGGCCGCGATCGAGCGCCTCGAGGAATACGGGATCTCGCAGATGCCGGTGTCCGAGGACGCCGAGGGCAACGCGGTGGCCGGGATCGTCGGCTCGATCAACGAGAAGGGCCTGCTGGAGCGGGCCTTCCGCGACCCCACCGTGGTCGAGCGCACGGTCGGGGAGGTCATGGACGTGTCGCTGCCGCTGGTCGACGCCTCGGCGACGCTGGACGAGGCGTTCGCCCTCTTGAGCGGTGGCTCGCCGGCCGTCGTCGCGGTCCGCGGCGAGGAGCCCGCGGGGGTCGTGACGAAGCTCGATCTCCTCGAGTACCTGTCGCACCGTGCGTCGCACGGCTGACTGATCACGCCCCGTCGAGGACGATGAGCCTGTGCCGACTGCCATCCAGGACGCGCGGCCGCGACCGTTTCCACGTCGTTGCGGCCAAGCGCAACCTGTGCGTCCTTTGGAATGTTGCGCGTGATCGCAACGACGCGAACGGCGCAGCGGCCAGGGGCCCTGCTCCGGAGCCTTACGGCTCGACGCCGCCCGATCTGCCGATCAGCGAGGCTCGCGACGGGTCGTTCGCGGCCTGGCGCCCAGCGGAGATGCCGGCCGCCGCGGCCGGATCGATCGTCCCACCGACATCGGTCCCGGCCAGCCACGCCGTGATCCGGCCGTGTGCCGCCGGATCGATCGTGTAAAGAATGGCGCGACGGTCGAACCGCAGTTCATGGGGCACGACCAACGCGGCTACCCGCAGCAACCGGAGCTGACGCGAGACGGTGAAGCGGCTCAGGCCCAGCGCGACGGCCAGCTTGGACGGCCGTGCGGGTCGAATAGCCAGGTAGGCGATCAGCCGCCGCCGCGTCGGATCCGCGAGCAGGGCGATCCCTTCACCGTTCCTCCTCGGCACGCCGGCATCGTGCCGGACGCTCCTTGCCTGGCGGTTACGCCCAGGGCAGCTTGATCGGCAGGATCGCGTTGAGCAGGAGCCCCAAGACGAGGAGCCCGCCGGCCCGGCGGGTGTGGACGAACGCCGCGCCCACGAACCACAGCGGCCAGCCGACGTAGCTGTGCGGCGGCGTTTCCGGCCGTGGGGCAGAGAAGGTCCGGAGCGACGAAGCGAGCCGCGGGATCCCGAGCAGGACCAGCGCGACCCACGGCCCGATCCAGCCGACGAGGGCCGCGCCGACCACGATCGGGTAGAACGCGACCATCAGGACTCTGGCGACCGAACGAGCCCGGCGCTCGCCGAGGATGACCGGCAGCGTTCGGACGCCCTTCTTCCGGTCGGCGTCGATCTTGTCGATGTGCTTCCCGAACAGGACGGTCGTCACGAGGATCGCGTACGGGAGCGAGGCGATCCACGTCCAGGTCGGGATCGTCCCGGTCGCGACGAAGAACGTCCCGACGACCATCAGCGGACCCCAGACGATGAACACGCCCGGCTCGCCCAGGCCGTGGTGCTTGAGCCGGATCGGCGGGGCAACGTAGAAGACCGAGATGAACAGCCCGGCAAGGGCGAATGCGATCACGAGCGGTCCCCGAACCGCGGTCAGGAGCAGCATGATCGCCAGGTCGATCGCGTTCACGATCAGGATCGCCGTCCCGAGCTCGCGCTTCGTAACCCAGCCGGACAGGATCGGGTGGGGGGCGTACAGGGCGCGAACGTAGTCGTCGGTGTCGACGCCGCCCTCGAGGTCGAAGTAGTCATTGATCATGTTGTTCGCCGCGTGGGCGACGACGAGCCCGACGACCGCGAGAACGAGCGGCAGCCAGTCGACGGTGACCGTTCCCGTCAGGCGAGCGGTGCCGATCGCCAGCAGCGCGCCGATCAGCCCGGACGTCGCCGTCATCGAGAAGACGGCGGCGCGGGTGATGACCAGCCACTTGCTCACGACGTCGGGATTGGTCATCCCGGTCGGCAGGTTCGCGGTGTTCATCACGTATCGCCACGTCGCGGGGCGGCCAACCGGTGGGGGCGACGTCGTCGCGGCGGCTGCGGTGGGCGTCGGTGCGACGACGGGATTAGTGGACACGGCTGGAGCTCCGGTTCGACGACAGAAACGTGCAACCAAACGCTAGCACGAATCGGTTCGACCAGCCGGGCCGGCCGGATGACATCATTCGGTCGATGAGCGAGGACGCGTTCGAGACGCTGGCGGTCCACGCGGGCGCGGAGCCGGACGAGATTACCGGGGCGGTCTCGCCGCCGATCTACCAGACCTCGACCTACGCCCAGGACGGCGTCAATCGGCCGCGCCGCGGCTACGACTACGCCCGCAGCGCCAACCCGACGAGGGAGCGCCTCGAGCGGGCGGTCGCTGCCCTGGAGCGCGGGGCGCACGGCATCGCCTTCGCCAGCGGATCGGCGGCCACGGCGGCGATCGCCCACCTCGCCGCGAGCGGCGAGGAGATCGTGGTCGGCGACGACGTCTACGGCGGGACGTACCGCTACCTCGAGCGCGTCCACCGCCCGAGCGGCGCCGCCGAGGCCCGGTTCGTCGACCTGTCGGTCGATCCCGACCAGCTCTGGGAGCAGCTGACCGCGCGAACGAAGTTGGTCTGGTTCGAGAGCCCCTCGAACCCGCTGCTGAAGCTGACCGACATCGCCGCGGCGGCGGGGACGATCCGCGAGCGGGCCGCGCAGAGCGGCGTGACCAGGCCGCTCCTCGTCGTCGACAACACGTTCGCGTCGCCGGCGCTCCAGAACCCGCTCGCGCTCGGCGCGGATGTCGTCTTCCACTCCGCGACGAAGTACCTCGGCGGCCACTCCGACACGATCCTCGGGATCGCCGTGACCGGCGACGACGCGATCGCCGAACGGCTGCGCTTCCTGCAGAACGCGATGGGCGGAGTCCCCGGGCCGCTCGACTGCTTCCTCGTCCTGCGCGGGCTGCGGACCCTCCATCTCCGCGTCGAGCGGCACGTCGCGAACGCCACTGCGGTCGCGCGGTTCCTCGCCGAACGGGACGACATCGAGCGCGTCTTCTACCCGGGTCTGGCCGACGGGCCGCACGCGCATCCGGGGGCCGCGCTCGTCGGCGAGGGCCGCCAGATGCGGGCCGGCGGCGGGATGGTCTCGTTCATTCCGCGGGCACGGAGCGGGGCGGGCGGCCGGTCCGCCGCGGATCGGGCGATCGCGATCGCCGAGGCAACGCGCCTCTTCACGCTTGCCGAATCACTCGGCGGCGTCGAATCGCTCGTCGAGGTCCCGGCGACGATGACCCACGCGTCGGTCGCGGGCTCGACCCTTGAGGTCGACCCAGCCGTCGTCCGGCTGTCGGTCGGCATCGAGAATGCGGACGACCTGATCGCGGACCTCCGGGGGGCACTCGACCGGACCTGACACTCAGCTGCAAGGCATGGGACTCATGGGTTGCGGACAGGTTGCGCCCGGGTTGCGGTAGCATCTGCCCCAACGCGACTGCGGAAGCCGACTTCCTTGGACGCTCGTGCCGCCTCCGGGCCCGGCGCGACCGAACGAGCCACGCGCGGCCGGTCGATCGGGTGCGATCGCCCCACGCGCAGGAGTCCGAGCCGATGACGCAGTCCACGACCCGTCCCACCACCTCCGGCAGTCGCCGGGCCGACCCGCTCGTCCCGAGCGACGGGGTCGGCCGCATCGTCCGAGCCAACCGCTCGACAGCCGAGCTGTACGAGGACGCCGTCCGCGCCGGGGAGGGTCTGATCGCCGCCGAGGGCCCGCTCGTCGTCCGGACCGGCAAGCACACCGGACGCTCTCCGCAGGACAAGTTCATCGTCAAGGAGCCGACGTCCGCGCGGAAGATCTGGTGGGGCAAGGTCAACCGGCCCATCGCCCTCGAGCACTACGACCGCCTCCGGGCCCGGCTCATGGACTACCTCGCGACCCGGCCGGTCTACGCCCAGGACTGCTTCATCGGCGCCCACCCGGCGCACCGCCGGAGCCTGCGCGTCTACACCGAGACGGCCTGGGCCAGCATCTTCGCCCGGAACCTGTTCCGCCGGCCGTCGCCCGCTGAGCTGGCCGACTTCGCCCCGAACTTCACGATCATCAACGCCCCGTCGTTCCAGGCCGATCCCGGGACGGAGGGCACCCGGACGGGCACGGCGATCCTCCTCAACCTCGCCCGGATGGAGATCCTGATCGTCGGGACCGAGTACGCCGGCGAGATCAAGAAGTCGGCCTTCACCGTGATGAACTACCTGATGCCCGACGAGGGCGTCCTGCCGATGCACAGCGCGGCGAATGTCGGCGAGGCCGGCGACACCGTCGTCTTCTTCGGCCTCAGCGGGACCGGCAAGACCACCCTGTCGGCCGATCCGCTGCGGAGCCTCGTCGGCGACGACGAGCACGGCTGGGGCGACGATGGCGTCTTCAACTTCGAGGGCGGCTGCTACGCCAAGACCATCCGGCTGTCGCCGATGTACGAGCCGGACATCTTCCAGACGACCCGCCGGTTCGGGACGATCCTCGAGAACGTCGACCTCGACCCGCGGACCCGCGAATTGGACCTCGACTCTGAACGGTTCACCGAGAACACCCGCGGCGCCTACCCCCTCCACTTCATCGGCAACGCGGACCCGACGGGCATGGCCGGCCAGCCGACGAACGTCGTCCTCCTGACGGCCGACGCGTTCGGGGTCCTCCCGCCGATCAGCCGCCTGACGTCCGACCAGGCCCAGTACCACTTCATCAGCGGCTACACCGCGAAGCTGGCGGGCACCGAGGTCGGGGTGAAGGAGCCGCAGGCGACGTTCTCCGCCTGCTTCGGCGCCCCGTTCATGCCGCGCCATCCGGGCGAGTACGCGGCGATGCTCGCCGAGCGCCTCCACCGGTACGGCGTCCGGGCCTGGCTCGTGAATACCGGCTGGACCGGCGGGCCGTACGGGACGGGCCAGCGGATGAACATCAACCACACCCGGACCATGGTCCGAGCGGCGCTCGCCGGGGCCCTCGACGACGTCCCGACCGAGGTCGATCCCGTCTTCGGCGTCGCCGTCCCGACGGCCTGCCCCGACGTCCCCTCGGAGGTGCTCCGGCCGCGTTCGACGTGGCCCGACGGCGAGGCGTACGACCGACAGGCGGCCGCCCTAGCCCGGATGTTCGCGGAGAACTTCGCGGCGTACGAGGACGGGGTCCCGGAGGCGGTTCGGGCCGCCGGGCCGCGGGTCGGCACGGCCGCGGTGCGGTTGACGGAGTCACCGCCAGGCGAGGGCTGACCTCCGGCATCCAGCCCGCCCGGGTGCCCGCGAGGGCGCGCGCTCGCGGTTCGTGCCACTTGGACGGAGCCTAAGGTCCGCCCCGCGGTCAGGGTCCCGGAAATAAGGGTCGACGGCCGTCGAAATCCAGCAGTCGGGCGATGGCGGCGAGCGATCTCAACCCTACGGTCGGGTCTGTCAACGGAACGACGGACACCACCCGGAGGAACGACCGATGGCCGCATTCACCAGCCGTCACCGCGCCAGGGCGTTCGCCTTGGCCGCAATCCTGGGCCTGAGCGCGGCTGCCTGCCAGGCCCGCGATGGGCAGACCGGCACGGGCAGCGCGTCGTACGACGCGCCGTCGGTGGCGGCATTCCCGAACCCAGTCGGAGACTCGGCCGTCCAGGCGCTGCTGGCGAACGTGGAGGCGGCGCGCAGCCGGCACGACGCAAGAGCCCTCCACCAATTCCGCGCGCAGCTGAGGAGCAAGCTCGGCGAGGCCGCCATCGAGCGCGCCGATGCGGCCTATCGGCAGGTCGTCTCGAACCTCACCGCGGCCCGCGCGGCGCATGACGCGAAGGCCCGCGCCGGGTTCCGCGCTGAGCTTCGGGCCATGTGCGAGCCGCCCAGCCTGACGAGCGCGATCGAGCCCTGCGACGGCATTGCGGAAGCGGCGGGTTGAGACGGCGGCCCGGTCAAGGCTGTGAACGAGGAGCGGTCGGTCAGACACCCGGCTCGTATGATCGGCGCCGAGATGAGCGCTCGACTGTCGAGCCCGGTTCTGATCGGCCGCCTGCCGGAGATGGCGACGCTCAGCGACGCGCTCGGCCAGGCGCTGGCTGGATCGCCGGGCGTCGTGATCGTCGGCGGCGAGGCGGGGATCGGCAAGACCCGCCTCGTCGAGGAGCTCGCCGCCCGGGCCCGGGAACGCGGCGGCTTGGTTCTCGAGGGAGGCTGCATCAGCATCGGGTCCGACGATGGCCTGCCGTACGGCCCGATCGCCGAGGCGCTCCGGACCCTGGCTCGGACCACCGATCGGTCGGAGCTCGACGAGCTCATGGATGCGTCTACCCGGGAGCTCGGCCGCCTGGTGCCCGATCTCCTTGCCGACGGCGTTGACAGCCTCGCCGACGCGCCATCCGAGTGGGCTCAGACGCGGCTGTTCGACGGATTCCTGATCCTGCTCGAACGCCTGGGGCAGCGCCGGCCGGTGACCCTGATCGTCGAGGACCTGCACTGGGCCGACCGATCGACCCGGGACCTGCTGAC
>Ga0070707_100007059_pt1 | contig 10416 bp, 6 predicted proteins | sample KBSK5502metaG_FD_65468 | JGI IMG/M metagenome (GOLD analysis project Ga0070707, IMG submission 65468) | Corn, switchgrass and miscanthus rhizosphere microbial communities from Kellogg Biological Station, Michigan, USA - KBS K5-50-2 metaG | ecosystem: Host-associated > Plants > Roots >... | reverse complement strand
CGTCAATGGAGTTGAGCCGGAGCGCCGACTTCGAGCGCAGGGTGAAACCAGTGACGTGGAGGGTGTCCGTTAACAACGAGGAAAACATTATGGGCAGGAGCGCATACGTAACGTTTGACGCAAAGGGCAACTTCTTGTCGAAATAATGATCGTTACGCAATGAACTATCTGAGCTAAACAGTCGAATACGTCTTTTCGTTTCAGACTGTAAGCAGATCCAGGTGATTCTTTTGCGAGTGCCGGTTCGTTCTGAGGTTGGATTGGCAGCCAGACTGAATGCCGGAAGGACTCAATTTATGATGGCCACTCGCCGGCCTTCTGTAACTTCTTGATTCTCCGTTTGACGATCTCTCGTTTTAGCGGCGACATGCGATCAAGAAAAACGATTCCGTCGCAATGGTCCGTTTCATGCAGCATGCAACGCGCCGTCAATTCAGTACCGTCGAGCTCGAATTCCTGGCCATTGACGTCATGAGCGCGAACAATTGCGCGCAGATTCCTCTGGACGCCAAAGAAGATTCCGGGAAAAGAAAGACAGCCTTCGTCACCGTCCTGCTTTCCCTCCTGAGCGACGACTTCAGGATTGATCATGACGATTCGCTGCGCAGGGTCTTTACCGCCCGAGCAATCCATCACAAACAGACGCTTAGGCACACCGACCTGCACGGCGGCCAGACCGACGCCCGGGGCGGCATACATCGTTTCGAACATATTGTTGACGAGTTTCTTAAGGTCTTCGTCGAATTTGGTGACCGGGTCCGCCGGTGCATCGAGTACTGGATTCGGCCAGGTAACAATTTGTAAACGTGACATCCTTAAATCTTCAGCTCTTAAATAGGTTCAATTCAACGATTTGATTTTACGATCAACCTTTTGCTTTCGCTAGTTGTGATGAATCCGCGATAACGCAGATAACCCGGATTGAAAAAGCCTTTCAGAAGACGTGGATGAGTCCGCAGATTACGCAGATAACCCAGATTGAAAGAGCCTTTCAGAAAACTCGGATTCCTCCTCTAATGGTAACTTGTTTCCTGCTCTGCGTAATCTGCGGATAGTCTGTCAGTATCCCCGCAACTGCTCGCGATAACCCTCAAAGTTCCGCTTCATCTCGCCCAGACTGTCGCCGCCGAATTTTTCGCGCATCGCCTGGGCCAGCACCAGCGCGACCATTGCTTCGCCGATGACTCCCGCCGCGGGGACGACTGTGATGTCTGAGCGCTCAAAGGCGGCGCGCTCTTCCTGTTTGGTGTCGATATCGACTGAGCGCAAAGCGCGACGCAAGGTCGAGATTGGTTTCAGGTGCCCGCGCACGCGAAGCTCTTCGCCGTTTGTAACTCCACCTTCGAGGCCGCCGGCGCGATTTGTGTCGCGAATGAATTCTTTGGTGTCGTCGTTGTAACTGATTTCGTCGTGAACTTCAGAGCCGGGAAGGGAACTTGCTTCTATGCCTGCTCCAATAGCGACCGCTTTGACCGCATGGATCGACATGATTGCCTGAGCCAGGCGTCCATCCAATTTCTGATCCCAGGACGTGTGCGAGCCGAGACCCGGAATGACTCCACGCGCGACGACTTCAAAGATGCCGCCCAGCGTGTCGCCTTCGCTCTTCTTTCGATCGATTAGTTCCATCATCTGCTGCTGCACTTCCGCATCGGCACAGTTCAAAGGCGCGTCTTCTGCAATCGCGGCGATTTGGTCGAACGTCAACTCCAGGGGCTTTTCCGGTACGCCGCCGAGTTGAATTACGTGACTGCGAATTTGCACGCCAAAACTCGCGAGCAACTGTTTGGCTAAAGCGCCGCAGGCTACCCGGGCGGCCGTCTCGCGTGCCGAAGCGCGCTCGAGTACGTTCCGCAGATCGCGCGCATCGTACTTCAAACCGCCGGCCAGATCGGCGTGACCGGGGCGTGGCCGCTTCACACGCCGCGATTTTTCGGTAGCGATCTCGGTTGGTTCTACCGACATCACGGCGTTCCAGTTCTCCCAATCCTTGTTCTCAATCATCAACGCCAGCGGCGAGCCGAGCGCCAATCCATGCCGCACGCCGCTCAGGATTTCAACGCGGTCCTGCTCGATCTTCATGCGCGCGCCGCGGCCGTAACCCTGTTGTCGGCGCCAAAGCTCTCGATTGACCTGTTCGATATCGATCGGCAACCCCGCGGGCAGGCCTTCGACAATCGCGACTAGCGCAGGTCCATGTGATTCGCCGGCAGTGGTGAAACGGAACATTTTCGGTAGTCAGTAGTTAGTTGGCAGTTCCTAGTTGTTGGATTTTAGATCTTAGATCTTAGTCTTTAGTTGTTGGTGTTGTCTCTGGTTCAGCCAAAGTCGATGCTTAAATCCAACAACTAAGCACTAACAACTAAGCACTAAGCACTAGCACCCGACAAATATTCTTCAGCAAACATATTTCCCCGTCCCAGAATTCCTGCCGGATCGAATGAACGCTTCAAGGCTGCCATCTCGCGCAGATGCTGCTCGCCGTAAAGCTCAACCAAATAATCCCGCTTCAGCTTCCCGATTCCATGTTCGGCCGAGATGGTCCCACCTACGTCGACCGCGCGGCGAATGAAGCTGTGATAAATCTCCCAGGCTCTCACAGCCTCGTTGTCGTTGCGCGGCAGAATGTTGACATGAACATGATTGTCGCCGATGTGACCAAAGATTGTGTATCGAAGGTCGCCGCCGCGCAGACTATCCTGATAGAAACGCAGCATGCCGGCAAATGCCTCGTCGGGAACAGACATGTCGGTAGACACCTTCCGCTGCCGGTAGCGCGCGAACCACTCATTCATCAGCACCGGCAGCGCGTGACGAAACTCGCGCAGCTTTGCCTGATCGGCTTCGTTGGTGGCGAACCATGATTGGTCCGCGAGCGCGTGATGTGTTTCCACTAAAACCAGCCACTCGTTCATTAACGAATCTTCAGTTTCGGGTGTGGTCTCCTGCTCGAAGAAGATCGCGCCAGTCGCGTGGGCGGGGATGGTGTCATACTTCTGACGAAGGAATTCGAGAGACTCAACGTCGAAGTATTCGATTGCGCGAGCGTCAAGACTGCCGGAATGGGCGTCCCTCACAGTCGGGCCCCTGACACGGTTCGTTAACGACCGTTCGCGCGCTTCTCGAACAAAAGCGAGCAGGTCCTCTTCGTTATCGAAGAAAACGACTCCGCTTAGCAGGCCCGCTGGTTTCGGCAGCAGTTTCAACTCAGCTTCGACGATTACGCCGAGCGTGCCTTCGCTGCCGATAAAAAGATCGATTACATCCATTTCCGGAGCGACGAAATAACCTGATGCGTGCTTTCGCACGCGCGGCATTGAATAGGTGGGCAGCCGTGCCTCTATCGATCTGCCTGACGAAAGCGGAATCACGACCTTGCCGTCTCGATCGGCGAAGAGTTCGCCGCGATGAAGATCGACAATGTCACCCGAGGCCAGCACGACCTTCAAGGCCTGGACATAGTTTCTGGTGGCGCCGTACTTGAACGTGCGCGCGCCTGAGGCATTGGTCGCGATCGTGCCGCCGAGAAAACAACTGCGCTCAGTCGGATCGGGCGGATAAAAAAGTGTCCGGGCATTAACTGCAGATTGAAGATCGGATAACCTGACGCCGGCTTCGGCTTTGCATTTCTCGTTATCAATGCTAATTCGGTTCAGCTTGTTGGTGGCCAGGACCACGCCGCCAAATGGCACGCGTCCACCGACTGTTCCGGTCCCGGCGCCGGAGATGGTTACGGGCGTTCCATCGCTGCTCGTTTTGGCCAGGATCGCCGCGACGTCTGCGGCACACTCGGGAAACACCACGCGCGACGCATGGCCACCCTTCACGTAACTCGCGTCCGACAGATAATCCTGAATCTCGTCTGGTTCAGTTTTGGTCAACATAACTATCTCCCTCTCCCTCTGGGAGAGGGTGGGTGAGGGACTACGGCGCTAAAACCCTCTCCCTAACGCTCTCCCAGTGGGAGAGGGAACTTCGAGCTAAACGCGCCAGTTACCGCTCCGGGCCGCCACCCAGCAGAATACGGCCAATCAGCGGCGCCACAGTCAACGCGATTGTCGCCCATGTCAGTCGCCGATTGAAGTCTTCAATCAGAAATAGGAATCTGGGACTCAGGTAGAAAAATGCAAACGCCCCAACTGCCATTCCGGCGCCGAACAAACGATCACTAAATGTCTGGCCTTTCCAGTTGCCGGTAAACAAATCGGCAATCCAAAGATTCCACATGATTGTCAGCATGATTACCGCGCTAACAATCAGCAAATCGGCCAGTAACTCCATGGGCCAGCTCCTGCGCCAGGCGGCAATCTGTTCCAAACGCTTTGGCCGGAACACCACTCGGGCGACGAAGAAGGTAGGTAGAATGCTGCACCCAATCATCAATGTCAGCGCAACACCTTTGGACGCCGCGTCGAAGCTTGCCGCGATAACCGCGGCGCCGAGAATCGAGAGACTGAGGTGCAGTGAAATCCATCCCAGAAAAAGGCAGCCGGCATAGTCGGGGTTTGGCAGCGATTTAACGCGCTCGTGCAACGGCGCTCGCTTGAGCATCGCACCAACGGTGTAGCATACGAAGGCCGCCAGAATAATCAAAGCCAGCTGTCGGGCGGCGGCGTCGTCATTGGCGGTGAACCCTGCGCCCAGCCGGCCCAGGAGTCTCGTAAACGGACCAAGCAGAAAGAGGCTGGCAAGAAACACGAGCAGGTCCATTATCTGCCCGCGCCTGTTCACCGGAGATCGAAGCCAGGTCCAAAAGCTCATCGGGGGATTGAAACTCCAAATTTTCTTAGCGGTTTCAGAGTACCGACTTTAGTCGGGCTTTTGAGTAAGAGAGAAAGACCCCAACTAAAGTTGGTACTCTGACACCCGAAATCAATCTTTCATTTGACTAAGCTACTTGCAGTTCGCGCTCGCGCAGGTACTTGATCCGATCGCGCAGCTCGGCTGCTTTTTCGAACTCGAATTTCTTCGCGTGCTCGCGCATCTCGAACTCTAATCGATTGACGGTCTCGTTAATTTGTGCCGGACTGTAAGCTTCTATGTCATCGAGCTCCAAAGGCACTTTGAAGTAATCAGCTTCGGCCGCGGTAACCAGGGTGGATTCGATCGGTTTGATAATAGTTTGCGGCACAATTCCGTGTTCGAGATTGTAGGCCGTTTGCAATTCTCGACGCCGGCGCGTTTCATCGATCGCGTACTTCATCGATGCAGTGATGCGGTCGGCGTAGAGGATCGCTTTGCCGCTCGCATTCCGTGCGGCGCGGCCAATCGTTTGAATCAATGATGACTGCGAACGCAGAAAGCCTTCTTTGTCCGCATCGAGTATCGCGACCAGCGACACTTCCGGCAGGTCCAACCCTTCGCGCAGCAGGTTAATGCCAACCAGCACGTCGAACTCTCCGCGGCGCAGGTCGCGCAAAATCTTGATCCGCTCAAGCGTTTCGATGTCTGAGTGAAGATAGCGCACGCGCACGTCGACTTCGGTGAAGTATTCCGTCAAGTCCTCGGACATCTTCTTGGTCAAGGTGGTGACCAGCACGCGCTCGTTGCGTTCTGCGCGCAGGCGACACTCGCCCAGCAAATGATCGATTTGACCTTTGACCGGTCGCACTTCGATTTCCGGATCCATCAAGCCGGTTGGGCGGATGATCTGTTCGATCACTTCACCGCTGGACTTGGTTAGTTCATAAGGACCGGGTGTGGCCGAAACATAAATCCTTTGGCCAACGCGTTCTTCAAATTCATCGAAGTTCAAAGGCCGGTTGTCGAGAGCCGATGGCAGACGAAATCCGTATTCGACCAGAGTCTTCTTTCGCGATTGATCGCCAAAAAACATACCGCGAACCTGCGGGATCGTCTGGTGCGATTCGTCGATGACAACCAGAGTGTCGCGCGGCAGGTAATCCAAAAGCGTCGGCGGCGGCTCGCCAGGTTTCTTACCGGTGAGGTGGCGCGAATAGTTTTCAACCCCTCGACAGAATCCCATCTCTTTGAGCATCTCGAGATCGAACATGGTCCGTTGATGAAGGCGTTGCGCTTCGAGCAGTTTGCCTTCCTCGATTAGTTTTGGTTCCCACCACTCCAGTTCCTGGCGAATTGATTTGATCGCCCGTTTCAGCGTTGTGCGGGGCATGACGTAGTGCGATTTGGGATAGAGGGGAACACGCGCCGTGTGTTTTTGCTTGACCTCACCGAGGAGCGGATCAATGGTCGAGATGGAATCGATCTCGTCACCCCAAAGCTCGATGCGATAAGCCTCGTCCTGGTAACTCGGATAAACCTCGACGACGTCACCGCGCACACGGAAACTGCCGCGCTTGAAATCAATGTCATTGCGTTCGTACTGCAACTCAACCAGACGCTGCAGCAGAGTTTCGCGGGCGATGCGCATCCCCGGCTCGAGAAACACCAGCATGCCGTAATACGCATCAGGGTCGCCCAGACCATAAATACAAGAGACGCTGGCTACGACGATCACGTCGCGACGTTCAAACAACGCGCGGGTCGCGGACATGCGCAACCGATCGATTTCTTCGTTAACGATTGCGTCCTTTTCGATGTAAGTGTCTGAAGCCGGGACATAAGCCTCGGGTTGATAATAATCGTAATAAGACACGAAATACTCGACCGAGTTTTCAGGGAAAAGCGTTTTGAATTCCTGATAGAGCTGTGCGGCCAGAGTCTTGTTGTGGGCAATCACGAGCGTGGGGCGCTGGGTTATGTCGATAACGCTGGCGACGGTGAAAGTTTTGCCGCTGCCGGTAATGCCAAGCAGAACCTGATCCTTTGATCCATCTTTGAGACCGCGAACCAGAGCGTCGATGGCTTGCGGTTGGTCGCCACAGGGGTGATATTCGGATTTGAGAGCGAAAGGCATAAGCGTTAATAGTAAATCGTGAATCGCGATCGGACAACCGCGCGGATGCCGATGCTGCTAAAAGCAAAAGGCGCAGAGCGTTAACTCCGCGCCTTGGCACTCATTCGAGGTAAGACGAGTATTACTGCATTGAACCCGCTTCCGCCGGTGATTGACTGCTGATTTGATAAATCGCTTCCATCACGGCAGAGCGCACCTCGGGTGGCAGCGATCCGCGCACTGCCATGCGACGAAATGCCGGCAGAATGTCTGGCTGCCCACTCAGCGCGAGAAGTTTTACTACGGCGAGGCGGACCTCGATGTTGGGATGCTCTTCAATCGCGCGCATCAAAGGCTGGACTTCGCCGGCCTTCGACATCAGAAAGAGCAGCGAGAAGGCGTCGTAAGTCTTGTCCCGGCTTTCACCGGTTAGATTTCTGATCGCTTCGTTAGCCAAACCGGAGGTGGCGATGGCTGAGCCGATCTTCCGGCGTCGCTCTGGCGTCGCTTCACGCAACGCGCGAGTAAAAGCGGCGGCCCGATCTTCCTGCAAGTCGAACAGCGCGCGCGCGGCTGCGCTACGGACTTCGGCCGACTGATCGTCGAACGCCGCGCTAATGTGACGGAAGGCGTCCTCGCCACCGAATCGCGGCAAGTCATTGACTGCTGCCGCGCGCTCAGCCGGCTTGCTACTGGTGAGCTGTTTCGTAACATCGGCAGAGATGTAGTCTGGCTCGGCCGGCGCAGTCATTTCCGGAACGCTGACAGGAGTAAATTCGCTTTCGATCTCGTCTGTGACTGGGCCAAAATCATCTTCGGGAATGATCGACTCCTTAGCGGTTTCGACCGGAACGATTTCCTTACGATTCTCGAGACCAACTTCGAACCATTCGGCGATGTCGGTGACTTTAGCTTCCGCAGGACTCTCGCTCGGAGGTTCCTCGATCTCAGAGCGTTCAAGCTCGAAAGGGAAATCCGGTTTAGCCGCCGTGCGGGCGGCCTCTTCGGCGACGATTCTTTCGTGCTCGGCACGACGCCTGGCCTCTGCGTCAGCCAGATGACGTTCTTCCTCTTCGGCCCGGATCTTCGCTTCGATTTCAGCGCGGATGCGAGCTTCCAGGTCTGCTCGATCCCGAGCCGCGGCTTCAACTCGTTCACGTTCTTCCTGTTCCGCTCTCAGCTTTGCTTGTTCTTCCGCATGTTGTTTGGCTTCCTCTTCGGCTCTTAAGCGAGCCGCTTCCTGAGCTTGACGACGAGCTTCTTCTTCCGCGCGACGCTGGGCTTCCTCTTCAGCCAGGCGACGGGCCTTTTCCGCGGCGAGTAGTTGGGCCTGTTCTTCTGCCCGACGGCGCGCTTCTTCCTCTGCCTCGCGGCGAGCTTCCTCTTCCACCCGGCGTCTCTCGGCGGCCTCGGCCCGCATTTGAGCTTCAATCTCAGTGCGTAAGCGAGCCTCTTCCTCAGCGCGAAGTCGCGCGTGCTCTTCCGCCCTGCGGCGAGCGTCTTCTTCACTGCGACGTCGCTCGGCCTCTTCAACAAGTCGTTGGGCTTCCTGCGCGGCGCGCACACGCGCTTGCTCACGGGCCTGCACTCGCTCGACTTCCTCTTCCACCGCGCGGAATCTCATCTCAGCCCGGCGACGTAACTCGTCTTCCTGTGCGCGTTTTCTGGCATCCGTTTCGAGGTAGTGACGTTCTTGTTCGGCGCGACGGTTTGCCTGCTCCTCTTCGACCTGGCGCAATTTTGAGAGCTCGGCTTCGTGCGCGGCCTGGGCAGCGCGCATTTGCACGTCAACCTGGCTGCGACGCGTTTCTTCGGTTGCTCGCATTTGAGCCAGTTCCTGTTCGATCCGGTCGACTTCCTGATCCGCAATCTGGCGACGTTTTTCTTCGTCCGCACGCTCGCGGGCTTCAGCATCGATTCGCTGTCGCTCCTGTTCCGCGCGCTTGCGGGCGATCTCTTCTTCATGTTGACGCCACTTTTCCTGTTCCATTCGGAGCGAGTGTTCGGCCGCCAGACGCTCCGCTTCAACTTCAGCGCGGCGCGCTTCTTCCTCAGTCCGCAAGCTCATCAATTCGCTTTCGAGTTGCGCAATCTCGTCAGCGACGCTCGCCGCGATCGCGTGATCTTCAGCTGATACGGATGACAGCGGGGCCGCCGGCGCCGGTGCTTGCGGCACAGCAGCGACTGGAGGCGGTTCTGCTACTAAAACTTTGGCTGGCAATGATTCGACGACGTTTTGTGTCTTTAGCATTTCCAGAAGTTCTGCTTTATGCGCGCCTAGCGAGCTCCGCAAGTCTTCTGTAATAGTGCCCTTAGGCGCGTCAATTACCAGCCGGCCATCGCCGGAAGCGCTTACTTGAACACCTTTAGCGCGCAATTGAGAGAGCAGTTCATGGGCCGTCATATTTCGATCACCTCGCGTTCAGTTTCGATTGAATGGGGGGTTGTAGGAGAAAAGCTTTCAGAAGTCGGGAGGGTAGGCGTTGCCTCTGGTGCACCGGTGGCACACGCTTCGATGGCATGTTTGATCAAAGTGCGAGGAACCTTGGGGTCATTTTCAGTTTGCAGGAGCGAGTTCAAAGGAGCGATTGCCGACGGATCGCGTAAATCCATCAGTGCTTCGACCGAAGCTCGGCGCACATCGGGGGCGGGATCACCAAGCGCTCCGATCAAATGGGGGATAGCTTCACGGTCATGGACGAAACTCAGGCGGCGTGCGGCGGCGGCCCGTTCGTTATCCGACTCAGCCACGCGCAAATCGCGTGTGGCATCGTCGAAATATCCGTGTTTCATAAATGCTTCGCGTGCGCGTTCGCGGCGCGCGGGGTTACGGCCGACGAGCGCGGATAATAATTCCGCACCCACGAGCCGCCGTGTATCACCATCCTCGGAGCCGATTATGGCTTTGTCATAATCCGCGCCATCAAAAAGTTTGCCGGCTTCACCCGCGACCTGATTGACTCGTCCGCGGCGACTGTCCTCAACGGCGGGAGCGCTGGGAGCGATTGGGACCACCGGGACCGTTGCCGGCGCCTCATTTGCAATCTCATGCGCGACGAACGGGAAAGCGGCGGCTGCAGCCAACCGAATTTCGTCGGCAGATTGGGGTGTGGGTTCAACTATGGGCGCAGAGGGCGCCTCCGAGATTGATTCACTGCTTGGTTTCTTCGCGTCGACCGTGGAAGTCTTGACGTGTCTGGTTGCTTTGGCGCGGCGTCGCTGAACCAGTAATAAACCGATTAGCAAAATGAGGAGGGCGGATCCCACTGCAACCGGAATCGGATTCAGTTGGGCGAGCAGCATCCAATAATGTCCGCGCTCTTTCATTCGGCTCCACAAATCGGGTTGCGACTGGGTCGTTGTGGTTAGGGGCGATGCCGTCGGTGAAGCTTTGGCGATCGCAGCTTTTAATGGTGATACTGAAGCGACCTGTTTCGGTGTGGGCGACCCCTGGGCCGCGGGCGGAGTCGGCGTTGCTTTGGGAATCGTTGAGGTAACGTCGGACGCAGCCTTCTTATTCGAATTCAGATTCGACTGAGGAGATGAAAGGGAATCAATGC
>Ga0070707_100007058_pt1 | contig 10416 bp, 9 predicted proteins | sample KBSK5502metaG_FD_65468 | JGI IMG/M metagenome (GOLD analysis project Ga0070707, IMG submission 65468) | Corn, switchgrass and miscanthus rhizosphere microbial communities from Kellogg Biological Station, Michigan, USA - KBS K5-50-2 metaG | ecosystem: Host-associated > Plants > Roots >... | reverse complement strand
CACGGCCTACGGAATGTTGGCAGATTTCATCCGCGCTGTGGCGGACTGATCGAGGTCTCGCAAGCTTCGTTGTGCTATCTGTGCCCCCGTGTCCTCCGTCGTCGATTTATGCGGCTGGGTATTTCCCACAGAGGGCACGGAGGACACTGAGGTAGACTGGTTTTTCAAAAAGGACAACCCATCATTCGATGCTGACCACGCAAAACGAAACCACCGCACTCGACCTCACCTGGGTCCGCTCTCAGTTTCCCTCTCTGGCCCAGACCGTCAACGGCTATCCCGTGGCTTTCCTTGATGGCCCCGGTGGCACTCAGGTCCCGCAGCGCGTGATTGACGCGATCTCCGGCTACCTAAAGCGCAACAATGCCAATACTGCCGGAGCCTATGCCACAAGCCGCAACACGGACGCCATGATCGCCGACGCTCGTGCCGCCATGGCTGATTTTTTCGGCTGCGATCCCGACGAAATCGTCTTCGGCCCGAACATGACCACGCTGACCTATGGCATCAGCCGCTCGATCGGTCGCGAACTCGGGCCGGGCAACGAAATCGTAGTCACCCATCTCGACCACGATGCCAACATCTCGCCTTGGCGGGCGCTCGAGGAGCACGGCGTGGTCATCCGCTTTGCGGAGATTAACGAGCAAGACTGCACCCTCGACATGAACGACCTTGCGCACAAAATTACCGGGCATACCAGGCTCGTGGCTGCCGGCTATGCCTCGAATGCCGTGGGCACGATCAACAATGTGAAGGAGGTGGTCCGCCTCGCCCACCAGAGGGGCGCGATGGCCTACATTGACGCGGTCCACTATGCGCCTCACGGGCCGATTGACGTTCGGGCGCTCGATTGCGATCTCCTGGTCTGCTCGACCTACAAGTTCTTCGGACCGCACATGGGCGTGCTCTACGGTAAGCGCGAGCACTTAAAGCGCTTGCACCCCTACAAGGTCCGCGCCAACACCAACGCAATTCCCAACCGCTGGGAGTGGGGGACGCTCAATCACGAATGCATCGCTGGGATCACCGCATGCATCGACTATCTTGCGGATCTCGGCCGCCACGTGGACTCTTCAGCATCCACCCGCCGCGCGGCCTTGCTCGCGGCTTATCGCGCAATCCAGAAACATGAGCGCGGGTTGATGGAACGTCTAATTCGGGGGCTACTGGTTTTCGCTGGCCTGAAGCTGTATGGCATCAGCGATCCCAAGCGATTCGATGAGCGCTGCCCCACCGTCGCCGTGCGCATCGCTGGCCACACGCCGCTGCAGCTCGCGACTAAGCTTGGCGAACGCGGCTTCTTTACCTGGGATGGAAATTACTATGCGCTGAACCTGACCGAGCGTCTTGGTGTGGAAAAGGACGGCGGCTTCCTGCGCATCGGTTTGGCGCACTACAACACCGCGGAAGAACTAGAGCGATTGCTGGCCGCACTGCGGGAGCTTGTTGGAGGGTAGCTTCCTCCGCCCCCGATCGATCTCCAAGAGCATGCCGGAGATTGTCCTCTCCGTATCCTCTGCGGTTAGACCTTCGGCTTCCCACCCGCCGCAGCGAACCTATCTGACATGTTGCAGTTCCTTGACATCGGTGCCCTTCGCGAGCAGCACCACACTCGCCATATCAATAAACAGCCCGTGCTCCACTACCCCGGGCATGCTTTCCAGTTCGCGCGCCAGCGCTGCCGGAGCGGAAATCCGGCCGAAGCTGCAATCCAAAATGTGATGGCCTTCGTCGCTGGCAAAAAGATTCCCATCGGCACGCCGGCGAATCTTCACCGACGCGCCCAGCGCCGCAATCTTTTTCGCAACGAGTGCTTGGGCGAAAGGAATTACCTCGACGGGCAGCGGAAATTTTCCCAGCGTCGGTACCTGCTTCGTGGAATCGGCGATGATCACCAGTTGCCGCGAGGCGGAGGCCACAATCTTTTCCCGCAGCAGCGCCCCGCCGCCGCCTTTGATCAGCTGCAGCCCCGGATCAACCTCGTCAGTTCCGTCGATGGTAACGTCGATCTGCTGAAATTCATCCAGCGTGGTCAGCGGAATTCCCAGGCCAACCGCCAGCTCTTTCGTCTGAACCGAAGTTGGAATCCCGCGGATCTTCAGCCCAGATCGCACCCGCTCCCCCAGAAAGCGGACAGCATAAGCAGCGGTCGAGCCCGTGCCCAGCCCGACGATATTGCCCTCGCGCACAAAGCGCAGGCTGGCGCGCGCAGCCGCTTCTTTTTCCTGGTCGTTGGCCATGAAGGGATTCGTGCGACCGCCTACTCTACCGTGTTCTGAGTTTTTCTGCAGCCCGTTCAGCCGGGTCAACACTTCGCCCAGCGCAACTTCCGTGACGGGAAGCAAAAGTGGAGCGAGAGCGGTTGCTGCAATGACAGTGCCCTAATGGTGCAGGCAGGCTCTAAAGCCGCATGGAAAAGAAGGCTCATCGGCACCGTTTCGACGTCTGCTGCAAACCCTTGCCCCCGGCGGAACTGCAGGCTTCGAGTCGCCTCACTGACACATCCACGTTGCCTAAAATGTGCAGCAGGTTGCACTTGATCACCCGGAAAGGGCTTGGTCCCTCCACCCTAAGTTCCATGTTTGGAGGGGCTTGACGCAATCGGTGTCGTTGGCGTACAAGCTGCACTCCCACAGGGGCTCGCTGCTTCGGGGCGCAGATCGGGGTGCCAGTTGCTGAACCTGACAGAAACCGTGCTTGTGATCACGAAGCCGAAATATACTCTCGTTCCTCTCCTCACCGTGCTGTTCCTGATTTCCTACGGTCTGATGACCCTGCTGATCGTGGAACAGGGGCGGACGATTGATTCGCAGCGTTATCTGATCCAGCAGTTGTTCGGCGACAGCAGCCAGTTGACCGCCCTGCAGGGCAAAGCAATTCAAAAGCAGCGCGCCGAAGCCCAGGCCCAGGCTGAGGCGAAAGCTCACTCCCAGGCGCAAACTCCGTCGTCCCAGGCGACCCCCCGAGATAACGCCAAGAGCGACCGCAAGGCACGCAAGTTCCGGAGACCGGCTCCGCAGAAACCGCCTACAGACGCTTCGGACACGGCGGATGAACGTAGGACGCTGATCTCCATCTAAATTGCCGGGCCAGACGAATGCCCATGAAAGCCTTGGCGATATTACTGTTGTCATTGTCTGTGCCCGGTTCTCACTTTGCCCCACCCCCGCGTTCCCCTGTGGATCGCACCATTACGCAGCACGCCCGCAAAGGCGGGCGCTGGTTCTTCGCCGAAAGCGGCCATGCGGTGTATTGCTACGGACCAGTGAGGGTCGTGCAGCAGCCACAGGGCGGCCTGCAGCGCGTGGCCACCTTCTGCCAGGGTGAAAAGCCCATGGTGCCGCTGAAGGATTAACGCGTCCGAAAACGGTGCTTTGTACGATGCCCTAGCTTTGTACGATGTCCTACGATCAAGCCGTGGGGTTTGACTGCTCCGCGAATCCCGCCTAAGATGACGCTTCTGTACCCAGCTCTCCTCGCTCATGATTGGCCAGACCATCTCTCACTATCGCATCGTTGAAAGGTTGGGCGGCGGTGGGATGGGCGTCGTCTACAAGGCTGAGGACACTAAGCTGGGGCGCTTTGTTGCTCTGAAGTTCCTTCCCGAGGATGTTGCCAAAGATCGTGGGGCCCTGGAGCGCTTCCAGCGCGAAGCCCGTGCCGCGTCAGCCCTGAACCATCCCAACATCTGCACCATCCACGAGATTGACGAGCAGGATGGCCAGGCTTTCATTGTCATGGAATACCTGGAGGGGCAGACGTTGAAGCATCGTATCGCGGGGCGGCCGATGGACACGGAGGCGCTGCTAAATCTGACCATCGAGGTTGCCGACGCCCTGGATGCTGCCCACGCCAAGGGAATCATTCACCGTGACATCAAGCCGGCGAACATCTTCGTCACCAAGCGCGGGCAGGCCAAGTTGCTGGACTTCGGCCTGGCGAAGCTTGCTCCCGGATACCGCGGAGGCGTCGAGGGCTCGGGAATGCTGACGGCCACGAATGGGGCGCAGATGACCAGCCCCGGTTCGACGGTGGGAACCGTGGCTTATATGTCGCCGGAGCAAGTGCGCGCGGAAGAGCTTGATCCACGCACCGATTTGTTCGCTTTCGGCGCCGTGCTCTACGAAATGGCAACTGGGGACGTCGCGTTTTCGGGCAGCAGCACAGGCGTGATCTTCGAGGCGATTCTGAATCGCACGCCCGCGCCGGCGTCGAGTGCGAACCCGAAGATTCCGGCGAAACTCGAAGAACTGATTTCCAAGTCTCTCGAGAAGGACCGCGAGTTCCGCTATCAGACGGCTGCCGAGCTGCGGGGAGACCTGAAGCGTCTCAAACGGGCCTTAGATACGTCACGAGTGCGGGCTGCGGGTGGGGTCCTCACCGGGTCATCCTCGGGAGAGGTAGCGGCCGTGGCCCCGATCGGCGAGAGCACCGTGCCGAGGAAGCGCGTTTTCCTGGCGGCCTCGGGAGCGGCTGGAATTGCACTCATTGCCGGTCTCGCCGCGGGAATGTTCCTGCTTCAGCGCCCCGTGCAGACTTCTCTTCCGGTCTACCACCCGCTCACTTTCCGTCGTGGCATTGTCCACTCCGCGCGTTTTGCTCCCGACGGGAAGACGATCATTTACAGCGCTGCTTGGGAGGGGAAGCCCCTCGAACTGTTCACGACTCGGCCCGAAAGCCCTGAGTCGCAGGAGTTGAAGCCGGCGGGAGCCGACGTTCTGGCCATCTCCGCGTCGGGCGAAATGGCGCTTTCGCTCGGAAGTCACCCCAGAGCCCAATTCCTTTATGCCGGCACGCTCGCGCGGGTGCCTTTGGTCGGCGGCGCTCCGCGGGAGATCCGGGAGAATGTCGAATGGGCCGATTGGTCTCCTGACGGAAATACTCTCGCGATTGTCCGGGAAGTGGAAGGCCGTAAGCGCCTGGAGTTTCCACCGGACAAAGTGCTCTACCAGGCGGATGGATGGATCGGTCATCTTCGCATTTCACCAAAGGCGGACATGATCGCTTTTATTGACCATCCCCAGCTTGGGGATGACGGCGGCGCCGTTGCGGTAGTCGACACAGCGGGAAAGAAAACTACTCTTTCGACCGGCTGGGACAGTATTCAGGGGCTGGCATGGTCGCCGGTCGGCGATGAAATCTGGTTCAGCGCCACCCGAACCGGCGGAGACCGGTCGCTTTACGCAGTCAATCTCTCGGGAACAGTGCGGCTGCTGGCGCGGGTTCCGGGAGAATTGATGTTGCTCGATGTCGGCCGGGAAGGAAATGTGCTGCTGACTCGTAACAACGACCGGGCCGGGATGATCGGGCTTGCGCCCGGCGAGGCCAAGGAACGCGACTTGTCCTGGCTCGATTGGTCAGTACCGGGCGACTTGTCAGCCGACGGCCGAACGGTCCTTTTCGGGGAGACCGGGGAAGGCGGGGGACCAAAGTATGCGGTCTACCTTCGCAAGACAGATGGTTCGCCGGCCATTCGGCTCGGGGAGGGGATAGGTCTCGGACTGTCGCCCGACGGAAAATGGGCGATCGCGCGCCCCAACGTCACACCGTCCCCGCTCCTTCTGTTGCCAACTGGGGTCGGGGAGGCGAAGCCGCTCACCCACGATTCGACCAACCACCTCTGGGCGCGGTGGCTTCCTGACGGGAAGCGGCTGGTTTTCTCCGGTAACGAGGCGGGACACGGGTTTCGTTTCTATGTGGAATCTCCTGAGGAGGGCAAGCCGCGTGCGATTAGTCCGGAAGGAGTGAATCCGACATTTGTGATCTCCCCCAAGGGCGACCAGGTTGCTGGCGTTGGCCCGGACCGCAAGGTCTATCTTTTCCCCGTTGCGGGTGGCGAAGCAGTTCTGGTCTCTGCCGCCCAACCGGATGAGGCGCCGACCGGCTGGTCTCCGGATGGCCGGGCCTTGTATGTTTTTCGTTTTGGTCAGATTCCCGCGAGAGTGGTTCAGATCGACCTGTCCACCGGGCAAAGGAGGCCGTGGAAGGAACTCGTGCCGGCCGATGCTGCTGGAATCGACACCATCCGCGGCATAACGATAGCTCCCGACGCCAAGGCCTACGTGTACGGTTACATTCGGACTCTCTCTGACCTGTATCTGGTCGAAGGACTGAAGTGATCCCAAACGAAGTTGTTGGGGTCGCTCGGCCGCGCTCTGCACTGGGGCTCTATACTGCCTGTTGAAAAACACTTCCTGATTGCCATTCCGAGGAGCGTAGCGACGAGGAATCTGGCTGCTTTTCTTGATTGATAAAAGCAGATCGCTTCGCTCGAAATGACAACGCAAATGAGTTTTTTCAACGGGTAGCCTCATTCCTGTACATTCTCTTCATGCCCAAGTTCGAGAAGCATATCTTTGTCTGCGGCAATCAAAGGCCACCGGGACACCCGCGCGGCTGCTGCGATCCTGAAGCCAGAGCGGAGCTGCAAAAGCTATTCAAGCAGAAGCTGGCGGAACGGGGGCTGAAAGCGAAAGTGCGAGCCAATCAGTCGGGCTGTCTTGATCAGTGCGAGCACGGACCGAATCTGGTCGTCTATCCGGATGCGATTTGGTACGGCCGCGTGACGCTGGCTGATGTGGACGAAATTATTGAATCGCACATCGTCGGCGGGAAGCCCGTCGAGAGACTCCGACTGCCGGACTCCTGCATCAACACGCCCAGTTGTGAGCACAAGCCGCGGCGTTCTCCGAGCGAAAAGGGTTGAGCCGAAGCCGAGCGGTCTTCCAGAAGGACTTGGTTTTACAATGCTCACGCAGCGAGATTGGCAGTGCGAACAGTATGCATGGCATGAGCCGCCAGCTCGCGCCACATGGTTTTAAGAGCCCAAGTACGGCCGGAATCGCTACTGCTGCTGCGCCAGTACAATCTGCGGCAAAGGATTGCCACTGCCATCCTTCGTAAGGGTATCGTCGGTGTAGATAATCGCCGCGCGGCCATCGCCCGGGTTGATGGCCACCTTGAACAGGTCAAGCAAGTTCCGCGTGCCGGGTGCACAGCCGGTGCCGTTGGTGCAGATCACACCTGCATGGTTTGACGTGTTGCTGGCAAGGCTCTGCGTGAAGCTGGCGCCGTTATCCGTTGTCTGCGCCAGATACACATTCCACACCGCGCTCGGATCATCCTTGCTTGCGGCGGTCGTCCCGTAATAAACAACATCAACAGCTCCCGCACGCGCCGCGACCCAGGGGAAAATCGCTGTCGTTGCCGGCGTTGTGTTGACCACCACAGCTGGCGACCAGTTCGTCCCTCGATCACTTGACATGGAGAAAAACACATGGTGGCCCTCCGACCAAGTGGCGTACAAATTGCCATTGGTTGAATCGACCGCGAGGGCGGGGAAGACATTGTCGAACGTCGCCGGCGGAGGAAGCTGGAAGACCAAATTGGCCGTCCAGTGTCTTCCCCCATCCGTACTGCGGGATACAATGATGTGATTGGCAGTCAATGTCTTCGCCTTCAAAATCCCTGGCTGGCCAGAAGCATAGATATCGTAGACATTGTGGGTCACCGGATCCGCCACTAGGTTGCCTTGAATGTTGTTGAAGGTCGCGCCTGCAGTCGTCCTACCCTGCCCCACCACCGGATCGCCCACTCTGTGCCATGTGAATCCGTCATCATCTGAGCGTTGGACACGAATCAGCGAGCTGACCCCCGAATCGTGGTAGGAGAGATACACGTGTGGGCCATCCGAGGTGATCCAGTCCCGATCACTCTGGGTGGTATCCACAAAATGCGTGCTGCAGTTGCCCAGGCTGAAGTTGGCAGAAGTCACATTCGGGCAAGTAACCGCCGAAACCCCGATCTGGGCTGCGTGGAAGGTGGGATTAATGAAAAACATCAGTGTGGTCGCATGCAGCGTGTGGGTTGAGCCGATATCAAAATCGGCATCGCCGCTGCCGAACACGATCTTTCCTGGTCGCCGCAGACCTGCGTCCAGCAGGCCCTGGAAACTCGGCGTCGAGCCAAATGGCCCCACCCACAAGTGAGTTCCGAAGAAACTCGGATCGAACAACCACTGCAACCCAGTAACCACCATGGTGCCGTCATTGGCAACCCCGATGGCTGGCTCGCTTTCTCCTTCGGCACGAAGCAAAGCGGTGTTCGAGAAGCTCAGACTTCCAGGAATCGTGCCGGCAAACGAAGAGACTGCGGCCAGGGTCATCAGAAGCAAAATTTTGCGCATTTGGTTCCTCCGGTTTCCTGAGAGTTGGCAATAGGCTCGGCCAGGGCTGGGTTGAGAGAAGGGGCTGAGCAAGGGTCCTCAGCAGGGGTCGGGCGGTGTTACCCTACTGTACCCCGTTTGTGCTGTCAAGGAAGAGATTGTCAAAAGATTGTCATTGCAAGCGGCCAGTTACACCATCTATTCGAGCTCAGATCCAGAAAACTGCTTCCCACTGTTACCACCGACAGAGCTGCTTCCAAAACAAAGTCTTTTCGGGAAGGCCCGAACGCCCGAAGCCAGTGTTGAAGAATCAATCGGTTGCGAGCGCTGGTTTGCAGAACTTTTTTGGAAAGATGTAATTTCGATACCTGCCATTCGACATGGATGCAACCCCTTTGGCCCCGGACTTACCGGCTCGCCGCAGTGGAAAGGATGGGCGTCGCTCTTGCTGCGGGGCCAACAGCCACCAAGACAGCCACCACCGCCTCCAGCACGTCCACGACCGGAATGAATGCGGTGCAGTAACTTGGGCTTAACTGAGACTTGGAGCTGGTAGGCGCGGCAGGAATCGAACTTGAGGCGTTTTGCGGGCGTGAGCGCAGCGGGAGCCCGCAGCCGAAATCCCGAGCGGAGCGAGGGACCTCAAAGCTGGTAGGCGCGGCAGGAATCGAACCTGCAACCGTCGGATTAGAAATCCGATGCTCTATCCGTTTGAGCTACGCGCCCATGCCTTGATTCGATTGTACTGAGTGCTCCGTGCCCGTCAACTGTCCGCCTGGCTCAGGCTTGACCACAAGATCACAGCTCAGCCCCCCAATCGGTGGTCGTCCGAGGGCGCGAATGCACCACGTTCTTGTAATTTAGCCCGCTTTGGATTTCTACTAGGATGTACAGATTCCCCACAAGGAACGGAAAGACCATCATGGTTACCTGGGCACACTTTGCAGGAAACTTTTGCTAACCTGGGAGCATCTCAAGAACCAGTGTCTTCTTCGCAGCCGAAATCCAGCATTACACCCCGGGATCTTTTCCAGAGCTGGTGGCAAATCCTCACCGGTCGAGTCCCCATGCTTTCCATCGAGATTACGCGCGAGTGTCCCTTGAGCTGTCCGGGCTGTTATGCCTACGGAGAAACTCATCTGGGAACGGGCGTTACGCTGCGCCAGCTAAGCGACCTCCGCGGCGACGCCCTGGTGGAAGGTGTGCTCGAGCTGGTTCGGCAGCACCGCCCGCTGCACGTCTCGCTGGTCGGTGGAGAGCCTCTTATCCGGCATCGCGAATTGGACCGCATTCTTCCAGCGCTCAGCAAGATGGGGATTTTCGCCATGGTGGTTACCAGTGCAGTTATCCCCATTCCCCGGCATTGGATGGAAATTCCGCGCCTGAGAGTGGCAGTCTCGGTGGATGGCTTGCCGGAACATCACGACGTGCGCCGCAAGCCGGCGACTTACGAACGTATTCTGGAGAACATCGCAGGACGAAAAATCAACGTGCATTGGGTCATCACCAAACCGATGCTGGAGCGACCCGAGTATTTGGAGGCTTACGTTTCGTTTTGGAATGCACGCGCGGAAGTCGACCATATTTGGGTAAGCCTCTATACGCCGCAGGTTGGCGAGACCAGCGCGGAAACCTTGTCGAGGAAAGATCGCGAGCGCGTGGCATGGGAACTGCCGCTGCTGCGGAAACGCTATCCCAAGTTGCTGGTGAACGAGGGCATTGCCCGGGCATTTGTGGCGCCACCGGCAGACCCACAGCATTGCCTGTTTTCCAAAATGTCAGTGAACTATTCCGCTGATTTGAAGACTCGGGTTGAACCCTGCGTGTTTGGGGGTACGCCGGACTGCCAGCAATGCGCTTGTAGCATTAGCAGCGCTCTGCATTGGATCAAGACGATCAAGGTTGCCGGTCCCTTAAAGATCGACCACCTGGTAAGAGCTTCCATGGCGGTTGGAGGTGCTGTCTCGCATTTTTCCGCAGACTCCGATAAGCCGGCGCGCTGGCAATCCCAGCCGCCATCCCAACCGAAAGTCCCGCTCGTGCAAATCAGCTCCCAACGCTAATCACGATCTACTCCCGCACCAGTTAGGTTGCGTGTTGTCCAATTGCAAAGCTGACACGCGCTTTGATGTCTTATACTGCCGCCGTGCCTCCTCGTGTTTGGCGCCGACGTGCATGACTCCTTCTCCTTCATCTCGTCTCGCCTACATTGACTGGATGCGCGGGCTGGCTTGCGTGCTGATGTTCCAGAC
>Ga0070707_100007055_pt1 | contig 10418 bp, 8 predicted proteins | sample KBSK5502metaG_FD_65468 | JGI IMG/M metagenome (GOLD analysis project Ga0070707, IMG submission 65468) | Corn, switchgrass and miscanthus rhizosphere microbial communities from Kellogg Biological Station, Michigan, USA - KBS K5-50-2 metaG | ecosystem: Host-associated > Plants > Roots >... | reverse complement strand
ACAGCGAATCAGATAGTGAGTGCCACGCAAGCGGACGAACAGAGAGCGAAGCACAATGGCAGATGTTCTTATCGTTGGTGGCGGAGTAGCTGGGTCGACACTAGCCATTCTTCTTGCACGGCAGGGACAGACGGTGGAACTCTTTGAGCAGGGTGGGTTCCCCAAAGAAAAAGTGTGTGGTGAAGGATTGATGCCTGCAGGTGTGGCAGTGCTCGAACGGATGGGCTTGGCAGAAACCGTTGGCGGAGCTCCGTTCTATGGAGTGCGCTACCACCTCAAGAATCTAACCGCCGAAGGTCGCTTTCCGGAAACCCAGGGTATGCCCGCCGCAGGCCGCGGACAGCGCCGCAGGCACTTAGACCAAGTACTCTTTCAAGCGGCAGCGGCGACGACCGGCGTCGCCGCCTACACCAGCACTCGCGTGGATAGACCGCTCCGCGAAAATGGTCGCGTCGTCGGAGTAGTAGTCGAAGGCCAGCCGCAACGGGCGAAGTTAGTGGTGGCAGCTGATGGCATGCACTCGCGGACTCGCCACTTTCTCGGGCTTGACATACCACTAAAGCGAAAACGATTTGGAGCCCGAATGCATTTCCGGCTCGCAGACGGACACAAACAACCCCCATGGGTCGATCTCTTTATGGCTCCGGGGTACGAGCTTTATGTCACGCCTCTTCCGGATCACGAGATTCTGGTGGCAGGGTTGGCGGACTCCGGGGTGCTTGCAGAACCGATTGAAAAGACCTTAGCCCGCTGGTGCAGTGCTCAGCCACTGCTGGCCGCACGGCTTGAAGGAGCCGAGCAGGTATCCGCACTCCAGTGCATTGCACCCCTGGCCGGTCGTGCGCGTTGCGGTGTGATGCCCGGAGTCATTCTGTTGGGCGATGCTGCCTGCTTTCTCGATCCGATAACTGGCGGCGGCATGGCCCAGGCACTCATGACGGCGGAGCTTCTAGTGAGTTACGTGCTCCATGGTGTAGGGAATCATGATCACTGGATTTGGGCTTTTGAGCGTGAGCGCCAGGCACTGCTCCGGGACTATCGCCTATTGACTCAGAGTGTGCTTTGGTTGGCGTGCCACCCAGCGTTGGGAGCGAAAATGTTGTCTCTCTTACGCATATCGCCCTCGCTCTTCTCGCACTTTATCGGAGTCGCTGGCGGTGTTCGGCGGCTGTTCAGCGTTAACGGCGCGGATGCCATGCCGAGCCGCGAAGTTGAATCCATTGCCGCTGGACTGTCGGAATCAGGAAAGGGAGATGCTAGATCCTGGCAAAGATGGGGATCAACCTCGTGGTAGACCCGCGTGGGTCGCGCGATGGTGAGCGCAAGATCGAGACACGCCCCGGGATGCAGTACGTGGCACCACTCGGGCATTGCTCGTTTGCAAAAGATAAAACACTCGCGCAATGCCTTACATTGTTGCGGAAGAATCCAGGGAAAGTGGTCGACAGTTTGCCTGAAACCGAATTTCGCGGAAGCGATTCGAATCAAGAACCTTTGGCCCAAGCGTGCTGGTGCGGAGTGCAGGCAATGATGGCCTCATGCTAACAATCGGCACAGCTAACCGCTTTGCTCAGCTGATCAAAGTGCAAAGATTTAACAATTGTCTGACAATCCCCAGCACAAGCTGGGCCAACATTGTCTGGGTAAGCGCGGGCGATAGATGTGAAGTTCTGTACTCGGTCAGTGCCTGGCCAACCCGGAACTGCGAGCAATCTAGGAGAGCCCGCTAATTTATGCTTTCTCGCACCGCGTAGTCGGCCTCCGCGCGAGGTGGTGCAACTGCTGGTTACGGACTTCAAGGAGGAATCCTGAATGGGAGAGCGTGTTTGGAGCAGCCCACTCGCTGTGCTGGTAGCCTGCGCCGCGCTGCTCGATCCAGGAGCGATGCCGGCGGCACCGGTAGCCGTGCGCCACGCAGAGGGCTTGGTCCACGGTTTCCTGGTGCTGCGCACGGTGGCGGGTGAGACTCTCGCTGACGGTGATCTGATCCAGGTCGCCCGTGGCGATCGGGTGACCAGCCGGCTGGTGTTCCGCTTCAAAGACGGCTCGGTTCATGACGAAACCGCCGTCTTTTCCCAGCGCCGTAACTTCCGACTCCTGAGCGACCACCTCGTGCAGAAGGGTCCGGCGTTCCAGCGCCCGATGGAAGTCTCGATTGAGGTTTCCACGGGCCAAGTCACAGTCCGCAGCAGCGACGACGATGGCAAGGAGAAGGTGGTAACCGAACGCCTCGATCTGCCACTGGACGTGGCCAACGGCTTAGTGCTCACGCTGCTCAAGAACGTTCGATCCGATGCACCGCAGATGACGGTGTCGATGGTGGCGGCAACGCCCAAGCCGCGGCTCGTGAAGCTGGCGATCAGTCCCCAAGGCGAGGAGCCATTCTCGGTCGGTGGCTCCAGTCGCAATGCCACGCATTACATCGTGAAGGTGGAGATCGGGGGCGCGGCTGGGCTGGTGGCACCGCTGTTGGGGAAGCAACCCCCAGACACCCACGTTTGGATTCTCGGTGGGGAGGCTCCGGCCTTCGTCAAATCGGAGGGCCCGCTTTACTTCGGTGGCCCCATTTGGAGGATTGAGCTGGTGAGTCCGGTCTGGCCGCGAGCACCGGCCGTGGATTCGAAGGACTAACCGCGGACCTACGCGGTCTGAGACAGAGCGCGCTTGGCGGCGTTCAAAGCCCGCTCGACAATGAATCGGCTGATGCTGACCCCTTCCTTTGCAGCCGCTTTCTCAATGCTCATCTTTTCCTCTTCGTCGAGCAGAATCAACATTCCCTTATTGCTTCCTGTTTTGGGCCGCCGGGGTCGCGAGACGCCGGGAGACATCTCGCCTTTGGTTCGTATCCTCCTCCTCCTCCGCGCTCGGGTACGGTTTGGATTATAGACCGATTTCGCCTGTGGCAAATTCATCCCGCGGCATTTGAGGTCCCGAGAGCGACATGTCGATAAAAGGATTTTCCAGAAGCTGTAACCATGGTGAGTCCAAACAGCCTCCATCCAAATCGGGTCCTCGGTAAAATTCTAGCTCGCTGCGATGACGCTCCCAGCGTCATCTGCATGCGGCCAACACTTTCAATTCGAGAAACGCGTCAGAAAGCAGCAATTCGGCAATTCGTCCAGAACCGGCGCGAAGTGTCCAGGGGCAGTACTAGGTCGACAGAATTCGCAATATTGCTCTTAATTGCGCTATGAGGGCAATTCTGTGCCGCTCTGCAAGAGACAACCGGCAAAGCGCACAATCGCCTGTTGTGCTGAATTAGCGTGGAGTATGCGAAGGCTTCCTGCGTGACCGATATTCAAGGCTTGAAGCAAGTCGAATGCTTCACCGGTGCGCACCTCGCCGACAATGATCCGGTCCGGCCCGCGGCGTAGTGCGGCCTTTGGCAAGTCACGGAGGGTTTCCTGAACGTCGATTCTATTGAGGCCTCGATCTAGTTCTTCGTCTGTTTTCGTTCCACCTGAATAATTGGCATGAGAGGTTCTTTGTCAATTCATACGCGTACTGCGGGGAGCGACCTCCGAGGCCAGTCACCCTCAGGGCGAGAATCGTTCGGATGTGAAGCCCGAACAGAACGTGCCCCGCCGCCAGCTTTTGGCTGACGGCAGGGCAAATCGCAAGCGCAGACTGTTAGAGAGAGCAACTCGCGCACGAAACAAGCGCCGTTGCGCACTGTAGGATTGATTTCCTCGCGCTGACAATCGGCGCAGCTAACCGCTGCGCAGCTGATCAAAGTGCAAAGATTTGACAATTGCCTGACAATCCCCAGCACAAGTTGGCCCAACATTACTCTGGCGAAGCGCGGGCAGTAGAGTGTTGAAGTTCTCGACTCGGTCAGTGCTTTGCTGATCCGGACTGTGAGCCAATCTATAGGAGAGCCCGCTAATCTGCATCTCTTGCACAGCTGCTTAGTCGGCCCCCCTGCTGAATGGTCAGTGCACTGTAGCTGAATCTATAGGAAGGTCCGGATTCTGGGGTTGGTGGACAGGTAGCCACAATGAGTCTCGGGTCGCGCTTGCACGGCAACCACGTCATTTGCGAGCCCCGATCGTCCGGGCTCGCGGATCGGATTCTCGTGGTAGAAGATGATCTTGCTGTCCAAAAGATTCTAAAGCGCCTGTTTCAGGTTGAGGGTTTCGCCGTCGAGATCCACTCAGACGGGCGAGCAGGGCTCGACAGTTTTTATGCCAACCCGCCTTCAGCGACGATTCTAGATTTGCGCCTGCCCAAGCTGTCAGGAGAATATCTGTGCCCAGAAATGAAAGCCGCGGCACCGTCAATCCCCATCATTGTTCTCAGCGCCTCCGGTGAGGTATCCGACAAGGTCTTGCTGCTGGATATGGGTGCCGATGATTACGTTACCATGCCTTTTAGTCCGCGGGAACTCCTGGCGCGGCTTAGGGTAGCTCTGCGCCACAACCAGCGGCCCGCCAGAGCGAGTCAGGTGGTTTTTGATGGCGTTGTGGTGGACTTCGAGAACGTGGAGGTGACCCGAAACGGCACATCGGTCGTTTTGACGGCCCATGAGTTCAATACTCTACAGTTATTGGTTCAGAATCCCGATCGCGTCATTACACGTGCAGAGTTGTTGAAGGAAGTTTGCGGCTATGAAGACGGCATCACCACCCGTACCATCGACAATCACATTATGAAACTCCGGCACAAGCTGGAGAACGATCCAAACTGTCCGATCCACTTCCGAACAGTACATAGTGTCGGCTATCGATTCGCCCTCTAGTCTTCGGATCGAACCAATTGCAAGTTCTGCAGCGATGCGTACCGTATCCCCCCAATCAGATTTCGCATGCCACGTCAATCCTGGCCAACTCCGCAGTCGCGGTGAATTCTTTTACCATGTTTACGCCGAGTTCACCTGCCGGTCTCAAAGAATGTCGCGATGGTCTTTGTGGCGTTGGACCAGATCCACTCGCAGGAACGGTCAACGGAAGTGCCCTTGAGGCGAAGCGTTGCCGTCAGGTAATTGTTGGGGAAATCGGTGCTCAGGATGCGCCAAACCGAACCCGAGCCCGCATGACGAACAAGACGAGCAGGGCCGCGAGGAGAAACTACTCTGAGACCGCCAGCAGGTGGCCGAGACGTCCGCTGACAGTGTTTTCTTTCCGCGCAAGTTCGCTATCTTCACGAAGAATTGTGTCAGTCATCCGGGCGACTCGATCAGGCACTCCCGAGCCTAAGGCCCTGCGGTTTCTTAGGAACGGGCACGGCTGGACTCTCGTATTGTGCGCTGCGCGCCTCGCGCCAGCGTTCGACAATCACGAGCCGGTCCGTGGTTCCGACCTTGCGGAGCATTCGGTGGACATGGTTTTTGACAGTTTGCTCGGAAAGATTCAACTGAGAGGCGATTTCTTTGTTGGTCAGGCCCTCGCTGATCAGATTGGTCAGCTGTTGCTCGCGACGGCTGAGTCCGAGTTCGCGCTTGACACGGGCGGTGGGAGCTTTGACCTGGGGCTGAGCCACGTATTCGAACAAGCTCAACAGCAAGTTCTGCGGACAGAATGCTTCGTCATTCATCACGGCGCGAACTGCTGCCGCTACTTCCATTGCCGACGCATCCTTCAGAACGTACCCCACGGCGCCTTGCTGCACTGCATGCAGGAAAAGCTTATGATCGGGATCCATGCCGATCATGACGACCTTCAGGCCGGGAAGGAGCTTTCGGAGTTGTGGGACTATCTGCAGATCGGAGAGCGAAATTGCTTTGGAATCGGACAGCAGAATATCAGGCCGCAGTTCGGCAATACGTTCAAACACCCCTGCGCTGAAAGCGTCGGCGCCCACCACGCGAACGTCCACCTTCTTGTTCAGTAGGCGGGTGAGGGCCTCTCGGAACAACCGGTTCTCTGCGAGCAGGAACACTTGCAACTTTACTTCTGACATCACAACATCCTTCTCAAGTCAGGCCGCAAAGCCCAAACAGGACTGCCGTCCTGTAGCTTTAGGCGGAGTTCGCGACAATTCAGTGCTGTTTGACCCGGCCGCCTCCTTAAAGTTTCGAAACCGTGGTGGCATTGAAATTCGAAACCCAGATGTTGGCCCCGTCAAAGCCCACGGCTACGGGTGCCCTTCCGACGGTAAAGGTGCCAACGGTCGCGCCGGTGCTGGCGAGCAACTTCGTCACCGTCGTGCTGTTGAAGTCCGTCACCCAGATGTTGGCCCCGTCATAAACAATCCCGCTGGGGCCACTTCCCGCGGGGAAGGTTCCAAGCACCGTCCCGCTGGTGGCCAGCTTGGTGACATTGTTGCTGCCGAAATTCGCCACCCAGATGTTGGTCCCATCAAACGCTACCCCACCGGGTTGGCTTCCCACGCCGAAGGTGCCGAGAATAGCGCCACTGATCGACATCTTGGTCACATTAGCGCTGCCGTTATTGGCCACCCAAATGTTGGTCCCGTCAAAGGCCACGGCAGCAGGAAAGGTTCCCACCGGAAAGGTCCCGAGCACAGCGCCGTTACTAGCTTTCAGCTTGGTGACGTTGCCGCTGCCATTATTCGTCACCCAGATGTTGGTCCCATCAAAGGCTATCCCCACCGGCTGTGTTCCTACGGCAAAAGTGCCGAGCACGGCGCCGTTACTGGCTTGCAGCTTAGTCACGTTGTTGCTATTGATGTTTGCGACCCAAATATTGGCTCCATCAAAAGCCACCCCTGTGGGGTTTGTGCCCACGGAAAAGCTGCCCAGGTTGAAACCATCGTTCGCTCGCAGCTTAGTGACTTTGCGGCTGCCATTTAGGGCCACCCAGATGTTGGCTCCATCGAAGGCCATGCCGTAGGGACTCGTTCCCACAGTAAATTGTGTCGTGAGGTTCGCGTTGTACCAATGGAGCAGGGCGATTTGCAGAGGGTTCTTGCTCGAGGTGACCACTCCGCTGGCACCTATCCGCCCGGCGAGTACTATTCCACTTTCGCTCTGGCCATGTGAGCGCGCTAGGAACGGGACAACGCCGAGAAGCACAAAGAGAAGAAGAGCCAGAACCACAGCCTTGAGATGCGACCTGCCAAAAATCGCTGCCGTTTGTTTCACATATCCTCTCCTCGAAATCCTCTGAAAATGCTTTGCCACTGGGGGGAGCCACAGACTCAGTGTGCGCGTCAAAAATCACTCAAACGTTAGAATGGCAGACTCCTCACGTTGTCACGGGTTTGTAAAAACCTTGTAAATTACCTATATGAGGGGGGACTAGTTGACGTTGCCAGCAAATTGAGGGAGTCGGGTACGCGGGGCCGGCAGATGGGATCGCAGGTCTGTCCGACGGAGTCTGGCGTTATTAGAAGGCCTACGGCTCCGAGCGGAGCCGTAGGAAGACCTCAAGGTCGTGAACAGAACGGAATGGAGGGGGCAGCGAGATCTTTCAATCGCCTGCCAGGAGCGTATCAACGAAGGGCTTTTTTCGCGAAGGGCTGGCCGCGGCTTCCCACGATTCTTCGCTCTCGTCCGTGGCCGCATTGCGATTGGACGAGTTCGAGTATTCAGGAACGATTTCTTTGATCTTGCTACGAGTGAGGTCAGACCGGTTCACAAACAGCGTCGCCTCGAGTTCCTCCAACCGGCTGTGCAGTTCGGGCCAGTCCTGGCATGCGCTCCGCGCTCTCTTGATCTTGGCAGATGATGTCGGAGAGACCTCTTCAGCCTGGTAGAAAAGTTCCTCGCTGAGTCTCTCGCCCTGGCGGAAACCAGTGAAACGAATGGGAACCTCCGCCTCGTTCTTGCCCGACAATCGAATGAGTGTTCGCGCCAACTCCAGAATCGGCACCGGACGTCCCATATCGAGGACCAGCGTGTCACCCTTCTCGCCTATCAGCGACGCTTGAAGAACGAGCGAAACGGCCTCTCGCGTTGTCATGAAGAAGCGTGTCATCTCAGGGTGGGTGATAGTAAGCGCTTCATTCTTCCGCAACTGCTCCTGAAGCACCGGAATCACACTCCCGTTGGAGCCAAGCACGTTGCCAAAGCGCACTGACAGACAGCGCATGCCGTCGGTAGGCTGATGGGAGATGATCAGTTCGCAAATTCGCTTGGTGGCACCCATTACGCTGCAAGGGTTGACCGCCTTATCCGACGAGATGAGGATAAACGTAGCGCATTCCTTCTCACAGGCAACTGCGAGCAGGCTCAGCAATCCGAAGACATTGTTTTGCACAGCCTCACGCACATTCACTTCCATCATCGGCACGTGCTTGTAAGCAGCCGCATGGAAAATGGTCTCTGAGCGGACTTCATTGAGGATACATTGCATCCGTCTGCGATCCCCAACATCCGCCACGTGAAATCGAAGCGCCGTTCCTGGTCTGTGGCGCAGCAGTTCCTGTTCCAGATAAAACATTCCAGTTTCATTCCGGTCCACACAGATGAGGGTGCGGGGTTCATATTCAAGAATCTGCCGGCAAAGTTCCGAGCCAATGGAACCTGCTGCGCCGGTTACCATGACGGAGCGCCCATGAATCGCGGTTCTGACGGATTGCAGATCGGTTTTGACCGGATCCCTTCCCAGTAGGTCTTCCAGGTCCACCTCGCGGAAGTCGCTGAGGCTCACCCGTTGCGCGATGACGTCCCGGAGGGCAGGAACGGTACGGAATTTCACCCTCGCGCGCTGGCACACTTCCACGAAGCGTTGCATCTGCTTCGATGAGGCGGATGGGACCGCAATCAGAACCTCGTCGATCGCGTAGGAATTCACCAGTTCAGGGACTTGGTCGACGGTTCCGATCACTGGAATACCTTCGATTTTCAATTTCAGCTTCGAGGGATCATCGTCTACATATCCGATCGGGGAATATCCGCTTTCGGGCCGCTTGATCTCCCGGACCACCGTTTGAGCTCCGACGCCCGCCCCAATGAGAAGTACTTTTGCCGAGGATGTGAGATCCTGGCGAACCGATTCGGCGAGAATGCGCGAGAAGGCTCGCACACTGATCAGGATTCCGGCGGTCAACAAGGGTTCCAGCACATAAACCGCGCGCGGGAACGTCAGCGCGTGGAGCAGATACCGCATCAGCAGAATAAAGACCACTGAACCGCCAACGACAGATTTAACAACATCCAGTGCGTCGCTTAGGCCCGTGTACTTCCACCAGCCGTGCAACAGGCCGAACCGGGCAATGAAGGCCACGCGGACCAAAATGAGGAGGGGGGCGGCCGACAACAGCAACACCCGATCCGGCAACGTGAAATCGAACCGTAAGAGCCAGGCCAGCAGGAGCGAGGTGAGTGTCAAAAAAGCCTGGAACGCACCAATAAACCATGCGTTCTTGCGCAGAAGCGTCTTGGCGAGGCTAATGATTTTCATTCGACTGAAAGTGACAGTTTGAGGTTGGTAGTGCGTGGAACCGAACAAAGCCAGACAGACCTAAGAGTTGGGGAGACTTCGGCCAGCGCCTTGCGATGGCACGCATGGTTCAACTCGGTTTCAGCAATCGTCACCGAGCCACGACTTCAAACGGGCGGCGGACAGGCCGGTTGTCGCGATACCAAGGGGCCTTAAAGCGCAAAAGATTGGAAAAAGCCCGACAGGGGTTCAGGATTTGGATACTGAAAAGATATAGAGGATTGTTGCTCTTCCTCTCAAGGTGCACAATCATGTGCTCGTCAAGGGAATCCTCGGCCATGTTCCAAATCCACCCCCCGATCGGTGTCACGACCAGGCCAACGGTGCCCGTTCCGTTTGTTATCTTGTGGTCGCTTGGGTCGTAGAACCACCCCCTGCCGCCACTATTACCGAACGAAGCTTCGCTAATCGGGCCCAATTTCCACTGTGCGCTATAGATCGCAGACCATAAAAGCGCCCGGAGCCTGCTGTGCCAATATGCTTTTGTGTTCTGGAGTTCGAGCAACTTTCCGCGCGGATCGTTCTGAATGTAAATGTCCATGGCTATCGCGCCCATCATGGGGTGACCCAAATAGTCATCGTAGGCAGGGTTGTCATCGTCCCAACGAGAAAAAGAAAAACCCTCGACTGCTTGGAAGTAATCCTGCACAAAATGACCATGGAAGGTCAGCCTTCTCACCCAATAGTTAGTGGCGAGATTCCATCCAGTCTCGATTCCGAGGTATTCACCCAACTGGCCCAGCGCCGGACCCCAATGAAACTTGCACGTCTTTTCGTCCAGTACGCCTTCAGAGCATTTCTGGCTGACTTGGAAATCGTCAGAGGTGTCGAGAACAGAAGCCTGGGTAGGCTCGATGCTCTTCGCAATTGGTTTATCTTGGCCAGTTGCCGGAGAAACAATTGGGTTCTGCATCTCCTTCCCCAGTTGATGCTCCTGGTTCGTCAAGCCATCGACGGGTGCTGTACCCGACTGAGCCCTGGCGGATCCTTCAAAGAACACGGCGAAGCAGGAGAGGACAACAAAACAAATGCGCCAGGGTCCATGCGCCCGGAATGGTCTCCCCCGCGGGATGA
>Ga0070707_100007051_pt1 | contig 10421 bp, 10 predicted proteins | sample KBSK5502metaG_FD_65468 | JGI IMG/M metagenome (GOLD analysis project Ga0070707, IMG submission 65468) | Corn, switchgrass and miscanthus rhizosphere microbial communities from Kellogg Biological Station, Michigan, USA - KBS K5-50-2 metaG | ecosystem: Host-associated > Plants > Roots >... | reverse complement strand
CACGATGCAGGCGACATTCCGCCCCAGCCCGATCCCGTACGAGCCCATGACGATCGGGTGGCGCTGGCCGTCCTCGCCGAGGTAGGTCGACCCGAACGCGACGGTGAAGTCGGTGCCGAGCTTGAAGATGTTGCCGACCTCGATGCCCTTGCGGAGCTTGACCGGCGAGCCGCAGATCGGGCACGGGTCGCCCTCCCGCGCGTTCGTGATCTCCGCCACCACGTCCGGCGCGTAGTCGCGCGGGACGTTCACGCTCTTCACGTGCCAGCCAACCCGGTTCGCTCCCGCCACGAGATTCGGCGAGCGGGGGACCAGCTCGTCGACGACGACCACGGCGTCGCGGGCACCGAGCGGCGAGCCGTAGCCGGCCTGCATCCCGCGGGCGGTGATCTCCTCGACCGTCGCCGGCCGGAGGCCGCCGGTCGCCTTGATCGCGTTGACGAGCTTCGTCTCGTTCACGTCATAGTCGCCGCGGACGATCGCGACGACGAACCGACCGTCGCCGGTGACGAAGAACGCCGCCTTGGCGGTCTTCGACTTCGGGACACCGAGGAAGTTCGCGAGCGCCTCGATCGTCGTCGCGTCCGGCGTCTCGACGTCCTCCATCGGCAGGAGCGTCTCCGGCGCCGGGTCGGGCTTGCCGACCTCGGCGATCTGCTGGTTGTCGGCGAAGTCGCCGTTGTCACACAAGACGAGCGTGTCCTCGCCGAACTCGTTGAGGACCATGAACTCGTGGGCGGCGGTACCGCCCATGATCCCGACGTCCGAGCGGACGGCGATCGCATCGAGGCCCAGCCGCTCGAAGATCTTCTCGTACGCCGCGTAGTGCTTGCGGTAGCTGCCGTCCAGCCCGGCGTCGTCGAGGTCGCATGAGTACGAGTCCTTCATGACGAACTCGCGGACGCGGATCAGGCCGCCACGCGAGCGAGGCTCGTCGCGGAACTTCGTCTGGAAGTGGTAGACGATCATCGGCAGCTGGCGGTAGCTCTGGACGAGGTCGCGCAGCAGCAGCGCCACGACCTCCTCGTGGGTCATCGCGAGGACCATGTCGCGTTCGCCGCGATCCTTGAAGCGGACGAGCTCCGGCCCGATCTTGAAGTAGCGGCCGCTCTCCTTCCAGATCTCCGCCGGGTGGACGACGGGCATCTCCAACTCCTGCCCGCCGATGGCGTTGATCTCCTCGCGGATGACCTGCTCGACCCGATCGCTCACCCTCTTGCCGAGGGGCAGCAGCGAGTAGATGCCGCTCCCGAGCTGGCGCAGGTAGCCGGCGCGCAGGAGCAGCCGATGCGACGGCATCTCGGCCTCGGAGGGATCGTCGCGCAGGGAGGCGAAGAACAGCTGGCTCAGGCGCATCCGCGCAGGATACCGGGGCGGCGGTCCCTGCCGTGGAAGGGGGGCGCCTAGGTCGGACCGGCGGATGTCTCCGACGCGGAGGTCCGGGCCACAGCGGCGACCAGGTCGCGGACGACCCCATTGATGATCGACGACCAATCTGGCCGGGGTCGGTCGTCGCCGAGCTCGAGCCAGCGGATCGCGTAGGCCAGCCGGACGGGCCCAGGCGGGGTTGGCGACGCCGATGGCTCGGGCCGCGACGCTGCGACGGAAGCCTCTCGCGTGAATGAGGCGGCGAGCGCCACCCGGGAACGGATCGGTCCAAGCTGCGCCCGCGTCCGGTCGACCTCGCGGGTGAACGGCACGGTCGTCCACTGGCGCGGGATGGTCATCGGCTCGCTGGTCCGGACGACCAGGTCGAGAGCGAGCCGGGCGAGCTCGTGGCGCGGGTCGTCCGGCTCGACGAAGCTGCCGACCGCGCCGGCCGCGGTCGCGACGGTCGTCGGGCGCTCGAACCGGAGGAGACGGGAACGCGGCTCGGCGACGACGCGGCCGCGGCGGGCGACGATCGACATGCCGGCATGGTCGCGAGGACCGATCAACGACAGGTCATCGCCCCGTCAACGTTCGGTCAGACGATCAGGCCCGCGCCGCTGCCTCTGTCGGTCGCCGGAAGACGTAGCCCACGCCGCGGACGGTGTGGATGAACTGCGGCGCCGAGGCGTCGTCCTCGAGGGTGGAGCGGAGCCAGTGGACGTGGACGTCGACCGTCCGGGTCTCGCCCGCGTAGTCGTAGCCCCAGACGTGCTCGAGGAGCTGGTCGCGGGTGAACGCCTGGCCGGGGTTGCGGAGGAGGAACGCGAGGAGCTCGAACGCCTTCGGCTTGATGGGCAGCGCTTCGCCGTCGCGGAGGAGCCGGTGTCCGGCAAGGTCCACCTGGACGCGGCCGAGGTCGACGATCGAGGGGCCGGACGCCGGCGCGGCCGCCTGCTCGGAACGCCGGAACAGCGCCCGGATCCTTGCCGACAGCTCGCGCAGCGAGAACGGCTTCGTGACGTAGTCGTCGGCGCCGAGCTCCAGCCCGACCACCTTGTCGAGCTCGCTGTCCTTGGCGGTCAGCATGACGATCGGCACGCCGGACTCTGCCCGGATGATCCGGCAGACCTCGATCCCGGAGAGCTCGGGCAGCATGAGGTCGAGGATGACGAGGTCCGGTCGATCGGCCCGGAACCGAGCGAGAGCGGCCCGGCCGTCAGCCGCCTGGACGACATGGAATCCTTCGACCTCGAGCGCCTCGGCGAGCGTCTCGCGGAGCGTGGTCTCGTCTTCGACGACGAGGATCGTGCGGGCCATCGGCTTCGAATCGTAGCGAGGCGTGTTAACGGACGGTTGTGGCGGCCGAGCCCGCCCGCTCCGCCGAGCCGTCAGCGTTTCGGCTGCTTCGCGAACACCTCGCTGAACGACCGGCAGCGTCCGTCGGCGTCGAACTCGAGCAGGAAGACGTTGTGGTACACGTCGCGGATCGCCGATCGGGAGGCGTCCGTCCAGTAGGTGCTTACGCCGACCGCAACCGCGCGATTCCCGTCGACCGCAAACGGCTCGTAGCGGCCCTGGTACGTTCCCTCGGCATCGCGATCGCTCCCGACGCCGTCGGACGCGACCCAGCTCTTCACGATCGTGTCGCGGCCGTGCGCGACCTTCGAATCCTCGTCCCAGGGGTGGTAGCGGTAGGTCGCGTCCTGCGCGAAGAGCTCGCCGATCTCCGCCGGGTCATACGTCTTCCAGGCGCGGACGTAGCGGTCCAGCCAGGCCTGGACGGTCGGTCGATCCATCGTCGATGTCATCCTAGCGGCCGTCGAGCGCCGCGCGAGCCGCATCGAGTCGCACGAGGGTTCGCTCCCGACCCAGCGCGACGAGGGTGTCGAACAGGGGTGGCGTCGCGGTCCGCCCGGTCGTCGCGACGCGGATCGCCATGAACAGGTCGCCGGCCTTCCAGCCGCGCTCCTCGACGAGGGCGCGGAGGGGCGGCTCCAGCTCATCGGCCTCCCAGGTCACGCCGTCGTGCGCCGCCAGGACGTCGCGGGCCGCCGTCAGGCCCTCGCGCGTCGCGGCCGGGTCCCAGCGCTTCGGCACGAGAACCGTCGGGTCGACCGAGACATGGTCGGTCCAGAGGAAGCCGACGAGGTCCACGATCGCGGCGAGCGTCGGCAGCCGCTCCTGGACGATCGGCAGGAGGGCCGCCACCTCGTCGTCGGTCGGCATCCGGTCGATCCGTCCGTCGTCGACCGCCGCCTGGAGGAACGGCCTGAGCCGGTCGACGAGGTCGTCGGGCGCCAGCTTCCGGATCCACTGCCCGTTCAGCCACTCGAGCCGCTCCCGATCGAAGCGCGCTCCGCCCTTCTGGACCTTCGTCAGGTCGAACCGGGCGACGACGTCGTCGAGCGACAGGACGTCCTCCTCCGTGCCGGGGCTCCAGCCGAGGTAGGCCAGGTAGTTGACGAGGCCCTCGCGGATGAAGCCCTGGGCCCGGTAGTCGTCGACCGCGGTCTGGCTCTTGCGCTTGCTCATCTTCGTGCCGTCCGGGTTGAGGATCAGCGGCAGGTGGCCGAAGATCGGGACGGGATGGCCGAGCGCCTCGTACATGAGGATCTGCTTGGGCGTGTTGCTGATGTGGTCCTCGCCGCGAATGACGTGGCTGATCTCCATGGCCGCGTCGTCCACGACCACCGTGAAGTTGTAGAGGGGCGTGCCGTCGGCGCGGACGATGACGAAGTCGCCGCCGAGGTTGGCGGTGTCGATCTCGATCCGGTCGCGCACGACGTCGTCCCAGGCGACGACGCCCGGCCGAACCCGGAAACGGGTGGCGGGTTTCCGACCCTCGGCGAGGCGGGCGGCCCGCTCGTCGGCGGTCAGGTTGGCGCAACGACCCACATAGCGCGGCGGCTGCCTGGCCGCCTCCTGGGCCTTCCGATCCGCCTCGAGCTCCTCGGGCGTGCAGAAGCAGGGGTAGGCACGGTCTGCTTCTAGAAGGCGATCCGCCGCAGCCCGATACGAGTCGAGACGCTCCATCTGGCGATACGGGCCGTACGCACCGATGTCACCGCCGCCGGCGACGTCCGGGCCCTCGTCCCAGGTGATCCCGAGCCAGTGGAGGCCGCCGATGATGTCCTCCTCGAACGCGGTCGTATTCCGGGCGAGGTCGGTGTCCTCGAGGCGGAAGACGAACGTGCCACCGACGTGGCGCGCGTGGAGGAAGTTGAAGAGCGCCGTTCGGGCGGTCCCGATGTGGAGCGGGCCGGTTGGGCTGGGCGCGATCCGGACGCGGATCGTAGGGTCGGGCATGGTTCAAGCCTAGCGTGAGGCGACCGACGGAGCCCTTCCGGTCAGCGGGAGGGGACGCGGTGGAAGAGGCTCGGGTCGGCGTCGCCGGGCAGGACATGGACGAGAGATGCGGGCCGCAAGCCGAGAGTGGCCCGACCGCGCGGGCCGTCGAGGGTCAGCGAGTCCAGCGACTCGGACCGAGCGAGGACGGTGACCGGGGCGCCCGGGGTCAGCGCTCGGGCCTCGAGATACGACAGCAGCCCGGCATCCTCTTCGGCCTCCTCGGTGATCCGGTAGATCGTCGCGTGCTGGCCACTATCCATCTCGCTCAGGGGCGTCCCGCGCGGCCGCGCGCGGGCCGTTTCGGCGTCGATCGGGTTGCCGTGCGGGCACGTCGGCGGGTGGCCGAGCATCTCGTCCAGCCGGGCCTCGACACGAGGCGAGAGGGCGCCCTGGAGTCGCGCGGCTTCCTCATCCGACTCGGCCCAGCCCAAGCCGATGACCGACGTCAGGAGCCACTCGAGCAGGGCGTGGCGGCGGAAGATCGCGTCGGCGGCCGCTCGTCCGGCGGCCGTGAGGATCAGGTCTCGACCGTCGGCCTGGCGGACGAGGCCGTCCGCGACGAGCCGCCGGAACATCTCGCTCGCGGCCTGCGTGGATACCCCGAGATGGCGCGCGACCTGAGCCGCCTTGACGTGCGAGCCGTCGCCGGCCATGACCCGCAGCGCGAGGAGGTATTCCTGGGCCGCGCTCGACAGGTCGTGCGAGTCGCGTCGGCGGCTCATCGATCTTGGCGGCTCATCGCGGCCATGGTACGCGGGGCGACCTGGCGTCCTGCCGGTCCAGGACGATCGCGTAGACGACGCCCGCCGCGTACCCGGCGATGAGCGCGAGGCCAAGGATCGGCGTGCTGACGTCCAGGATCTGCGTCCCGCCGCCGGCGCTCAGGACGACGGCGGCGGCGAGTCCGATCAGAAACGCCCCGATCGCGCCGGTGATCATCCAGACCGCCAGCCGAGGCAGCGCGATCAGCAGCACGATGATCGCCATGTTCAAGACCCAGGTGCCCGGTGACGACAGCTCCGGACACGACGCGGCGTAGCGGCCGCATCCGCTCGACTCCTGGATCGCCGACGCGAGGACGGCTCCCACGGCGGGCCAGGCGACGAGCGCGGCCGCGAGACGGCCGGTGAGCGACGACGGAGGGCGCAGCCGAGGCAGGCGAGCGGTCGATGAGGCGTCGTCGGCGACGTCGAAGGCCGGCCGGGCGCCGGGTGGGCGGGCTCGTCCGTTTCGTGAGTCATCGGTCTCCGCGGTTTGCGCGTTCGCCGATGCGAATCCGGCGGCCGCATCCGCCTCCCGGCCCGGGGCCGCGCCATCGTCCGCCGCGTCGGCCTCGGAAGGGGGTTCGTCGTCGAGGATCCAACCACCCGCCGGCCGCCGCGCCCGGCGCTGGTACTCCGGCCCGTGCTTCCGAGGGTCGGCGTACTCCTTCGGGTTGATCGTCCAGTAGGTCCCGCTCGACGAGCCGTACCAGGTCGCGCCGGTCCAGCCCGGTTCGAAGGGCTCCTCGTCGGCCGGGTCGTACGAAGTGGAGTAGGGCGTCGCCTTGTTCGCCGCGCGCCGCCGCCCCGGGCGGCGGCTCCGCGTCCCGCCGGCGGCGCCCGATGCTCGCGCGGATCCGCCGGGCTGCCCCGTCCCAGCGGCGGCCTCGCCTCCCGTCTCGCCTCCCGTCTCGCCTCCGCCGTCGGCCGGGTCGTCCCCTGATCCAGCGGCTGGGCGCTGGCGAGCGCTACCTGGCCGGGCTCCCGGCCGGCGGCGATCGCGGGTGAACGACCCGGACGCCCTGGCTCGATCGGGATCGGCCTGCCACGGCTCGCGCGGCTCGGACGGCCTCGACGTCGAGCGTCCGGTCGGGCGCGATCCGGGGCGACGCCGGGTCACCGGCCCGAGCAGCTGCTCGTAGGCCGCCTGGATCGCGAGGAACCGCGGCAGCGCCTTCTCGCCCGCGGCGTCCGGGTGGTTGGCCTTCGCGAGGCGGCGGTAGGCGCGCCGGACCTCGTCCGCCGTCGCGCCGGGCGCGAGCCCGAGCGTCCGCCACGGATCGGCGTCGGGGGTCAGAACAGCTCCCCGAGCGGGGCCAGCTCGAACTCGGCGATCGCCTCGGCACCGACCCGGCCGTGCGGGTCGAGGTCGACCGGCCGGTGGTAGCGGGCGAGGACGCGCAGCGCCTGGGCATCCAGGACGCCCGCCTGGGCGAGAGTCTCGACCGTCGCCGCCCACGTCCCGCGCTCGTAGCCGTCCCCGTCCTCGACCTTGAGCGCGATCCCCGATGCCGTCGCCGGCGATGCCGCGGAACCGGGCAGAATGGCGAGCCCGCGTAGAGCCTCCATCCCACCCTTGCTGACCACCCTCCCGGCGGCCGCCTTCATCAGCGACGTGTCCAGCCTGTCCCGCGTCCCGCCGACCATCTCCGGGTTGGCGAGCATCGCATCGCGGACCAGGGTCAGCGCGGGCGCGAGCGACGAGCGCGCGTCCCGCGACGAAATGGCCGACGGGTCGGCGAGCAGCGCGTAGGCGCGGGCGATCTCCCGCAACCGGAATGCGTACGTCGCGACGCCGCAGCCGTCGATCGCCGTCCGGAGCCGGCCCGGAGTCGTGCCGAAGGCCCGGGCGACGACCGCGCGGTACGCGACCTGGGCCGGATGGTCGTCGAGCCAGTATTCGGCCGGATCCCAGCCCTTGAGCCGCGACAGGAGCAGGAACACCGAATGCTGTCCGGAGCACATGTGGCGGACCGGGCTGGCCTTCTCCCCGTCGCGGGCCAGGCGGGCCGCCGTCAGCGCGTCGAGGGGCATCCCCTCGGCCCCGGTCGCGATCAGGCCCTGGCTGATGTTCGCCCGGCGGTACATTCCCTGGATCGTCCGGACGTGGAGGTCCTCGCCGGAATGCGAGCTGGCCATGACCGCCAGCTCCGCCGGCTCGAGATCGAACGCCTCGATCCCGCCCGCCTCGATCAGGGCGACCACGCCGAACGGCTTGACGCAGCTGCGCAGGTTCGCGACCCGATCCGGGTCGCCGAGGCCGCGGATGAGGACGCCATCGACGTCGACCTGGACGACGTCGCCGCGATGGACGCTCTCCTCGATCCCGCCGCGGACCTGGCGCACGAGCACCGGCGCGGGTCGCCGAGCGGGCGGGCGGGCGGGCGACGTGCGGGTTCGGGGCTGAGCTGGGGCGGTGGTCACGCTCCCGCGAGGATAGCGCGGCCGTACGGTGACGCGGCCGAATCGTCGCGAACGACCCGCCCGCGGGCACTCGGGACGAGCCATCGGCGGCGACCCAGCCGCTCGCGGACAGTACGGAGCCGCCAACTCGGCGGTCAATCGACTGGCCGACACTCTCGAGGAACTCCGCGACGACCGCGCTTGCTACGATCCGTCCGCGCCCGATCTGCCACCCGGGAGGCCCCTCTTGTCGCTGCCAGCCACGCTCCCCTCGACGCTCCACGTGTCGACCCACCCAGCAGTCCAGCACAAGCTCGCCATCCTCCGCGACGAGCGGACGGAGCCAAAGAAGTTCCGCGAGGTCGTCCGCGAGCTGTCGTGGCTGCTGGGCTACGAGGCGCTCGCCGACGCCCGGATCCGGCCGCTGACGATCCAGACACCGCTCGAGGAGATGGAGGCGGCCGAGCTCGGCGACCGCATCGGGCTGATTCCGATCCTGCGGGCTGGTCTCGGCATGGTCGACGCGATGCTCGAGCTGATGCCGACCGCCGAGGTCTGGCACCTCGGGCTGTTCCGCGACGAGCGGACGCTCCGGCCGGTCGAGTACTACAACAAGCTGCCCGACTCCGCCTCGGTCGACCTGTGCCTGATCCTTGACCCGATGCTGGCGACCGGCGGCTCGGCGACGGCCGCCATCGAGGTCCTCAAGCGGTGGGGCGCGGTCACCCCGGTCCGGATCAAGCTCGTCAACCTCATCGCCGCACCGGAGGGCGTCGCTGCGGTGGCCGCGGCCCACCCCGACGTGGAGATCCACTGCGCGGCGCTCGACCGCCAGCTCAACGACAAGGGCTACATCATGCCGGGCCTCGGTGACGCCGGCGATCGGCAGTTCGGGACGGGGAAGGCCGGCTGATGGGCGGGCGGGGGATCGCAGGCGCGGCGAGCGTCATGGTCATCGTGGTCGCGGCCTGCGCGAACGCCACCACCGCTCCGTCGGCCCTGCCCGAGGCCAGCGCCTCGCCGCCGGCAGCGAGCGCTTCGGTCGCCCCGGGTAAGCCCTCCGCCACGCCGCGCGACGCGGGAACCGCGGCCGTCGAGGCGTTCGTGGCCTTCGCGTCCAACCCGACGTCGTCCTACCAGGCGACGTTCAGCGGCGAGAGCCGCCAGACGGTCACCGTCATCAAGATCACGAAGGGCGTCCTCCAGGTCCACGGCGCCGACGTCCTCGTCCGGGCGACGTTCACCTTCCCGGACCACCAGAGCGGCGTCGTCGAGCATCGGTATGTCGGGGGCAAGGGTTGGATCCGGCTCGACAGGGACGCGTGGCAGCGCCTCAGCGGCTGGGTCGCCGCCGACTCGATGGCGGCGTTCCCGGCGGTCCGCGGCCCGAACGACGCCACCTACCTCGGGCCGAAAACGGTCGCCGGCAAGACGCTCTACCAGGTCCAGGTCCGCTCGGCGATCGTGAACCCGGTGATGATCCCGGAGTCGAACCTGAGCGAAGCAGCGGTCACCTCACCGAAGCTGGTCGTCCTCATCGACGCCGCCGGGCGACCCGTCAGCGGGACCGCCGAGATCGGTGGCCGCGGCCGCGTGTCGAGCCAGCTCCAGGAGCTCGTGATCGACCTGACCGTCGCCTTCACGAAGGTGGGTCAGCCGGTCTCGATCGCCGCGCCGTAGGCGGCCGCGCGTTGACGGAACTCCGTCAGTCCTGGGGGACGATGATCACGAACTTCCCGTACCACGCCGCGTCGTAGGTCGGGGTCGCGTCGGTCTCGAGGTAGGTGGTGAGCCCGACCATCGAGGCCGCGTACCAGCGGTGGCTGGAGCCGTACGGGTCGCTGATCGCGACGGCGCTGACCGTGAACAGGCGCTTCGTCGGGTCCGCCGACGCCGACACGCCCGTCATCACGACGGCGTGCCGCCCGTGCTGGACGAGGAACCCGACCGGCTTCCCGGTCGCCGCGAACTGGACCGCGGCGCGGCGGAGCGCCGCCGACTTCGTCGGGTAGGCCTCCCAGCGATAGATCGTCGGGTGCGAGGTGTAGCGCGAGAACCAGGTGACGGCGCGCGACCAGCCGAGCGGGTCGGAGCCGCGCTGAACGGCGTCGTTGAGCGCGTCCCGCGGCTGCGCGTAGCGCAGGATCGCCATCTGGTTGAGGTTCAGATCGTGGTGGGCCAGGAGATTGAGCATGATCGCGGTCGAGGCCGCGGTGCATGTCCGGCCGTCGACCTGCCGCTCGTAGGCCCCGCTGAAGAACAGGTCGCGGGTGTAGCCCTGGGCGGCGCCGGTAGACGGCGCCGCAACCGTCGCGAGCCACAGGGCGACCAAAGGGCCGAGGAACGCGAGGCGGCGGGGGCGGCGGCGGATCGCGGACATCCCCGTGCAGCCAGTCTAGTCGACGGCGGCAACCCACCAGATCGAACGGTGTCGTTGGTCCGTGAATTTGTCAGTCCCAACTGATCAGTGACTTTGTCAGTCTCCCGGCATGAGGGGGACGATCACGATGACGACGGTCGAGCAACGACGGGCGTGGG
>Ga0070707_100007048_pt1 | contig 10423 bp, 8 predicted proteins | sample KBSK5502metaG_FD_65468 | JGI IMG/M metagenome (GOLD analysis project Ga0070707, IMG submission 65468) | Corn, switchgrass and miscanthus rhizosphere microbial communities from Kellogg Biological Station, Michigan, USA - KBS K5-50-2 metaG | ecosystem: Host-associated > Plants > Roots >... | reverse complement strand
CGTACACGATGTTGGGATTGGTCGGGTGGATCGCGATGGCCGACACCCGCCCGCTGACCGCGGTCGAGGGGCTCGTCTGCCCGTTGGGAATGGGGGCCGGGCCGATCGAGGCCCAGGTCAAGGAGCTCAGACCGGTGGCCGCCTGAGCCGCCTCCTGACGCTCCATCTCCTCGATGGCCCTGACCCGAGCATCGGGCCGGTCATAGGGCAGGCCGCGCAGCCGCCCGATGTGGGCGTCGCGGAGAATCAGGTACTCCTCACCGTTTCCGAGGACGGGCGCCTGAGCGTTCACGGACGATGGAGCGAGCCCACTCAACGCCAGCGCCAGCAACAGCACGCGACGCAGCGACGGCATCGACCGGAAACGGGCTCCTGCGTTCATCGGACTCCTCCTTCGCGCAAGTCAGGCCGGGGAGAGGCGGGTGTGATGGATGAAGTTATACCTCATTTGAGGTCACGAGGAGCGCACTACGGCGTCAATTCCTGGGTCTGCCAGCTCGTGGCGACGGTGCCCAGGCCGAGGTTGCTGGTGACGGTGGGCCCGCTCATGAGCCACATGGCCACGGCGCCGCTGGAGGTGTTCCGCCACAGGATGTCGGCCTTGCCGTCGCCATTGAAGTCGCCGACCTTGGCAAGTACCCAGGCCGGCGGCACGTTGCCCAGGCCGATGCTGCCGACGACGGTGCCTCCGTTCATCAGCCAGATCACCACGGTGCCCGTGTCCTGCCGCCACACGATGTCGGCCTTGCCGTCGCCGTTGAAGTCGCCGATGGCGGCGATCGTCCACGACGTCGGCACCGTTCCCAGCGCCGGACTGGCCACGACACGTCCTCCGTCGATCAGCCACAGGGACGCGGCGCCCGAGGTCGTCTGTCGCCACAGGACGTCCGTCTTGCCGTCACCGTCGAAGTCGCCCACCTGGGCGATCGCCCACGCCGGCGGCATGTTGCCGAGTCTCGAGGTGCCGATCACGCTGCCCCCGTTCATGAGCCACAGCACCACGTCGCCATTGTCGTGGCGCCACAGGATGTCGGCGCTGCCGTCGCCGTTGAAGTCACCGACCGCGGCGATCGTCCAGACCGTAGGCACCGTCCCAGCCCGGCACTGCCGACCACACTCCCTCCGTTCATCGACCACAGGACGAGACCGCCCGAGGACGCCTGCCTCCACAGGATGTCGGCGCGGCCATCGGCGTCGACGTCGCCCGGCGTGGCGGTCCTGGCGATGCGATGGACGGTGCCGCCCAGGCCGACGACGTAGACTTCGCCGGCCTCGTCCTCGCCGAACGACGAGATGTTCAACGCCGTGTCCAGGGCGATGGTCGACGCCCCATTCTGCAGGAGGAAGATCTCGCCGCTGCAGTAATCACCGTAGATATAGGTCCCCAGGGGCACGCTCGACTGATGGCCTCGGTAGACATAGCCGCCGGTGACCGCGCAACGGCCGGACACGTGGGAATACTCGGCGATGGGAAAGATGAAGCCCGCAGGGCTACAGAGCGTGGAGTCGTCCCCCGTGCAGCTGGAGCCCTCCCAGATCCGCCAGCCGTAGTTTCCGCCGAGGGTGATGATGTCGACTTCCTCGATCGCGTTCTGCCCCACGTCCCCGGCGTACAGGTCGCCGGTGGCGCGATCGAAGGAGAACCGCCAGGGGTTGCGAAGGCCGTAGGCATAGATCTCGTCGGCGCCCGCGATGGCGCCGAAGAACGGATTGCTCGGCGGCGACGAGTACAGCTTCGGAAGGGCCGGATGGTCCACGTCGATACGCAGCATCTTGCCGAGGAGCTGGGTGATGTCCTGCGCCCGGTTGCCGGGGTCGTTGCCCGCGCCCCCGTCGCCCATGCCGATATAGAGGAAGCCGTCGGGGCCGAATTCGATCATGCCGCCGTTGTGATTGGTGAACGGTTGCGCGATCACCAGCAGCGTCGTCTCCGTCGGATCGGCGACGTTCGGATCGCCGGCGGACACCTGGTATTCGGCGATCACGGTGGCCCCGTCCGGCTGCCGGGTATAGTTCACGAAGAACCGTCGATTCGAAGCGAACTGGGGATGGAACGTGAGGCCGAGCAGGCCCTGCTCTCCCCCGGAGAGAGCACCCGGGAGGTGATGTTCAGGAACACTGTGGCAGACGTGCTCGCCGGCTGAAAGACCTTGATGACGCCGCCCTGCTCGACGACGAACAGCCGACCGCTTCCGTCCCGGGCGCTGGTCACCAGGACGGGCGAGGCCAGGCCGCTGAAGAACGGAACGAGCTTGATCGGCGCCGCCATGGCCTCATACGAAGCCACGGATGTCGCCAGGGCCGAGAGAACCGCGAGGCCGACGAGCAAGCGTGTCATCAGCGCCCCCATTCTCTGAGATAGGGCCTCGGGGACAACGGTGGGTCCGGCACCGGCCGCTAGTTCGTACGCTTCCGTCGTCCTCCCTGTTGATCTCCGCCGCCCAACCTGTAGGTCATTCGAGGTCACATTCGCGGCCAGTCACAGGGCGCCAGCAGTGGCAAGAATCCCGCCACAAAAGGTCGCGTGCGGCTTCTCTCGCATACGGCTTCTGATGTCGAGGGCGTCCGTTCGGGGCGCCTTGCCCGAGGTCGAGCGTCGACGTCGAGTGGCGGGAGGCGGCGCTCGCGCGCAACAGGCGGTCTTCACCACTTCAAAGAGTCGGACCAGACCGAGTGGCTGGCGGAGTTGTCGAGGCTCGCACGTCCCGGCAATGCGCTCCTGATGACGACGCACGGCACCGCCACGGCGATCCGCGGCGGGATGTCCCTACCTCTAGATCCGCGAGTGGACGCGACAGGAGATGCTGTACATAGGCGGCCACGCGGCCCGAGTTCGTGCGCCAGCCGCTCTTGACACGCGCCCGGGGCACCCGCGTGCTACTGGGTCGCCCAGATCCCGGGCGCCACGACCCCGAGACCCATGCTGCTGAGCACGCTGCCTCCGTTCATCCGCCACACAATCACGTTTCCGGCGGCATCACGCCACAGGATATCGGCGTGGCCGTCTCCGTCGAAGTCGCCCAGCTTTTCGATCGTCCACGTCGTCGCGACGGTACCCAGCCCGACGGCGGACGTGATGGCCGCGCCATTCATCAGCCACATCGCGACGGCGCCGGACGAGGCATGCCGCCACAGGATGTCCGCCTTGCCGTTGCCGTCGAAGTCACCGACCTGGGCTGACCACGCGAGAGGAACGTTCCCGAGGCCCATGTTGGCGACCACCGTCCCGCCGCTCATCTGCCAGAGCGCGAGATTGCCGGAGGCGTCCTGCCAGAGGATGTCGGCCTTGCCATCGCCATCGAAGTCCCCGATCCCGATCACCGTCCACCCCGTCGGCACCATGCCCAGACCGGCGCTGGCGGCCACAGCGCCCCCATTCATCAGCCAGATCGCCACGGCGCCGGAGGTCGCGTTGCGCCACAGGATGTCCGCCTTGCCGTCGCCGTCGAAGTCGCCGACCCTGGCGGTCCAGGTCGTCGGGACGTTGCCGAGCCCGGCGGTCCCGACAATGGTGTTGCCGCTCATCCGCCACAACGCGACGTTGCCGGTCGTGTCCTGCCACAGGATGTCCGCCTGGCCGTCGCCGTCGAAGTCGCCGATCCCGATGATCGTCCACGTGATCGGCACCGCGCCGACCCCGAGGCTCCCGGTGACGGCGCCGCTATTCATCAGCCACAGGGCGAGGCCTCCCGAGGTGTCCCGCCACAGGATGTCGGTCTTGCCGTCGCCGTTGAAGTCACGCGTCGCCTTGGACACGCTCGGCGGTGGCGTTCCCAGCTGGACCGACACATCGAAGGACGTCGCGGCCGCGGACAGGACCGAGATGGTGACCCCGTTCGCCGGGTCGACGAAGGATTCTCCCGGTAGCCACTGGGCGGTGCCGACGTTCGGGTTCGAGTCTCCGTCGGGATCGACGACCTGCGCATTGCGGTCGCTCAGGACCGGGTTCACGCGATGCAACACAACCGCCTCCCCGGGCAGCTTCGTGTCGTAGCCGGCGAAGCGGCGGGTCTCGACGGTATAGAAGGTCGCGCCGCTGCCGATGGGAATCTGCGCCATCAAATAGCTGCTGCTGGACGTCGGCTGGCCGACGCGCTCGAGCGTGATGGTGCGCCTCGAGTTCGGCGTCGCGACGTACTTCTGGGCGGGAGGAATCCAGCCCAGGATGTCCTTGTGGTAGGCGATGGTGTGCGGACCCACGCAGCCGTACACCGGGTCATAGGGCGGGCAGTTGTCCCAGATGTCGCTCATCACGTCCCACCGCGAATCGTACGTCGCGGTGTACGGACCCGAGGAGTGGTGAAGTCCGAACCCGTGCCCCATCTCGTGCGCGATCGGGCCCTGGTTCTCGTAGCCCCACGGTGGGACCCAGGTCATCCGGTAGTTCTTCACCACGCCGTCGCGCGCGAGGGTCCAGCTTCCGCCCCACGCGAAGCCGTCGAGGTCGGCGTTGAACATCAGATTGACCCCGACGAAGCTCGGAAAGTACACGTCGGCGTCCGCCACACCCGTGCAATCGGCGGCCGCCCGGGCGAAGTCGAGCGCCGGGGGCGAGCCGTGGATGTAATACGAACGCGGCTGCGGCAGCGTATACCAACCAAGGACGATGCTGCCGGCGAGGTTGACGTTGTTGAACGAGAGCTCCCGCCAGTAGTGATCCACCCCGGGCGGCACGGTTCCCAGCATCAAGGTCTCGAACCATGACAGGGCGCGCGGGATCGTCGGGATGTCGCCGAACTGGCACAGGAGACTGACCCAGGGCTGCGATCCGCCGACCGCGCCTTCGGCGGCGACCGCGGCGGCCGTCCGCGGCGCTCCATGGAGCTGAAGCGTCTGAACGGCGAGCAGCGGCGCGGCGCTCGGCGTTCCCGTGAGCGCCGGTTGACCGGTCACCGTGACGCGCTGATGGTTGATCGCTCGTACACCGCCCAGCGCGTGCAGCGTCGGCTCCTGCACGAGCAGCTCGGTCGCCTGACCCTGATCATCGACGAGGGCGTAGCCGAAGACGGCAGGGACGCCGGAGCCGGACGGAGCGTCACCGAAGATCATGTGAAACACCCCGGAGTGCGCCTGCATCGCCCCGAGGTTCCACGACGGCCCGCCCGCCTGCCGCGCCGCCGCGGACAGCCCGGGCTGAGTGTCGGCACTGCTGTCGTGAGCGCGCGCCCCGTCGGAAAGCAGGACCGCGGTGCCACAGGCCGTGAGCACGACCAGCGTCTTGAGCGCGCGCGCGTGTGACATGGGTCTACTTGGGACCGACTTCCAGGTCGATCGACAGCACTCGGACGACCGCGGGACTCTCGCTAAGGCGCTCGCCGACGACGGTGACCCGGTGCTGGTTGAGCGCGCCGGTCCCTCCGGCGGCTCTGAGCACCGCGTCGTCGATCTCGAGACGGGTCGCCAGGCCACGGTCATCGGCGAGCATGAACCGGGGCTCGCCGTTCCAGATCACGTGAAACCACCCGGACAGCGAGACCCGATGGGACGCCGTCGTCGCGATCGACGTCGGCTCGGCCGCGCCCGGCGCGACGGGCAGGCACGACACCACCAACGCCGTCAGCGCCGCTCTCGCCCACGACCAGCCGCGTCCATGATGTCCTTGTTCCATACCTGCCTTCGCCACACCAAGAAAAATCAACCCGCCCTACTGGGTCGCCCACTGGGTGGGCACCGTGCCCAGCGCGCCCGTTCCCAGCACGCTCGTCCCGTTCATCAGCCACTGGGACACCCCCCCGAGGGTGTGGCGCCACAGGATGTCCGCCTTCCCATCGCCGTTGAAGTCCCTTACCAGGTCGATCCTCCAGGCGGTCGGCACGTTCCCGAGGAAGGCATTGCTCGCGACCGTGCCCCCGTTCATGAGCCACACCGCCACGTTGCCTGTGGCGTCGCGCCAGAGCAGGTCGCTCTTGCCGTCTCCGTTGAAGTCGCCGATGCCGGCGATCGTCCACGCGACCGGCACGTTGCCGAGCTGACTCGTGCTCGACACCGTGCCGCCGTTCATCAGCCACAGCACGAGATTTCCGGAGGTATCCCGCCACAGCAGGTCGGCCTTGCCATCCCCGTCGAAATCCCCGACGCCGGCGACCGACCACGCCGTCGACACCACGCCGAGCCCGAGCGTGCTCGCGACCGCGGTGCCGTTCATGAACCACAGCGACACGGCGCCGGAGCTGTGCCGCCAGAGGATGTCCGCCTTTCCGTCGCCGTTGAAGTCGGCCACCTTCTCGACGGTCCAGTCCGTCGAGACGTTGGCGAGGAACCGGTTGCCGACGACGGTGCTTCCGTTCATCAGCCACGTCACGACGTTCCCCGACACGTCCCGCCAGAGCACGTCGGCCTTGCCGTCGCCGTCGAAGTCCCCGACGCCGACGATGCTCCACGCCGTCGAGACCGCCGCGAGGCCGAGGCTCGTGGTGACGGTGGGCCCGTTCATCAACCACATCGCCACGTTGCCCACGCTGTCGCGCCACAGGACGTCGGCCTTGCCGTCGCCATTGAAGTCGCCGACGAGCCGGCCGCTCCCGCCGCCCGCCACGATGTAGATCCGCGCCTCATAGGGTCCGAAGGTGTCGCTCCACGATGCGCCACTGACGGGCAGCGACTGCCCGCCCTTCGACTCTTTCACGCTGCTGACGGCGCTCTGCCACGTGAACGTGACCGGCTGCTGCAGGTTCGTGTAGTTGTACGCGAACACGTACCCGACCCCGTTGACGATCTTCGTCCGCGTCCGCACGTTCGCGGCGCCGGCCAGCAGCGGCGACTTCGACGTGTCCCCCGCTTTCAACGCCGCGATCTCGGCCTGGTCGGCCTGCACCCGCGAGTACAGGATTTCCACCGCGATGTTGTGCTGCAGCTGGGCGATGCGACCCGCCACCGGATCGCTGAACCGCGTCGAGTTGCCCACCAGCGCGCCGTCGGACGGCGGCGCCAGCAGCGCCGGCTCCAGCCCGGCCAGCTCCGTCGTCAGCGTCTTGAGATCGCCCATGGACGCCGACACGGTGGCGGCGTCGAGCTGACGTAGCCCGTTCACGCCGATATCCCACCAGAAGAGCCCTTGCGCGCCTTCCACGATCGCCATCACCGCGTGGCTGCGGAGCTCGCCGGCCGTCAGCATCCGCGAGTCGCTCGTGAACTTGAAGAACTGCAGCACCATCCAGATCGGCCGGTCGGCTCGCCCCGCCGCCCGCGTCTTGGCCGTGAAGTCGGCGACGGTGAAGTGGGGGTATCCCTGCGGGGGCTCGGCGCCGTACAGCGGATACGGATCGAGCGCCAGGATGTCGGTACCGCTCACCCAGAGCGACGGATCACGATAGGCCGCGGCCAGGGCCGTCGTCAGGGCGATCCCCTGCGGGTCCCACGACTTCAGCTGCTGGTAGTGCTGCAGCGTCTCCGGGATCAGCGCGTCGTCGCACTCGTCCATGATGTAGTAGCCGAGCGCGGCGGGGTGCTGGGCGAACAGCTGCACGTAGCTCTGACTCGCGATCGAGAACCCGGTCGGCCCGTAGCGTGTCCAGCTGCCGTCGGCGAAGCAGTTGCCCGTCTGCAGGTACATCATGCCGTGGCTCTGCAGCACGTCGAGCAGGATGTTCGTCTGGTCGATCGGCATGCCGCCGAGCCAGTAGTTCAGGTAGACGTTGAGGGGAAAGCCCTGGAGCCCTCGCGGCCCCGACGTGGAGAAGATGGCGTTTTCCCAGAACGCGGGGTCGGACGAATAGGTGCCGCCCGAATCATAGACGCCCAGGACGAAGCGCGGCGTGCCGTGCATGAGAAGTCGCCCGCTGCCGTCGAATCCGCCTCGAGTCTGGCCGTGGGCCACGGACGCCAGCACCACGAACCCCAATAGCCCCATGACGATGAGTGGCAAACGACGCATCGAACCCCCCGAGTATCAACGGACAGATTTGCAAATATGAACTGTTTTTCCCCGTCCTGGGGGCACCGCAATCACCGCGCCAGACCTGAAATGCGTCCCATCTACCTGCCATGATTGAATTCCGTCGTTCTACAATTGCCACCGAGCCTTACGGACGTGACGGTGCCGTGACACCGGGTCACGGACCCGCCCGGGCCGGTCAGGGCAGGCGAGGCGAGGAACGGTCGCCGGCGAGGAGCGCGGCCACGATTCGCTGGGCGGCATGGCCGTCGCCGAATGGGTTGACGGCGCGGGCCATCTGCGCGTACGCGGCGGGCTCGTCGAGCAGACGCGTCGTCTCCCCCACGACGCGCGCGCGCGAGGTGCCGACGACTCGAGCGGTCCCCGCCGTCACCGCTTCCGGACGCTCCGTCACCTCTCGTAGCACCAGGACCGGCTTGCCCAGTCCGGGCGCTTCCTCCTGGATACCGCCAGAATCGGTCAGCACGAGATAGGCGCGCTTCATGAGGTGCACGAGCCGGAGATAGTCCAGCGGCGGGACCAGCGCGACATTCGGCACGTCACCGAGGAGGCGGTAGGCCACCTCCTGGACCCGCGGGTTCAGGTGCACCGGGTAGACGACCCGCACCCGGTCTCCGTATCGCGCCGCGAGATCGCGGATCGCCAGACAGATCTCCTGCATGGCCGGCCCGAAGCTCTCGCGTCGATGGGCGGTGACGAGGAGGAGCCGGGTCCCGTTGGGCGGAATCAGGCGATCCAGATCGGCGGGCGCGGGCAGCTCCGACACCCAGTGGAGGGCGTCGATCACGGTGTTGCCGGTCACGAGGATGGTCCGCTCGTCGATCCCTTCCCGGAGGAGATTCTGTCGCGCCAGCGCCGTCGGCGCGAAGTGGAGACTCGACAGGGTATCGGCGATGCGCCGGTTCATCTCCTCGGGAAACGGATGCGCCGGGTTCCCCGACCGCAGTCCGGCCTCGACATGCGCGATCGGCGTCCGGTGATAGAAGGCCACGAGCGCCGCCGCCAGCGCCGTCGTCGTGTCCCCTTGCACCACCACCCAGTCCGGCCGCTCGGTGGCGAGCACGGCGTCGAGCCCCGTCAGGGCCGCCGTCGTCACCTCGGTGAGGGACTGGTCCGCGCGCATGATGTCGAGGTCGTGATCGGGGACGATCTCGAACAAGTCGAGGACTTGATCGAGCATCTCCCGGTGCTGGCCGGTCACGCAGACGCGGACGTCAGCGCGCGATGGATGGTTCCGGAGCTCCCGGATGACCGGGGCCATCTTGATCCCTTCGGGCCGCGTGCCGAAGAGACAGAGGACTTTCACCGGCGCGGGACGGTGCCCACTCGCCCTTTCGGCCGCTCAGGCATCGACAGGCGCTGCGAGCGGCCTCGAATCGCGGCCGATCAACTCCCGGTACTGGCGCACGACGTCCTTGGGGAGGCCGACGGCCACGATGCGACCCTGCACGAGCAGCGCCGCCCGATCGCAGCGCTCCTCGACGAACTGCAGCGCGTGGGTCGCCACCAGGAAGGTGCGACCGGCGTGCCGGTCCTCGTCGAGCCGGCGCAGGCATTTCTCGTGGAAGTGCTCGTCGCCGACCGACAGGACCTCGTCAATGAGGAAGATCTCGGGCCGCACCTGGAAGGCGATGGCGAACCCGAGGCGGGCCTCCATGCCCGCCGAGTAGTTCTTGGTGGGCACGTCGATGAAGCGGCCGAGCTCGGAGAACGCGATGATGTCCTCCTCCGCCGCTCGGATCTCGCGGGTGGTGAAGCCGAACATCGCGCTGCTGAGGTAGATGTTCTCCCTCCCGGTGAGCTCGGGATGGAACCCCACGCCGAGGGCCAGCAGCGGCGCCAGGCGGCCGTGGACATGGACCGCGCCGCTGGTGGGCAGGAAGATGCCGGAGATCAGGCGGAACAGCGTCGTCTTGCCGCTGCCGTTGGGACCGATCACGGCGAAGGCCTCGCCGCGCTCGATCGCGAAGTCGACGTCGCGGAGGGCCCAGAAGGCCTGGCGGTGCTCGCGCAGATGCGGGCGCAGCATGGCCAGCGCACGATCCTTCAGCAAGTACTGACGGTTCTCGCGGATCACGAAGCTCTTGCTGACCCGCTCACATTCGATGATGGGCGGCATCAGGCCTCCTCGGCGAAGCGATGCGCGAAATGGCCAAACACCCATGTCCCGCTGACCGCGGTGACCGCGATCCAGAACGCCATGAGGCCGAGATGCGTCCACGACGGACCGTGGCCGTCCAGCAGCGCGGCCCGCGTGCTCTCGATGAACGGAGACAGCGGGTTGAGCGAGAGTGCCGGCTGGAGGAAGCCGGGCGCCATCGACAGATCGTAGAAGATCGGGGTCGCCCAGAAGAGCACGGGCAGTCCGACCTCCAGGATGTCCCTGGTGTCGCGGAAGAAGACGCCGATGGTCGCGAGCAGGAGCGCCAGCGCGAGGCTGAAGCTCACGAAGGCGATCAGGATCACCACCGCCCACAGCAGATGCCAGCTCAATCGGGCCCCCCAGAAGAGCAGCATGAGGGGCACGGC
>Ga0070707_100007046_pt1 | contig 10424 bp, 19 predicted proteins | sample KBSK5502metaG_FD_65468 | JGI IMG/M metagenome (GOLD analysis project Ga0070707, IMG submission 65468) | Corn, switchgrass and miscanthus rhizosphere microbial communities from Kellogg Biological Station, Michigan, USA - KBS K5-50-2 metaG | ecosystem: Host-associated > Plants > Roots >... | reverse complement strand
CCTGCGGCATGGGCTCTTGGTGCACGGCGACAACGGCGGGTACGACGTGGTGGGCTACCTCGACGCCCAGCGGAGCGCCGAGCGGATCCGGGAGGAGGCGCGGGCCAGTACCGAGCGGAGCCGGAAGTTGCGAGCCAAGCAGAAGTCTGGTGGCAACGCCGTTGCGGACGCCGTTGCGGACGCCGTTGGCAACGCCGTGCGGGACGGAGCAGATGGAGATGGAGATGGAGAAGGAGATGGAGAAGGAAAGAAGCAGAACCGGTCGCGCCGGGCGGCGCTCCCGCCCGCCTCGCCTGACGGCGAGCCGCTCCCCGAATCGGCATGGAGTGGCTACAGCCGAGCCTTCGAGGCGCGCTACAGGACGCCCCCGCTCCGTAACGGCAAGATCAACGGGGTGCTGGCCCAGTTCGAGAAGCGCGTCCCGGTGTCCGACGCGGCCGCGGTCGCAGCGTACTACGTGCAGAGCGAGACCCGGCTGTACGTGAACGCCCGCCACCCGGTCGAGCTGCTCCTGCGCGATGCCGAGAAGCTGTGGTCGGAGTGGAAGACGGGCACGCGGACTGAGTCCGAGACGGCCGGGAAGCTGCTGGGGGCGACGAAGCAGACGGCCGGGAACCTGGATGCTGGGCGCCGCTGGCTCGAGATGCACGGGCAGCCCGGCCGGTCGGAGCTCGGATCGTGACGGCCGCCGATCGGCCGAGGTTCGTCGAGGCGCTGCAGGTGTTCGGGGAGGCGTACAACCGGGCGGTCTCGGGCCTCTTGATCGAGACGTACTGGGACGCGCTCGGCGATATGCCGCTTGAGGCACTGCAGGTGGCGGTGCGCCAGATTGTCCGGAGTGATGAGTTCTTCCCGACGGCGAGCCGGTGGCGGGCGGTCGTCGTGGAGCTCGTCCGGCAGCAGGCGGAGTCAGCGCGGCAGGCGCAGGCCGTGGTCCACATGCTCGAGCAGGACGTCGGGACGTGGGAGGAGAAGCGGGCCAAGGTCAAGACGATCATCGCGGGGCTGGCGGCCAAGATGGGCTGGACCCGCTCGGAGGAGCGCGCATGACGGGCGCGGAGCGATGACCCCGTGCCCGGGCTGCGCGTACCCGGTGAGCGGGCCGGTGTGTCGCCGCTGCCACTTCGTCCGGGCCGAGGCGACGACGGGCGTGGTCGCGGCGCCGAGGAGCAAAACGTCTGTACGCCGAATCTTAAGGACTTCCGGAGGTGGAGAAGTTCTAGGGTCTGGCCGACCGATGAGTGGAAAGGGTTGAAAGTGGACGCTATGTGCGCTGAGATGCGCTCGTGAGAAACGAGGAGCTCGCGGCCCAGTTCGGACGCCGCACGGATCAGTTGCGGCTGAAGGTCAAACCGCGACCCCTGTCGCATGCGGAGCTAGCGGCCGCCGCGGGGCTCAGCGCCGATTTCATCCGCCGTGTGCTCGGTGGCGAGCATGATGTCCGGATCAGTACCCTGCTCAAGCTCGGTCGGGCGCTCGGGCTCGAGCTGCGACGGACGAAGCGGGATCCGAAGACCGGCCAGGTGATCGAGCCGCAGTGCCTGTGCGCGCTCCTTGAGCCCGCTGATCGGGTGCCGATCGGCGATCGCGCCAAGAGCGCGCCGGTGATCCTCGACCGAATGCACGCCCTCGAGGCGAAGGAGACGCGCTGATGCTGAAGTTCGACGGCGAGAAGTTCACGAAGCAGCTCCGTGAAGACGTCCGCCAGTTGATCCTGAAGGGGATCACCGGGTTGAGCGAGCCGGACTACCGCGTGCTGGCCTGGAAGACGGCCGCGCTCGAGTCGCCGCCCACGGCCGGGGACGCGAACGTCAGCCCGATGCGCGACACGCGGATCGGCTTCTGGCGCTCGGAGCTGCTCAAGAAGCTCCGCAAGCTCGAGGCGCTGGAGAAGGCGTCGATGATCTCGCGGGTGCCCTGTCAGCAGGAGGAGAAGGCGCTGCTCGAGGCCGAGTGCGACGAGTTGGCCCAGCTGATCCTGGACGCCGAGGAGGAGCAGGCGCCGCCGATGCTGCCCTCCGGCAAGGGCGCGAGGCTGGAGTCCGTCGTGAAGCTCGAGGCCGAGCAGGGGATCTTCGACGGGGGCCGGATGACGGCGACCCGCTCGGAGGAGGAGCGGAAGCGCATCGAGAAGCTGCGGCGTCCCGAGCTGACGCGATGAGCTGGAAGATCTCCGCTGCGCAGGTGTCCGAGGACGAGCCGACCGATTCGCTCACCCTGATCCCGGTGGTGCCGGACGCCGCCGCGGTCGCTCGGGTGAATCAGTACACGCTGAAGCCGTTGCCCGCGGAGGAGATCTGCGTGATCGAAGCGGCGGCGAGCGACGATCAGGTGGATCGGGATGGCGAGGCCATGTCGATCGAGATCCTGCAGGACTTCGCCGATACTGCAGCCGGGAAGGCGTGGATGACCTCGCACAGCTGGGGCGAGCTCGGCGTCGGGCGGATCACGCGGGGCTGGCTCGAAGAGCAGGGCGACCGGACGGTGTTCATGGTCGAGGCGTACATGTTGCGCGCCGACCCGGAGGCGGCGGCGCTGATCCGGAAGATCGAGGCGGGCATCGCGCCATACACGTCGGTCGGCTTCTACGCGCCCGCCAAGGTGGCGGTGCGTGCCGTCGACGGCCGGGAGATCCACCAGTACGTCCGCGGAAATCAGGGCGAGCACGGCGAGCTGCTGGAGGTGAGCTCGGTGTTCCTGGGGTCCAACTTCAACGCGCAGATCACGGCGGCGAAGTCGGCCGGTGGCCGGTGTGACTGTGGTCGGGCCGCCGGTGCCTGCGAGGTGGACGCCGCAGTACTCGAGACGACGATCGCCGGGTTCAAGGGGCGCATCCGGCTGAAGCGGGAGGATCCGAGCCTGGTCGGCGAGAGCTTCGCGGAGCTGCATGCGCGGGTCGCTCGGCTCGAACGCGAGCGGGAGGCGATCGCGTGACGTCGCGTCTCGTCATCATCCTCTTCCAGGACGCGATGACCTCGGGCGCGGAAGTCAACCTTTTCAACGCCGCCATGCGCGCTGCGGCCCCACCATTTCAGGACGCCCCGGAGGAACCGCGATGAGCACGGTGCCCGTGAAGGAAGTCTCGATCGAGGACGCCGCGGAGCGCCGAGCTCAGCGACCTGGGCCGCAGGTGATCCCGGAGCGCGATGCGATCCTCGCGGGCAAGCAGCCGATGCCGGAGTCGCCGCGTTCGGACCCGCCGAAGGATCCGATGGTGCTCGAAGCGGAGCGCCGAGCGCTGCAGGACGCCGAGCGGGTGGAGCTTGCACGAGCCCGAGACGAGCGACGGCGTGAGCGTGGCCTGGCGCATGTGGCCGTGCTGTCGATCCAGGTCGCCGACCGGCGCGTGCGGCTGGAGCTAGATGACGCGGCGGCGCCCGAGCTCGGCCGGGCCCTCTTGGAGTTCGTCGATGCCGCCCGCGAGTGGAGCCGATGGAGCGAGGAGCTCGCGGAGCGGCAGCACCTGGTCGAGACGAAGCGCGAGTACATCGTCGTGGAGGATGGGAAGCGCAGTGTGCGGATCGCGCCCGCCGGAACGGAGCCGTTCCTGACGGAGCGCCGGGACCGGGTGGCGGTGCCGCTGGCCGAGGCCGAGCTCAGGCGGTGGGGCGGCGCGCTCGGGATGGCGCTGCAGAACCTCGTGGCCTGTGGAGGGCGTCCGTATCAGCCGGCGGTGAAGCTCGAGGCGGCGCTGGTCGCGGAGATCCGCCGGCAGCAGGAGGAGGAGACGAAGTCGTAGCGAACGCAGAGCTCGATGCCGCAATCGGGCGGCGTCGGGGAGGGCGCTCGGCCTCTTCACCGGGCGCACCTCGCCATCAGATGCAGCTCGGCCGTCGTGCGGTGAGGCACGCGGCCGGGTTGCTGAGGTGCTGGAGGACGAACGTACGCGTCTCGGCGCTGCGGGTGCGGCGTCGGGGGCCGCGGTGCGGGGAGCTCCGCGGCGCTCCAAGCAGCGCGGCCGCTCGGGACTGGCCGCTCGATCAGTGCAGCGCGAGCTGCCCAGGTCGGGTGCCTGAGCGGTCGGGCTGTGGAGTGATGGAGGGCACGTAGAACCAGCCCGGGCCTCGGAGCATGAACTCCGAGGCCCGGCGAAGCACGAAGGAGCTTGGGTGATGGCGATCGTAGCGGCGAGACGTCTCGGTGTCAAGCGTCCGGTAGTCCGGCGGTGGTCGGTGCGGGCGTTACTGAAGGCCGGCTGGGCGCCGGAGGTCGTGCTCCTGATCGCGCTGCGGCGGGATCTCGAGGCCGAGCGACGGCGCCGGCAGGGTGTGGCGTGAACGGCCCGGTCGGGGCCGCGCACTGGCGCTGGACGGGTTCGAGCGCGACGTACAGCGGCTGGCATCAGCGGCTGCGGAGGAAGCGCGGGCCGGCTCGCGCTCGACGGTGCGTGAGCTGTGGAGGGCAGGCGGCGCAGTGGAGCCTCCAGCCCAACGTCCCGGAGGCGTGGATCCAGACGGATGCGCGAGGCCGGCGGTGGGCGTGCATCGTGGCGGCCTACGCTCCCAGGTGCCAGCCGTGTCACCTCGGGCTTGACGCCACGGAGGTCTGGCGGCGCGGGCAGCCGCAGCTCGAGCAGCGCGCTCGCGGGTCGCAGCACGGGATGGCGAAGCTGACGGAGGAGGCGGTGCGGGCGATCCGAGCGGCGTGGACGGGTCGCCGCGGGCAGCTGGCGGAGCTGGCGCGGCAGTACGGGGTGTGGCCGGGGACGATCGAGTTCGTCGTCAAGAAGCAGACGTGGACCCACGTGGCCTGAGAGGGCCAGGAGGAAGAGACCGATGGCGATCGTGATGACCGTGGGCATGCAGGCGCTGGGGCGCGTCGAGCGGGTGCTCCCGCAGGGGGACCAGCCCGTGAACAAGAGTTTGACGGGCGTGCTGTACACGTCGGACAACGTCTCGGTGGCCACGATCGCGCCGAATCCGACCGACTCGGATCCGAACAACTTCATCGTGACCGCGGTGGCGCCGGGCATCACGATCGTGCGCGCCATCGACGGGAACAACGTGATTGGGATCGAGGCGATCCAGGTCGGCTCGCCGAGCGGCGCGTATCTGCCGCGCTTCCGGCTGCTTCGGACCGAGAGCAAGCAGGGCATCTAGCTCGTCGTGGCGACGCGGGCCGAGCGGAGCCTGATCGTGGGCGATGCCCGGGCGATCGCGGCGATCTACCGCCAGTCGCGGGCGCTGATCCGCTCGCTCAAGACGGGCGAGATGCCGGCGCCCGAGCCGGGCTGGCTGGACGTCGCGACGCCGGCGAAGTTCGTGTGCGCGGGGAGCGCCTGTGCCGGCGAGACGATGGTGATCGCGGTCAAGCCGAGGCAGCCCGATCCGGCCTGTCCACGGTGCGGTCGGCAGCTTCGCAGAGGGTCGTGGAGCAAGCGGTCGGAGCGAGCGGCGGCAGCGCGCCGGGTGAATTGCCCGCAAGTTGGTGCGGGTGTCAGCTCGGGAGGCGATTCACAAGCGTTGTGACGACGATTTCGTAAGTTCTTCCGGAATGTTCCACGTGGAAACATCCGGAACCGGCTGCGGTGAGCGTGACACGAACGCGGGGGTCTGAGGGGTGACGACGAAGCGCAACGAGCTCCTGGTCTCGAGGATCCGCCCTGTTGGACGACCGCCCGAACCCCCAGCGGAGCCACGTCCGTTCGACGTCCACACCGTGCTGGAGCTCCTGAGCGAGCTGGACGCCGCGGGGGCGACGATCCGGGCGACGGGCGAGGTCGCGGTCTCCAGTACGCCGCTGCGGCTCGGCGTGGAGGCAGCGCGGGGCCGTGGCGAGCTCTGGGGACAGTGCCTCGAGCTGGTCTCGCAGCTGCACGAGGCGCGCCGGTGGCAACGGCATCGCGGCGTGCCCGACAGCGTCGTCCGGGACGCGGCGCTGGGGAGGGTAAATGCGGTGGCGGATGCGCTCGGCGAGCCGGCGTCGGAGCTGCTGTCGATGTGGCTCGATGGCCGCTGGGAGTCGCCGCGGCGGTGTCCGTTCGCGTGGTGCCAGGGCCGTGATGGGCACCATGAGAGCGCGGGACGCAAAGGGAGCTGGCTGCCGTGAGGGCTCGACGGGCGATACCTGCCCCGGGTATCATGCTGAGCCATGAACGATCGTGTGGAGCTCGCCCGTGAGCCTGCCGGCCTCCTGGGACCGCAGCGCCACCTGCATCCGTGTCCCCGGTGCTCCCGCGCCGAGGAGCACGCGGATCCGCGCTGTCTCCGCCCCGCCTGGGCCGTCTGCTCGAGGTGTCGCGTCGAGATCGAGCGAGGCGCGCTGGACGACTGAGCTCGTGTCTGATGTCCGCCGCACGATGGGCGAGACTGCCCGGCTGGCGCAGGAGATCGCCGCGGTGAAGCAGCTCGCGGCCCGCATGGAGCGCGAGCTCGGCCAGGTGAAGACGACGCTGCGCGCCCTCGAGCTCCGCCTCGATCGGGAGCGGCCACGGTGAGCCTCTCGAGCCACGTGATGCGCTTCGAGCGGTTCCGGCGCGTGAACGGGCTGCCCGAGTTCAGGCGGCAGGACCCGGCGCAGCTGGTGGCGGTGCAGGCCGACCGACTGTTCTGGCCGAACGTCCAGCCCGAGGTCCGGCGGCACGCGTACGAGCGGCCGTTCCCGTCTGCGGCGGCCGAGGTGTGCTGGATGTGGGCCGGTCAGGTGGGCCACGTCGGCGCGCTCGTCTTCATCGGCCCGTCGCGCCTGGCGCTGCCCGCCGTCCTGCTCGCGTGGCGACTGTTGCGGCCGGACGAGCCGCCGCGATGGCTCGAGCGCCGATGCCCGACGAGGATCTGCGCGAACCCGTTCCACTACGAGCTCGGCGCGAGCCGGCGCTCGATCGAGAAAGGCTAGGCCGATGCCGATTATCGCCTTCGTCTCCGCGCTTCCGGTCACCGGCGGTGCTCAGCGTGTCATCGGGGTGCCGGCCAGCGGGGCGCGGATCGAAGCCGTGTATCTCCGTCCCGCCGGCGGGCCCGCTCCCTTAAATTTCAAAGTATTTTCGCGGCCGGTCAGCGGGGGAGCACAGACGCAGGTGGGCGCGACGGTGGCGGCGCCGACCGCCAGTGGAGCCCGGATCGACGTCAAAAGCCCGTGCGAGTGGCTCGAGGCGGTCTGTGATTCAGGTGGCGGTGGCTGTCTCGTCGACGTGCACGTGACGACGGGGCTCGAGAGCGAAGGGTCGTAGCCGGGCAGTGCCGGGCCCGCGGCCGCGCTCGCACCCGGAGATCGAGGAGTACGTCCGGCTCGTCCAGCTCGTCCGCGCTCGCGAGCGACGGGGCGAGGATCCGAATGGCGCGGCCGTCTCCGCAGAGGCCCTCGCCCGCGAGTTCAGCCGAGAGCTCGAGCGATGGTTGTTCGTCTACGCCCTGACCGGCCGCACCAGGTCCTGCCTGCGCAGGCACACGTTGACGCTCGAGACGCTGGGGCCGGTCCGCCAGCTCGGCCGGCTCGGGATCCGCTGTCGCCTGTGTCACCGCCGCCGCGCTCGAGCGTGGGCGCTGCAGCACCATGCGCGGTACGTCGAGGATCAGCGCCGCCGGCGCGAGCGACAGCGCGGGAGCCCGGCGCTGACGCACGAGCAGGTGAGCGTGCTCGGGCGCGCTGCGGCCGCTGATCGCTGGAGAGAGATCCGGTTGCTGAAGGAGCAGCTCGGCAACGCGCTCGAGCTCGTGTGACCCGCTCACCCGGCTGCTGATCGCCATTACCGAGGCCGTCGCGCCTCGTCAGCGAGCTTCTCCCGCCCTCCTGGCCCTCTCACCCTCGCCCGCGCTGCTCGAAACCCCTCAGCGAGCCCCCCTCGTCCATGGCCGTCCAGGCCCCGGAGCAAGAGATCGAAATCGGCACTGCACGTGCCGTTTTCACATCCTTCTTGCGTTTCAGGACAGCGCGAGCGGCGCCATGAAGGCGCCATTGCTTGCCGGGGCTGGAGCTACGTGGTGCTGGGGGGTGGAGCGATGAGCTTGACGAAGTCGGCGTCGATGATGCCAGCGTCCTTCAGGATGTCGCGGATCCACCTGTCCGCGAGGGGCCACGTCTGCTTTGGAACCATCAGTGGGGTGCTGCCTCCCTTCCGCATCGCCCAGTAGGCGAGGTCCTCCCCCCTGACGGACCATCCGTTGCGCTCGAGGGCGGATTTGACGTCGGCCCCTGTGACGGCCGGAATGGCGACCGCTGCAGGGGCCACGCGCTTGGGGTTATTTGGCTCCGGCAAACTCGAGCTCCATTCCGGATTCGTCGGGACCGGTCTGCCGCTCGCCCGAGATGCTTCTGATCGAGATGATCTCGACCGGCTTCACGGAGCCAGCAGGAATACGGCGGAAGCCGCGAGCCAGCAGGATGTCCCCGAACTGCCCCTCTCGGACAGCCGTCGCCAGGTACAGCGAGACGCACTTCTCCATCAAGCGTTCAGCCTCTTGCTGCGTCCGCCCCTGGGAATAGAGCTTGAGTGCGGGCACAAAGCCCAGGTATGTGTCCGTTGCCCCATCTTTCTCGATGTGCATGCGGAGCACGCCATCGAGGTCCTTGTCGCGCTCCGGCACGTGGGCGGCGAAACGCACAAGTTTGTACTCTTCCACGCTGTCCTCCTCCGCCGGGGGACCCGATCCCCTCCGCGTAGGGGTATCGTACTCCGGAATCTGTGGGCCGACCAAGCCCCGGATAACGCGTCGCGTCAGGTCCAACTCTGAGGGTTCCGCCACAAATTAATTTTCGTAAGTTGGGGCCTGGGGCGCTGGTACGACGTCCCGCAACCGCGCTGCCACCCCGGTCAGGCCGACTGCCTGTACGTTTTGCGAACGTGCCCAGGCCGGCTGCCCGAAAGCTCGGGCCCGCCGATTGCTTCCGCGTGCCCGGCGCGGGGCGCTGTCTAGTGCGGCGCTTGCTCTCTCTTCCTCGGAGGCACTTTGTTCGAGGAGGTGGAGATGGCGGACTCGAAGGAGGCGAAGGAGCCGGCGCGGACGGAGCACGGGCACTTGGTCGCGGAGGCCGTCAGCGCCTACCAGAAGCTGCTGCGCCGGGGCGATCTCGACGGCGCCCTGTACTTCGGCCTGCTCGTGTACCGGAAGGCGCCGGCGTACATCTGGCGCCGGACGCTGATTGCAGTCGCGGAAGACGTCGGGCTCGCCGACGTGGAGACCGTGATGCGCGTCGGCCAGCTCTTCCAGATGTGGGCGGGGGCGGCCGCGGGCAGCTGGTCGACGAGCCCGCACCACTTGTCGCTGGCGATCATGTTGATCCGCGCGGCGCCGAAGGACAGCCGCGTGGAGGACGCCCAGACGCTCATGCTCGAGCGGATCAAGGACGGCCAGGTGCGCCCGGTCCCCGACTTCGCGCTCGATGCTCACACCCGACGCGGGAAGGCCGCTGGGGCGTCGTGGCGCGACTGGTACGCCGATCGGATCAGGGCGGGCATGCCCAGGACAAACCCGTGGCTCGAGGAATTGTGGAGGCTTCGGCCGGAGTGGAAGCCCGAAGAGCTGGTGGGCGATCCATCCCCCTCCGAGCCTGGAAAACGTGAGCCATGAGCGCCGCAGCGAAGTCTCGAGCGCGGCGGCAGGCCGCTCCACACGTCCGGAAGTTCCGAGGCTGCGTGCTGAAGAAGATCGGCAGCGAGACGATCGTGATCGCGCTGCCCTCCGGTGAGGTGTGGGGTTGGGCCTCCGACTGGGCCCAGGCACGCAGAGTCGTGGTCTGGATCCAAGGACTGATGGAGGAGCGGCCATGACGACGGGGCGGATGGTGGCGATCTACTGCCGCGTGAGTACCGATCAGCAGAGCGTCGAGAATCAGCAGCGCGAGCTCGAGGCCGTCGCCCAGCGCCACGGCTGGGAGGTGGTCGGCATGTTCGCGGATGAAGGGGTCAGCGGTGCCAAGGCGCAGCGGCCGGCGTTCGACAAGCTGATGCACGCGGTCGCCCGGCGCGAGGTAGACCTGGTGGCGGCCTGGAGCGTCGATCGCCTAGGCCGATCGCTCCAGCACCTGCTGAGCTTCCTGGCGGAGCTCCAGGCGAAGGGCGTCGATCTCTATCTGCACCAGCAGGGCTTGGACACGCAGACTCCCGCGGGGAAGGCGATGTTCCAGATGTGCGGCGTGTTCGCGGAGTTCGAGCGGGCGATCATCGTGGAGCGGATCCGCGCCGGACTCGCTCGAGCGAAGGCGGCTGGGATCCGGATCGGCCGCCCGAGGGCGACCGTTGATGTGAGGAAGGCGGTGGTGCTGATGGCCGCGGGCAAGAGCTTGCGCCAGGTCGCCCGAGAGATGCAGGTCGCGCCGTCCACGTTGAGCGCGGCCGTCCGAAAAACTTCGCTGTCCGCCGCCGGGTAGTCCTGTGCACGCGCCAGGCTGGGGCAGCTCGACGTTGATCGACGCGGTGGCGAGGGCCGGCTCGCGATCGTCGATGTCTCGTCCCATTCCTTTTCTGCAGGTCGGCTATTGACAGGCTC
>Ga0070707_100007044_pt1 | contig 10425 bp, 20 predicted proteins | sample KBSK5502metaG_FD_65468 | JGI IMG/M metagenome (GOLD analysis project Ga0070707, IMG submission 65468) | Corn, switchgrass and miscanthus rhizosphere microbial communities from Kellogg Biological Station, Michigan, USA - KBS K5-50-2 metaG | ecosystem: Host-associated > Plants > Roots >... | reverse complement strand
CGCGAGCACGAGGCCCGCGTCGCAACGCTCAAGGGCGTGCGCGACCAGCTCGCCGCCATCGCAGAGAACATCCAAGACCAAATCGACGCCCGAGAAGAGGCGCGGAGGTCGCGATGAGTCGCCGACGCACGGCGACCCGCGCCGCTGACTCGGCACCCGCGGCCTCGCGGCCAGGCTCGCGACCGCTGGTCGGCGACGCCGCCGCCGCCGCGGCGCTCGCACGGCCGGTCATGCGGATGGCCGAGCAGGAGACCTTCGTCGCGCTCCACCTCACCGTGCGCAACGCACTCGTCGGCGAGCCGCACGTGGTCACGATCGGCGGCTTGACGGGCGTCGAGGTCCACCCGCGCGACGTGTTCCGCGCCGCGATCGAGGCGAACGCCGCCGGGATCGTTGTGCTGCACAACCACCCGAGCGGCGATCCGACGCCGAGCACCGAGGACGTCGAGCTGACGCGGCGCCTGAAGGCGTGCGGCGACCTGCTCGGGATCCCGGTCGTCGACCACGTGGTCGTGACCGCGGATCGTCACGTCTCGATCACAGAGATTATCGGGAGTGCGCTGTGACCGTTGACGTAATGTTGACGGTTTGTTAACACATGAACGTGCCCACTAAAACACGCATGGTTGGTATCCGCGCTGACGCGAAGATCGTCTCAAGCTGGACACGTAAGGCAAAAGCCGCCGGCATGTCCTTCAATAAATGGGCGTGCCTCATCTTGAGTCGCGCGCCAGAAGTGAAACCGGCCACGATCATTGAAGAAACGAAAGCTCGTGGGTAGCACGGCGGAAAAACAGTTCATACGCTTTGCTGGGCGTCGCTTCCAAAAACTGCGTCACGGCTGGCCAGATTTCTTTGTTCTGGATCGAAAGAAGAATGTTTTCCTTGGAGTCGAAGTGAAACAAGGAATGCATACGCTCAGCCCAGCACAGCGCGCGATGTTCGCTGCACTCGAAACCTTCGGCTTGAAAGTAGTCATCTGGAATCCAGATAACCCGAGAAGTTTCGTTCCCTGGAAAACATACAAACCCAACAAACCGCCGCGTCGTCCTCGTCTAAAGCGCGACAAACAGGAGGCCCTGTACGTCCGCGTGACGCCAGAGATTCGCACATCGATCGAGGAGATCGCAGCGCGCCGGGGCTACCCACACACAGTTGCCAGCGTCGCATCCGACATGATCGCGAAAGGACTGCTCGTCGAAGCTGCGCAGAGCGAGAAGACTAAGGCTGCCTAGAAGAAGTGGAAGTACCCGTCATCATGCACGCCACCGTCGTCCTCATCCGCCACGAGAAAACCGCCCTAGAGCTGTGCGCCGAGCTCATCAAGCAGGGCAAGACGTTCCGTTGCGCGAAGAAGGCCGGCGGCTGGGAGTTCGAGGTGATGCCGTGACCGCGCCCAAGCGTGCAAAAAAGTTCACCCATCCCAAGAACGTTCTGGTCGACGAGATCGTCGCGCACGTCACCGCGTACCGGCACCATCCGAAGTTCCGCCGCGCGGTCGTCGAGGCCAAGTCCCGCGACATCAACTGTCCGGGCAAGTTCAAAACGAGCGTTAACCGCTCTAACAACACGATCATGATCAACAAAACCATCATCAATTGCAAGTCAGACCGGACGTAAGAAGGAACCATGTCCAAGACCGCAGCACGGAACAGCAAACGATCGTTCGACTTCGCCCGCAACACGATGTGGACGATCGATCCCGACGACCTCTGCATCATCGGCGGAAAGAAGATGCCCGCCGCCGAGCGCGGCAGCGTCGACACCGACGACGGCGAGGAGCACGACCTCTACGATCCCCGCATCCACGAGCCGCTCACCGAGGAATACATCCTCAACATCGACGCGCACGGCGTCGACGTGCCGATCACCATCGCCAAGATCGGCGACGTCGCCGTCGTGGTCGCCGGCAAGACGCGCGTACGCGGCGCCCGCGTCGCCAACCGCCGCCGCAAGTCGCGCGGCGAGCCTCCGATCAAAGTCGACTGCAAGATCAAGCGCGGCAACACCACGAGCCTTCTCGCCGCGATGATCGTCGAAAACGAGAACCGCCGGGACGACGGGATCCTCGCCAAGATCGACAAGCTCAAGAAGCTCATGGCCCGGGGCGTGTCGGTCGAGGACGCCGCGGTCATCTTCGGAAAGAAGGTGAAGACGGTGAAGGGCTGGCTCGCGTTCGAAGACAACGCGACCGCGGAGACCAAGAAGGCTGCCGAGACCGGCCGGCTCTCACCCACGGCGGCGGCAAAGCTCGCGCAGATCAGAGACCCTGACGAACAGCGCACGACGCTCGACCGCCTGCTGTCGACGGAGGGCCGCGTGTCCAAGGACGCCGCGACGAACGCCGCCAAGGTCGCAAACGGCAAGAAGGTGGCGATCAGCGTCGCCGACAAGCGGACGCAACGGCGCCTACTCACCTACGTGCAGAACCTCTCGCACGGACAGGCCAGCGAGAAGACGCTGGCGTGGTGGGAGGGCGTGGAGGACGCGCTCAAGCTCGTGGTCGGCGAGGAGGACGTGAACCCGAGGCTCGTGGGCAAGCTCGACGAGCTGATCTCGCTCATGCGGACAGAGGCCCAAACGAAGAAGAAACCGCAGCCCAAGGCCGCTGAGTAAATAGCGATGCGCGTAGGTACCAGAGCACCCGTCTCTCGAGCACCACGGAACGTGTGGATGTGTGGATGCCACGCGACGGGTAAGGATCTACCCACGCTGTGCAGCCGCGGGATTACCGCCGATCATGCCCGGCACGCCGCGCGCAACAAAGGCTGAGCATGGCGGACCTGACCAACCACCCGACGCTCAAAGCAGGCGACGTCGTCGACGTCTTCGTGTTCACCGGCAAACGCGGCGGCTACCTCTGCAAGGGCACCGTGATCTGGAACGGATCGACGCAGCTGCTTCCATACGGGAGGAACCCCGACCACGGCGGGTTCAGCGTAAACACCTCGACGCTGTGCGACGGCGTCACGTTCCGAGGCAAGCCCGTCTACGGCTACCGCAGGCCGGTGCGCAAGTGACGCTGGCGGTCACCGACGACGACCAAACGCTCGCGGCAGAGCTGGGTCTGTTTCTGGTCCAGCAGCCCGTGACCGACGAAGACCGCGCCGACGCCCAGCACCCCAACGCCACGCGCGAGCCCGAGACCTGGCTCGTCAGGAGCGCGCTCACCAAGAAGCCCGTCGGACGCCTCCGATTCACCGCGGTCGACTGCCTCTACGCCTCCAAGTACGCCGCGGGCATCAGCGGGATCGAGGAGACCGTCGCCGACGCGCTCCGCTGGATCGCTCCGGTCGTCCGCCACGCGCGCACGGGCAAGTACGACGGCACCGAAACGATCGTCTGCCGCTTCGGGTCGACCTTCGAGCGGCCCCGCGCGATCACCGAGTGCGGCGCCAAGGCCACCGGCGCGGACTACGAGCCGACCGGCGCCAAGAGCGCGGTCGTCAACGGCGAGGCAGGCGAGATGTGCCCCGCGTGCCGCGCCAAGCTCGAAACGAAGGGCGTACGCGACGCGTCAAACCTCTCCGAGCGTCGCGGTAGCGCTTCGCCCAAGCAGTGCGACTTCATCCGTCGCTTGCTCGACGAGGGCGCGCGCAACGGGCGCCCGTACCTGATGGACGCACGAACCATCGACCAGATGTCGACCCGCGCAGCGTCGGCAGCAATCGACGCGCTCAAGTCGCTCAAGTCGCGCGACTGGAAAGGGGACCTGTGAGAACCGAGACGACGACAGAAACGACAGCCTCGCCGGCCCCGAGGACGACCGTCGACCTCGTGATCCGGCTCCAGGTGGAAGGATCGCCCACCGACGTCGCGCGCTACCGCGCCGCGCTCGAGATGCTCGCCGAGGTCATGGTCGTGCAAGCCGAGGACGGCCTGTGGTCGGCCGGCTACCGCGAGGGCGGGACGGACGCGGAGCCGAGCGAGTTCATCGCCGACATCAAACGCACCTACGTGCACGCCGTGCTGATCGACGGCTCCAACGAGCTGACGAAGGAGCGGAGTTAGCCATGGCGTACATCGTCGCGAGCAACAGCTGCTGTCACTGCAAAGAGTGCTGGAACATCGCCGACGTCCCGCACGGCACGCTTGGCGTGATCTTCACCGTACGCGCGATGGCTGGTGACGGCTTCGAGTACCACGTGATCGCCGAGGGCTTCGCGACCAAGGCCGCCGCCGAGGCTGCTTTCAAGGCCCGGCGTGTCCCCGTGTCCGTCAACACCTCGGAGGACACGTACTGATGTCGACGGCATTCGTCCCCAAGCACTTCCCTCGCACACGCCTCACCAGCGGGCGCGTGCTCTCCGACTCGCAACAGTACCAATACGACGTCCTTCGCACCGTCGGCGGCAGACTCGTCAAGGGCAGGGACGCCTGGTACCGCGAAGTGCCGCAGAGCGACATGGTCCGCGAAAAAATCTACGGCCTCAACCTCACGGCCATGTTCAAGCTCGTCGAACTCGGCCTCGCGGAGTGCCTCGACGACACCGCGAGCGGCGGGTACCTGTTCCTCTTGCCGGAGTTGGCCAAAGGCGTGACCGGGCGCCGCTACGCACGCGTCAACCAGATCGCCAAGGAGAAGACATGAGCACCACGAACACCCGAGACGCGTGGCGCGCGATCGCCGAGCACTACAAGAAGCTCTCGGTCACGCGTGCCTCCGAAGGACCGGGCGTCCAGCTCGCCTGCCTCGTGCTTGCCGACTACTGCGCGCACCTGTGGACGGGCAGCGGCGGCGGCCCGTCGCTCGCAATGATCGCGCTCGCCGAGCACATGGTCGATGACAACGTCGACGAGGTGGTCGCCGCCGAGCTGGCACGGCTCGTGAGCGATCACCAGCGGAGCCTGTCGTGACGTACACGTGCATCGCGCCCCTCAAGATCGCCGCCGAGGAGGCCGCCTCGTGACGCTCAGCCTCCCCCAGATCGAGGCGCTCCGCTACGCGAGCCGCCGCCATTTGTTCGCGGCGGACGTCAACGGCGGCGACGGCAACAGGCGCCGCACGTTCCGGTCGCTGTTCAAGCTCAAGATGATCGACTGGGATCCGGCTTGCCACGGGCGCGTCATCTTGACGACGGCCGGCAGGAGCCAGCTCAGGCGCGCGCACGAGAAGAAGATCACCAGCGAGCTGCGCGCGGCGAGAGCTGCGGGCAGCGCCAAGGAGGAACCGTGACGATCGCGGCCGACGATTCTGCGCCGAACCCAACCTTCGCCAAGCTTGAGGAGGCACGCACCAAAGAGAAGGAGGCGCGACGGCTCCGCACAGCTGGACGCGATAAGGAAGCAATCGAGGCATACGCGCAAGCGCGCGAGCTCTACGCCGACTCTGGATTGCAGTTCAGCCGCGACAGCACGATGTCCGACGACGTCATGGGCGCAATCAGGCGCTGCGACGCGATCGTCAACAACATCCGCTACCCCAAAGAGAAGCGCCCACCCGCGACCACGCCGCGTCCCGACTGCCTAGGTTGCGGCAAGCCACTCCGCCGCTACAAGCGGGACGGTCAGACGTTCGGCGATGGCACCCCGCAGGAGTGGGGCGACTACGGAGACAACCGTTTCTGCGGGCTCACCTGCGGCTGGCGGTGGGCGTGCCAGCGCGCGCCGATGCCCGTAGCGTCCGAGGTAGCGCGGGACAACGCGCGCGACGCGAAGAGGCAGAAGCCGTGAACCAGCGCTGGTACAAGCGCCTCAACACCTGGCGCGACGAGAGCGAGATCATTGACACCCGGGCGCACGAGGTCGCGGAGATCTTCGACGACAACACGGCCAAGACCTTCGTCGCGGAGCACCACTACAGCGGCACGTATCCCGCAGCGCGCGAGCGGTTCGGCCTCTACCGCGGCGCGCAGCTCGTCGGCGTCGCCGTGTTCTCGCACCCGCCAAACGAAGCGGTGCTGCATCGGCTGCCCTGCGAACGCATGGCCGGCATCGAGCTGGGGCGCTTCGTGCTCCTCTCCAACGTGCCGGGCAACGGCGAGTCGTGGTTCCTCGCCCGCTGCTTCGAGCACCTGCGCGCGAAGGGCCTTGAGGCTCTCGTCTCGCACTCCGATCCGCTGCCGCGGCGCGACCGGGCCGGCAAGATCGTCCTCCCCGGACACGTCGGCAACATCTATCAGGCCACCAACGCGGTCTACGGAGGGCGCACCAAGGCGCGGGGCATCTGGATCCTCCCCGACGGCACGGTGTTCAGCGAACGCGCGATTACGAAGATCCGGTCGGGCGACCGCGGCTACCGCTACGCGATCGAACAACTCGTCAAGCACGGCGCCCCGCGACCTCTCGACCTCGGCCAAGATCTCGACGCGTGGCTGCGCGAAGTGCTCCCCGCCGTCGCCCGCCGCATGAAGCACCGGGGCAACCACCGCTACCTGTGGGCGCTCGACAAGAGGCTCCGCAAGGCCGTCACCCGGCTCGCGCTCGTCGACGAAAACGGCAACCCCGCAAAGTACCCCAAGCAGCTCGACCAGGAGGCCGCGTGAAGAGGCGCTCCAACCGCCAGAAGGCGGCGATCCTCGGAAGAGTCGCCGCTCTACCCTGGGTGTCCGGTCACCCGGCTCTCGAGCGCCACGGCGCCCGCGGGGTCCGTGGAGCGCAGGAGACGGGTACCCCGCTACCCGCGGTTATTGTCCGCAGACTTCCTCCCGCCGGAGGCAGGCACGCCGCGCGCACTGGAGGACGGTCATGACCAAGACCACCACCGTGCGAGGGTTGCGAGACGGCCAGCGCACCGCGGGCACCGGGCTGCTCGTCCGCAAGATCAAGGCGCTCGGCGCCAAGGTCACCGTCGCCGCCACCGGGCGCGTGACGGTGGTCGACAAGAACGGCTCGCGCCACGTCTACGTGCTCGCGCTCGACGCGACCGTCGACGCGAGCCCGCTGACCCAGGCGCTCGCGGACCTGGAGCGCGCGGAAGAGGCCGGAGGAGCGTCGTGAAGATCGAACTCAAGCGCTTCACGACCAACGCGCGGCTCTCTCAGGAGACAACCGCCTTCGCGGCGGACGTCTGGGTGGACGGCAAGAAGGCCGGTCACGCCGAGAACGACGGCCACGGCGGCGCGACGATTGTGCACCTCGACCCGTCGGTCCGCGGCAAGGTCGAGGCCCACGGTCGAGCACTCGTGCCGGCCGAGTACGCGGCCTTCACGGGCGGCGCCGAGTGGATCGTCGATCAGCTCGTCGAGGCCGAGCTTCAGAAGAAGTCCGACAAGGCGTTCGCCAAGAAGATCGCGAGCGCCGACGCCAAGGAGAAGGCAGCCTCCGCCAAGCAGGGCCTCGTCGCCGCCCGGTTCCGAGAGGGCGACACCTGGCGGTGGTTCGCGTTCAAGCCGGGCGCAGATCCCAAGGCGCTCGCCGACGCGATCGCGGCCAAGCACAAAACCCTCGTGGACGAGCTGGTGGTGCTCTCGTGACCCGCGTCAGCCAACCTACCGTGGGCCGGCTCGCGCGACGCCTGGCCACCGCCGGCCTCACCGCGCGCCTCGTCGAGACCAAGTCGCCCGACGTCGAGGACGACGTGATCAAAATCCTCTCGAACGGCGTCGACACGCGCGTCTACATCCAGGTCAGTCTCGTCGCCCGCGGCTACTACGTCAGCGAGGCCCGCGGCGAAGGATCGTCGCTCGTGATCGCCGACCGCGGCAGCTTCCGCTCGCTCCGCCAGGCGATCGACCGCGCGATTGAAGTCGTCGCCGCCAAGACCAACCTCCCACAGCCCAACGCCGCGCAGAAAGTCTGATCCATGCTCGCGCTCCTCAGTGCCGTCCTTCAATTCGCCGTCCAAGCCGCCGATCCGAGCTGGTCGTGCTCGCTCACCCACCGCGACCCCTACGTCACGGGCACCTACTACCTCTATTGCTCGCAGATGGCACCCGACGGCATCGAGCTGATCACCGTCGGCCGCTTCGTCTCCGACGACAAGGCTGCGAAGCTGAAGGCAGCCAAGGCGACGCCGTGAAGCCTGGCGTATGCGCCAGTCGACGTGCTCACCGAGGTGTCGCCGTGAAGCACGCTACCTCGTCGAATCCCGCGATCGTCTCGGATTGCGGATCGCTGCGAGCCGTTCCTCAACAACGCCATCCTCCACGTCAAGCTGCTCTGAAAACATGAGCGCCACTCCCAAGAAATATCTCGACCTAACCGGCATGCGCTTCGGGAAGCTACTCATCATCAAGAGAGCAACTACATCGCGCGGACACGGCAAGGAAGCTTGGTGGGTAGCCATATGCTCTTGTAAAAAAGCCCGGACGGTATGTGTAAGAGGATCGTCGCTTCGTCGCGGGCACACGCGATCCTGTGGATGCGTGCAAGAAGAAGTGCGCCGCGTGGCCAATCTTCAGCACGGGCATGCAGGAAAAACACGATCGCCTGAATACGCAACGTGGCTAGGGATCGTCGCCAGGTGCACGAATCCGAACTGCAAAGACTTCAAAAAATACGGTCAGCGCGGCATCGGCCTGCACGAGCCGTGGAGGAAAGCCTTCCACCTGTTCCTTAGGGCTGTCGGACCAAAGCCAGGACCTAACTACCAGATCGATCGGATCGATAACAAACGCGGTTATGTGCCAGGCAATGTTCGGTGGGTCACGCCTATCCATCAGCAGCGCAATCGCAGCAATCTGAGACTGATCACCTTTCGTCAACAAACACGCTGTTTGAGTGCCTGGGCAGAAAGTCTTGGCATCTCAGGAACTGCATTAGCCCATCGCTTGAAGCACTGGACCAAGGCGAACGCTCTGACTCGAACACCACGCAAACAAAGGAACCGCGCCTCATGACAAAGAAGAACACGTGGTTTGATGTTTCCGCCGACGGCTTGGCCAAACTCGTCGAGCGCCGCGGCGGAAGCGGCGGGGACGACAACGACGGCAGCGACAAGCTCGCATTGATCATCGAGTTGGTCTCGAACGCGCTCGACGCCAAAGGCACGACGCGTGTCGAAATCGTGCTGGAGCCCGAGGAGGGCGTTCCCCAGGCCACGGTGATCGTGCGGGATGACTCGACAGAGGGCTTCGCGGACATCACGCACGCATGGACTCTCTTCGCGGAATCGACACGCAAGGTCGACCCACATGCGCGAGGCAGATTCGATGTCGGCGAGAAACTCGTGCTCGCGCTCTGTACCGAAGCGTCGATCATCTCCACCAAGAGCGCCGTGATGTTCGACGCCCGCGGCCGGACGAGCATGAAGGCACGCCGCGAACGCGGCACCGAGTTCCAGGGCCTCATGCGCATCACCCGCGCCGAGCTGGCCAAGGTCAAAATCGGCCTTCGCAAGATCATCGCTCCGCCGGGCGTCACGATCGTCGTGAATGGCGAAGCGCTGCCAGAGCGAAAGATCCTGAAGACCGTCGAAGCCACACTACCGACCGAGTTGGCGGACGAGAATGGCGTCCTGCGCCGCTCCACACGGAAGACCACCGTCGGCATCTACGAGCCCTTGCTCGGTGAGGAGCCGATGCTGTACGAGCTTGGGATCCCGGTCGTCGCCACCGGTGACAAGTTCGACGTGTCGATCGGTCAGAAGGTGCCACTGACTCTCGATCGCGACAACGTCCCGCCGAGCTTCCTGCGCGCCGTCCGCACGCTGATCGTGAACGCGATGCACGACCGGCTCACCGAGGACGATGGCAACGCGACCTTCGTCAACGAGGCGCTCGGCGACAAGAACGTGACGCCGGAAGCCGCGAACAAGGCACTAGATCTCAAGTTCACCAAGAAGCGCGCGATCTGGGACCCCAGCGATCGCGAGGCAAACATGAACCTGGAAAGCCAGGGCTACACGCTCATCAAGGGAGGGCAGCTCACCGGCGATCAGTGGGCAAACGCAAAGAAGCACGACCCGAACCTCAAGCCAGCCGGACAGATCGCGCCCACGAAAAAGGCACTGTTCGGGCCCGGCGGCAAGGACACCTGGGTGCCGCGCGAGAAGTGGACGCCCGCAATACGCGCCGTCGTCGCGTACTCGGCGGACATCTGCCGCGAGCTGACCGGATCCCGCGTCGAGGTCTCGATCTTGTCGGACATCACCGAGAGCTGGGGCGCCTGCTACGGCAGCCAGGGTCTCGTGTTCAACCTCGGGCGCCTGGGCCACGACTTCTTCGACGAGTGCGTCGCATCTGAGATGACCGTGAACGCGAACGTCGTGCGGCCCAAGGTTGAGACCATGCGGCCGACGGTCCGCCTCAACCAGCTGCTCATCCACGAGCTGGGGCACCACGTCGAGTCCAACCACCTCGACGAGCGCTACCACGACGCGCTCTGCAACCTCGGCGCGAAGCTCGCGCGCCTCGCGCTCACCAAGCCGGAGCTGTTCGCCCGGGACATCGCGTGATCGTGAAGAGCGAGACGGTGGACGGCAAGCAGATCGAGGTCCACGAGGACCGCGCTGGTCGGCGCCGCTACTGGGTCAAGGTCGACGGC
>Ga0070707_100007043_pt1 | contig 10426 bp, 10 predicted proteins | sample KBSK5502metaG_FD_65468 | JGI IMG/M metagenome (GOLD analysis project Ga0070707, IMG submission 65468) | Corn, switchgrass and miscanthus rhizosphere microbial communities from Kellogg Biological Station, Michigan, USA - KBS K5-50-2 metaG | ecosystem: Host-associated > Plants > Roots >... | reverse complement strand
GGGCCCTCGATAGGGCCTCGGGAGTTCCGACAGGGCCTCTATTGGGACGTCCGCTCCGTGCTGCCGGCGATCAGCGTCCCCACTCTCGTCATGCATCACAAGGAGAACCGGTATCTCCGTCCGGCGCACGGAAGATATTTGGCCGAGCACATCTCCGACGCCCGGTTCGTCGAGCTTGCCGACGCCGACACGTTGTTCTTCGTCGGAGATCAGAACGCGCTGCTCGACGAGATCGAAGCGTTCCTGACGGGGACCCGCGGGATGCGCGAATACGACCGAGTCCTCGCGACGGTGTTGTTCACCGACATCGTCCGCTCGACGGAACGGGCGGCCGAGCTCGGGGATCGGCGCTGGCACGAGGTGCTCGACTCGCACGATCGGGCGGCAGTCGATCAAGTGGCGCGCCACCGCGGTCGATTGATCAAGACCACCGGCGACGGAGTGCTCGCGACCTTCGACGGCCCGGCACGGGCCATCCGATGCGCCGCGTCGATCGGGGACGCGGTTCGACACTTGGACATCCAGCTGCGCGCCGGCCTGCACACCGGCGAGGTCGAGCTCCGCGGCGAGGACGTCGGCGGGATCGCGGTCAACCTGGCGGCGCGAGTGATGGGCGAGGCCGGGCCGAACGAGATCGTCGTCTCGAGCACCGTCAAGGATCTGGTGATCGGCTCGGGGATCGAGTTTCACGACCGCGGCAATCACATACTCAAGGGTGTGCCCGGCGAATGGCGACTCTACGCGGTGAAACCATGAGCGCGCAGCCCGAGACGCACTTCGCGCGCACGCCCGAGGGCTCGGTCGCGTACCAAGTCCTCGGCGAAGGGCCGATCGATCTTGTATTTGTTTCTGACTGGCGCAGCAACATCGAGGTCATGTGGGAAGAGCCTAGGATCGAGCGCTTCTTCCGCCGGCTGGCGACCTTCAGCAGGACGATCGTCTTCGACAAGCGTGGCTCAGGCATCTCGGATCCTGTTCCTCAAGGCGCGCTGCCTACCGTCGAGGCCTGGATGGATGACATCACAGCGGTCATGGACGACGTCGACTCAGCGCGAGCGGCAATCTTCGGTCACAGCACGGGCGGCTTCTTGGCGATGCCGTTCGCGGCGGCGTTTCCAAACCGCACGTCGCATCTCGTACTTTTTGATGCGATGGCTGCGACGGTACGAAGTGATGGCTACGGCCCGGGACTTCCCCCCGCGATCGTGGAGCGCGCGCGGAACCTATTCGTGAGCGCGTGGGGGGTTGACGCGATCGGTCGTCTCGAAGTCTCAGCGCCATCGCTTGCCGCCGATCCCGCGTTCTGCAACTGGTGGGCGCGGTACGAACGGCTTTCCCAGTCGCCTGCTGAGTTTGAGCGGTTATTCGACTGGGGGATGTCGCTGGACGTTCGCGACGTTCTTCCCGCCATCCGGATCCCTACGCTCGTATTGCAAAGGCCAGGCGACCAGTACACGCGGGCCGAAGCGGGCAAATGGATAGCAGCCCATATCCCCCATGCTCGGTACGTAGAACTCGACGGCGATGATCATCTCTACTTCGCCGGCGACCAGGATTCCGTTCTGGATGAAGTTGAGACGTTCCTTACCGGAACCCGCGGAGCGCACGAGATCGATCGCGTCCTCGCAACGATCCTTTTCACCGACATCGTCGCCTCGACGGAACGAACCTCCGAAGTCGGCGATCGCCGTTGGAAGGAGACGCTGGACCTTCACGACCGGCTGGTTCGCAGCCAGATCGAGAGCTTTCGCGGCCGCGTGATCAAGACGACGGGGGATGGTGTCCTAGCAACCTTCGACGGGCCCGCGCGCGCGATCCGCTGTGCGGCTGCGATATCCGCCACCGTCGAACGTCTCGGCATTGAGATCCGTACCGGTCTGCATACCGGCGAAGTCGAACTGCGCGACGACGACATCGGCGGGATCGCCGTTGCGCTCGCCGCCAGGGTCATGGCGGAGGCCGGCGCGCGAGAGGTACTCGTGTCGAGCACCGTCAAGGACCTCGTCGTCGGCTCTGGTATCGAGTTCGACGACCGCGGCTCGCGCACGCTCAAAGGCGTTCCCGGCGAGTGGCGCCTCTACGCCGTTCGGTCCTAGCTCTTCGCCCGCGAGCTCTGCTCGACCCGAGCGTCGTAGCGGCGCAGGCCCCGTCGCATCGCGCCGCCGAAGATCGGGTACAGCATCTGCGGTATGCCGAACTTGCGGGGCGCCGTCCGTTGGACGTGGCCTTGCTCGATGGAGCGGGCGACGGCTACTGCGACGACCTCAGGCGGGTAAAGCTTGCCCGTGTACGACGCCGCGTACTCGTCCTTGTCCCAGATCTCGGTCGCGATCGGACCTGGGCTGACGACGCCGATGTGCACGCCCGTCCCGTGCAGATCGACCGCGAGCCCATGGGACCACATCGACAGCGCGGCCTTCGATGCGCCGTAGGCGGATTCCTTCGGGTTGGGCAGGTAACCGGCGACCGAGGTGATGTTCACAACCGAACCGGCGCGTCGCTCGAGCATCCCCGGCAGGGCGGCCAGCGTCAGGTACACGGGGGCGAAGAAGTTGATGCGCATCACGCGCTCGACGTCTTCGACCGTGGTTTCGACGGCGGGCTTGCGGATGCTTATGCCGGCGTTGTTGACGACGATGTCGACGCGGCCGCAGCGATCGAGGACCGTGGAGACGGTGCGCTCGCAAGCTTCCCGCGAGGACAGGTCCTCGACGAGGTCGAATGAGGCGGGCGTCGATCGACGGCACTGCTCGACGGTGGCCGCCAGCTCGTTCTCTCGACGCGCCACAGAGGCGACCGTCGCGCCGCGGCCGGCGAGCTCGAAGGCCACTGCGCGGCCGATGCCGGAGGAGGCACCGGTCACGATCGCCACCTTGCCGGAGATCTTCATGGCCTCGCTCCTTCGTCGATCGGCTATTGGAGGAATCGCAGTGCGAGCTTCACGAGCGGGCCGCCCTTACCTCCGGTGTCGTCCGCTCGCATCAGGATCCGCTGCGACGCGTCGAGCATCACCTTCCGCAGCGGCCCCCGGGGGGAGCGGCGTCGGCTTGCGGGTGACCATCGGGAGATCGAGGAGCTCCATCCGCTGGTTCAGCATCATGTCGCGCACGATCTTCCCGACGAGATGTGACGGCACTCATCCCCCTGTTCGATCAGCCTATCGAGTCTTCCATTAGCCTGGTCCGTGAAAGGGCCGAGCGGCCGCGAAGTCTGGTCTAGACTGCCTCCCACGATGGCCGGGCCCGCCTACTCGCCCTCCCGCGAGGAGTTCATCCAACTCGCGAAAGAGCACACGCTCGTGCCCGTTTGGCGCGAGGTCCTCGGCGACCTCGAGACGCCGGTCGGCGCCTACCGGAAGCTCGGCGCGGAGCCGAACTCGTTCCTCCTCGAATCCGTCGAGCACGGCGAACGCTGGGGACGGTACTCCTTCATCGGCTGCGATCCCTTCCTCGTCATGAGTTCACGGGACGGGGTGGCGACCTTCGAAGGCACCCCACCCCCCGGCGTCGAGGACGCGCCGAACCCGCTCACCGCGCTCGAGCGCGCGCTCGACGCGTACCGCGCGCCGGCGCTGCCCGGCCTCCCGCCGTTGCACGGCGGCGCCGTCGGGTACGTCGGCTACGACGCGGTACGCTATATCGAGCGGCTCCCGCAGACGACGACCGACGACCTGCAGATGCCCGAGCTGTGGCTCATGTTCACCGGCCGGCTGCTCGTGTTCGATCACCTGCGGCAGCGGCTCACCGTCATCTCGAACGTTGCGATCGGCGACGATCCCGCACGGCAGTACGACGAAGCCGTCGAGGGCGCGGAGGCGCTGGTGGAGCGACTCGCGAGCACCCCGACGCACGGGCGGCCGTCCTCGCCCACGCTCGAAGCCGACGTCGGCGACGTCGCGTCGAACATCGGGCGCGGGACGTTCATGGCCAACGTCGTCAAAGCGAAGGAGTACATCGCCTCGGGGGACATCTTCCAGGTGGTTCTCTCGCAACGGTTCCAGATGCCGACCACCGCGGACCCGTTCGACGTCTACCGAGTGCTGCGCTTGATCAACCCCAGCCCGTACATGTTCTTTTTGCAGTACCCCGGCTCTGCTTTGGTCGGTTCGTCGCCCGAACCGCACGTGCGCGTGCAAGGGCGCGAAGCCATCATCCGTCCGATCGCCGGAACCCGGCCGCGCGGCGCGACCGAGGACGAAGACCGCAAGCTCGCCGACGAGCTGCTGTCGGACTCGAAGGAGCGCGCCGAGCACGTGATGCTCGTCGACCTCGCGCGCAACGACCTCGGACGCGTCTCGGCCGCGGGCACCGTTCGCGTCGAGCAGCTCATGGACGTCGAGCGCTACTCGCACGTGATGCACATCGTCAGCGAGGTCCACGGCGAGCTCGCGCCCGGTCGCACGGCGTTCGACGCGTTCAAGTGGGCGTTCCCCGCCGGCACGGTGTCGGGGGCGCCGAAGATCCGTGCGATGGAGATCATCGACGAGCTCGAATCGGCGCGGCGCGGACCGTACGCGGGCGCTGTCGGCTACTTCGATTTCTCCGGAAACCTCGACACGTGCATCACGCTACGCACGGCGCTGATCAAAGACGGCACCGCGTACGTGCAGGCGGGTGCCGGGATCGTCGCCGACAGTGTCCCCGAGGTCGAGGACGACGAGTGCCGCAACAAGGCGCGCGCGCTGCTGTCGGCCATCAAGGCGGCCGAGGAGCTCGGCTGAATCCCGTCCGGCGTCTCACCCTGGCCGGCGCGGGCGTCATCGCCGGGGGCGCGGTCGTCGCGATCGGGAGCCGGCTCGCGTGGGCGACGATCGCGCTTCGCGGCTCGCCGGTGTCCGCGCCCGGCCTGCCGCGCGTTTCGCTCGCCGGCGGAACGGTGACGCTCGACGCGTCAGCTGTGGGAGCCGGATGGGTGTTCGGCCTCGGGTTGCTGATGGCGCTCGTCCCGCTCGGCTGGCTGGTCACGGCGCACGCCGGGCGTCTCGTCCTCGGGCTCGTCGCGGTCGCCATGGCGGCCGTCGTCTTCGGCCAGACGACGATGCGGAACGACGTCGTGAAGCACGCGCACGCCGTGGCGCTTCGCCAAACGTCGCTCCGAGGGGCGAGCTTCCGCGTCGCCACCGGGCCCGGCATCGGTGTCACGGCGGCCGGCGCGATCGTGGCGGGGATCGGCGCGATCTGGGGCGCGACCGTCGGAGGCGCGGCGCCCCGCCTCGGACTCCCCGAGGGCGGCGACCGGGACTCCTCGACATGACGTTACTCGTCGCGTTCCTGGAGGAGCGCCCGCTCGGGCTCGCCGCGCTCGGCGCGTTCGCCGTCGTCGTCGGCTCGGTGTTGCCGTGGATCTCCGTGCCTCAGCCGTTGATCGGGACGACGACCGGCAACGGCCTCCAGGAAGACGGCAAGATCACGATCCTCCTCGGCCTGCTCGCGCTGGGGCTCCTCATCGCGTACGCGCGCCTGCGCCAGCGCGACCTGGTGATCGCCGCCGGGATCGCCGGCCTCGCCGCCGCGGGGTTCGCCGGCGCCTACCTCGCCGACCTCGCGCACAACGCCGCGCGCGTCATCGCCCGGCTCCTTGCCGGGGGCGGACCGCCGTTCGATCCCAGTCAGGTCTCGGCGGTTCCCGCGCGCGCCGGGGCCGGCATCTACGTGGTCTTCGTGGGCGCCGCCGTGATGGCCGTGGGCGCGATCGCGCTCACGATCCGAGGACGCGGAACGACCGAACCAGCCGTTCGATCGTCCGCGTGACCCCGCGGCTGGGGTCGAGCGCGAACGCCTCCGAGATCTCCCGCACGCCGTCGGGATCCGTCCACTCCCACACGTAGAGCACCGCCGGGCGCGGCTCCTCGAACAAGGTCATCGATCCCGCGAGCTTCGTGACCGCCAGCCCGGCCCGCGTCGCCACCGTGGACCGCGTCGACTGCGTGAAGCGACCGTGCGCCTCGGCGAGCCAGGCGTCGAACGCCGGCAGCGCATCCCCATCGACGCTCGGATCGTCGGACCAGGAATCGAGTCCGATCTCGGTGAGCGGTCCGTCCCGCGGCGCCTTCGAGATCGGCAGTGCGCTGAAGAAGAGCGCGTCGAGCGAAAGCCCCGCGCGTCCCGGCTCGTCCTTCGGCGTCTGCAGCGGTTCCTCGAGGACACTCCACCCGCACGGGTAGTCCACCGCGTAGCGAACCAGGAGGTGGGCATCGGCGGTGGAGAGCGTGTCGGCGGGACAGGCTTTCGGGGTTGCCGTTTGGGCGGCGAGCCTCGCTTCAAGCCGGTCGCGCTCCGCGCGGATCCGGTCGCGCTCGGCCTCGATCGCCGACGCGTTCCGTTCGAGGGTGTTCACCCGGCGTTCGAGGACTCCGATCCGCTCGTGACCCTGCCGGCCGGCGATGAATCCGACGCCGGACGCGGCCGCCGCGACCGCGATTCCCCCTGCGATGAGCGCGGCAGCGCGTTTCGAGACGATGCGAGCCTCCCCGTTCGCGTCCGCGTCGAGTGTAGACGCCAAACGGACGATCCGGTCTCACGCGAGGGCCGCGACCCGCCGATACCATCGGTATCCGGATGATCACCCGACGCTTGATCGCGCTCGCCGCCGCCGTCGCATTCCTTGCCCCGGCGTGCACCGGCCCGCCCGCGGCCACCCGATCGCCGTCGCCCGGCTCGACCGCTTCACCTGCGACACCGAGCCCATCCCCGGTCCGTGTCGAGTTCGACGCCGCGCGCGCGATGGCTCAGGATCGCCTGCTCTCCGTCACCGTCGGGCCGCGCGAAGCCACGTCGGTGGCGTTCCGTCGTGCGGCGAGCTACGTCGCGTCGGTGTTCGCGAGGCTCGGATACCAGGTGACGCGCCAGCGGGTCCTGCTCCCGGCCGGGAAGAGTCAAGGGACGCCGGTCGCGGCGGGTCCCACTCAGAATGTCATCGCGACCCCCGCCGAATACGACCCCGCCCAGCCGCATCTCGTCGTCGGCGCGCATCTCGACACGGTCGTTCCGAGCCCGGGCGGGAACGACAACTCCTCGGGGTCCGCGATGCTGCTCGAGCTGGCGCGTCTCGCGTCGATCGAGCGGACCGCGATGCCGATCGTGTGGGTCGCCTTCAGCGGAGAGGAGCGGCGTCGTCCCGGCGTGTCGGGCGCGGCGTTCGGTTCGCGTTTCTACGTGGCGCACCTGGCGGCCGCCGAGCGGCGCTCGCTGCGCGGCATGCTGTCGATCGATATGGTCGGCCGCGGGCCGATCGCGTACGTGTGTCACGAGTCGCTGACCGGCGACGGGTTCGTCGACGGATTGGTCGCGAGCGCGAAGCGACTCCGCCTCCGCGCCCAGAAGCGCGTCGTCGTGGGGTTCTTCAGCGACCACTCCGCGTTCGAGCGCTCCGGTTTCGTCGTCGCGTGGCTGTGGTCGGGGGAAGACCCGAAATTCCACACCGCGCGCGACACGTTCGGGAACGTTCAGCGTTCGTCGGTCGACCGGATCGGACGCATCGCGTGGGAGACGCTCCGCTCGATCCGCCTGTAGGCTCGGTGTTCGTGACCACGAGCTTCCTCGAACGGGTAACCGACGCGCGGCGCGCCGACGCACTCACGCGCCGCGAGCAGGGCGCGTTGCAGCTCGCGCAGGCGGCGGCGAGTGCGGCCGGCACGCCCCGGGACTTCGCGTCCGCGCTGAGCCGGCCCGGCATCTCGCTCATCGCCGAGATCAAGCGCGCGTCGCCCTCGGCCGGGGACATCGCTCCGGGCGCGCGGCCCGCGGACCTGGCTCACGCGTACGAAGCCGGCGGCGCCGCGGCGGTGTCGGTGCTCACCGAGCCCGACCACTTCCGCGGCTCCCTCGACGACTTGCGCGAGGCGCGGTCCGCGTGCCGGCTCCCCGTCCTCCGGAAGGACTTCCTGTGCGACCCGCTTCACGTATGGGAGGCGCGCGCAGCGGGGGCGGACGCCGTCCTCCTGATCGTCGCTGCGCTCACCCAGACCGAGCTTGTCGCCTTGTCCGACCTTGCGTCCGATCTGGGGATGGCTGCCCTCGTCGAGGCGCACTCGGCGAACGACGTGGAGCGCGCTGCGCTCGCCGGGGCGCGGATCGTCGGCATCAACACGCGGGACCTGTCCACGCTCGCGGTCGATGCGGCCGTGTTCGCGAAGGTGCGGCCCCTGGTGCCGGAGGGGGTCGTGGTCGTCGCCGAGAGCGGCGTCACCACCCGGGCCGACGTCGAGGCGCTGGAATCGGAGGGCACTGACGCCGTGCTCGTCGGCGAGGCCGTCATGCGTGCCGGCGACCCGGCCGCCAAGATCCGCGAGCTCCTCGGCCTGACCTGAGAGCGGACCCCGGCCGGATCCTGGCCGGATCCTGGGGTTTCACACAGATTTCACGCTCCGCCCCCGCGGACTCCACGTGCGCGAGCGATAACGGTAGCGACACCTCACCCGCAGCGAAGGAGGAAGCATGGGCACCAAGACCAAAGTCGCGCTCGCCGGCACGTTCGTCGGGCTGGTCGCGATGACCGCCGCGGCGTTCGGCCAGACGGGAACCGGCTCGAGCGGCGGGGCATCAACCGCCACGAGCGCGCCCCGCGATCGCCGGGCGGCGCGTGCGGACCGGCAGGCCGCCACCCGCTGTCCCACGACCGTTCCGCGTCGCGCGTCGCGGGTCGTACATCGGGAGACGATGCTCAAGACGCCGGCCGGATTCGCGACCGTCATCGTCGACCAGGGCGAGATCACGTCGATCGATCACGCCCGAAAGCAGCTCACGATCCGCAGACTCGACGGCCAAACGGTCTCCGCGACCGCGACCGATGAGACGAAGGTATGCCGGGACGGCAAACCATCCTCGTTCGACGCGCTCAAAGTGGGCGACCGGGCCCGGCTCGGGCAGGTGCGATCGGAACGGTTCACCGGCCTCCGCCGGATCGTCGCCCTATCGCCGGACGCGGCGGCCTCCCAGCCTCCCGCATCCCCCGCGGACTTCTCGGGCGACGGCCTCGACGACCCTGCAGGCGGATTCTTCTAGCGGCCGCGCGAAGCTGCGGGCCCCCGGACGCACGGGGGCCCGCGACGTCCCGCTGGAGCGACGCGATGCCGGGGCATGCCGGGACGGAACGCGTAGTATCGGCGGCGATGGCCGACGGGACGATCCTCCTCGTCGAAGACGAGCAATCGATCGCGTCGCTCGTGTCGCTATATCTCGAGAACGAGGGCTTCACCGTCACCCACATCGCCGACGGCGCGCAGGCGATCCCCGCCGTCGAACGGCTCCGGCCGTCGCTCGTGATCCTCGATCTCATGTTGCCCGGCATGGACGGCATCGAGATCTGCCGGCGCCTCCGCGCATCCAACGACGGGCTTCCCATCATGATGCTTACCGCGCGAGATGCGGAAGTCGATCGCGTTCTCGGCCTGGAGCTCGGCGCCGACGACTACGTCGCGAAGCCGTTCGCGCCGCGCGAGCTCGTTGCTCGCGTCAAAGCGATCCTGCGCCGGGCCGGCCGCCCGGCGGCGGCTTCGGAGGGCGAGCCCGACCTCCTTCGCGTCGCGGGTGTCGAGATCGACGAGGCCCGGCACGAGGTCCGCACCGAGGGTCGCGTCGTCACGCTGACGGCGAAGGAGTTCGATCTGCTCGCGTTCCTCGCGAGGAACCGTAGCATCGTGTTCACGCGGGAGAAGCTGCTCGACCGCGTCTGGGGATACGAGCGGCCGGTCGACACGCGCACCGTGGACTCGCACGTCAAGTCCTTGCGCCAGAAGCTCGGCGACGCAGGCGCCGTCGTCAAAACCGTGCGCGGCGTCGGATACAAGGTGGACGCCGACCGTGGCGAATAGCCTGCGGAGCCGCCTCGCGCTCGCGCTCGGGCTGACCGCGGCGATCTCGCTGGCCGCGTCGGCCGTCATCACGTTCGGGCTCGTGCGGCGCTACGCCGCCGACCAGGCGACCGCCGAGCTCGCCAGGACCGCCCAGGCCGTCGCGACCGAAGCGGGCGACGAGCTCTTGCTGGAACCCGCGCGGTTCCGCGCCCTCCGGCGCGTGCTCGAAGCGACGGGCCAGGTGCTCGCGACCGTCGGACCGGCCGGTCGAGCGGTCGCCGACACGCCGGAAGCGCAGGCCGTCGCCGCAGCGATCGACCTGCACCCGGCGCTCGCGGGACAGACGTTGCGTGGGTTCGTTCAGGTCGGAAGCATCCGGTACGCGTACGTCGTCATCCCTCGGCGCGCCGCCGCGACACGGGGCGTGCTCGCCGCGGTGATCGTCGCGAAACCAGCCGGTGTCGGGTGGGCGCCGATCCTGGCCCGCGTCTTGCTCGCCGCCGGTCTGGCGGCCCTGCTTGGTGCGGCCGCGGCGACGGTGCTCGCGCGGCGGCTCGCGAAGCCCGTGCAGGACGTGGCGGCCGCCACGACGCGCGTCGCCGCGGGAGACCTGCAAGCTCGCGTCCCCGTCAC